>Ga0265318_10000065_pt1 | contig 102014 bp, 98 predicted proteins | sample 4821metaG_FD_192431 | JGI IMG/M metagenome (GOLD analysis project Ga0265318, IMG submission 192431) | Rhizosphere microbial communities from Carex aquatilis grown in University of Washington, Seatle, WA, United States - 4-8-21 metaG | ecosystem: Host-associated > Plants > Roots > Rhizosphere >...
GTCTGCTTCGCGACGGCCGTGGCCGTGCTCGCCTGCGCCGCGTCGACCGGGCACGCAGCGCCGGCCGGGGCGGCCGCAGTCCCGCCGATCGCGTGGGGCGTCGCCGACGACATGTCGAAATACTCGGACGACGGCGGCGCGTGGTTCTACGGGATGCTGAAGGGCGCGAGCCTGACCGAGAACCGCTGGACGCTCGCCTGGGATCCCGCCAACCCGAGCACGATCACGGAGCTTCCGTTCGTCCAGCGAGCGGCGCCGAAGGCGCAGCAGGCCGGGATCCACGTCGTGCTGGCCCTCTACTCGAAGCAGGCGTCGCAGCACGACCCGAACCAGTTCTGCGCGTGGGCGGCGACGGTCGCCGGCACCGTGCGGCAGTGGGGCATCCACGACTACATCGTCTGGAACGAGCCGAACACGCGGCTCTACTGGGTACCGCAGAAGGACGCCTCGGGCAACGACGTTGCGGCCGCGGCGTACGAGCAGCTGCTGGCGACGTGCTACGACGCCCTCCACGCCGCCGACCCGCTCGCCCGTGTGATCGGCATGGGGCTCTCCCCGCGCGCGTCGACGAGCGACTCGACCGAGCCGCTCGTCTTCCTGCGCGACGTCGGGGCCGCCTATCGCGCCTCCGGCAGGACGAAGCCGATCATGGACCAGCTGTCCATCCATCCGTATCCGAATCCGAGCGCGCCGACGAGCGGGCCCGACACCGGCTACCAGTCCACGGACCGCTTCGGGATCCCGGACCTCGCCCGTGTCAAGCAGGCGGTCTGGGACGCGTTCAACGGCACGGCCCAGCCGACGACGCTGAACGGCCTCACCTTCCGCATCGACGAGGTCGGCTGGCAGACCGACACGTCGACGCTGCCGCAGTACGTGAACCCGGAGAACGTGGCGGTCGTGAGCGAGCAGACGCAGGCGAGCGACATCAAGACGATGGCCACGAAGTACTTCGCCTGCGACCCGGCTGTCACGGACGTCGAGCTCTTCCTGCTCGTCGACGAGAAGTACCGGAACGGGAAGGACGAGACGGGCAAGGTCGTCGGCGGCGGCTGGCAGAGCGGCCTCCTCACCGCGGGCGGCGAGGGCGTCTCGCAGCCGAAGCTCGCCTACAGCCAGGACGGGCCCGTGTTCGGCAAGGGCCGCGCGGCCTGCGTGGGACCGCTCACGGCCTGGTCCCCGGCCGGCTCGACCGCGACGGGCGCCACGGGCGGCGCGCCCGGCGGCGCCGGCGGCTCGGGCGCCGCGACCGGCACGGCGACGCTCGGCGACCCGGACGGCGTGATCGACCCGAGCGTGGAGAGCGACCTCGAGGCGGCGCTCGCCGCCGCTGCCCAGACCGAGGCGAGCCGGTCGGCGCTCGCGCCGAAGACTGCCGCGCGATTGCTCTCGTACTACCAGCGCGTCCTCGACACGCTCCTCGCGGCGGCCGGGGCGCCGGTCGGCGGGATCCAGTTGACCGGGAACGTGGTCGTGTGCACCACCGGGCCGGTGCACGCCTGTACGGCCGCCGGCGCTCTCGCCGGCTGGTCGAGGCCGATCGGCTCCGTGCGCCGCCTGTCCGGCCCGGTCGCGGCGAAGTACACGCCGGTCGCGGCCGCCACGGCGAGCGCAGCGGCCGGGGCTCCGCTGCAGCTGAAGCTGAGATCCGTCCTGAAGAAGAACGCCAAGCCTCCGGCGGGGGCGTCCTACCTCGTCGTCGTGCTCGCGAGCCGCACCGATCCGACCATGCGCTACGGCTTCGCCGTCCAGCTCCGCTCGGTCAAGGCCGCACCGGCGAAGCCCAAGGTGAACCGCAAGCACTGACCCTTGACACGAACGCGTGTTCGCTCTAGCATGTCGAACACATGTTCGCCAAGCTACTCCTCCTGTTGGTGACGGCTGCGCTCGTGGTCGGCATCGTGGCCCGCACCTCGCACGGCGCCGGCCCCGAGCGTACGTACGTCGTCAGGCCGGCCGACACGCTCTGGACGATCGCCGCCGGCGCCTACGGCGGCGACACCCGCGAGGGCGTCTGGCGGCTCGAGCAGCGCAACCACCTGCGCTCGACGACGCTCGTGCCGGGCCAGAGGCTCGTCTTGCCCTAAGAGGTCGAAGAAAGCGGCGGGACGTCGATGCCGGCGACATAGACCTTCTCGCCGCGGAAGAGACGCTGCTCCGCATCCCACGGAAACCAGATCACGACCGTCCAGTCGAGCCGCTCGCCGGTCGGCTCGATGCCGAGCCACGACGCCGCGTGGGTGGCCGAGACGCGGGCCTCCTCGCAGACGCCCTGGGGGCCGATCACGATGTCGGTCAGGTCGAAGCGGATGTCGGGAAACGCGGTGAGCAGCTGCGTGTAGAAGCGCGCAGCGCCCTCGTGCCCCTCCCAGCGGTGTCCGGTCTGGACGAGCTGGTAGACGCAATCCGGTGTAAGGGTCGAGATCAGCCCGGGCAGGTCGCGCGCGTCCTCGGCGATCGAGTGCTTCTTGTAGAGATCGCGGACCTCCGTGTAGAGCTCGGGCGTCACTTCCCGCCGGTAGAGGTCGAGGATGCCGTCGTCAGCCATGCCGGGGAGCGTACTCGCTCCGCTCGACGGGCTCCTACAATCGCCCCGCGTGGATCTCGACCTCGTCTTCCTCGGTACCTCGGCCTCGATGCCGACTGCGCTGCGCGCCCCGGCCGCGTTCCTCGTCCGTCGCGGCGGCGAGCGGCTGCTCTTCGACTGCGCCGAGGGAACCCAGCGGCAGCTGCAGCGCTCCTCGGTCGGGCTGCCCGACATCGAGGAGATCTTCCTGACCCACTTCCATGCCGACCACTATCTCGGGCTGCCGGGGATGCTGAAGACGTTCGCGCTGCGCGGGCGCGAAGAGCCGGGCGTGACCGTGTACGGGCCGCCCGGCCTGCGCGACCTGTTCGGGAAGCTGAAGCCCTTTCTCGGCCGGCTCCCGTACGGCCTGACGACGGTCGAGCTGGCGCCGGGCGACGTGCTGGAACGGGGCGACTACCGGATCGAGACGTTCGCGGTCGACCACGGCGTCTCCGCCGTCGGCTACGCGCTCGTCGAGAAGGAGAGGCCTGGCCGCTTCGACGTCGAGGCGGCGGATGCGCTCGGCGTGCCGCCCGGCCGCGAGCGCGGGCAGCTGCAGCAGGGCCTGCCGCTGACGCTCCCCGGGGGTGCCGTCGTCGAGCCCGACGCCGTGCTCGGCCCGGCGCGACCCGGCCGCAAGCTCGTGCTCACGGGCGACACCGCGCCCGCGCCCTCGGTCGTCCAGGCGGCGTACGGCGCCGACCTGCTGGTGCACGAGGCGACGTTCGCGATCGAAGAGAAGGAGCGCGCCCGCGAGACGCTGCACTCGACCGCCGCGGAGGCGGCCGAAGTGGCGCGGCTGGCCGCCGTCGGCCTGCTCGCGCTCACGCACGTCTCGACGCGCTACTTCGGCTCGGAGCTGGCCCGCGAGGCGCGGGAGATCTTCCCCGAGACGGTCGTGCCGCGCGACTTCGACGTGATCGAGGTGCCGTTCCCGGAGCGGGGCGCGCCCGAGCTCGTCAAGGGCGGCGCCCGCCCCGAGACGGCCGAGCCCGTATGATCAGACGGCGATGACGAGGATGGTCCAGGTTGCGGTGGCAGGCGACGTCGCCGAGGCCGAAGAGCTCCAGGAGCTCCTGCGCAACGCCGGCATCGAGGCCGAGCTCGAGGCCGACGGGGAAGACGACCCGCTCACCGTGCTCGTCCCGGAGTCGGAGCTCGAGGCTGCTCAGGACGCCATCGAGGCGCTGAGCGAGCCGGACGACATCATCGCCGAGCCATAGCTCGACGACCCGATTTCGGCGCGCGCGCCGCGCGCTACGACGAGCTGCGCCCGCCGGACGAGCTCTGGTGGGAGGTCTTCGAGGTGCTCGTGCGCGAGGGCGACCTGCGCGGGCGGCGCGTGCTCGAGGTCGGCTGCGGCACGGGCGTGCTCGCCGCCGCGCTCGCCGAGCGGGAGGCCGCGCGCGTGTGGGCGGTCGACGCGGAGCCGGCGATGCTCGCCATCGCGCGCTCTCGGGTTCCGGCAGGCGTCGGCCTGAAGGCCGGCCACGCCGAGGCGCTGCCGTTCCGCGACGGCTGGTTCGAGCGTGCCGTGCTCCGGCTCGTCGTCCACCTCGTCGACCGCACGCTGGCGCTGCCGGAGCTGGCCCGCGTGCTCGCGCCGGGCGGGCGGGCGGCGATCGCCACCTTCGACCACTCCCACTTTGACGGCTGGTGGCTCGCAAGTGTGTTCCCCGAGATGGTCGAGATCGACCGCGTGCGCCTGCCCGAGCCGGGCGCGCTGTGCTCGGAGCTGGAGGCGGCCGGCTTCGCCCGGACGCGCGTCGCGCGGCTCACGCAGCACCGCACGTTCGACCGCGCGTCGGCGCTCGCGAAGATCCGCGGCCGCCACATCTCGACGTTCGACTATCTCGACGAGGACGCGCTCGCCGCCGGCGTCGAGCGCGCCGAGCGAACGCTGCCGGATCAGATCGCCGACACGGTCGAGTGGGCGATCGTCGTCGCCGAGCGTTAGCTACATGGCCCAGGCGCCGCCGCGGAGGATCGGCACCTCGGCACCCGACTTCGTCAGCCCGGTGACGTCGACCTCGTCCGAGCCGATCATGAAGTCGATGTGGATCGCGCTGGCGTTGATGCGCGGCAGGTCGGCGGGGTCGGCGATCGGGCTCGCGTAGGCGTCGCCGAGCGCGAGGTGGCTGGCCGCGTTCTCGTCGAGGAGCGTCGTGTAGAACGTGCGCCCGAGCTTGCCGATGCGGCTCTCGCGGTCGACGAGCGCGACCTCGCCCAGGCGCGCGGCGCCGGGGTCGGTCGCGCAGCGGCCGCGGAGCGCCTCCACGTTCGCGTCGGCGTCGATCTCGACCGCACGGCCGTGCTCGAAGCGGACGCGGAGCCCCGTCACGAGCGAGCCGTACACGTCGAGCGGCTTCGTCGCCGTGACGAAGCCTTCCGTCCGCTCGGGGTCGGGGGTCGTGTAGACCTCCTCGGTCGGGAGGTTCGGGACGTGCCGGACGCCGGTGCGCGTGTGCGAGGCGCCGCCTTCCTTGGCGAAGCGCGAGCTGGGAAGGAGGCCGACCGTGAGGTCGGTGCCGGGGCCGGCGAAGCGGAGCGCGTCGAGGTCGAGCGCGTCGAGACGGCCGGCGACCTGCCAGATCTGCTCGATCCGCTCGTTCCAGGCGGCGGCAGGGTCGGGCTCGTCGAGGCGGCAGACGTGGGCGACGTCGGCCCAGAGCCGGTCGAGCGCCGTATCGGCGTCGAGCTCCGGGTAGACGACCTGCGCCCACGAGCGGGTGGGGTGGGGTGAGAGCGTCCACGCGACGGAGCGGTCGCCGATCACCTTGAACAGCTCCTCGACCGTCGGCAGCCGGTCACGGCCCGCCCGGACGGGGTCGACGCCGTCGAGCAGGCCGGGCGGCACGAGCGGCACGAGCACGACGCGGGCCGCGTCGAGGTCGCCGAGGTCGAGCATCCGCCGCCCCAGCCACGGCGGCACCCACTCGAGCGAGTCGTCCGGTGCGCTCTCGATTCGGATCCGCTTCACCGCGGGGTCGAAGTAGACGGCGTCGACGTAACGGGCGCCCTTCTCGTAGGCGCGGCGCGCGATCGCGGCCACGAGCGGCTGCGCCTCGGGGAGAGCCTCGACCGCGAGCACCTGGTCCGGCTGGACGTTCGCGCCGACCGAGACGATCAGATCCGCGTAGCGCTCGAGCAGGTTGGCGTCCATCCTCCGCACACGTTACTGTGGTTTCCGACACGAACCCCTTTAACCCGGTCCAGCGAGGCCGGAAAGGAGTCGGCTGATGATGCACGCCCCCGTACCGTCGATGCTGGCCGCGCCATGAGCACGGCAGAGGCATCGGGAAAGCTTCTCCTCGACTCCGACGCGCTCTCCCGGACGCTCTCGCGGATCGCGCACGAGATCATCGAGGCCGACCCCGAGCTCGGCGAGGTCGCGCTCGTGGGCATCCAGACGCGCGGCGTGCCGCTCGCTCAGCGGCTCGCACGCCTGATCGGCGAGCGCGCCGGCGAGACGCCCGACCTCGGCGCCGTCGACATCACCTTCTATCGCGACGACGTACGCGTCCGCGGCGGCGAGGCTCCGCTCCACGCACAGCCGATCGTGCGCGAGACGCAGCTCGACTTCCCGCTCGAAGGACGCACCGTCGTCCTCGTCGACGACGTCCTCTACACGGGGCGCACGATCCGCGCCGCGATCGAGGCGCTCTTCGACTACGGGCGCCCCGCCCGCGTCCAGCTCGCCGTCCTCGTCGACCGCGGCCACCGCGAGCTCCCGATCCGCCCCGACTACGTCGGCAAGAACCTGCCGACGTCGCGGGACGAGCGGATCCAGGTGCAGCTCGTCGAGGTGGACGAGATCGACGCCGTCCTGCTGATCCCCTCGCCGGAAGAGGAGCTCCGATGAACTCGATCCGTCTCGTCCACGACGAGCTGCGCCCGCCCGGGCCGCCGCCGCGCCGCCATCTCATCTCGGTCGCCGACCTGACGCGCGACGACGTCGAGCGCCTGCTCGGCACCGCGCGCACGTTCGAGACGGCGCTCGACCGCGAGGTGAAGAAGCTGCCGACGCTGAAAGGAAGGCTCGTCGTCAACCTCTTCTTCGAGTCGTCGACCCGCACGTCCTCGAGCTTCGAGCTCGCAGCGAAGCGGCTCTCCGCCGACACGCTCAGCGTCAAGGCCGCCGGCTCGGCGGTGGACAAGGGCGAGTCGCTGAAGGACACCGCGCTCACGCTCGGCGCGTACGACCCGGACGTGATCGTCATCCGCCACCCGCAGATCGGCGCGCCGAAGCTCGTCGCGGAGGTCACGGAGGCGCACGTCGTGAACGCGGGCGACGGGAAGCACCAGCACCCGACGCAGGCGCTGCTCGACCTCTACACGCTGCAGCAGTCGCTCGGCCGGCTCGAAGGGCTGCACGTGGCCATCGTCGGCGACGTGCTGCACAGCCGCGTCGCACGCTCGCTGATCCAGGCCTTCGCACTGGTCGGCGTGCGCTGCACGCTCGTCGGCCCGCCGGCGCTGCTGCCGCGCGGCATGGAGGCGGAGACGACCACCGACATCGGGGCGATCCGCGACGCCGACGTCGTCTACGTCCTCCGCATGCAGCACGAGCGCATGGAGGCGGGCGCGAACTACGTGCCGAGCCTGCGCGAGTACACGGCGCGCTGGGGCGTCACGCCCGAGCGGCTGCGCGCGGGCCAGAAGGTCATGCATCCGGGCCCGATGAACCGCGGGGTCGAGATCGACCCGCGCGTCGCCGACTCGGCGGACGCGCTCGTCGAGACGCAGGTTCGCTCGGGCCTCGTCGTGCGGATGGCGGTGCTCTACGACGTGCTGACCGGAGGCCCGACCGGAGTCCGGGCGCTCGCGGCGGCGGAGGTCGCATGATGTTGTGGGTCAAGGATCGTCCAGGCGCGAACGTCGTCTTCCGCGGCGCGCGCGTGCTCGACCCCGGCGAGGGGATCGACGCGACGCTCGACGTGCGCATCGACGGCGGCGTGATCGCCGCGATCGGTGAGAGCGTCGACACGAACGAGCACCGTGTCGTCGACGCGGCGGGCCTCGTGCTCGCACCCGCGTTTGTCGACCCGCACGTCCACCTGCGCACCCCCGGCCGCGAAGACGAGGAGACGATCGCGAGCGGCACGGCTGCCGCTGCCGCGGGCGGCTACTGCGCGATCTTCGCGATGCCCAACACCGACCCCGTCCTCGACTCCGCCGCGGCGCTCGGCGCGCTGATCGAGACCGCGGGCCGCGAGGCAGAGGTTCCGGTCGGGTTCCTCGCCGCGATCACGCGCGGCCAGGACGGCAAGGAGCTCACGGAGATGGCGGAGCTGGCCGACGCAGGCGCGGTCGCCTTCTCGGACGACGGCGTGCCGGTCGTGTCCGCAGGACTGATGCGGCGCGCGCTCCAGTACGCGTCGATCACCGGCCGTCCGCTCGCGCTCCACTGCGAGGAGCCGTCGCTCTCGCGCGGCGGCCACGTGCACGAGGGCTCGGTCGCGGCCGAGCTCGGCTTCGCCGGCTACCCGTCGGTGGCCGAGTCGGTGATGGTCGAGCGCGATCTCGCGCTCGCGGCCTACGAGGAGCAGCGCATCCATCTGCTCCACCTCTCGGCCGCCGAGTCCGTCGCGGCGCTGCGGCGCGCACGCGACGCCGGCGTGCGCGCGACCGCCGAGGTGACCCCGCACCATCTCGTGCTGACCGACGAGGCCGTGCGCTCGCTCGACGCGAACGTGAAGATGAACCCGCCGCTGCGCGCGGAGCGGGACCGGCTCGCGCTGCTCGACGCCCTGCGCGACGGGACCGTCGAGGCGATCGCCACCGACCATGCACCGCACGCACGGCACGAAAAGGAAGTGCCGTTCGAGGCGGCCCCGTTCGGGGTCACCGGGCTCGAGACCGCCTTCGCCGTGCTCTACTCGCGACTCGTCGAGCCCGGCCTGCTGCCGCTCGCTACGCTCCTCGAGCGGATGTCAGCCGGCCCGGCACGCGTCTTCGGGGTCCAAAGGCCGCGCATCGCCGTCGGCGCGAAGGCCGACGTCGTGCTGCTCGACCTCCGCAGACAATGGCAGGTGCGCGAGGAGTCGTTCCGCTCACGCTCGCGGAACTCGTGGCTCCTCGGCGAGACGCTCACCGGAGCGGTCGCACTCACGGTCGCGGGCGGCGCGGTGGCGTTCGAGCGCTGATGCAGGGCTTCCTCGCGCTCGAGGACGGCAGCGTCTACCCCGGCGAGTCGATCGGCGCCGACGGCTTCTCGACCGGCGAGGCGGTCTTCACCACCGGCATGTCCGGCTACCAGGAGGCCGTCACCGATCCGAGCTTCTCCGAGCAGATCGTCTGCTTCACCGCGCCGATGGTCGGCAACTACGGCGTCGCCGCCGAGCGGTCGGAGTCGAAGAAGGTGCACGCGCGGGCGGTGGTGATGCGCGAGGCCCGCGGACCCGCGTGGACCGACTGGCTTTGCGAGCGCGGGATCGTCGCCCTCACCGGCATCGACACGCGGTCGCTCGTGCTGACGCTGCGCGAGGCGGGGGCGATGCGCGCCGTCGCCGTCGCGGGCGAGAGCACCGCCGAGGAAGCCGTCGCGTTGGCACGGAGCAGTCTCGGCATGGCCGGACGTGCACTTGTCGCGAATGTCTCGACGAAGGAGCCGTACGTCCATGGCGATTCGGGCAGAGCCCGAATCGCAGTCGTGGATTACGGCGTCAAAGGCTCCGTGCTGCGCCGGCTCGCCGCCGCGGGCGCCGCCGTCACGGTGTATCCGCACGACGTCGACGCGGACGAGCTCGCCGGCTACGACGGAGTTCTGCTGTCGCCCGGGCCGGGAGATCCGGAGCCCCTCGTCGACGAGGCCGCGACGGTGCGCGAGCTGCTCGGCCGCACGAACGTGCTCGGCATCTGCCTCGGCCACCAGCTGCTCGCGGTCGCCACCGGTCACGAGACCTTCAAGCTCCCCTTCGGGCATCGCGGGTCGAACCATCCCGTCTTGCAACGCCGCGACGGGCGCGTGCTCGTCACGAGCCAGAACCACGGCTTCGCCGTGCGCGCGACCGACGCCGCCGAGGCGACGCACCTCTCGCTGTACGACGAGACCGTCGAGGGGCTCGAGTTCCCCGAGCTCCGCGCACGCTCGCTCCAGTTTCATCCGGAGGCGGGCCCGGGTCCGCACGACGCCTGGCCGCTGCTCGAAGCGTGGGTCGACGAGGTCGCAGCTGCCCATGCCTAGGCGCACCGACATCGAGACGATCTGCATCGTCGGCTCCGGCCCGATCGTGATCGGCCAGGCGGCCGAGTTCGACTACGCCGGCTGCCAGGCGCTCAAGGTGCTGCGCGAGGACGGCTTCCGCACCGTCGTCGTCAACTCGAACCCGGCGACGATCATGACCGACCCCGGCTTCGCCGACCGCACGTACCTCGAGCCGCTCGACGTCGAAGGCGTCGCCGGCGTCCTGCGCCGCGAGCGGCCGCAGGCTCTGCTGCCGACGATGGGCGGGCAGACCGCGCTCAACCTTGCGCGCGAGCTCGCCCGCTCGGGGATCCTCGAGGAGCTCGGCGTCGAGCTGATCGGCGCACGCCTCGACGCGATCGAGCGCGCCGAGGACCGCCAGCTCTTCAAGGACGCCGTCGAGTCGTGCGGGCTGAAGGTGCCGACCTCGAGCATCGTCACCGACCTCGACCAGCTCGAGGGCATCGCCGTGCCGGCGGTCGTCCGGCCGGCCTTCACGCTCGGCGGTCACGGCGGCGGCTTTGCCATGACGTACGACGAGCTCGTCCGCCAGGTCGAGATCGGCCTGCGCGAGAGCCCGATCGGGCAGGTGCTCGTCGAGGAGTCCGTGCGCGGCTGGGACGAGTTCGAGCTCGAGGTCGTGCGCGACCACGTCGACAACGTCGTGATCGTCTGCTCGATCGAGAACCTCGACCCGATGGGCGTGCACACGGGCGACTCGGTGACGGTCGCGCCGCAGATGACGCTCTCGGACGAGGCGTACCAGGAGCTGCGCGACGCGGCCGTAGCGGTGATTCGCGCGGTCGGCGTCGACACCGGCGGTTCGAACATCCAGTTCGCGCGGGACCGCGAGACCGGCGAGCTGCGCGTGATCGAGATGAACCCGCGCGTCTCGCGCTCGTCGGCGCTCGCGTCGAAGGCGACCGGCTACCCGATCGCGAAGGTTGCGGCGAAGCTCGCCGTCGGCTACACGCTCGACGAGATTCCGAACGACCTCACGGGCACGACGCCGGCGAGCTTCGAGCCGACGCTCGACTACGTCGTCGTGAAGTTCCCGCGCTTTGCGTTCGAGAAGTTCCCCGGCGCCGACCGCACGCTCGGTACGCAGATGAAGTCGGTGGGTGAGACGATGGGGATCGGCCGCACGTTCGGAGAGGCGTTCCTGAAAGCGATGCGCTCGCGCGAGCTCGACTCCGGCGCCGACCCGCCGTGGCCGTCGCTCGAGGAGCTGCCGCCCGGCGTGCACCCGTGGTTCCAGGCGGAGATCGCGCAGCTCGTGGGCCTGCTCGCGCACGAACGCGACCTCGCGACGCTCAAACGAGCCGGGTTCTCCGACGCCGACATCGCCGGCGCCTGGGGCGTGAGCGAGGACGAGATCCGTATGCGGCGTCGGGCCGCCGGGCTGCGGCCCTCGTTCCGCCGCGTCGACTCGGTCGCCGGCGAGGTCGAGGCTCGCTCCAACTACTACTACTCGACGTGGGGCGAGGCCGACGAGGCGCCGCCGGAAGGCGACCGGCCGCGCGTGGTCATCCTCGGCTCCGGCCCGAACCGGATCGGCCAGGGGATCGAGTTCGACTACTGCTGCGTGCACGCCGTCCAGAGCTTCCGCGCGCTCGGCTACGACGCGGTGATGGTCAACTGCAACCCGGAGACGGTGTCGACCGACTACGACACGTCGGACCGCCTCTACTTCGAGCCGCTCCGGGTGGAGGAGGTGCTCGCCGTGTGCGAGCGCGAGCAGCCCGAGGGCGTCGTCATCCAGTTCGGCGGCCAGACGCCGCTCAAGCTCGCGCGCGCGCTCGAGCAGGAGGGCTACAGGATCCTCGGCACGTCGTTCGACGCGATCGACGTCGCCGAGGACCGGGAGCGCTTCGGCCGCCTGCTCAGCTCGCTCGGCATCGCCTGCCCGGCGTGGGGCATGGCGGCGGACCCCGACGAGGCCGTTCGCATCGCGGGGCGGATCGGCTACCCGGTGCTGGCGCGTCCCTCGTACGTGCTCGGCGGACGCGCGATGCGGGTCTGCTACGAGTCCAACGAGCTGCGCGCAGCGACCGGCGGGATGGAAGGCCGCGTCCTCATCGACCGCTTCCTCGAGCAGGCGCTCGAGATCGACGTCGACGCGGTCTGCGACGGGCACGACACGTACATCGGCGCCGTCATGCAGCACGTCGAAGAGGCGGGCGTGCACTCCGGCGACTCCGCCTGCGTGCTGCCGGCGCCGTCGCTGCTGCCGGTCACGCACCTCGAGGTCACCGGCGTGGTCAGGCGGCTCGCGGCCGCGCTCGGCGTCGTCGGCCTGATGAACGTGCAGCTCGCGGTCGCGGACTCCGAGGTGTTCGTGCTCGAGGTCAACCCGCGCGCCTCGCGCACCGTCCCGTTCGCGTCGAAGGCCACCGGCGTCAACCTCGTCGAGGCGGCGTGCAAGGTGATCGCCGGAGCGCACCTCGCAGACATCGGGCTGCCGTCCGAGGCGATGCCGCGCACCGTCTCCGTGAAGGCGGCCGTGCTGCCGTTCGCGCGCTTCCCCGGCGCCGACACCGTGCTCGGGCCCGAGATGCGCTCGACGGGCGAGGTGATGGCGACGGCCGGCGACCTGCCGAGCGCCTTCGACAAGGCGGAGCGCGCGGCCGGGCGTCCGCTGCCGCGCACGGGGACGGCGTTCCTCTCCGTGTGCGACGCGGACAAGCGCGCGATCGGCCCGATCGCAGCCGCGCTCGCCGGGCTCGGGTTCGAGCTGCTCGCGACGAGCGGAACGGCTCGTACGCTCGAGACGGCCGGGCTCGCCGTCAGCCGCGTCGCGAAGGTGTCGGGCGAGCTCGACGAGCCGACGGTGGTCGACCTGATCCGCCGCGGCAGCTGCGACCTCGTGATCAACACACCCTTCGGGCAGCACGCACGCAGCGACGGCTACCTGATCCGCGAGGCGGCGCTCGTGCGGCGCGTCCCCTGCATCACCACGCTCTCGGGCGCCGCGGCCGCGGTGCACGCGATCGCGAACGCGCGGGCCGAGCGCGCGGTCTCGCTGCAGGAACGGATCGATGCCGAGACGCGAACGGCGTAACGTCCTCGCGGCCGAGCCGGTCGGCCCGTACTCGCTGCTGCGGCTCGACCGCGGCGGCCTCGAACCCGGCGTCCCCGGCCAGTTCTTCATGCTCGAGGCCCCCGGCCGGCTGCTGCCGCGGGCGCTCTCCCTCTGCCTCGCGCCGGCCGGCGAGCTCGCGTTCCTCGTCGATCCGGTCGGCCCCGGCACGCAGGCGCTGTGCGCGCTCGAGGGCGGCGACGCGATCCACGTCTTCGGCCCGCTCGGCAACGGGTTCGAGCTCGACGTCGCACGGCCGCTGCTCGTCGGCGGCGGGATCGGGATGGCGCCGCTGCCGTACCTCGCCGAGGCGCTGCGCTTCCCGCCAGCGGTGCTCGGCTTCCGGAGCAGCGCGCACGCCGAGGCGGCGGCGCTGCTTCCCGGCGCGGAGGTCGTCGTCGAGCCGACGCTCGTCACGGAGCTGATTCCGCCCGGCCACGACGTGCTCGCCTGCGGGCCGGAGCCGATGCTGCGCGCGGTCGGCGCGCTCTGTCCCGGCGCGCAGCTCGCGTGGGAGGCGCCGATGGCGTGCGGCTACGGCGCGTGCTACGGCTGCGCCTTCGAGATGGATGGGGTTCTGAAGCGACTGTGCGTCGAAGGGCCGGTGCTCCGTGCTGCTGCTTAACGCGTCGGGGTGTCTCGACGCGCTCACCGCGCCCGAGGTTGCGCGGCAGCTCGACGGGTTCGTGACGAAGACGATCACGCCGCTACCGCGTGAGGGCAACGCGCCGCCGCGCATCGCGGAGACCGCGCACGGGATGCTCAATGCGATCGGGCTTGCCAATCCGGGCCGCGAGCTCTTCCTGCGCGAGACGCTACCGCGACTGCGCGAGCTCGGCCCGCCGCTCTGGGTGTCGGTCGGCGGCTTCTGCGCGCAGGACTACGCCGACACGTGCGCCGCGCTCGACGGCGTCGAGGCGATCGAGCTCAACCTCTCGTGCCCGAACGTCGACGAAGCCGCGGACTCCGCGGCCGAGATCGTCGCCGCCTGCCGCGCGGTCACGCCGCTGCCGCTCTACGCGAAGCTCTCCGCCGCCCATCCCGACGTCGGCGAGGTCGCGCGCGCGGTCGCGGCCGCCGGCGCGGACGGGCTGTCGCTGATCAACACGCTGCGCGGCGTGGCGCTCGACCCGCGCACGCTGCGGCCCGTGCTCGCTCGCGGCACGGGCGGGCTGTCCGGACCGGGGCTGAAGCCGATCGCGCTCGCCACGGTGCACGCCTGCTACGCGGCGACGCAGCTTCCGATCGTCGGCATGGGCGGAGTGATGACGGGAATCGACGCGCTCGAGCTGATCGCGTGCGGAGCGCGGCACGTTGCGCTCGGCACTGTTCTGTTCGCCGACCCGGACGCACCCGGGCGGTTGCGAGAAGAACTCCGACGCGCCGTGGAGGAGCTCGGTGTTGCCCAGCCGGACGACGTCCACGCCTTTGCCCACTCCTCCGAAAAAACCCTGGAGATCGGGTCAATAGTCGTCTCTTGATCGGCGCGGGCACGTTGGTAGTATCGAGCGCCCATGCCCGTAGCGAAGACGCAAGCTCACGCGCCGGTCCGCTCGCTCGACCAGCGCATGGACGCACTGAAACGGGCGAACGACGTCAGGGTCCGGCGGGCGAAGCTGAAGAAGGACCTCAAGGACGGGCGCGTGAGGATCGAGACGATCCTCGGCAATCCACCCGAGTACGTGTCGACGGCGAAGGTGATCGACATCCTGATGGCGGTCCCGAAGTTCGGCCGCGTGAAGGCGGCCCGCTTTCTCAACGCCTGCCGCATCAGCCAGTCGAAGACCGTCGGCGGCCTCTCCGACCGCCAGCGCACGGAGCTGATTGAGCTCTTCAACCGGTAGGCCGTCGGTCCTCGTCGTCACCGGCCCGTCCGGCGCCGGGAAGGGGACGCTCATCCGGCTCGTGCTCGACCAGGTGCCAGAGTTCGAGCCGACGGTCTCCGCCACGACCCGAGAGCAGCGCCCGGGCGAGCGCGACGGCCGGGAGTACATCTTCCTCTCGCCCAACGAGTTCCTCGACCGGGTCGAGCGGGGCGAGTTCCTCGAGCATGTGCGCTACGTCTCCGGGCACCGCTACGGGACGCTCCGGTCAGAGCTCGACCGGATCAGGGCCGCCGGCCGCGTCCCCCTCCTGGAGCTGGAGACCGAGGGCGCGCTGCGGGTGAAGCACGAGGTGCCGCGGGCGGTGACGATCTTCATCTCGGCGCGCGTCGACGAGCTCGAGCGCCGGCTGCGCGAGCGCGCGACCGAGAGCGCGGGCGAGATCGACGAGCGGATCGAGCTGGCCCGGCGCCAGCTGACGCAGGCCGACGAGTTCGACTACGTGGTCGAGAACGACGAGCTCGAGCGGGCCGTCAGCGAGCTGACGGAGCTGGTCCGCGGTCTGGTCTCTCCTGCCGGTACCATGTCCCGGCCATGATCCACCCTCGCATCGACGACCTGCTCCAGAACGTGGACTCGCGCTACGCGCTGGTGATCGTCGCGGCCAAGCGCGCGCGGCAGATCAACAACTACCACCACCAGCTCGGCGAGGGCACCTTCGACGACAATCCACCGCCACTTGTCGAGTCGAGATCAAAGAACTACCTGACCATGGCTATGGAAGAGATCGGCGAGGGTCTTCTCTCCTACGACTACGTAGCGTAGAGACCGCAACCTGGTTGAAACCAGGTTGCAGACGCTGATTTGCAGGCATCATTCGCTCCATGGCCCGCGTGCTCCTGGGCGTCTCCGGCGGCATCGCCGCCTACAAGGCCTGTGAGGTCTGCCGGCTGCTCGTGAAAGGCGGCCACGACGTCGTCCCGCTCGTCACGCCTGCAGCCGAGCGGTTCGTCACCGCCGAGACGTTCCGGGCGCTCGCCCGGCGGCCGGCCGGAGACGACGTCTACCTGCACCTCACGAAGGCCGACCTGCTGCTCGTCGCGCCGTGCACGGCCAATACGCTCGCCAAGCTCGCCCACGGGCTCGCCGACAACGTGCTGACCGAGGCGGCGCTGGCCCATCGGGGACCCGTGCTCCTCGCACCCGCGATGAACCCGCGCATGTGGTCGCATCCGGCGACGCGCGCGAACGCGGAGACGCTGCGCGCACGCGGCGTCATGCTCGTCGGCCCCGACGAGGGCGAGACGGCCGAAGGCGAGCTCGGCGTGGGGCGGATGGCCGAGGCCGAGGAGATCGTCCGCGCGGCCGAGAAGCTGCTCGCCGGCCACCGCCCGCTCGCCGGCAAGCGCGTGCTCGTTTCCGCCGGAGGCACGCGGGAGCCGCTCGACGCCGTCCGCTTCGTGGGCAACCGCTCCTCGGGGCGCATGGGCGTCGCGCTCGCGGCCGAGGCGCGCCGCCGCGGCGCGCACGTGACGCTGCTCGGCGCGAACCTCGCCGTGCAGGCGCCGCCCGGGGTCGAGCTCGTCGAGACACCGGCTGCGGCCGACCTCGAGCGCGAGGCGCTCGCCCGCGGGGCCGCCGCGGACGTCGTGATCATGGCCGCCGCCGTCGCCGACTACCGTCCCGCCGAGGCGCTCGCCGCGAAGCGGCCGAAGGATCGCGCCGCCTGGACGGTCGAGCTGGAGCCGACCGCCGACGTGCTCTCCGCGCTCGGCGCGAACCGGGCTCCCGGCCAGGTGCTCGTCGGCTTCGCCGCCGACCAGGGCGAGCGGGGACTCGCGCGCGCACGGGAGAAGCTCGCTCACAAGAACGCCGACCTGTTCGTCTACAACGACGTGGGCCGCGCCGACATCGGCTTCGACTCCGCCGACAACGAGGTGACGCTCGTCTCCGCGCGCGGCGAGCGCACGGTCGCGAAGGCGCCCAAGGACGAGATCGCGGCGGCGATCCTCGACGAGGTCGAGCGCCTGCTTGGCTGAGCCCGCCGTCGCCCCGGCGCCCGCCGATCTCGTCGCCGCGATCACGGCCAACCTCGCGGACGTCGTCCACGCACCGAAGGACACGCTGCGCCTCGTCGTGCTCTGCCTCGTCGCCGAAGGGCACCTGATCATCGAGGACTTCCCGGGCGTCGGGAAGACGATGCTCGCGAAGGCGCTCGCCCGCTCGCTCGACTGCTCTTTCTCCCGGCTGCAGTTCACGCCCGACCTGCTGCCGTCGGACGTCACCGGCGTGAACGTCTTCAACCAGAAGACGAACGAGTTCGAGTTCCGGCCCGGCCCCGTGTTCGCCAACCTCCTGCTCGTCGACGAGGTCAACCGGGCTTCGCCGAAGACGCAGTCCGCGCTGCTCGAGTGCATGCAGGAGAGCCAGGTGACCGTCGACGGCGTCACGTACCCGCTCGAGCGCCCGTTCATGGCGATCGCGACCCAGAACCCGATCGAGTACGAGGGGACGTATCCCCTGCCGGAGGCGCAGCTCGACCGGTTCGCGATGCGCGTCCAGCTCGGCTATCCGCCGCTCGCGGAGGAGGCGAAGATGCTCGACGAGCAGACCCACGTGCCGCCGCTCGACTCGCTCGTCCCCGTCGCAGGCGCGGCGGACGTGATCCGGCTTGCCGAGCAGGCGCGCGAGGTCTACGTCGAGGACAGCCTGAGCCGCTACGTCGTCGCGCTCCTGCGCCAGACGCGCGCGGACACGCGCCTGTACCTCGGCGCGAGCCCGCGCTCCGGCATCGCGTTGCTGCGGGTGGCGAAGGCGCGCGCGCTCGCGGACGCGCGCGCGTACCTCGTGCCGGACGACGTGAAGGCGGTCGCCGTCCCGGTGCTGTCGCACCGCCTGATCCTCGGGCCCGAGGCCCGCTCCGCCGGGCTCGACGGCGCCGCGATCGTCGCCGAGGCGCTCGAGAAGACACCCGTTCCGGTCTAGTGGAGGCTCCACTGACCCAGCGGGGACGCGCGGTCCTCGCTCTGGGGCTGCTCGTCTACGTCGTCGCGTGGGTGTTCGGCGCGCGGGCGCTCTACCCGGTGGCGGCCGGGCTCGTCTTCGCCGTCGCGCTCGCGGCCGGCTGGGTGCGGCTCTCGTCCCGGGCGCCGTACGTCCGCCGCCACGGCGCGGCCCGCGACACGGTCGAGGGCGACGACGTCCGCGTCGAGCTCGAGGTGGAGCCGACGTCGACGCTGCCGCCGCCGACGCTCGTCGCGCACGAGGTCCCCGGACGCCTGGGCGAGCGCCGTGTCGAGCTCGTCCGCGTCGCGCGCGGGCGCTTCACGGGCCGCTACGAGCTGCGGCGCGTCCCGCGCGGCCGCTACCCGTTCGAGACCGTCCGGCTGACGGTGGAGGACCCGTTCGGCCTTGCGCGGGCGGAGATCGTGCAGGGCGAGGCGCAGGCGCTCGTCGTCTACCCGCGCCTCGTCACGGTCGAGCGGCCGTTCTTCACGGGAGGTGTGCGCGCGCAGGAGGGTCGCCGGCTGCTGCTGCGGCGCCCGTCTGGCTTCGACCTGCACAGCGTGCGGGAGCACGCGCCGGGCGAGTCGCTCCGCAACGTGCACTGGCGCTCGACCGCGCACCGCGGCCAGCTGATGGTGAAGGAGCTCGAGGACGCTCCCCGCGACGAGACGGTCGTCCTGCTCGACGGCGACGCCGCCGCTGTCGTGGGCACGCAGCCAGACTCGACGTTCGACGTGGCGGTGCGCGCGGCCGGGTCGCTCCTCTTCGCCCAGGTGCGCGGCGGGCGGCGGTGCGTACTCGTCGTCAACTCGGCGGCCCGGGAGGTACAGCGGGTGACGTCGGAGGCCGGTGACTGGCAGCGCGCCCTCGAGGTGCTCGCGGCCGCCGAGCCGACGGCGGCGACGCCCGCCTTCGCGCTGCTCGAGTCGGGCGTCAATCCGGCTGCACGGTCGCTCGAGCTCGTCGTCGTGACCTCGCGCGTCGACGCGAGGCTCGTCGACCGGCTCGTGCCGCGCGCGCTCTCGCGGCACGGCGTCTCGCTCGTCTACGTCGAGCCGGCGAGCTTCGCCGGCCGGGAGGCGCGGCCGGAGCCGCTGCTCCTGCGGCTCCAGGCGGCCGGCGTCCCGGTCGCCGTCGTGCGGCGCGGGGCCGACCTGGCCGCTGCGCTCTCCGCTCCGGAGGCGCAGGTTGCGTAGGACGGCGCTCGTCGCCGTCGTTCCGGCGGGCGTGGTCGCCGCCCTGTGGCTGCGTCTCGAGCAGCCGCGCGGCCATGCCGCGCCGGCCGCGGCCGTCCTCGCGCTCGCCCTCGCGCCCGCACTCGTGCGGCCGCTCGCCGCGCGGGCCGCCGCCGTCCTCGTGGCGTTCGCGGTCGCCGTGCGGGTGGCGTTCGGGCTCTCGCCGCTCCATCCGGAGCGTCTCGTCGCGGGGTTCGGCTCGCACTTCTCGAACGGCTTCCTCGACTTCTACGACGTGAAGGTGCCGTTCGACCCGCGCGTGCACGCCGACATGCGCGGCGTCGTCCTCGCGGCCGTGTTCGGGTTCGCGCTCGTCCTCGGCCTCGCCGTCGCGGCCCGTCGTCCCGTCGCGGCGACGCTCGTGCTGCTGGGCGGGGCGGGCTGGCCCGCGACGCTCGCCGGCGCCCAGTCGGCACCGGCGAAGGGCGTGGCCATCCTGGTCGCCGTCCTGATCGTGCTCGCCGGGCTGACGGCGAGACGCGTACCCCGCTCGGCCCTCCCGGCGGCGGCGGCGCTCGCGCTGGCCGCTCTCGCTGCATCGACTCCTTCCGCCGTCGCCAAGGGCGAGCTCGTCGCGTGGCAGCACTGGGACTTCGCGAAGGCCCCGCAGGCGCCGGTGAGCGTGTCCTACGTGTGGGACGCGCAGTACGGCGGCCTCGTCTTCCCGCGACTGCGCACGACCGTGCTCGAGATCAAGGCACCGCGCTTGTCCCTCTACTGGCGCTCCGCGGTGCTCGACGTCTTCGCCGGCGACCGCTGGCTCCAGGGGCCGCCGCTGCCCGGGGACGCGCTCGAGCCCGCCGCCGCGCGCGACCGCACCAACTTGGTGCGCGAGCAGGTGACGGTCGAGGCGCTCGCGGACACCCATCTCGTCGGCGGCACCGTCCCGGTGGCGTTCGCGGCCGGAGACGCACCGCTGCAGCGGCCGGAGGCCGGGGTCGCGCTGCTCCCGTCCGGGCTGACGCGCGGCTTCGAGTACACGGCGTGGAGCTATGCCCCCCGGCCGCAGCCGGCGCAACTTGCTCAGTCGCGTCCCGTGTACCCGAAGACGCTCGTGCAGCCGGACGCGTTCCTCGACGTCTGGCCGGGCGTGACGTTGCCGCCGTTCGGGACGCGGAACCGTACGCGCGCCGTCAACGTGGTGCTCGACGCGCACCCCGAGATCGTGCGCTACGCGCCGCTCGAGCACGCCGCGGTCGCCGTGGCGGGCCGGGCGCGCAGCCCCTATGCCGCCGCGCTCGCGCTCGAAGCGTGGTTCCGGGTGGGAGGCGGCTTCACGTACACGGCTCATCCGGCCGTCTTCCCCGACGCGCCGCTCGTCGGGTTCGTCGCGCAGACGAGGGCGGGCTACTGCCAGTACTTCGCGGGCGCAATGGCGTTGATGCTGCGCTACCTCGGCGTGCCGGCCCGCGTCGCCGTCGGGTTCTCGAGCGGTACGTACGACGCGAAGACCGGCGTGTGGACGGTCACCGACCACGACGCGCACGCCTGGGTGGAGGCCTGGTTCCGCGGCTACGGCTGGCTGCCGTTCGACCCGACGCCGGCGGCGGGCAGGCCGGAACGCGGGCAGCTGAGCGCGCCGTACTCCGCCGCCGCGCAGTCGGTCGCGGTGCAGCGCCGTCTCGGCGGCGGCGGCCCGCCGGCGGTGGCACCGCCCGCCGCGCAATCCGATCACCGGCACGGCGAAGGAACGCCCGCCGGCGGCGCAGGCTCGGGCGGAGGCGCGTCCGCGCCGTCGGCGAGTGGGCACGACAGCCTGCTCGTGCTGCTGGCGCTCGTGCTTGCCGCCGCCCTGGCCGGAGTGGTGGCGACGAAGCACGTGCTCCGGCGCGCGCGCTACGTCTCTCGCGATCCGCGTCGCGTCGCGGCGGCCTGCCGGCGGGAGCTCGCGGACTTCCTGCTCGACCAGCGCATCGACGCCGCCCGCAGCGCAACGCTGCACGAGCTGGGGGCGCTCGTGCGCGAGGAGCTCACGGTCGACCCCGACGCGTTCGTGGCGGCCGCGAGCGCGGCGCGGTTCGGCCCGCCCGCGGGCGCGGAGGCCGCGGCCCGGCGTGCCCGCAAGGAGCTGCGCACGCTTCGGCACCGGCTGCGCAGGCGGCTCACGCCCTTCGAACGCGCCCGCGGGCTGCTCTCGCTGCGCTCCCTGGGCTTCGCTCCCTAGGCAAACTTGTGGTGTGAGCGAGTCGACGTACCACCTGTTCCAGCAGGGCCGAGCTCACCTGAAGAAGGGAATGGCCGCCCAGGCCACGGTCGCGCTCGAGAAGGCGAAGCGCCGCGAGCCGGACAAGGCGTCGATCCGGGAGGCGCTCGGGATCGCGTACTTCCGCATCCGGCGCTGGCAGGAGGCCGAAGCGGAGTTCCGCAAGGTGCTCGACCTCTCGCCGGTCAACGACTACGCCCACTACGCGCTCGGCCGCTGCCTCGAGAAACAGGGCCGCCCACGCGAGGCGAACACCCACTACAAGCTCGCGAGCTCGCTGCGCCCGGAATCAGAGCAGTATCGGTCGAGAATTCTGGAGCTCTAGCCACGCCGACGGTCTACGGCAGCGACCAGGTCGCGACCATGTCGCGACCTGGTCGCAGTCGTCGAAATGCATCCGGCTTCACAGTCGTTTCCCTCGGCGGTTGTTGAAACGCAGCACTTCAGACGAGGCGGTCGCCGGTGACGCGGCGCAGGGAGGTTGGCCGCTGCCTCCACCGTCCCCCTATCGGACTACGCTGCCGCGAACATGAGAGCCGTCTGCCAGCGGGTCAGCACCGCCCGGGTGCTCGTCGGGGGCGAGCTCGCCGGGGAGATCGGCCCCGGGTTGTGCGTCCTGCTCGGGGTGGCGCGCGAGGACGGGACGGCCGAGGCTGTCCACCTTGCGGGGAAGGTCGCGCGGCTACGGGTCTTCGAGGACGAGGACGGCCGATTCGACCGCAGCCTGCTCGACGCCGGCGGCGCGGCGCTCGTCGTCTCCCAGTTCACGCTCATCGCGGACACCGCGAAGGGAAACCGGCCGAGCTTCTCCGGCGCGGCGCCGCCCGAGCAGGCCGAGCCGCTCTACGAGCTCTTCTGCACCGAGCTGCGGGCGCTCGGCGTCCCGGTCGAGCAGGGCGTCTTCGGCGCGCGCATGGCGGTCGAGCTCGTGAACGACGGGCCCGTCACGATCGTGCTCGGATGAGGCTCCTCGTCACCGGCGGCGCCGGCTACCTCGGCTCCGAGGTCTGCCGGCAGGCGGTCGAGCTGGGCTGGGACGTGCTCGCGACGCGCTTCGCCGCCGAGCCGCCGTACGGCCGGCCGGTCCAGCTCGACGTGCGCGACGAGGAAGCGACCGCACGTGTCTTCCTGAGACACGGCCCCGCGGTCGTCGTCCATACGGCGTATCGCCTCTCCGGCCCGGAGATGGAGAGTGCGATCGTCAAGGGCAGCCACTCCGTCGCCCTCAACGCGCACCGCTGCGGCGCCCGCCTCCTCCACCTCTCGACCGATCTCGTCTTCGACGGCGAGCACGGCGCCCCCTACGTCGAGGAGGACGAGCCGCGCCCCGTCTCGCCGTACGGCGCCGCGAAGGCGCAGGCGGAGGCGCTCGTGCGCGCTCTCCACCCCGGCGCGCTGCTCGTCCGCACCTCCGTCCTCTACGGCAAGGCGGAGCCGGGGCCGCAGGAGCTGCTGGCCTTCAGCGACATCGACTTCTACGTGGACGAGATCCGCTGCCCGACGCTCGTCGGCGAGCTCGCCGCGGCGCTGCTGGAGCTCGCCCGGCTCGACGTGTCCGGGCCGCTGCACGTTGCGGCCCCGGACGCGGTCTCCCGCTACGAGCTGGCGCGCCGCCTGCGTGCCGCACACGGGCTCGACCCCGACACCGTCCGTGGCGCGCCGAGCCCGCGCCAGGGCCGGCCACGCAACGTCGCGCTCGACTCTTCCCGGGCCGCCGGACTCCTAGCGAGCCCACTTCGGGGCCTCCGCGAAGTCGTGGAATAGCAGCGCCTTTGCTATCCTTCTGACACCACTTTTCCCGTTTGGAGAATTGGGCGCCTCGCGCCCTTTTCTTTTGTAAGGAGCAGAAACCGGATGACCACGACATACGAGAGGGAGCGCAAACTGGCCCAGGAGATCGCACCGCGGGTCGAGCAGGACTTGCCCGGTGTCGACGTGCTCGCGGTCGAGCTGCTGACACCGACGCGCTTCTGCGTCTACGTCGACCACCCGGCCGGCGTCGATCACGCGCTCTGCGAGCGCGTGACGAGCCTGCTCCGCGACTACCTGCGTGAATACACCATCGACGTCTCGTCGCCCGGTCTGGAGCGCCCGCTCCGGAAGCCGGGCCACTTCGCCGGCGTCGTCGGCCGGCGCGTCGCGCTGCGCACGGCGCAGCCGGTGGCCGGGCGCTCGAAGTTCAAGGGGCTGCTGAAGGACGCCGGCGAGGAGAGCGTGACCCTCGGCGTCGAGGAAACCGACGTGACCATCCCGTACGACGCGATCGTGCGGGGGAACCTGATCGACGAAGGGTAGAGAGATGACCCAGGAGATCCTCGAAGCGGTCCGCGAGATCGAGCGTGACAAGGGCATCGACGAGGGCGCGCTCGTCGCAGCGCTCGAAGACGCCCTGCTCGCCGCGTACAAGAAGACGCCCGGCGCGGCGCGGCACGCGACCGTCGAGATGGGCGACACGGGCGACTTCCGCGTGTACTCGATCGAGCTGCCGGAGGACGTCGAGACGCGCCTGCTCGACGAGGCGCGCGAGCGGAAGCTCGAAGAGCTCGAGCGTCTCGAGGAGGAGACGGGCGAGCGCCAGCACACCCTCATCTCCGACGACGACCTCGACGTCGACTGGTCAGAGATCCCCGAGGGAGACATCCGTCGCGAGGACGTCACGCCCGAGGGCTTCGGCCGCATCGCCGCGCAGACGGCGAAGCAGGTGATCCTCCAGCGCATCCGCGAGGAAGAGCGCCGGATGATGTACGACGAGTACATCGACCGCGTCAGCGAGGTCGTCACCGGCATCGTGCAGCAGGCCGGCGACCGCAACAACGTGCTCGTCGACCTCGGGAAGGTCGAGGCGCTGCTGCCGCGCTCGGAGCAGGTCGACGGCGAGCGCTACGAGCAGGGCTCGCGCATCAAGGCCGTGATCACGGAAGTTCGCTCGGGCACGAAGGGCCCCCAGGTGATCCTGTCGCGCCGCGACCCGGAGCTGATCAAGACGCTGTTCGAGCTCGAGGTGCCCGAGATCGCCGACGGCCTCGTCGAGATCCGCGGCGTGGCCCGCGAGCCGGGGTACCGCTCGAAGATCGCGGTCGAGTCGCACGCCCAGGGCGTCGACCCCGTCGGCGCCTGCGTCGGGCCTCGCGGCTCGCGCGTGCGCATGGTCGTCTCCGAGCTGCGCGGCGAGAAGATCGACATCATCCCGTGGAACCCGGAACCTGCGCGCTTCGTCGCGAAGGCGTTGTCGCCGGCGCGCGTGCGCGAGGTCTACCTCGACGACGACGCGAAGGAGGCGACGGTGGTCGTCCCCGACGACCAGCTCGCGCTCGCAATCGGCAAGGAAGGCATGAACGCGCGCCTCGCGGCGCGGCTCACCGGCTGGAAGATCGACATCCAGTCCGACACGGAGTTCGCCCAGGCCGAGGCCGACGTCGCCTACGGCGGCGGCGGCGGCGAGGAGGAGCTCTCCGGCCGCTGCTCCGCGATCCTCTCGAACGGCAAGCGCTGCCCGAACGCCGCGCTGCCCGGCTCCCGCTTCTGCGGCGTCGCCGCGCACCAGGCGCTCACCGGCACCGGCTCCGACCGCGTCGGCGGCCCGGAGGCCGAGACGGAAGAGGCCGTTGCCGAGGTCGAAGTGGAAGTGGAAGAGACACTCGCGGATGTCGTGGAGGCTCCCGAGGCTGCCGTGGAGCAGGAGGCGGAGCCGGTCGCGACGGCCGTGCTCGAGGAGGCGCCGGCGGAGCAGGCTCCCGCCGAGCCCGGTGAGGAGGAGACGCAGGCAGACGCGTGAGCCGAGAGCCGGTCAGGCGCTGCGCCGGTTGCGGCCGGCGCGCTCCCCAGCGCGAGCTCGTCCGCTTCGCAGCACGCGACGGAGAGCTCGTCGCGGAGCGCGGAGCGCCGGGACGCGGCGCGTACACGTGCCGGCGCCTCGCCTGCTTCGAGCAGGCGGTCGCGCACCGGGGCTTCGCGCGGGCGCTGCGCCAAAACGTCCGGGTCGATCCCACTCTCGCCCATCTCTACACTGCAGAGGCTGATGGCTAACGGAGGCAACAAACCGAATCGTCCGCTCCGCCCGCGCGGCGGCAGCGGGCCCGGCAGCCGCAGGCGCCGGGTCGTCATCGACAACCAGGCGGCGCGCCCGCGGCAGGACCAGCGCCAGGGGCGCGGCGGCGCGCCGGACACCGGCCGCCGCGAGACGGGCACGCGCCAGGCGCCGTCCCAGCCGACCGGTCCCGTCTCCGTCGAGTCGGGCGTCACCGTCCGCGACCTCTCGCAGGCGCTCGGCGCCCCGATGGCGCAGATCATCAAGATCCTCATGGCTCTCAACATCAACAAGACGGTGACGGCGTCGCTCACCGACGACGAGGTCGAGCTGATCGCCAGCGAGCTCGACCGCGAAGTGACGATCAAGCACGCGGACGAGGACGACGACGACCCCGAGGCGTACGACGACCCCGACGAGGCCCTCGAGGCGCGGCCGCCGGTCGTCACGATCATGGGCCACGTCGACCACGGCAAGACGACGCTGCTCGACGCCATCCGCAAGACGCACGTCGTCGCCACCGAGGCGGGCGGCATCACCCAGCACATCGGTGCATACCAGGTGGAGGCGCGCGCCCGCAAGATCACGTTCCTCGACACACCGGGCCACGAGGCGTTCACCGCGATGCGCGCCCGCGGCGCGAAGGTGACCGACATCGCCGTGCTCGTCGTCGCCGCCGACGACGGCGTGATGCCGCAGACGAAAGAGTCGATCTCGCACGCGCGCGCAGCCGGCGTGCCGATCGTCGTCGCCATCAACAAGATCGACCTGCCCGGCGCGAACCTCGACCGCGTGAAGGCCGAGCTCGCGCAGGAAGGCCTGCAGCCGGAGGAGTGGGGCGGCACGACGCAGTTCGCCGAGGTGTCGGCGAAGGCGCAGCAGAACCTCGACGCGCTGCTCGAGCGGATCCTGCTGGTCGCCGACCTCGAGCTCGATCTGCGCGCGAACCCGAACGTCGAGGCGTCCGGGCCGATCATCGAGTCGAGGCTCGACGTCGGCCGGGGCCCCGTGGCGACGATGCTCGTCCACCGTGGGACGCTGAAGGTCGGCGACGCGATCGTCGCCGGCGACGCGCACGGCCGGGTGAAGGCGCTCTTCGACTACAAGGGCGTGAAGCAGGCGTCTGCAGGGCCCGGCGACCCGGTCGAGATCCTCGGCTTCGACAAGCCGCCGCCCGCCGGCGAGGTCGCGCGGGTCGTCGACAGCGACCGCACCGCGCGCGAGCTCGCGCAGAAGCGCGCCGAGCGGCTCCGCCGCGAGCAGCTTGCGACGCAGCGCCCGACGGGTGTGTCGCTCGAGAACCTGTTCGAGCAGATGCAGACCGGCGTGATCGCCGACCTCAACCTCGTGATCAAGGGCGACGTGGTCGGCTCGGTCGAGGCGGTCGTCTCGGAGCTCTCGAAGTTCGAGCACTCCGAGGTGCGCCTCAACGTGATCCACCAGGGCGTCGGCGCGATCACGCAGAACGACATCATGCTCGCCTCTGCGTCCGACGCGCTCATCCTCGGCTTCAACGTGCGCCCGAACGCGGAGGCCCGCGAGCTCGCCGTCCGCGAGGGCGTCGAGATCCGCACGTACAACGTCATCTACAAGCTCACCGAGGACATCGAGCAGGCGCTCGTCGGCAAGCTCACCGCCGTCAAGACCGAAGAGACGATCGGTGAGGCGGAGGTGCGCGCGCTGTTCAAGGTGTCGCGGCTCGGCACGATCGCGGGCTGCATGGTCACGAGCGGCGTCGTGCGCCGCAACGGGCAGGTGCGGGTCGTCCGCAACGGCACCGTCATCTACACGACCACGATCGCCGCCCTGAAGCGCTTCAAGGACGACGCGCGCGAAGTCCAGGAGGGCTTCGAGTGCGGCATCCTGCTCGACGGCTTCAACGACGTGAAAGAGGGCGACGTGCTCGAGGTGTTCGAGACGCGCGAGATCGAGCGGACGACGCTCGACGAGCTCGCCTCGCCCGCGGCGTCGTAGCGCGCTCTTGGCGAGCGGCTTCGTCGGCGTCCTCACCTGCGAGCTCCACTTTCCTGAAGCGCACTCGCTGAAGGAGAAACGCCACTACGTGCGCTCGGCGAAGGCGCATCTACAGAACCGCGTCGGTGCTTCGGTCGCGGAGGTCGACCACCACGACGTGTGGCAGCGGGCGCGGCTCACGGTCGCGTGCGTGGCGCGCGAGCACCATGAGCTCGAACGGCTTCTGGATGACGCGGAACGGTGGTTGCGGGGGCAGGAGTGGGAGGTCTCGCTGGTGGACCGGCTGATTCTCGATCCGGACGATTGAACGGCTGCGACCAGGTCGCGACCTTGTCGCGACCTGGTCGCGGATCTACGCCACGCCCTGCGCGATCGCGGCGATTCCGGCGACCACGAGAATTGCGCCAACGGCTCGCAGGAGGGCGGTGGTAGAAAGCCGACCCGTGAGGCGCGAGCCAAGCAGCGCACCGGGGACGGAGCCCGCTGCCCCGACCTCCAGCAACGTCCAGTCGATACCACCCGGCAGATGGCCCACCAGACCCGCCAGCCCGACCGCGACCCCGACGACGAGGTTCGTGCCGACTGCGCGGGCCGGCTCCTCGCCGACCCAGCGCAGGAGCGCCGGCATGCGCAGCGAGCCGAGGATGAGCCCGATCAGCCCGCCGAGCACGCCGATCACCGCGCCGGAGAGAACGGCCGCCCTGATGTCGAGCTCGGCGCGGGGCGCCGGTACCAGGCCGCCGCGCCGCGGCCGTAGGAGGTCGGCGCCGAAGAGGAGCAGCGCCGAGCCGATGAGGATCCGAAGCGCGTCCGCGGGCACGTAGGAGGCGGCCGCGCCGCCGCCGATCGCGCCGAGCACCGAGGGCGGCAGCATCCAGGCGACGAGCCGCCAGTCGACCCGCCGCGCCCGGATGTGCGTGATCGACGCAGCGGCCGCGGCCAGCCCTGAGATCGCGATGTTGGCCCCGCCCGCCGCCGCCGGGCTCGCCGCCGCAAAGATCAGCACGGGCAGCCGGATGTTGCCCAGAACGAGCCCCACGAGGCCGCCGGCGAGGGCCACGAGGAAGCACCAGGCACCGATCCCCACCAGTGTCAGCGTGTCCACCGGCTTGAATATGTCCCATGACCGAGCGCATGCGTCGAGTGAACGAGTCCCTGCGGCATGTGCTCGCGGAGGCTCTGCTCGAGCTGAAGGACCCCCGGATCGGCCTCGTGACCGTGACCGGCGTCGACACCGCTCCCGATCTACGGCACGCGACCGTGTATGTGAGCGTGCTCGGCTCGGCGCGCAAGCGGAAGGCGAGCCTCCAGGGGCTCACCGCCGCGCACGGGCTCCTGCAGGGACGGCTGGCCCGCCAGCTGCGCATGAAACGGACCCCTCAATTGACCTTCGAGTACGATCCGTCGGTCGAGCGCGGCGTGCGCATGACAAAGCTGATCGATGAGCTCGCCCCAGACGACGAGTGACCTGACGGCGGTCGTCGACGCGCTTCGTGCGCACGACCGCTTTCTCGTGGTGACTCATGAGAACCCGGACGGGGACGCGCTGGGCTCCATGCTCGCGATGACGGTCGCGTTGCGCAGTCTGGGCAAGGACGCCGTCATGTATCTCGGCGGCGCTGCGCCGCTCCCGCGCGAGTACAGCTTGATGCACTTCGACGGGCTCGCGCGCGAGCTGCCGGCCGACGCGGACGAGCGGGTGCTCGTCGCCGTCGACTGCGCGAAAGCCGACCGCATGGGACCGGATCCCGCTCCGGTCGAGCGGACGACGACGGTCGTGAACATCGACCATCACCACGACAACACGCGCTTCGGGGACGTGAACCTCATCGTCGCCGACGCGTCGTCGACGGGGGAGGTCCTGCGCGACGTCTTCCGGGAGCTCGGCGTCGCGCTCACGTCCGAGATCGCAGAGCCGCTCTACATCGCGCTCGTCACCGACACGGGGCGCTTCCAGTACGCGAACACGACGCCGAAGTCGCTGCGGCTGGCGGCAGAGCTCGTGGAAGCCGGCGCGGACATTCACGCCGTCTTCCAGCAGGTGTACGAGTCGGTCGACTTCGCGAAGCTGAAGCTGCTCGCGCGCGCGCTCGAGCGCGCGACCGTCCTCGAGGGAGGGCGGATCGTCGTCTCGTACCTCATCCGCACCGACTTCGCGGACGTGGGCGCTGCGGAGCCGTACTCGGAGGGGATCATCGACTACCTGCGCGCAGTCGAGGGGTCGGAGCTCGCGGTGCTGATCCGCGAGCCGCCCCGCGACGAGGGGCCGACCCGACGCGTGTCGCTGCGGGCGAGCGTCGACGAGCTCGACGTCTCGGCGATCGCACGGCTGTTCGGCGGCGGCGGGCATCGCCAGGCTTCAGGGTTCTCGAGCGAGGCGTCCGTCGACGAGATCGTCGAGCGCATCCGCCAGGGATTCGTCGCCCAACGTGCCCGCCCGCGCGCTTGACCCGGCGGGCATCGCGCTCGTCGACAAGCCCGCAGGGCCTTCGTCGTTTGCGATCGTCGCCCAGATCCGGCGCATGACCGGAGCGAGAACCGGCCACGCCGGCACACTCGACCCGTTTGCGACGGGCCTGCTGCTCATCCTCTCGGGACGGGCGACGAAGCTGGCACCGCGGCTCGTCGGCCTCGACAAGCGGTACACGACCGAGATCGCCCTCACCGCGCGGACTGCGACCGGTGACCCGGAGGGGCAGGTGATCGAGGCGCTCGAGCCGCCCGCCGAGGCCGAGCTCGAACGCCGGCTGGCGGGACTACGCGGCGAGATCGAGCTGCGGATCCCGGCTGCCTCGGCGGTGAAGATCGGCGGTGAGCGCGCGTACCGGCTGGCGCGGCGGGGCGTGCAGGTCGAGATGCCCTTGCGCCGCTCGACCGTCCACTCGCTCGACGTCGTCGCGTACACGGGCGCGACCGTGACGCTCGACCTGCGCGTCAGCTCGGGCACGTACGTGCGGGCGATCGCCGAGGCGCTCGGCGGCCACTGCCGCACGCTCCGGCGGACCGAGGTCGGCCCGTTCTCGGTCGAAGAGGCGGTTGCGCCGGAGGCGTTCGCGCCAGGCCTGCTGCTCGGCGAGGACGCCGTGCTCGCGCGGATCGGAGCTGCCGCGTGATCGTCGCTCGCCTTCCGGAGGAGCTCGAGCCGGCGCGGCGGGCGGTGGCGATCGGCACCTTCGACGGCGTCCACATCGGGCACCGGCGCGTGATCGACGCGGCCCGGGCGGCGGGACCGCGCTCCGCGGTCGTGACCTTCGACCCGCATCCGCGGACGATCCTCGGCAACGGCGTCGAGCTGCTCACGACGACGCAGCGGCGGCTGGAGCTGTTCGAGGCGGAGGGCGTCGAGGACGTGTTGCTGCTCCACTTCGACGCTGCCCTCGCCGCGGTCCCGTCAGAGGTGTTCGCCGACTCGGTCCTGCGCGCGATCGGGGCGGACGTCGTCGCGGCGGGCGACGGCTTCCGCTTCGGGCTCGGGCGCAGCGGCGACCTCGACCTGCTCGTCCGGCTCGGCTTCGACGTCAGGCGCGTCCCGCTCGTGGAGAACGTCTCCTCGAGCCACGTGCGGCGCCTGCTCCAGGCCGGCGACGTCGCGCCCGCGGCGCGGCTCCTCGGGCGGCCGGCGGAGGTGGAGGGAACGGTCGTCCCCGGCGACCGGCGCGGCGTGACGCTCGGCTTCCCGACCGCCAACCTCGCCGTGCCGGCCGACCTGCTCGTGCCGGCGAACGGCATCTACGCAGGCGAGGCGCTCGGTCACAGGGCTGCGATCTCGATCGGCACGAACCCGCATTTCGGCGGCAGTGAGCGGCGGGTGGAGGCCCATCTGCTCGACTTCGAAGGCGACCTGTACGGCGAGCGGCTCGTCGTCTCGCTCTGGGAGCGGCTGCGGGACGAGGCGGTCTTCGGCTCCGAGGCCGAGCTCGTCGCGGCCATCGCAGCGGACGTCCGGCGCACCCGGGCGGCGCTCCAGCCCGGCTGACCTTCGCAAGGTCGAGAGGAACCCCGGCTGCCCGGTGTGCAGCTACGTCGGCTGGATTCCGGTCAGCATGCCGGGGGAGCAGCGAGCGCAGCACCGCTTCGGCGGGGGTCGGACGCACGACCCGTCCGCCCGATCGCACTGACGCCGCCGAAGTAGTGGTGCCGCTCCGGCCAGCGGCGGACCGTGCGGCCGGACGCCTCCAGCCGGGCGAGGCCGTCCTCGTCCACACCCGGCTCCGCGTTCACGAGCGCTCCCGCGGGATGCGCCCGAGGCTCGTCGACAGCCTGCTGCGGCTCGACGCCCTCGTCGAGGATCGCCGCGGCGACCGTGACCAGGGCGGTGCGGAGGCGCGTGCCGCCGGCGGCGCCGATCGCGAGCACGAGGCCGCGCTCGTCGAGCGCGAGGCTCGGCGCCATCATGCTCTGCATCCGGTCGCCGGGCTCGAGCGGACCATGGCGGAGGTCGGTCTCGCCGAGCATGCTGTTCAGGTGGAGGTCGAGGCCGGGGAGCCAGTCCCCGGAGCCGAGTCCGAGGCTCGTGGTCAGGACGCAGGCGCTGCCGTCGCCGTCGACCGCGACGAGGTTGGTCGTGTGCGTCTCCGGTCCCGCCGCGCCGTCGAGCGCTGCGACGAGCGCGAGCAGCCGCTCGGCGGGCGGCAGGGCGCGCAGGCGCGGCAGCCGGGCGAGCGTGGGGGCGACGCCGGAGAGGCCGCCGCGCGTGAGGAAGCGCAGGCCGAGCCAGCCCGTCTCGACCGGCTCGCTCCACGCGGCCGCGTACGAGGCGAGGTCGGCGCGAGTGAGCAGGCCGCCGCGTTCGTCGGAGAGGGCGAGCAGCGACTCGCCGATCGTGCCCGTGTAGACGCTCGCCGGGCCCTCCTCGGCGAGCGCCTCGAGCGCGGCGACGAGCCCAGGCTGTTCGAGCCGCTCGCCTGCCCGCAGCAGCGTGCCGGCCGGTGCGTACATGCGCGCTCCTTCGCGCAGCGTGAACACGGGCGCGAGCATCTCGAGGCAGGCCGCGTGTGCCGGCGGGAGCGGCACCCCCTCGCGGGCAAGCCGTAGTCCCGGCTCGCAGAGCCGGGACCAGTGCAGGCGGCCGTGCTCCTGCCAGAGGGCGTGCAGTCCCGCCGGGAGGCCGGGCACGGCGCACGAGGCCGGGCCGACCGCGTAGTGGACGAGCTCCGCGCCGAAGGGCACGTCGAGATGGACGAGCTCCGCCTGCCATTGCGGCTCGCCCAGGCCGGGGGCGGCGCAGAAGCAGTCGAGGTTACGCGTGATGCCGGTGTGCGCGTCGAGGTAGATCGCGTGGCCGCCGCCGAGCAGGCCGGTCATGACGGTCTCGGCGACGCACGAGGCGAGCGCGGCCGCAACGGCCGCGTCGGCGGCCGACCCGCCCTCGGCGAGGATCTCGACGCCCGCGGCGGCGGTTGCCGGATGCCCCGCCGCGACGCCGGCCTTCACGTTCCGGCCCGCGGCAGCGCGACCCAGCCGATGCGAGCGCAGTCGGGCCGCGGGAAGTCGAGCCGGTGGCTCATCAGGACGCCGCCGGCATAGGCGTAGACGCCGTCGGCGAACGGCTCGGCCGGGAAGCGCGGCCGCTCGATCCGGTCGCCCGTCACGGGGTCGACCTCCGCCTCCCGCACGCGCAGCCCGTCGCCGACCGCCTCGACCGTCGCCTCGGCCGCATCGAGCACGTATCGCCCGGCCACGTCCCTGTGTCTGACACCGGTGTCAAATGTGCGCGGAGCGGGCGCCGCGACGAGGCCGAGCCGCTCGACGACGTGGCGGACGAGGCCGCTGCCGCGCCAGCTGTTCGTGAGCACGGCGAGCGCGAGCTGCTCCTCCGGGACGATCAGGAGCAGCGACTGGTAGCCGGCCACCGACCCCTCGTGGTCGAGCGTGACGCGGCCGCCGTCGGCGCGCACCCACCAGCCCAGGCCGTAGCCGGCGCCGAGAGCCTGGGAGCGAGCCTCTCGCATCGCTGCGCGGGCATGCTCGTCCAGCGGCCCGGGGCCGCCGAGCTGGTGCGCGGCGAACGCGAGCAGGTCGCCCACGGTCGACCAGAGCCCGCCTGACGGATGTCGCGCCGCGGGGTAGACGTCCCGCGACACCGGCCGGTGCCCGGTCTCGCCCTCCTGGACGTGGCCGCGCGCCGGAGACTCCGGCTCCTCGTAGCCGGTCGCCGCGAGGCCGAGCGGCGCGAGCACCCGCTCGCGCATCGCCTGCTCGAAGGGAACGCCGCAGGCCTCTGCGCAGGCGGCGCCGGCGGCCCAGTAGCCCGCGTTCGAGTACGAGAACAGACCCTCGGCCGCCGCAGGCAGCGGCTGCTGCGACTCGCAGCGGAGCCCCGCCGTGTGGCTGAGCCATCCCACCAGGCGCTCGTCGAGCCGCAGGCACGAGAGCGCGAGCGACGCCGTGAACGGCTTCGAGATAGACGCGACGCGAAAGGGCGTGTCCGGGCGTACCGGCTCGTCGCGCCCGAGCTCGAGCACGCCGTCCGCAACAGCTGTGCACGTGCCCTCCGCGAGCAGCGCCGCCGCGACCCCCGGCACGCCCGTGCGGGACCGCGCTTCGCGGACGATCTCCTGGAGCTGGAACGCAGGAACCATGCGGGATTGCTACCCTACCCGGCGACCCAGTCCCGGCACCGTGCGCGCTTCCTCCGCACGATCCGCGGGGGCTCGGGAGACAACGACGAGGAGGCTCATGGCCCTCACGAAGGAAGCCAAGCAGGAGATCATCAAGAAGCACGGCCGGAACGAGGCCGACACGGGCTCGACGCAGGTGCAGGTGGCGATGCTGACCCAGCGGATCAACGAGCTGACCGAGCACCTCCGTACCCACCGGCACGACCACTATTCGCGCCGCGGGCTGCTGAAGCTCGTCGGCCGCCGCCGCCGCTTCCTCACGTATCTCCAGAAGGAAGACCTCGAGGGCTATCGCGCCCTGATCAAGGAGCTCGGCCTCCGCCGTTAGCTCCTAAAGTCACCCCGCGACCAGGCTGAAGCCTGGGCGCGGTCAACAAACGGGGGGTGGAAGTTTGAGCGAGCCCCGCCTCCGGGGCTGTCTCAAACTCCCGCCCTCCACAAAGCAGAGTGGAGGACAATCGAATGAGTATTGCGACCGAGCGCCGGGCTCAGGTCTCCGTCCAGGTTGGAAACCAGGAGCTGAGCTTCGAGACGGGCAAGCTCGCGAAGCAGGCGGACGGCGCCGTCGTCGTCCGTTCGGGCGACACGATGGTGCTCGCCACCGCCCAGGGACGCACCGAGACGCGCGAAGGCGCGGACTTCTTCCCCCTCACGGTCGACGTCGAGGAGCGGATGTACGCCGCCGGCAAGATCCCGGGCGGCTTCTTCAAGCGCGAGGGACGGCCCACCGAGCGGGCGATCCTCACCGCGCGCATGATCGACCGCCCGATCCGGCCGCTCTGGCCGAAGGGCTTCCGCAACGAGGTGCAGGTCATCTGCACCGTGCTCTCCGCCGACCTCGTCACCGCGCACGACATCCTGTGCATCAACGGCGCCTCGGCGGCGCTGATGATCTCGCCGCTGCCGTTCCTCGGCCCGGTCGGCGCCGTGCGCGTCGGCCTCATCGACGGGAATCTCGTCGTCAACCCGACGCTGCGCGAGGTCGAGGACGACTCGACGCTCGACCTGATCGTCGTCGGCACGAAGGACGCGCTGACGATGGTCGAGGCCGGGGCGGAGGAGATCCCCGAGGAGACGATCCTCGAGGCGCTCGAGCTCGCCCATGCCGAGATCGTGAAGCTGTGCGAGGCGCAGGAAGAGCTGCGCCGCCAGGCCGGCAAGCCGAAGTGGCTCGACCTCGACCTCGTCGCCGAGATCGAGCGCGACCACGGCCACGCCATCTGGGAGCGCATCCAGTCCGTCGGCCTGCGCGACGCCGGCTCGATCGTCGAGGAGCTGCTCGGCGAGCTCGCCCCGCCGCTGACGATGGACACGACCGACGAGGACGTCACCCGCCAGCTCCAGGTTCGCTCGGCGCTCCAGTCGCTGCTCGACAAGCAGCGCGCTGCAGCCGTCGAGGAGCCGGTGCGGAAGCAGTTCGGCGACGACCTGCGCGCCCTCACCGACGCGGAGCAGGACTCGAAACAGCTGAAGTCCGCGAAGCGGCATCTGCTCTTCGAGAAGATCGCCGACGACGTGCAGCTGCCCTTCCCGGTCGGCCCCGCGCCGACGGAAGGGGAGGCCGCCGAGCCGACGAAGGACTCGGCGACGAAGTCGTGGGTGAAGAAGGCGTGCGAGGCGATCTACAAGGATCTCGTACGGAAGAAGATCGCCGTCGAGAAGCGCCGCCCGGACGGCCGCGCCACCGACGAGATCCGGCCGATCGAGATCGAGGTCGGCGCCAACCCGCGCGCACACGGCTCCGGCCTGTTCCAGCGCGGCCAGACGCAGATCCTCAGCACGCTCACGCTCGGCACCGCGAAGGAGGGGCAGCGCATCGACGACCTCTCCCTCGAGGAGGAGCGCCGCTTCATGCACCACTACAACTTCCCGCCCTACTCGGTCGGGGAGACGGGCTTCATGCGCGGCCCGAAGCGGCGCGACATCGGCCACGGCGCGCTCGCGCAGCGGGCGCTCGAGGCGGTCATCCCGCCGGCCGACGAGTTCCCCTACACGATCCGCATCGTCTCCGAGACGCTCGAGTCGAACGGCTCGTCGTCGATGGGCTCCGTGTGCGGCTCGACGCTGTCGCTCATGGACGCCGGGGTGCCGATCAAGGCGCCGGTCAGCGGCATCGCGATGGGCCTCGTGAAGGAAGGCGACGACTACGTGATCCTGACCGACATCCAGGGCGCGGAGGACCACCTGGGCGACATGGACTTCAAGGTCGCCGGCTCGCGGGCGGGCATCACCGCGCTCCAGATGGACATCAAGATCACCGGCGTCACGCAGCAGATCATGCGGGACGCGCTCGAGCAGGCGAAGCGGGCGCGCGACTCCATCCTCGACCAGATGCTCGCGGTGATTCCGGAGTCGCGGTCGGAGCTCTCGGCGAACGCGCCGCGGATCACGTCGATCAAGATCGACCAGGAGAAGATCGGCATGGTCATCGGCAAGGGCGGCGAGACGATCCGCGGTCTCGAGTCGGACTACGAGGTGCAGATCGACATCGAGGAGGACGGCACGATCCTCATCTACGCGACCGACGGCGAGAAGGCCGCCGCCGCGATCGCCGCGATCCAGAACCTCACGAAGGAGCCGGAGGTGGGGGACACCTACACCGGCAAGGTCGTGAAGACGACCCAGTTCGGCGCGTTCGTCGAGCTGAAGAAGGGCACCGACGGGCTCCTGCACGTCTCGAACGTCGGCCCCGGGCGGGTCGGCCACATCGAGGACGTGATGGCGCGCGGCGACGTCGTCGACGTCATCGTCCAGGAGGTCGACAAGGCGCGCGGCCGCATCGGCCTGAAGCTGATCGCGAAGCACGAAGGCGACGTCCTCGTCCAGCCGGAGGAGCTGATCGAGCGGGCGAAGGACGCACCGCCGCGGCCGCCGGAAGAGGAGCGCCCGCGCCGCGACAACGATCGCGGGCGCCGTGGCGGCGGCGGCCGGGACCGCAGGTAGGACGCTAGAGTCGGGGGCGGGTTGAACACCCGCCCCCGTTCTCGTCCACCGAAGCTGGCGATCGAGGCCGTCGTCATCTTCGGCCTCATCGCGCTGAGCGCGGGCCTGATCTACCACTTCGTCGTCCACACGATCCGCAACCCGCGGCCGCTCGGAGGCGCGAACGTCAACGCGTCGCATGCCGAGGCGACGCAGAGCGAGGCCGCGTTTGCGATCGACCCCTCGCGGCCGCGCATCCTCTTCGGCGCCTCGAACGACAGCAACGGCGACCGCGTGCTCGTCTACGACTCGGCCGACGGGGGCGCGACGTGGCGGCGCAGCGAGGGGCCGCCTGCACCGGGAGGATCGTGCGCGATGGGCGAGCCGAGGGTTGCGATCGGCCGCGACGGCCGCCAGTACCTCGCCTTCGTCTCCGGTGCGTTCTGCGGCGACCAGCTCACGCCGTACCTCGTGTTCACGTCACGCGCAGGCGTGCATGCCCGGTGGAAGCCGGACGTGCGTGTCGCCCCGAAGGCGTGGCGGTACGGCTTCGACGACGCGCCCGACCTCGCGCTCGACGAGCGGAGCGGCCGTCTGTACCTCGCGTGGACGCGAAGCCTGAGCGAGAACGACGCATCCGTCGTGGTCAGCCGGAGCAGCGACGGCGGCCGCACGTGGTCGGCGCCGGCGCCGGTCGCCGCTGCAAAGGACAACCCGCGGCTCGCGAGCATTGCGGTCGCGCCGGGCGGCGACGTCTACGTCGCCGGCATCGACGTGCCGCACGGGATCTGGATCGCGCGCTCGACAGACGGAGGGCGGACCTTCGGCGCCGTGCATGCCGCCGCCCGCCTGCTCGCCGATCCGGCCGCCGAATGCTCGCTCGCGGCACTGTCGCCGCTGCCCAAGGAGGAGCAGACGTGCGCCGGTCCGAACCCCACCGTCGTCACGCGCGGCGACCGGGTCTTCGTCGTCTACGACGACGTCGGCGCGAACCAGACGCAGGACGTGTTTGTCACGGCGCTCGACTCCGGTCTGCGGCGGCTCTTCCGGGCGCGCGTGAATCCGCCGGACCGGGGCTCGGCGCAGCAGTTCTTCCCGGTCGCCGCCGTCGACACCACGACGGGAGCGCTCTGGGCCTGCTGGTACGACACGACCTTCGACCCGAACGCGCACCGCGCCTGGTTCACGTGCTCGGCCTCCCATGACGGCCGTACGTGGACGGCGCCCGAACGCGCCGCGGCCGACCCGACCCTGCCCGTCGACCTCTACAGCGCCCTCGCAGGCGGCGGCGTCTACCCGGCGCTCGCCGCGCAGGACGGAGTGGCGCACGCATTCTGGATCGACGGGCGCGTCGTCAACCTCGAACAGGAGGTCTTCACCGCCAGGTTGAGGGAGGGCATCGCCTTCGGGGGGTAAAGTGCGGTCTCCCCCGGAGGGGGCACACGCTCACCCCCGAGATGCCGATGACCGTAGTGGGGAAGTCCCCTGCCGCAATGGCTACGTCGCCGAACTCACAATTCTCGCCGCTTCGAGGCCTGCTCGAGGTCTCCCGGCTCGTCCGAGCCGAGGGCGACCTGCCCGCGCTCCTCACCGCGATCGCACGGACGATCTCCGACTCGCTCGGGTTCGAGACAGTCGTGATCAACCTCTACCGGCCGGCCTGGGACGACTTCTGCGTCACCACCGTCGTCGGCGACGAGCGCGCGCGTACCTCCCTGCTCGGGCAGGTGCGCGGCCACTCGGAGTGGGAGCCCCTCCTGGTCGAGCGTTTCTGCCGCCGCGGCGCCTTCGTCGTCCCGAAGGGCGCCTACGACTGGGGGGCCTCCGGCCCGAGCTACGTCCCGGACGTCGAGCCCGGCGCCGGGACGGGCGCCTGGCAGCCGGAGGACGCCCTCTTCCTGCCGATGCGGCACGCGGACGGGCACCTGCTCGGCATCCTCTCGGTCGACGAGCCCGTCAGCCGCCAGCGGCCGACCGACGAGGAGCTCGACGTGCTCGTGTCGCTCGCAGACCATGCGGCCCTCGCCGTGCAGTCGGCGCAGGAGGCCGCGGACGCGGCGCGGCACCGGCTCGCGCTCGAGCAGCTCCTTCGGGTCTCCTCGCGGCTCAACGACAAGCCCGCCGCCGACGAGATCCTCCGTGCCGTGTGCACGGGTGTGCGCGACGCGCTCGGCTTCCAGAACGTGCTTGCGCTGCTCGTCGACCCGGAGACCTCACGGCTCGAGCCGCGGGCCGCCGTCGGCTGGAGCGTCGACAAGCCGCAGCTCGACAACTCGATCTTCCTCGCCGACGTCGAGCCGCTGCTCGATCTCGCATTCGAGCGCGAGGGCTGCTTCCTGCTCCCGAGCGAGGAGGCGGAGCGGCGGGTGCCGTCCGACAAGGTCGGCTACGTCTCCCAGTTCAACGGCCGCGGGCCGAGGGCGTGGAACCGGCACTGGCTGCTCGTGCCGCTGCACGACAGCGCCGGCGTGGTGATCGGGATGATCGGCGCCGACGAGCCCGAGGACCGGCTGCTGCCGTCGCCGGAGAAGCTGCAGGCGCTGCGCATCTTCGCGAACCAGGCGGCCGCCGCGATCGTGGCCTCGGGGCAGGTGGAGGAGCTCCGCTTCCTCGCCGATCACGACCCGCTCACGCGCCTGCTGAACCGGCGTGCGTTCGTCGACCGCCTCGACGGGGAGGTGGCGCGCGCGCTCCGCTACGACCGCAGGGTCGCGCTCGTGATCTGCGACCTCGACGGCTTCAAGCAGCTGAACGACCGCTTCGGCCATGCCGTAGGCGACGAGGCGTTGCAGCACTTCGCGCGGGCGCTCCAGGAGGCGCTGCGCAGGGGCGACGTGGCCTTCCGCATCGGCGGCGACGAGTTCGCGATCCTCGTTGCGGAGGCGACCGAGAAGGACGCGCGCGAGGTGCTTCGGCGCGTCACGGAGCGGGCCGGCCGCGTCCGCTCGAGCTTCGGCGTCGCCACGTGCCCGGACGACGCGCAGGACTCGCATTCGCTGTTCCGTCTTGCCGACGCTGCGCTCTACGAGGCGAAGCGCAACGGCAGCGGGCTGCAGTTCGTCGCCTGACGGCCCGGCTCAGACGGCGGGCACGGCGAAGCCGCCTGGATGAGGCGGGTACGATCGCCGGGTGCAGAAGTACGTGCTCACGGAGCTCGACACCGGGGAGCGGGTGATCTCGGAGAAAGTGCCGAGCGTCCGCTCGGTGTCGCTCGGCTTCTGGATCGGGGCCGGCTCCCGCGACGAGCGCCCGGACCGGGCGGGAGTCTCCCATTTCATCGAGCATCTCCTGTTCAAGGGCTCGCGCTCGTACGACGCGCAGCAGATCGCCGAGACCTTCGACGCGATGGGCGCCGAGCTGAACGCGGCCACCTCGCGCGAGCACACCGTCGTCTACTCGCGCGTGCCCGACCGGCACGTCGAGGAGGCGCTCGAGGTGATGACGGACATGGTCTTCGCGCCCGCGTTCGCGGATCTCGACCAGGAGCGGGAGGTCGTGCTCGAGGAGATCGCCATGTACGAGGACACGCCGCAGGAGCTCGTGCACGACCTCTTCTCGGAGGCGGTGTTCGGCGCTCACGCTCTCGGGCGGCCGGTGATCGGAACGGCGGAGGTGATCTCGTCCGTCAGCCGGCGCGCGCTCGCCGCCTACCACCGCACGATGTACACGGGCGGGAACATCGTCGTCGCCGCAGCCGGGAACATCGCCCACGACCACTTCGTCTCGCTGCTCCAGCGCTTCGAGCGCCGTAGCGCCGACGAAGCGCGCAGCGGTGCGCACCTGCGCCGGCCGCTTCTCCAGGCGCCGCCCCCCGGGCTGCGCTTCCAGCGCAAGGAGACCGAGCAGTACCACCTCTGCCTCGGCGCGCCCGGCATCTCGCGCTCCGACCGGCGCCGCTTCGCCGCGTCGCTGCTCGACAGCATCCTCGGCGGCTCGGCGTCGTCCCGCCTGTTCCAGGAGATCCGCGAGAAGCGCGGGATGGCGTATGCGGTCTACAGCTTCGCGTCGCAGTACACCGACACGGGACTCGTCGGTGTCTACGTCGGCACGCGCGAGGAGAACCTCTCGAGCTGCGTGGAGATCTGCGTCGAGCAGGTCGGCGAGATCGCGGCCGGGCGGCTCCGCAAGGGCGAGCTCGACCGCGCGAAGGAAAGCCTCAAGGGCCGGATCATGCTCTCGATGGAGTCGACGTCGAACCGGATGAGCCGGCTCGGGAAGTCGCTCATCGCCGACACCGAGCTGCTGACGTTGAACCGGATCATCCGGGAGATCGACGCGGTCGAGGAGGACGGGATCGCCGAGCTCGCCGCGGTGCTGCTCGCGCCGGAGCTTCTGTCGGCGGCCGGGGTGGGGCCCGACGAGGGCCGGCTCCAAGCGGCGGTGCAGCTGGCCAACCCGATCCTCGTCACGCGCGCAGCGGCATGAACGTCGCCGTCTTCGGGGCGGAGGGCAAGGTCGGACGCTCGCTCGTACCCGTGCTCGAGCGTGCGGGGCACACCGTCAAGGGGATCGAGATCGGCGACCCGGTCGACGTGCGCGGGCTCGGCGCGGCCGTCGACTTCACCACGCCGGAGGCGGCGCCCGTGAACGTCCGTGCCGCGCTCGAGCAGGGCGTCTCGTGCGTCGTCGGCACGACGGGGTGGGACCCGGAGCCGTTCGGCGAGCTCGCGCGCGAGCAGGGGCTGCGCCTGTTCGTCGCGCCGAACTTCTCGATCGGCGCGGTGCTGATGATGCGCTTCGCCCGGCAGGCGGCGGCGTACTTCCCCCGCGCGGAGATCATCGAGCTCCACAACGAGGCGAAACGGGACGCCCCGTCGGGCACCGCGAAGGCGACCGCGGACCTGATCGGAGGAAACACGGTGATTCATTCGGTGCGCCTGCCCGGGCTCGTTGCGCACCAGGAGGTGATCTTCGGCGGCGAGGGGCAGATGCTGACGATCCGCCATGACACGACCGGTCGCGAGTCGTTTGCGGACGGCGTGCTGCTCGCGCTCGACAAGCTCGACGGGCTGCTGCCCGGACTGACGGTCGGGCTGGAGGCGCTGCTGTGAGGATCGAGCAGGCCGCGCCTGAGCTCCTCGCGTGAGGCTCCTGGCGGGACTCATCGCGGTGCTCGCGGTCGCCGGGTGCGGGTCGGTGGCGGGTCGCACGGGAGCGCCTGCCGCCCCGTCCGCGCCGCTCGCAGCTGCGCCGCCGATCCAGGCGGTCGACGAGGCCCCTTCGGAGGAGCTGCAGCGTTCCCTCGACCTCGAGTTCGCACCGCCGGCGCTCGGCCCGCAGAGCTCGAGCACCATGACCGTCGTCTTGTTCGCGTGGGGTGGAGGAAGCTCGCCCCCGAACACCGTCCCGACCGCGGCGGAGACGGCGACGATCCGGGCGCAGTTCGAGGGCCAGCGCGCCGCGCTGCTGCCCGCTGCAGGCTCGCCGCCCCGCGTCGTCGCCCGCCTGCCGCTCGCAGACGGCGGCGAGGCCCTGCTCGTCGCATGGCAGAACAGGGACGGCGTGCTCTGCACGGACACGGAGGTTGCAGACGGGCAGGGGAGCGGCGGCGGCGGGCCGGGCAGCTCGTGCGTGCCGGCGGAGCTGGCCGCGTCGCCGTTGCTGCACTGCGCCCAGATCTGTCTGACCTCCAACGGATCCGGGTCGAATCTCGTCGACGAGCGGTGGGTGCTCAGCGGCACGGTCGCCGCCGACGCGGACGCGATCGACGTGACGACGGCCGACGGAGCGACGGCCGAGTACCCGCTCACCGGACCGCTGCTCGGCGGGGGCGACCGGCGCGCGTTCCTGCTCGAGCTCGGGAAGACGGACTGGCGGAAGCTCGTGCTCCTCCGCGCCGGCCAGGTGGTCGATCAGACCGAGCTCCCGGCCGTCGCGGCCGCGAGCGAGGACTGCATGGCGAAGATCGGCGAGATGCCTGCGCCTGCACCGGTGCCGCCCCTGACCTCCGGCCCGATCCCTCCGTCGCCGGCGATGGACGCATGGAACGCGTCCCTCCAGGGCTGCATGACGGCGAGCGGGGCGCTGCCCGCCTTTCCGTCTCATACGCCGTAGCCCTGTCCCTGTCAGGGATAGTTCCCGCTGATGGCGTCCGAAGCCGCCGAGCTCGTCTTCGACGGGGCGACGAAGCAGTACGCCGGGCAGTCCGCGCCCGCCGTCGACCACCTGTCGCTCACCGTTCCCGCGGGTGAGATCTGCGTTCTCGTCGGGCCGTCCGGCGGCGGCAAGACGACGGCGTTGAAGCTCGTCAACCGGCTGATCGAGCTGTCGTCAGGCGACATCCGGATCGACGGGACGAGCGTCAGGGACCAGAACCTCGTGCAGCTGCGGCGCGGCATCGGCTACGTCATCCAGCAGGTCGGCCTCTTCCCGCACATGACCGTCGAGGCGAACATCGGCACCGTGCCGCGCCTGTACGGCCGCTCCCGCGAGTGGATCCACACGCGCTCGCAGGAGCTGCTCGAGCTTGTCGGCCTCGACGCGTCGTACGGTGAGCGCTACCCGGCGCAGCTCTCCGGCGGCGAGCGCCAGCGCGTCGGGCTCGCGCGGGCGATCGCCGCCGACCCGCCGCTGATGCTGATGGACGAGCCGTTCGGTGCGATCGACCCGATCGTGCGCGCGCGGCTCCAGGACGAGTTCCTGCGGCTGCAGCAGGAAGTGCGCAAGACGGTCGTCTTCGTCACGCACGACATCGACGAGGCGATCAAGGTCGGCGACCGGATCGCGATCCTCCGCGAGGGGGGACGGCTGGCGCAGTACGACACGCCGGCGGCGATCCTCGAGCATCCGGCGGACGACTTCGTCGCGGAGTTCGTCGGCGCCGACCGGGCGCTCAAGGCGCTCGCTCTGCACACGGTCGGCGAGCTGGAGCTGAGGCCGGCGGCGGACGGGCCGCACGTTCCAGCGGAGACGACGCTCCGGGACGCGCTCGCGCTGCTGATCGAGCGCCATGCCGACACGCTCGCGATCACCGATGCCGGCGGCCGCGTGCTCGGCTCGCTCACGCGAGACGACCTCCTGGGATGATCGGCGTGCTCGCGTCCGGCGGTACGGTGATCCCGAACTTCGGCCAGGGCAGCTCCTGCGAGGTCAACAACGGCTGGTTCTGCTCCGAGTGGGTGCGGGCGCACTGGAGCGACACGCTCCAGCCGGCGCTCCTCCAGCACGTTGAGCTCGCGGCGATCGCGATCGCGATCGGTTTCGTGCTCGCGTCCGCGCTCGCGTTCGCCGGCTTCCGCTTCCGGCTGCTCGACCCGCCGATCGGCGTCTTCGCCGACTTCCTCTACACGATCCCGAGCCTCGCTCTGTTCCAGCTGCTCGTCCCCTTCACCGGCGTCAACGAGACGACCGTGGAGATCGCGCTCGTCTCCTACACGCTCCTGATCCTGTATCGCAACATGCTCGAGGGGTTACGCAGCGTTCCGCCCGACGCGCTCGAGGCCGCGCGCGGCTCCGGGTTCACGCGACTGCAGACGCTCGTGCGGGTCGAGTTGCCGCTTGCGCTCCCCGCGGTCATCGCCGGCCTGCGCATCGCGACCGTCTCGACGATCTCGATCGCCACGGTTGCGGCGTTCGTGATCCCGAAGGGCCTGGGGCAGCCGATCTTCACTGCGCTCCAGCAGGACGTCTTCAAGACCGAGATTCTCACCGCGGGCGGGCTCACCGTCGCGCTCGCGCTCTGCGCGGACGGCCTGCTCGTGCTCGCGCAGCGCGCGCTGACGCCGTGGACGCGAGTCGGGCGGGCGGCATGACGCTGCTCGGCGACCAGTTCCGCCCCGGGACGTTTCCCGATGCGCTCCGCTTCATCTGGCACAACGCCGGCTTTCTGCTCGCGCGGACGGGCGAGCATCTCGAGCTCTCGTTCGCCGCGCTCGGCATCGCCCTGTTGCTGTCGCTGCCGCTCGGCCTCTGGCTCGGGCACCGGCACCGGGGTCTCTTCTTGGCCGTCAGCGTGTCGAACGTCGGGCGCGCGCTGCCGAGCCTCGTGCTGATCGCGGTCGGCCTGACGATCCTCGGGGTCGGCTTCTGGAACAACACGGCGGCGCTGGTCGTCCTCGCCGTGCCGCCGATCCTCACGAACGCCTACTTCGGCGTCGACGGCGTCGACCGCGACGTCGTCGAGGCGGCGCGGGGGATGGGCCTGAGCGAGCTGCAGGTGCTGCTGCGGGTCGAGCTGCCGCTCGGGCTGCCGCTCGTGATCGCCGGGATCCGGATCGCCGCCATCTTCGTGATCGCGACCGCGACGATCGCCGCCGTCGCCGGCGGCGGCGGACTCGGCGAGGTGATCGTCAACCAGGCGAGCTACGGCCTCGCCGGCGTGGTCGGCGCCTCGCTCTGCGTCTCGGCCCTCGCGTTTCTCACGGCGCTGCTCCTGACCCTCCTGCTCCGGGCCTTCTCGCGTAGACCTGACCCGATTTCGTAGGCTCTGGTCATCCCCGATCGGAGGAGGTAGAGGTGATCAGGAAGCACACGCGGCGCGCTGCGAAGGCGGCTTTCGCCGTCTCGCTGGGGGTCGCCATCGTCCTGGGTGGGACGGCGACCGCCGCGACGCAGCACCGGGCGGCGGCGCCGACCATCGTCATCGGCACGAAGAACTTCACCGAGGAGTACGTCCTCGGCCAGCTCTACAAGCAAGCCCTTCAGGGAGCCGGGTTCAAGGTGACGTTCCCGGGGAGCTTCGGCAGCTCCGAGCTGATCGACACCGCGATCACGAGCGGGAAGATCAACTTCTACCCCGAGTACACCGGTGTGATCGTGCTCGACCTCGCCAAGGAGAAGTCGCCGAAGACCGCGGGTGCGACGTATACGGCAGCCAAGAAGTTCGAGAACACCCGCGGACTGACCTTGCTCAACCCGACGCCGTTCTACGACACGGACTCGTTCGGCATGCTCACGTCGACGGCGACGAAGCTCGGCGTGAAGACGATCGCCGACATGAAGAAGGTGAAGTCGTTCTCCTTCGCCGGCTATCCGGAGTGCCGGACGCGCATCACGTGCCTGCTCGGCCTGAAGCAGGTGTACGGACTGACCCAGGCGAAGTTCGTCCCGCTCGCGAGCATCAGCGTGTACACGCTGCTCGACCAGGGGAAGGTCACCGCCGGCGACGTCTTCTCCACCGACCCGCAGCTGGGCGGCACGAAGTACACCGTGCTCGTCGACACGAAGCACATCTTCGGGTTCCAGAACGTCGCCCCGATCGTGTCGCAGAAGGTCCTCACCGCGGCAGGTCCGAAGTTCGCCCAGGTCGTCAACGCCGTCTCGGCGAAGCTGACGATCCAGGCCATGATCGCCATGAACAAGGCTGTTGCGATCGACAAGCAGACGCCCGCAGCAGTCGCCGCGGCGTTCCTGAAGGCAAACAACCTCGGCTGATGAAGGTCGTCGTTCTCGGTGGAGGGTCGTCAGGCGAGCATTTCGTCGGCGCCCTCCGCCGGCTCGACGCCGACGTGGAGCTGACGCTCGTCGAGAGCAGGCTCGTCGGCGGCGAGTGCTCGTACTTCGCCTGCATGCCGACGAAGACGATGCTGCGCGCGACCGAGCTCGCGTCGTCGCTCGAGCGGGCGCCGGGGCTGGTGCCCGAGACGCCGGACCAGGCGGGTGTCTGGAGCTGGCGCGACTGGATGACGAGCAACTGGGACGACACGGGCGCGCTGCCCTGGCTCGAGGAACAGCGCTGCGCGTTCGTGCGCGGCCGCGGGCGGGTCGCCCGGCCCGGGGTGGTCGAGGTGGACGGGCAGGAGCTCGAGTACGACCGGCTCGTCGTCGCCACCGGCTCGTCGCCGGCGGTGCCGCCCATTCCGGGGCTCGACGGGGTGGAGTACTGGACGAACCAGGATGCGACGCGGACGCACGAGATCCCCGCGAGCCTCGCGATCCTGGGCGGCGGGCCGGTCGGCGCGGAGCTCGCGCAGTTCTTCTCCCGGATGGGCTCGAAGGTGACCGTGATCGAGCGCGGCCCGCGCCTGCTCGGCCGCGTGCACGAGGACGCGGGCGAGCTGCTCGCGGACGTGTTCCGGAGCGAGGGGATGGAGCTTCGGCTCGGGGTGGGAGCCGACGCGGTCGAGCCGGGGATCGTGCTCCGCCTGTCGGATGGCTCCACGGTGGAGGCGGAGCGGCTGCTCGTCGCGACCGGCCGGCGGACGACCACGCGGGATCTCGGCCTCGAGCAGCTGGGCGTCAGGATCGGGCCGGGCGGCATCGAGGTCGACGAGCGGCTGCGTGCCGCAGAGAACGTCTGGGCGGTCGGCGACGTGACCGGCGTCGCCCTGTTCACGCACGTCGGCAAGTACCAGGCCCGCGTCGCCGCGGCGGACATGGTGGGACGGCCGGCGCGGGCCGACTACCGCGCGATCCCGGCCGGGACCTTCACCGACCCGGAGGTGGCCACCGTCGGCCGCACCGACGGCGACGGCCTCGTCTCCGCGCGCTGGGAGCTGACGGCGACTCCCCGCCTCTCCACCTACGAGAGGCCGAAGCGTGGCGGGTTCGTCCGTCTCTTCGCCGACCCGGCCGAGCGCGTGCTCGTCGGCGCGGTCGCCGTTGGGCCGCAGGCCGCGGAATGGCTCGGCCAGCTGACCCTGGCCGTGCGCAGCGCGACGCCGGTCGACGTGCTCGTCGACACGATCCAGCCGTACCCGACGTTCTCGGAGGCGATCTTTCTCGCGCTCCGGGATCTTGTGGACGCGCTGTAGCCTCGGGCGCCCCGGCTTTGTGCGGCGTGTGGGAGGGAGAAGGGTGCCGTAGACTTTCGGGATGCTCGGCGAGGTACTGACGGCGATCCTGACGCCGTTCCACCCGGACGGGTCGGTGAACGTCGGCAAGTTCCGCGAGCTCGCCGGCTACCTCGTGCACAACGGTTCCGACGGGCTCGTCGTGGCCGGCACGACGGGCGAGTCGCCGACACTGTCGGACGGCGAGAAGCTGATGCTGTTCGAGGCGGCGGTGGAGACGGTGGGCGACCGGGCGACCGTCGTCGCCGGCACGGGGACGTACGACACGGCTCATTCCGTCCAGCTGACGGAGGCCGCCCACGAGCTCGGCGTCGACGGATTCCTCGCCGTGACCCCGTACTACAACAAGCCGCCGCAGCGGGCGATCGTGCGCCATTTCGCGGCGATTGCGGCCGCCACGGACAAGCCGCTCGTCGTCTACAACATTCCGAGCCGCGTGATCGTGAACATCGAGCCGGAGACGTTCGAAGAGCTCGCCGAGATCCCGAACGTCGTCGCGGTCAAGCAGGCGCACGACGACATCGAGCAGGCGCGCCGGATCGTCGAGCTCGGGCTGACGCTCTACGCCGGCGACGACAACCTCATCTTCCCGTTCCTCGGACTCGGCGGCATGGGCGGCATCTGCGTCCACACGCACGTCTGGGGGCCGCAGACGAAGGAGATGATCCGCCGGTACAAGGACGGCGACGTCGACGGCGCCCGCGCGCTGAACGAGGAGATGCGGCCCGCGTTCGACCTGCTCAGGATCGCGACGAACCCGATTCCGATCAAGGCCGCCGTCAACCTGCTCGGCCACGAGGTCGGCGGCTACCGGCTGCCCATGGTCGAGCCGACCGAGCAGGAGCTGGAGCAGGTTCGCTCCTGCCTCGAGCGCGCCGGCATGCTCCAGCCGGCCTCCGCGTAGTCCGCAACTAGACTGGAGCCCGGAATGGGCACCTGCCGGATCATCCCGCTCGGCGGCCTCGGCGAGGTCGGCAAGAACATGACCGTCTTCGAGGCGGAGGGCTCGATCGTGATCGTCGACGCCGGGCTCGCGTTCCCGCGCGACGAGCACCTCGGCGTCGACCTGATCCTGCCGGATGTCTCGTACCTCGTCGAACGGGCTTCGATGATCCGCGGCGTCGTGCTCACGCACGGCCACGAGGATCACGTCGGCGGGTTGCCCTACCTGATGCGGGAGGTGCACATCCCGGTCGTCGCCGCGACGCGGCTCACGCTCGGGCTCGTGAAGTCGAAGCTCGACGAGCACGGCCTGCTGCGCGAGGCCGACCTGCGCGAGGTGGCGCCCGGCGACGAGCCGTTCCACCTCGGCCCGTTCGCGATCGAGTTCGTGCGCATGGCCCACTCCATCCCGGACGCGGCCGCGATCGTCCTCGACACACCGGGCGGCCTCGTCGTCCACACCGGTGACTACAAGCTCGACCACACGCCGGTCGACGGACAGCGCACCGACGTCGGCCGCCTCGCGTCGATCGGTAATCGCGGCGTCGACCTGCTGCTCGGGGACTCGACGAACGCGGAACGGGCCGGCTTCACCCAGTCCGAGCGCGTCGTCGGCGAGGCTTTCCGCCAGATCTTCCCGTCGCGCAAGGGCAAGATCCTCGTCGCGTCGTTCGCGTCGAACGTCCACCGGATGCAGCAGGCTGTCGACGTCGGCGTCGACTGCGGCCGCAAGGTCGCCTTCGTCGGGCGCTCGATGCGCAAGAACTCGAACATCGCGCGCAACCTCGGCTACATGGACGTGCCGGACGACATGATCCTCCGCCCGAACGAGCTCGCAGAGCTGCCGCGGGACGAGCAGCTGATCCTCTGCACCGGCAGCCAGGGCGAGCCGCTCTCGGCGATGACGCGGATCGCGTACAACGACCATCCGGCGGTGTCGGTCGAGGCCGGCGACACGGTGATCATCTCCGCGAAGCCGATCCCCGGCAACGAGCTCCGTGTGCACGACGCGATCAACCGGCTGGCGAAGTCCGGCGCCGAGGTGCTGCACGAGGACAACGCGCCCGTGCACGTCTCCGGTCACGGCCGCGCCGAGGAGCTACGCACGATTCTCGGCCTCCTGCGCCCGCGTGCGGTGATGCCCGTGCACGGCGAGTTCAGGATGCTCGCCGCCCACGCTCAGCTCGCGCGCGACAGCGGCGTCCCGGAGGGACGGATCCTGCTCGCCGAGAACGGCAGCGTCGTCGAGCTCTCGCAGGAGCACAGCGCGCGCATCGTCGACCACGTCCCCGCCGGCATGGTGTTCGTCGACGGCCTCGGAGTCGGCAACGTGAAGGACGTCGCGCTCCGCGACCGGCGCCGGCTTGCGGAGGACGGGGTGCTGATCGTCGTGGCGACGCTCGCCGCCGCCAACGGCTCGGGTGGGCTCACGGCGCCGCCGGAGCTGATCGCCCGCGGCTTCGGAGACGGTGCCGACGAGCTGCTCGCCGAGCTGCGGGAGGAGGCGGGCCGCGTGCTCGCCCAGCTGCTCGGCGACGACATCACCGAGATCAAGCTGCTCCAGGAGCACCTGCACGAGGCCCTCGGCGGCGTGGTCTACGACCGCACCGGCCGCCGGCCGATGATCCTCCCGGTTCTCGTCGAGGTCTAGCGTCCCGGATGCCGCGGTTGCGTTATCTGCCGACCTGGGCGGACGTACTCGAGGAGTGCGCCGCCGAGCAGCCGACGGCGCGTTCGCTCGTCGCGCAGGTCGGCGCGTGCGAGGCGGCCGCGCTCGCGTTCTGCCGGCTGCTCGAGCGCTGGGCGCGCGGCGACGCACAGCCGTCCACCGCGGGCGGCCGGCAGGCGGCGCTGCGCCGCGCCGCCGACCGGATCGAGACCGCGCTCGCCGGACTGGAGGAGCCGCTCGACCGGTATCTGCTCGAGCTCGAGGCGGATGCCGCCGAGGGCCGTTCGTGGTACGGCGGGCCCGGCGCGGCGGAGCTGCTCGACTGGGAGCCCGTGCTCGCCCGCGCCGGTGTTCCGGCTGCGCCCGAGCGGGTGGCGCAGGCGTATCTCGAGCTGGCCGTGTTCGTGCGCGCGCTCGAGGGCCTGACGACCGCGGTCCGGCTCGAGGCGACGCCGGCGCGGTCGGCGCTCTGGGCCGGGCTCTTCGACCTGCGCGAGAACCTGCTGGGGCGGGGTCTCGACGACCTGCGCGCGCTCGCCGCGATCTAATTGCGCGGATGCCTCCTCCTCGTCTGACCGTCGTCGGCTCGATCAACCTCGACCTCGTTGCGCAGGCGGAGCGGCTGCCGAGGCCGGGGGAGACGGTCACCGGCGCGACCTTCGTGCGCGTTCCGGGCGGCAAGGGCGCGAACCAGGCGGTCGCCGCCGCGCGTCTCGGCGCCGCCGTGACGTTCGTCGCGTGCATCGGCGGCGACGACTTCGGCCGCGAGGCGCTCGTCGAGCTCGAGCGGGCGGGCGTCGAGCTCGGGCTGCTGAAGGTCGCGCCCGCGGCGACGACGGGGGTCGCGCTGATCACGATCGACGCGAACGGGGAGAACGAGATCGTCGTCGCACCGGGCGCCAACCTCGAGCTGCGGCCGGAGGACGTCGACCTTCCGGCGGGCGACGGCGTGCTCTGCCAGCTCGAGATCCCGCTCGAGACGGTGCGCCACGTGGCGGCGACCGCGCGGGGCGCGTTCTTCCTGAACGCCGCGCCGGCCCGCGGTCCCGTGCCGGCGGCCGACGTGACCGTGGTTAACCGTTACGAGCTCGAGGCGCTGCAGCACCGCGACGGCGTGATCGCGGTGACGCTCGGCGCAGAGGGCGCCGTGCTGCTCGAGAACGGGGAGGAGGTCGCGCGCGCCGTACCGCCCGAGGTGGAGCCCGTCGACGGCACCGCCGCCGGCGACGCCTTCACGGCATGCCTCGTCGTCTCGCTGCTCGAGGGCCGCGAGCGCGGCGCAGCGCTGCGCCGCGCCTGCATCGCCGGGGCGCTCGCCGCGTCCCGACTCGGGGCGCAGTCCTCGCTGCCGACCGCCGGGGAAGTGGACGCGCTCCTGTGAGCATCCCGATCCTGATCGACTGCGATCCCGGCCACGACGACGCGATCGCCATCCTGCTCGCGCTCGCCTCGCCCGAGGTCGAGCTGCGCGCGGTGACGACGGTCGCCGGCAACCAGACGCTCGACAAGACGACGCGCAACGCGTTGAAGGTGCTCGAGCTCGCCGGCCGCACCGACATTCCCATCGCCGCCGGCGCGGACCGGCCGCTGGAGCGCACCCTGCGCACGGCTGCGCACGTGCACGGCGAGAGCGGGCTCGACGGCCCCGCGCTGCCCGAGCCGACGGCGCAGGCGCTCGGCGTGCACGCCGTCGACCTGCTCGACGAGCTGATCGAGCCGGGAGTCGTGCTCGTGCCGACCGGGCCGCTGACGAACGTCGCGCTCCTCCTGCGGCGCCGTCCGGACGTGCGCGACCGGCTCGAGCGCATCGTGTGGATGGGCGGCTCGATCGCCGAGGGCAACGTGACGCCGGCTGCGGAGTTCAACGCGTTCGTGGACCCGGAGGCGGCCGCGGAAGTGTTCGGCAGCGGGATCCCGGTGACGATGATCGGACTCGACGTCACGCACAAGGCGCTCTTCACGCGTGCGCACGCCGACCGGCTCCGCGACACAGGCGACGCAGGCCGCGTCGTCGCCGAGCTGTCGGACTTCTTCCAGCAGTTCCACGCGCGCCGCTACGGCATGAACGGCTCGCCGATCCACGACGCGCTCGCGGTCGCGCACGTGATCGACCCGACGCTCGTGACCACGCTCCATTGCAACGTCGAGATCGAGACGAGCTCCCGGCACTGCGACGGCCGCACCGTCGTCGACCGCTGGCTCGTGACCGACGGCCCGCGCAACGCCCACGTCGGCGTCGACGTCGAGGCGGAGCGCTTCCTCGAGCTCCTTGTCGAGAGGATCGCCTCGCTCTAGGGCAGGAGCCCGGTCCTCCCGGGCGAACAGACCCGTATGGCGCGTCCGAAGCGCAAGAGCAAGCTGCGTTCGAGGAGCGCGGGGCGGAGCCGCGCCAAGACCCAGCGGACGCAGACCCTGCACCGGCCGGAGCTCTGGGGTCTCGGCTTCGTCGCGCTCGGCGCCTTCCTCGGCAGCATCCAGTACTTCGGCTGGAACGGCGGCTACGTCGGCCACGCGCTCGACCAGGGATTCGACAAGCTGATCGGCGGCGCCTCGTGGGGGCTGCCGGTGCTGCTCGTCGCGCTCGGCGGCCTGATGGTCGCGCGCAGCGCGCTCGTCGACGTGCGCCCGTTCCGCACCGGCCTCGTCGTGCTCGCCTTCGGCCTGATGCTCGCGCTCGGCAAGGGCCACGGCGGCTACGTGGGCAAGGGACTCGGCGGCGCGTTCGGAGCAGCGATCGGCGTCACCGGCACCACCATCCTCGGCGCGCTGCTGCTCGTCGTCGCAGCGCTGCTCCTCTCCGGCGCGTCGCTCGGCGCGATCCTGCGCCGCTCGGGGCACGGCGTGCGCAAGGCGGCCACGAAGGCGCGCCGCCCGCGTCCCGTGCGCGAAGCCTGGCCCGAGCCGCCGGCGGTTTCCGGGGCTTCGCGCTCGAAGAAGCCGGTCGACGCCGAGGAGGCGTACCCGGACGTCGTCGGGGACGAGCACGCGCCGCTCGTCCGGCTGGGACCGTCGCCGCTCGTCCACGCCGAGCCGGCGCCCCTCGTCGAGGACCCGATGACGCTCTTCGACGACATGACGAGCGAGCACCAGGAGTACAAGCTTCCGGACCGGAACGTGCTGCGGACGTCGCCCGAGAAGGCGGCCACCACCGAGGAGGCGGGAGCCCGTGTCGCCGAGCTGCTGGTCCAGACGCTCGCGCACTTCGGCGTCGAGGCGAACGTGATCGGCCAGATCTCCGGCCCGCGCGTCACGCGCTACGAGCTCCAGCTCGCGCCCGGCACGAAGGTGAACAAGGTGGCCGCGCTCAAGGACGACCTCTCGTATGCGCTCGCAACGACGGAGATCCGGATCCTTGCGCCCATCCCCGGCAAGCAGGCCGTCGGCGTGGAGCTGCCGAACCTCTCGCCGAACCTCGTCACGCTCGGCGACATCTTCGACGACCTGCCGGCGACGGCGAGCCCGCTCGCGGTGTGGCTGGGCAAGGACATCTCCGGCTCCGCGGTCTGGACCGACCTCGCGCGGATGCCGCACCTGCTCATCGCCGGCACGACCGGCTCGGGCAAGTCGGGCTGCATCAACGCGCTCCTGACGTCGATCCTGCTGCGCGCGACCCCGGACGAGGTGCGGATGATCCTCATCGATCCGAAGCGGATCGAGCTCAGCCACTACGAGTCGATCCCGCACCTGCTCACGCCCGTCGTGTCGAGCCCGAAGGAGGCGAGCGCCGTGCTCGCCAACTGCCTGGCCGAGATGGAGCGCCGCTACGAGCGGCTCTCCTCGGTTCGCGCCCGCAACCTCAACGAGGCCAACCGTGCCTTCCGCCAGCGCGGCGAGCACACGATGCCCTATCTGCTCGTCGTCATCGACGAGCTCGCCGACCTGATGATGATCGCGCCGCAGGCAGTGGAGGACGCGGTCATCCGGCTGGCGCAGAAGTCTCGCGCGGTCGGCATCCATCTCGTGCTCGCAACGCAGCGGCCGTCGGTCGACGTGATCACCGGCATGATCAAGGCGAACGTCCCGTCGCGCATTGCGTTCGCCGTCTCCTCGCAGACGGACTCGCGCGTGATCCTCGACACCGGCGGCGCCGAGTCCCTGCTCGGCCAGGGCGACATGCTCTTCAAGCCGCTCGGCACGTCACGGCTGCAGCGCGTCCAGGGCGCGTACGTCTCCGAGGAGGAGATCGCGCTCGTCGTCGAGCAGACCCGCCAGCGCGAGCAGGAGCTCGACGCCGGCTATCTCGAGCTGCCGGAGGTCTTCGCCGATCCCGAGCACGGTGACGAGCACGGCGAGTTCGACCCGGACGACGACCCGCTGCTCGAGCGGGCGATCGAGATCGTGCTCCAGACCCAGACGGCCTCGGTCTCGCTCATCCAGCGCCGCCTCCGCGTCGGCTACACGCGGGCCGGCCGGCTGATCGACATGCTCGAGCGCCGCGGGATCATCAGCGGGTACGAGGGCTCGAAGCCGCGGCGGGTGCTCATGGACGAAGCCGCCGTCGAGCGTCTCGGCAGCACCGTGTAGTCGGGGACACCGTTCCGGAGACCGGGCACTTTCCTCGCGATAGTGGAGCCCGAGCGGTTGCCCTTTTCGTCCGGCCGAAGCCCGGCTAGGATCGGGCTCCAATGTGGCTTTCGGACTAGGAGGGCAAGTGAGGCTTTCACGCTGGATTGCGTCGGCAGGGGTCGTCGCGCTCGTGGCCACGGTGGCATCGTCTGCTGCGCTCGGCGGCCCGAAGTCCCCGGCCGCGCCAAAGGCGTCGTTCACCGCGGCGCTCGTGAGCGACATCGGCAAGTTCACCGACAAGGGGTTCAACCAGAACCAGCTTCAGGGCCTGAACAACGCCAAGGCGAAGCTCGGCGTCACCGCCCTGCCGCTTCAGTCGAACTCGACGAGCGACTACGCGCCGAACTTCAACTCGGCGATCCGCAAGGGCGCGAAGCTCGTGATCGCGGCAGGGTTCCTGCTCGCGGACACCGAAGCGACGTACGCGAAGAAGTTCCCGAACGTCGACTTTGCGATCACCGACTACACGGTGCACGAGGCGCCCTTCTCTGACAAGAAGGGCAACGTGCTGCCGGCCTTCGCGAAGAACGTCGAGGGCCTGACGTACATGGCCAACGAGTCGGGCTGTCTCGTCGGCGTGCTCGCGGCGAAGATGGCGAAGAAGATGGGCGGCAACACGGTCGGCGCCGTGGGCGGCCTGAAGATCCCGCCGGTCGACATCTGGATGGCCGGGTACAAGTACTGCGTCCAGAAGGTCGTACCGGGGATGAAGGTGCTCGTCCAGTACTCGAACGACTTCGTTGCGACTGACAAATGCCAGACCGTGGCCCAGAACGAGATCTCGCAGGGCGCGAAGGTGCTCTTCCAGGTCGCCGGCGGCTGCGGCCTCGGCACGCTGAAGGCTGCCGACGACGCCGGCATCTGGGGCATCGGCGTGGACGTCGACCAGTACAACGACGCGAAGCGCGTGTTGACGAGCGGAGTGAAGCGCGTCGACACCGGCGTCTACGACGCCATCCAACAGGCGCAGGCAGGCTCGTTCCAGGGCGGCAGCGACCTCGTGTTCAACCTGAAGAACCACGGCATGGGCATCGGCAAGATCAACCCCTCCGTCCCGGCCGCGTGGGTCAAGCTCATGAACAGCTACCGCGCGAAGATCATCGCCGGAACCCTCAAGGTCCCGACGGCGCTCGGGTAGTGATCGCAGCTCCAACGTATGGGAGGGCGGGCCTCGTGCCCGCCCTCTCCGTCGTCATTCCGTACTAGGATCGCGCCGCGTGGCCGAAGAGATCGTCCTGGAGATGCAGGGGGTCCGCAAGGAGTTCCCAGGCGTCATCGCGAACGACGACGTCGACCTCGACGTGCGTCGCGGCGAGGTGCACGCACTGCTCGGGGAGAACGGCGCCGGCAAGTCGACCCTGGTGAACATCCTCTACGGGCTCTACCACCCGGATGCCGGCGAGATCCGCCTGCACGGGAAGCCGGTGACCTTCGCGTCTGCGCGCGACGCGATCGGGGCGGGGATCGGCATGGTGCATCAGCACTTCATGCTCATCCCGGTGATGACCGTCGCCGAGAACATCGTCCTCGGCATGGAGCCGAAGAAGGACGGCGTCCTGCTCGACGAGCGTGCGGCGGAAGCGGGTGTGCGCGAGCTCTCGGAGCGGTTCGGGCTGCTCGTCGACCCGGCGTCTCTCGTCAGCGACATCACGGTCGGGCAGGAGCAGCGCGTCGAGATCCTGAAGGCGCTCTACCGCGGTGCGGAATTGCTCATCCTCGACGAGCCGACGGCGGTGCTGACGCCGCAGGAGGCGCACGAGCTCTTCGGCATCATCAGAAGTCTCACGGCGGACGGGAAGTCGATCATCTTCATCAGCCACAAGCTGAACGAGGTGCTCGAGATCGCCGACCGGATCACCGTCCTCCGGCGCGGCAAGAAGATCGAGACGGTGCCGCGGGAGGGAGCGACGGAAGCGTCGCTCGCCCGCGCGATGGTCGGGCGCGAGGTGCTGCTCCAGGTCGAGAAGACGCCCGCGCAGCCGGGCGACGTCCTGCTCGCAGTCGACGACCTCCACGTCTTCGACGACCGCGGCATCGAGAAGGTGCGGGGCATCTCCTTCGAGGTGCGCGCCGGCGAGATCGTCGGCATCGCGGGCGTGGACGGCAACGGCCAGACGGAGCTGATCGACGCGATCACCGGCCTGCAGAAGCACGCGAGCGGCCGCGTCGAGGTCGCCGGCCGCGACGTCCACCAGGCGACGGCGCGGCGCATGCTGGACGCCGGCGTCGGCCACATCCCCGAGGACCGGCAGCGGCGCGGGCTCGTGCTCGAGTTCTCGATCGCCGAGAACATCGCCCTGCACGACTACGCGAAGATGCCCGACTCGCGCTGGGGCTGGCTGTTCCCGGCGCGGCTGGTCACCCGCGCGGCGCGGCTGATCCGCGAGTTCGACGTCCGCGGCGGCGGTCCCCTCACGCGCGCGGGAGGGCTGTCGGGCGGGAATCAGCAGAAGGTCGTCGTCGCGCGCGAGATCGCGCGCGACCCGAAGGTGCTCGTCGCCGCCCAGCCGACACGCGGCCTCGACGTCGGCGCCATCGAGTACCTGCACCGTCGCATCGTCGCCGAGCGCGACCAGGGCAGGGCGATCCTGCTCGTCTCGCTCGAGCTCGACGAGATCCTCTCGCTCTCCGACCGGATCCTCGTCATCTACGAGGGCGAGATCGTCGGCGTGCACACCGGTGACGTGTCGGAGGAGCAGATCGGACTCGAGATGCTCGGCGGCAAGGAACGGACGGCGGCGTGACCGACCTCGACCCTCAGGGCCCGATCCCGGAGACCCCGGAAGAGGAGGCGGAGACCGGAGCGCTCGCCGCCCGGCTCGCGCTCAAGCAGCGTGCCGGCGGCATCGTCGTACCGGTGATGACTGCGCTGCTCGCCTTCATGATCGGCGGCGTCGTCGTGCTCGCCACGGGGCACAACCCGCTGCTCGCCTACCGCGACATCTTCAACGGCGCCGGCCTCAACTGGATCTTCCACCCGACGACGAACGTCGCGAACACCGCCGCCTACAACCTCACCCAGACGCTCCTCCAGACGACGACGCTGATCCTCTGCGGGCTCGCGGTGGCGTTCGCCTTCCGCTGCGGCATGTTCAACATCGGCGGCCAGGGCCAGTACTTCATCGGCCTCTACGTCGCCAACTGGATCGGCGTGAACTTCTCCGGGATGAACACCGTGCTGCACATCCTGCTTGCGGTGGGCGCGGCCACACTGGCCGGCGCGCTGTGGGCGGGGATTGCAGGCTTCCTGAAGGCGTCGGTCGGCGCCCACGAGGTGATCTCGACGATCATGCTCAACTGGATCGCCATCTGGATCGGCGAGTGGGTCTTCGGCGACGGCGGGCCGCTCCAGAACCCCGACAACAAATCGGTTCCGATCTCGGGCGACGTCGCCGACTCGGCGAAGCTGCCCGTGTTCTGGGGCGACAAGCAGCTGCAGGGGCTGCACGTCGGCTTCTTCGTCGCGCTCGCCGCGCTCGTCGTCTTCTGGCTGATCCTCAACCGGACGACGCTCGGCTACGAGGTACGCGCGGTCGGCTTCAACCCCGACGCGGCCGCCTACGGCGGGATCAACGTGAAGAAGAACCTCTTCCGGGCGATGGCGATCTCCGGCGCGTTTGCCGGCCTCGCCGGAGCGCTCGACATGCTCGGCTACCTGTACCACTTCGGCGTCTCCGACGTTCCCGTCAGCTCCGTCGGGTTCCTCGGCATCGCCGTGGCGCTCCTCGGCCGCAACACCGCCGTCGGCACCGGGCTCGGCGCGCTGCTCTTCGGCGCGCTCCTGTTCGGGACGACGCACGGCCTGACGTCGAACGTGATCCAGCCCGAGCTGGCCGGCAACCTCACGTACATGATCCAGGGCCTGATCGTGCTCTTCGTCGGCGCCGACGTACTCATCCTCTATGTCTGGAACACGCGCCGGAAGCTGCGGCCGCGTGCAAAGGCCCGCCCGACGGAGGCTGCCGCATGACCGAGTGGGCGCAGAGGCTCGAGAACCCGGTCAGCGCGCGCCTGCGCGACCCGGCGACGAGCGGCTACGCAGGCATGGCGCTCGGCGTCTTCGCCGCGTTCCTCGCCATTCCACCGATCCAGGCGCGGACGATCACCTGGCCGATCGTCGTCGGCATCGTCGCCGCCGTGCTCGGCATCTGGACCGTGACGCGCGGCCGCCGGCGGCTCGGGATCGGCGCAATCGTGGCCGGAATCGCCGGCATCGGCCTCGGCATCCTCGCCACGCGCTCGGGCGTCGGGAACCTGAACGCCGTCTTCAACGCCGCGCTGATCGGGCAGATGTTCGCCTTCTCGACGCCGCTCGTGTTCGGCGCGATCGCCGGCATGTTCTCCGAGCGCAGCGGCGTCGTGAACATCGGGCTCGAGGGGATGATGCTCATGGGCGCCTTCTGGGGCGTCTACGGAGCGGACAAGGGCGGCAGCTGGGTCGTCGGCCTCCTCGTCGGCGCAGGGGCCGGCGCCCTGCTCGCGCTCGTCTACGCGTACTTCGCGATCCACCTGCGCGCGGACCAGATCGTCGGCGGCACCGCCGTGAACTTCCTCGCGCTCGGGATCACGGGGTACTTCTTCTTCCAGCTCTACCACGGCAACTACGTCGCGCAGGGCGTGTCGACGATCCCGAACATCAAGATCCCGTGGATCTCGGGGCTCCACTTCCTCGGGCCGGCGATCGGCAATCTCAACCTGATGATCTGGGCGAGCTTCGCGCTCGTGATCGTGTCGTACATCGTCGTGTTCAAGACGCCGATCGGCCTGCGCATCCGCGCGTGCGGCGAGCATCCGCGCGCCGCCGACACGGTCGGCATCAACGTGTACGCCGTGCGCTACGGCGCGGTCGTGCTGTCGGGCGTGCTCGCGGCGATCGGCGGCGTGTACCTCTCGGACGGCTTCGGCGGCGGCGCGTTCACCGACAACATGACCGAGGGCCGGGGGTTCATCGCCCTGGCGGCGATGATCTTCGGCAACTGGCGGCCGTTCGGCGCCTTCGGGGCGGCGCTCCTGTTCGGATTCTCGAGTGCGCTCGCGTTCAGGCTGCAGGTCTACTCGGCGTCCGCGTCCACCCTGTTCAACGTGCTCCCGTACGTCCTGACGCTGATCGCCGTCGGCGGCGTGATCGGCCGTACAGTTGCTCCCGCAGCGGATGGCAAGCCGTACCGTAAGCAGTAACCACCGGGCCTCGTTCGCCGTCGTCGTCGGGATCCTCGCGGTCCTCACGCTGCCGGGCGCGGTCCTGCTCGCGCGGCAGACGGCCGGGATCGACCTGCTCAGCGCGGCCTGGGCCGTTCCCGTCGCGGCGCTCCTGGGCATTGCGGCGCTGCTGCTCGCGCGGGGCGCGCGCGGGCGGATCCGCTGGTCGCTCGAACAGGCCGGCGGCAGGGGGCGTGCGCGCGCGGGCACGATCCTGGGAGTGGCCGGTATCTGCCTCGCGCTCTCGAGCTCGATCGCCGTCGGCGTGTACGAGCTGCTCCTACGGCTCGAGCACTAGCGTCTTTCACGGAAGGCAGCCGGGCCGTCCGCGCTGGCGACACCTTCGTGCACAGAAACTCGACAGGCGTTAGAGCTGGTCGAACCAGGCAAGCACGCTGGGGACGGCGTCGTTGATGTGGGCCAGCATGCCCTCGTGGTCGAGGCCGGGGAAGGTCACGTGCTGTAGGCCGCGGTGGTCGAGGCCGGAGGCGAGCTGCTCTATGCCGCCACCGAGGACGATCTCCTCGTCCTGGTCACCCCAGAATGCGAACAGCGGGCACGGCAGGTCGGCGACCAGGGAGTCTGCGGGCAGTGCCGAGAGTTCACGGTAAAAGGCGAGCGCGGCTCGGTCGTCGAAACGGGAGTCTAGATCCGCCCAGGCAGCGGGATCGGACCTCGTGGCCTGCGACCGGCGTTGGGTGTCCGCGTAGAGATACGCGTAGTCGCCGACGATGGGAAAGCCACCGGAGACGACCGCGTCCACCCTGCCGGTCAGGCGCGCGATCCACGGGGCGAAGGCGCCGGTGAACGAATAGCCGAGCACGGAGAATCGCTCGAACCCGACCGCCTGCATGACCGCGACGAGATCGTCGGCCAGGTCGCCGACCCGATAGGGAGCATCCGCGTCGAGCCGGCTGCTACCGGCGAACCCGCGTGGGCTCGCGATGATCACCGTGAAGCGCTCGACGAGCGGGCGGAGATCGAGATAGTCCGGCCAGCAGAACTGCAAATGGGGCAGCAGCAGCGCCGGGCCCGATCCACCACTCACCTCGTAGCGCAGTTCCAGGCCGTCGCGGACGAGCGTCGTCACCCCGGCGACTCTACGCGTTGGATGAACCGCACCGTCACATCCAACCTCGGCCGTACCGGCCTGCCTCAGCGCTCGGGGGACATTGCTACCCGCCTGTTTCATGAGCCGGTCTTTGTCCTCTCAGTCAGGCGTCATTCCGGGAGACTCGGGCAGGCGAGCTTTCTTCCCTATGCTGTGAATGCGTTGCCGGTTCGGCGTGCGCAGGACGGACACTCGTCCCGGCGCGTCGCTACCGCAAGTGCCGAGGATCGTTCCCGAGCCGCACCGCGATCAGCTTCTTCACGAGGGTCTTGGGCAGCGGACGGTCGACGGGAAAATGAAGCGCGCTCTTGGTCATCGTGTAGCCCTGTAGGTCATCGGCGAGATCCGGCAGCACTGAGCCGCTAAACGGCAGGTAGCTGAGGTGATCCCGAAAGGCGGCAAAGCCGGCAACTGTCTCACCGCCTATGCGGAACGCCGGAACACGGTACGAGATCACCTGTTCGGCGTCTGGCACGATCTCAAGAATCGTGCGGCGCAGCGCTTCGAGCGTGCTGCGTTTCGGCTCTTCGATCCGCCGCAGGTACTCATCAACGTCCTCGGCCGACATCGACACCGAAGTCTAGAACGCGCGCATCAGCGGAGCGCCTGATTCGGACTCATAGCCGCGATCTTCGATCGATCTTCGGCGCCATTGCGCCTTCCCTGCCGAGTTCAAGCGCCGATCGAGACCATCCGCTCGATCGCGAGCCGGGCCTTCGCTGCCGTCTCCTCGTCCACGACGACGCGGTGCTTGCCCTCGCGCAGCGAGTCCCGCACCTTCTCGAGCGTCGTCATCTTCATGTAACGGCAGACGGCGTCGTCGCGCACCGGCTCGAACCGCTTCCCCGGAACCTCGCGCTCGAGCCGGTGGATGATCCCGGTCTCGGTGGCGATGAGGAACCTGTTCTTCGGCGAGCGCTGCGCGAAGTTCACCATCTGCTCGGTCGAGAGGATGTGCGTCCGCTCGTTGGCGAACGCCATCGCCTGGCTCGCGCAGCCGCACTCGGGGTGCACGAGCAGCTCCGCGTCCGGCGCCTCCTCCTGCCAGCGCTCGATGTCGGCGGGGCGGATGCCTGCATGCACGTGGCATTCGCCCATCCAGACGACCAGCTTGCGGCCGGTCACCCGCTCGAGCCAGAGGCCGAGGTAGAGGTCGGGCAGGAAGAGGATCTCCTGGTCGGCCGGGATCGCCTCGATCACCTGGCGCGCGTTGCCCGACGTGCAGCAGTAGTCGCTTTCGGCCTTCACCTCCGCGCTCGTGTTCACATACGAGACGACGGTCGCGCCGGGATGCTGCGCCTTCCACTCGCGCAGCTGGTCGGCGGTGATCGACGCGGCGAGTGAGCAGCCGGCGTCGGGGTCGGGGAGCAGGACCGTCTTCTCGGGGCTGAGGATCGCAGCGGTCTCGGCCATGAAATGGACGCCGCAGAACACGATCGTGGACGCGTCGGTCGCAGCAGCCTGGCGCGAGAGGCCGAGCGAGTCGCCGACGTACGTGGCGACGTCCTGCACCTCGGGGCGCTGATAGTTGTGCGCGAGGATCACGGCGTCGTGCTCGCGCGCGAGTTCGCGGATCTCTTCGTGCAGGGTTGCGACGTCGAGCGCTGTCATGACACCTCCAGGGAGACGTGAAGCGATTGGGCGCGGTTCGTGAGCGCGCCGATCGAGATGAAGTCGACGCCGGTCTCGGCATAGGCTCGGACGGTCTCGCGTGAGATGCCGCCGGAGGATTCGAGCTGGGCGCGCCCGGCGGTGAAAGCGACCGCGGCGGCGGTCTCGGCCGGGCTCATGTTGTCGAGCAGGATGCGCGTCGCGCCTGCGGCGAGCGCCTCCCGGACCTCGTCGAGCGTCTCGGCCTCGACCTCGACCGGCAGCGCTCCGTTGCGTTCGGCGAGCACGGCGAGCGCGGCCGTGATTCCGCCTGCCAGGCGCAGGTGGTTCTCCTTGACGAGGATCGCGTCGTCGAGGCCGGCGCGATGGTTCGTGCCGCCGCCGCAGCGGACGGCGTACTTCTCCAGGGCGCGGAGCCCGGGGGTCGTCTTGCGCGTGTCGAGAATCGTCGCGCCCGTGCCTTCGACGAGGTCGACGAACGTGCGCGTCAGGGTTGCGACGCCGCACAGCCGGCTGACGAGGTTGACCGCGACGCGTTCGCCGCTGAGCACCGCGCGCGCGTCGCCCTCGATCTCGGCGATCACCGCCGGGGTCTCCGTCACGAGTGCTCCTTCCGGGAGCGCGGGCTCGATCCGGGCGGTCGGGTCGAGCGCGCGGAAGACGGCGGCGGCGACGAGCACGCCGCAGACGACGCCGCGCTCCTCGAGCTGCAGCTGCGCCCGGCAGCGGATCCCGGCGGGGACGAGCGTCTCGGTGGTGACGTCGCCGGCGCCGATGTCCTCGGCGAGCGCCGCGGCTGCGACGCGCTCGACCGTCTCCTGGGTCAGCTCCATCGCTCCGCCGCCGGCTCCTCGCCGGGCCGCAGGACGACGTGCAGCGCCTCGCCGCCTTCGCACGGGTAGTCCTCGCGGAAGTGTACGCCGCGGCTTTCGCGGCGCTCGAGCGCGCTGCGGGCGATCAGCCGGGCAAGGGGATGGGGGGCGTCGAGCAGCCGCTCGAGCCCGTCCGCGCTGCGGATCAGGCCGGCCTCGCGCCAGAGCGCCCGCCGCAGCTCGTCCTCGGGCGGGGCCGTGTCCGTGACCACCGTCTCCGCCTCTCCGGCGGGCAGCGCAGGCTCGCCGAGGGCGGCCAGTCCGGCCCGGCGGCCGAAGACGGCGCATTCCAGCAGGGAGTTGGAGGCGAGCCGGTTCGCTCCGTGGACGCCCGTGCAGGCGCACTCACCGGCGGCGTAGAGGCCGGGCAGGGTGCTGCGTCCGTCGAGGTCGGTGACGATCCCGCCGATCGAGTAGTGGGCCGCGGGCGCGACGGGGATCGGCTCGTCGGCCGGGTCGTAGCCGGCGCGCTCGAGCGTCGCGACGAGCGACGGATAGCGGTCGAGCTCCACCGGGCGCAGGTCGAGGTCCGCGCCGTCGCGCGCCGCGATCGCGCGGGCGACGACGTCGCGCGGCGCGAGCTCGTCGGTGAAGCGCTCGCCGCGGTCGTCGAGGAGGAGGGCGCCGTCGCCGCGGAGCGCCTCGGACAGGAGGAAGCCGTTGCTCGCCAGCGCGGTGGGGTGGAACTGCATCAGCTCAAGGTCGGCGAGCGCCGCACCCGCTCCGTACGCGAGCAGCAGGCCGTCGCCGACCGCGCCGCGCGGATTCGTCGTGCGCTCCCAGAGGGCCGCGTAGCCGCCGGTGGCGAGCAGCGTCGCGCGCGCGCCCACCTCGCGCTCGGCGGTGGCGACGCCCGCGCAGCGGCCGCCGGCCAACCGGAGCCCGAGCGCCGCCTCGCCCTCGGCGACGTCGATGCGCGGCTCGGCGGCGACCGCGAGCGCCAGCGCGTCGGCGATGCAGCTACCGGTCTGCGCGCCGCCCGCGTGGACGACGCGGCGGTGGGAGTGGCCGCCCTCGCGGGCGAGGCCGGCGTCGAAGGCGACGCCGAGCGAGGCGAGATCCGCAATCCGGGCCGGCGCGTCCCCGGTCAGAAGCCGCACCGCGCTCGGGCGGCAGAGCCCGCGTCCGGCGGCGAACGTGTCCTCGGCATGGAGCGCCGGGTCGTCGCCGGCACCGACGGCGGCGGCGATGCCGCCCTGCGCCGCGTAGCTGTTCGATGAGCGGAGCGGGCCCTTCGAGAGCAGGAGCACCGACGCCTCGCGCGCCGCGGCTGCGAGCGCGGCGTAGAGGCCGGCCACGCCGCCCCCGACGATCACGAGGTCGTACGGCCGCTCGCCCTGCGGTTTTCTCCTCAAAGGCGATAACATGCCTCGAAGTCTACATGGCAGCCACCACTCCACCGCAACCGCTGAGCCACGCCGTCCTCGCCGCCGTCCTCCAGGTGCGGGACGACCGGCTGCAGGCCCTGCTCTGGCAGCGCGCGCTCGACCCGTACGCCGGGGCCTGGGCGCTACCCGGGGGAGCGCTCGACCCGTCGGAGGCGCTCGAGGAGTCGATCCGCCGCCACCTCGCCGACAAGGTGGACGTACGGGAGGTGTCGCACCTCGAGCAGCTCGAGACGTGGAGCGATCCCGGCCGCGACCCCTTGCGGCGGGAGCTCGCGACCGGCTACCTCGGCCTCGTGCCGGCGGGCGTCGACCCGCACGTGCCGGGCGACACGGCATGGCACCCGGTCGACCGCCTGCCGGCGCTCGCCTTCGACCACGAGGCGATCCTCCATGCGGCCGTGGCGAGGCTGAAGGGGAAGCTCTCGTACACGAACCTCGGCTTCGCGCTCGCGCCGCCGGTGTTCACGATCGCCGAGCTCCGCGATCTCTACAGCGCCGCGCTCGGGCATGCCGTATCGGCCACGAACGTGCAGCGCGTCCTCATCCGCCGCGGCGTGCTCGAGGACACCGGCGAGCGCCGACACTACGGCCGCGGCGGCGGACGTCCGGCGGCGCTCTACCGCTTCGGCTCGCGCACGCTCGAGATCACCGACCAGTTCGCAGTGCTGCGGCCGCCGGGCCGCTGATCCCATGAGCGGCCTCTACAATGAGGCACGTGTTCGAGATCGGCAACAGCCTGCGCGAGGCCCGGGTCCGGCAGGGGCTCGACTACCCGCAGGTCGAGCTGGCGACGAAGATCCGCGCGAAGTACATCCGCGCGCTCGAGGACGAGCAGTTCGCCGTCCTGCCGGCGCAGCCGTACGTGAAGGGCTTTATGCGCACGTACGCCGACTTCCTCGGCCTCGACGGCCAGCTCTACGTGGACGAGTACAACTCGCGCTTCATCGTCGACCGGCCCGAAGAGACGCCGCTGCGGCGCGTATCGCCGCGGGCGCGGCGCGAACGCGGGATCGAGCGCAAGGTCGTGCTGCTCGCGCTCGTGGGCATCGCCGTGCTTACCGGCCTCGTGATCGTGGCCTGGAAGTTCGGGGGCGGCGACTCCGGCTCGACGCCGGGCGTCGTGACGCAGCAGTCCGCCCCGAATGTCCCGTCGGAGCTGCAGCTGACCGGCGTGGGGAAGGGGACATACGTCGAGGTGCGGCGCCGCTCGGCGACCGGCACCGTGCTCCTGCAGGCGACGATTCCCGGCGGGAAGGTGGAGCGCGTGAGCGGCAGCAGCTTCTGGCTCTACGTGAAGCGTCCCGCCGCCATACACGTTTCGCTCGCCGGCAAGCCGGTGTCGCTCCCGGCCCGCAGGAACCTGAAGGTCGTCGTCACGCCGTCGCGCACGGCGCTCGCCGGCGGTTGAAACGGCCGCGCGCATTCGTGGTCGCGACGGGGAGCGAGCTCGTACGCGGCGAGCGAACCGACCTCAACGGTCCGTTCCTCGCCCGCGAGGCGCTCCGGCTCGGCCTCGAGCCCGCGCGGATCGCGATCGTCGGCGACGGAGCGGAGGAGCTGGAAGCGGCGCTGCGCGAGGCCCTGACCGCCGACGCGTGCCTCGTCTCCGGTGGGCTCGGCCCGACGCACGACGACCGCACCGTGGAGCTCGTGGCGCGCGCGCTCGGCGTCGGCCTGCACGTCGACGAGGCGCTCGAGCGCGAGATCGAGACGGTCTCGCGTGCCGCGGCGGAGCGGCTGAAGCGCCCCTACGCGGACTTCAATCCCGGCGTGACGAAGCAGGCCACGATTCCCGACGGCGCCGTCCCGCTCGGCCTGGCCGGCACCGCGCCCGGGCTGCTCGTGCCACATGCCGACGGGCGCCTCGCCGTTCTGCTGCCCGGCCCGCCGTCGGAGCTGCAGCGGCTCTGGCCGCGCGCGCTCGAGACGGATGCGTTCCGCGCGCTGCTGACGAGGGCCCGCCCGCCGGGGCGGCGCGTCCTGCGCTTCTACGGCGTCAGCGAGTCGGCGGTCGCGCAGGCGCTGGCGGCAGCGGGTGGCGACGGGGACGGGGTCGAGGCGACGATCTGCGCGCGCGACTTCGAGATCCACGTCGACCTCGTCGTCGAGCCGGGAGCAGATAGCCGCGCTGAGGAGCTGGAGGCGGGGTTGTTGCGGAGCACCGAAAAGTGGCTCTACTCGCGGGACGAGCAGCCGATCGAAGCCCATGTCCTCGCGCTCTTGCGCGCGCGAGGACTAACCATGGCGACTGCCGAGTCGTGCACCGGTGGGATGGTCGCGGCGAGGCTCACCGGCGTGGCAGGTGCGAGTGGAGAGTTCGTCGGGGGCGTGGTGGCGTACTCGAACGAGGTGAAGATCTCGGAGCTCGGCGTTCCCGAAGCGTTGCTCGAGCAGTACGGCGCGGTCTCTCCCGAGGTGGCCGAGGCAATGGCTCAGGGCGCGCGGACGCGGCTCGGCGCGGACGTGGCCGTGTCGGTGACCGGGATCGCAGGGCCGGACGGCGGTACGCCGGAGAAGCCCGTGGGCCTCGTCTACCTGCACGCGGAAGGGCCGGACGGGGGGCACGGGCGCGAGTTCAGCTTCCCCGGCGACCGGGCCTCGATCCGCGCTCGCTCCGCCGTCGGTGCGCTCCATCTCGTCCGGCGTCTTCTGACGCAAAGTCGCGACGAAGGCGTATGACCTCGCCCACTAGCGTGGGCGGGAATGAACGGATCAGGCTCTTCCTCGCCCTGCGACTCTCCGAGCCCGTGCTCGACGGGATCGAGGCCTGGCAGCTGCGCCACCTCGCCGGCGTCCGCGCCGTCGCCCGTGACCATCTCCACCTCACCCTCGCCTTCCTCGGGCACCGCCCTGCGGGAGAGCTCGACGCGATCGTGCAGGTGCTGCGCGAGGCCGCAGCCGGTGCCGCGCCGGATCTGCGTCTCACCCCGGCCCGGTACCGGGAGACCCGCAGCGTCGCCATGCTCGTCTTCGACGACGAGGGAGGGCGGGTGACCGCCGTGGCCGAGGCCGTGCAGGCGGGTGTCGAGCGGCTCGGCGTCTACCGTCGCGAGGGCCGGCCCTGGCTGCCGCACGTCACCGTGGCCCGCTTCCGGCGGTGTCCGGGGCTGCGGCTCGACCCCCCGGCCCTGGGAACGTGTGTTCCGTCCGACGCGGCTGCTTATCTATCACGACTGCTGCCGACGGGGGCGCAGTACGAAGTCTTGGAATCGGTTGCCCTAGGAGGTCGATAGGTGGACAGGCAAGAGGCACTCGACGTCGCGCTCGGTCAGATCGAGCGGCAGTTCGGCAAGGGCTCGGTCATGAAGATGAACGACCGCGCGGCGGTCTCGGTCGGCGCGGTGTCGACCGGCTCGCTCCAGCTCGACCTCGCACTCGGGATCGGCGGCCTGCCCCGTGGGCGCATCATCGAGGTCTTCGGCCCCGAGTCGTCGGGCAAGACGACGCTCGTCTACCACGTGATCGCCGAGGCGCAGCGGCGCGGCGGCATCTGCGCCTTCATCGACGCGGAGCACTCGATGGACCCGGCGTACGCGAAGAGGATCGGCGTCAACATCGACGACCTCCTCGTCTCGCAGCCGGACACCGGCGAGCAGGCGCTCGAGATCACCGAGCTGCTCATCCGCTCGGGTGCGCTCGACGTCGTCGCGATCGACTCGGTCGCGGCGCTGACGCCGAAGGCGGAGATCGAGGGCGAGATGGGCGACTCGCACGTCGGCCTCCAGGCGCGGCTGATGAGCCAGGCCCTGCGCAAGCTCGCCGGCACGCTCAACCGCACCGACACGATCTGCCTGTTCACGAACCAGCTGCGCGAGAAGATCGGCGTCATGTTCGGCAACCCGGAGGTCACGCCGGGCGGCCGCGCGCTGAAGTTCTACGCCTCGGTGCGCCTCGACATCCGCCGCATCGAGACGCTGAAGGAAGGCGTCGAGGCGATCGGCAACCGCGTCCGCGTGAAGGTCGTGAAGAACAAGGTCGCGCCGCCGTTCAAGCAGGCCGAGTTCGACATCATCTACGGCACCGGCATCTCCTGGGAAGGCACCGTGCTCGACGCGGGGGTCGACCGGAAGATCGTAGTCAAGTCGGGCTCGTACTTCAGCTTCGGCGACGAGCGGCTCGGCCAGGGCCGGCAGAACGCGACCGCGTTCCTGCGCGAGCATCCGGACGTGACGCAGCAGATCCTCCGGCAGATCCAGCTCGAGGTGGGGCCGGAGCAGGTCGTCTCCGCCCGGCTGCTCCCGGAGGTCGAGGAGGAGGCGCCAAGCACCAACGGCAAGAAGGAGAAGGCGGAAGCCGTGGCGGCCGTCGTGGCGGTCGCCGGCGGAGTCGACGCCGCCGCGGAGTAGCTCGTGCCTGTGGTGACCGCGCTGCGCGAGCGGCCGCGTGGGCGGGTCGAGATCGACCTCGACGGAGCCTCGTGGCGGCTCGTGCCGACCGATGCCGTCGTCCGCAGCGGACTGTTCGTCGGGCGGGCGCTCGACCGGGAGACGGCACGGACGCTCGGGCGGGAGCTGCGCCGCGCGGAGGCGCTGACCCGGGCCCTGCGCGCTCTCGCGGCGCGGGACCGGTCGCGGCGTTCCCTCGACGATCGGCTCGGCGCCGCGGGGGTGGCCGCCCGCTCCCGGCAGGAGGCGCTCGAGACCCTCGAACGGGCCGGCCTCGTCGACGACGAGCGGCTGGCCGTGGGGCGGGCGCAGGGGCTGGCGGAGCGCGGGTACGGCGACGCCGCCATCCGCTTCGACCTCGAGCGCCAGGGCCTCGGCGGCGAGTCGGTCGCGGCAGCCCTCGCCGGGCTCGAGCCGGAGCGGGAGCGGGCCCGGCGGCTCGTCGAGCAGCGCGGCCGGGACGCGCGGGCCGCGCGCTGGCTGGCGGCCAAGGGCTTCGAGGCGGCCGCGGTCGAGGACGCCGTGGGCGGATTTGCGGAGGAGACCTGATCGGCGCTAGGATGCGCCACACGTTTCACCCGACATTTTGCCTGCATACGGAGTTTTTCCGAACTCGCTGACCACATGAGAGCCGAAACCACGACCCTTTCCAGACGCAGACGACGGAGGCCACCCGCGGGGTAGCACCGTCGCGGCCGGCGCGCGTTCGCGCGCCGAAATCGAGCGACTTCGGAGGATCCCGGGCCGGCCTGATGCCGGGTGGGACGGTAGCGGCGCCAGCCGCAACAACCCCACCAAGCCAGGAGCGGGGATCGTGCTGATCGGGATCGGAATCGCCGTGGGGATCGCCGTAGGGGCGGTGCTCGCGCTGCTCGCGGTGCAGGTCTTCGGCGCGACAGGCGTCGGCAAGGCCCGCAAGATCCGCCGCCAGCTGATCGACGATGCCGAGCGCGAAGCGGAGGCGGTCCGCCGCGAGGCGCACATCGAGGCACGCGAGCAGGCGGTCAAGCTTCGCGCGGACATCGACTCGGAGCTCGGCGACCGCCGCTCACAGGTGTTGAAGATCGAGGAACGCGTGCTCGCGAAGGAGGAGGAGGTCGAACGGAAGCTCGTCGACCTCACCCGCAAGGACCAGGGGCTCGCCGACCGGGAGACACACCTCCGCCAGCTCCAGGAGGAGCTGAAGCAGGCGAAGCACACCGAGGAGGCCGAGCTCGAGCGGATCGGCGGCATGACCGCGCAGGAAGCGAAGGCGCATCTGCTCGAGCGCGGCGAGGAGCTCGTACGCCACGACCTCGCGCGCCGCGTCCGCATGCTCGAGGAGGAAGCGCGTGTCGAGTCGAAGCGCCTGGCGCGCAACCTCGTCGCCGACGCGCTCCAGCGCGTGGCCGCGAGCCACGCCGCGGAGACGACGGTTACGGTGATCGAGCTGCCGTCGGACGACATGAAAGGTCGCATCATCGGCCGCGAGGGCCGGAACATCCGCGCGCTCGAGCATCTCACCGGTGTCGACTTCATCGTCGACGACACGCCGCACGCCGTCGTGCTCTCGTCCTTCGACGGGCTCCGCCGCGAGATCGCGCGGATCACGCTCACGAAGCTGATCGAAGACGGGCGCATCCACCCGGCGCGGATCGAGGAGACGTACTACCAGTCGAAGGCCGAGATCGACGACGTCGTGCGCCAGGCGGGCGAGCAGGCCGTGTTCGAGGCGAACTGCGGGCCGTTCCACGAGGAGCTCGTGAAGATCCTCGGCCGGCTGCGCTTCCGCACGAGCTACGGGCAAAACGTGCTCAAGCACACGCTCGAGGTCGTGCACCTGGCGGGGATCATGGCCACCGAGCTCGGCGCGAGCGTGAGGACGGCGAAGCGCGCGGCGATGCTGCACGACCTCGGCAAGGCGATGACGCACGAGGTCGAGGGCTCACACGCCCTCATCTCCGCGCAGCTCGCGCGCCGGTATGGCGAGACGCAGGGCGTCATTCACGCGATCGAGGCGCATCACTACGAGGTGCAGCCGCAGACGGTCGAGGCGGTGCTCGTCATCTCCGCGGACGCGATCTCCGCGTCGCGGCCGGGCGCGCGCGGCGAGAGCCTCGAGCACTACATCAAGCGCCTCGAGTCGCTCGAGGAGCTGGCGGCGTCGAAGCCCGGGGTCGACAAGGTGTACGCGCTCCAGGCCGGCCGCGAGATCCGCGTGATCGTCCGGCCGGGAGAGATCGACGACGACTCGGCTGCGCTCCTCGCGCACGAGATCGCCCGCGAGATCGAGGACCGGCTCGAGTATCCCGGCCAGGTGAAGGTGACGGTCATCCGTGAGAGCCGCGCCGTCGACGTGGCGCGCAACCACGGCGGTGTCGTGCAGGCGCAGCGCAACGGCGACGACGAGCCCGTCGAAGCCGTCTGGAGCGAGTAGCTCCGCCGCATGGCCTGGGCCGCAAACGACGGAGTTCGCTACGGGCTCGTCGTGCCGCAGGGATGGCGTGACGATCTCCCCGGGCGCGACTTCGAACACATGGTCACGGTGGCGCAGGCGGCCGAGCGGCTCGGCTTCGACTCGATCTGGCTGTACGACCACCTGCAGACCCGTGACGGAGACCCGGCGACGATGCTGGAGTGCTGGACCAGCCTCGCCGCGCTCGCGCGCGAGACGTCGCGCGTGCGGCTCGGGCAGATCGTCACGTGTGCCCTCTACCGCAACGCCGGCCTGCTTGCGCAGATGGCGGCGACCGTGGACGCGGCGAGCGGCGGCCGCGTCGTGCTCGGCCTCGGCGCCGGCTGGGACGAGGACGAGTACAGGGCGTTCGGCTACGGGCCCGCGCTGCCGCCGATCGCCGAGCGCCTCCGTCACCTCGAAAAGACGCTGCGCGTGGTGCGCGAGAGGTGGGCTGGGCCGATCCTCGTGGGCGGGGCCGGGGAGCGCGTCCTCTTGCGGATCGTCGCGCAACACGCGGACGCGTGCAATCTGACGGACTCGTTCGACCCGGCGTTCTACCGGCACAAGCTCGACGTGCTACGCCGCCACTGCGAGGAGCACGACCGCGACTACGACGCGATCCTGCGCACCGCGACGTTCACGGTCACGCCGGACGTCGGGCGGAGCGTGTTCGAGGAGCTGGCCGGCGTGGGCGTCTCCTACTTCATCGTCTACGTCGACCCGCCCGGCGACGTGGCAGCGCTGGAACGCCTCGCGCACGACGTGTTCTGACTCTTGCAAGCTGCCTGTGGCGCGGCGGATTCGCAGTGCCTGGCTCCTGCAGCACCGTCCTACCTGCAGGCGGAGAGCGGTGAGACGCCGTCGATCTCGTCCGCGGGGGCGAGGCAGGCCACGACGTTGCCGTCGCTGTCGAGTCCGGCAATCGACGTGAAGAGCTGCCGGAACGTCCCCGGTCCCACGGGCAGCGAGACGCCCGCAGGCAGCAGTCCGGCGTAGAAGCGAACCTTCCCGACCGAGCTCGGCGCCGGGAATGTCGGCAAGCGCAGCACCTGCCCGGCGACGAAGCGAATCTCGACCTGCGACGCGCCGTCGACGACCGGTCCGGCGATGTAGTCGTGATGACGGTCGCCGGTGCCAAAGCCTCCGCTGAGGTATGTGACCGTCAGCGGTTCCGCCGCCTTCGTCTGGTCTGCGCGGGTGATGCCGACGAACGGTGAACAAGCGAGCGCGCCGCTGAACGCGCTCGGCTCCGGCCCCGGTGGCACGACGCCGAAGCAAAGCGTGCCGCCGGTCGACACATACGAGACGAGTTCCCACGCATAGCCGTCCCAGGTGCTCTGCTGCACGACGACCGGCGTGCGCGCGGGCGTGAAGGGGCCTCCGATTCTCAGGAACCACCAGTCGTTCGCGGCGCCGACCGCGACGATCGGGATCAGCAGCACGGCGAGGGCGGCGAGCGCGAGGACCAGGCGGCGCCTTCCCCGCGGCCGCAGCCACGCGCGCCGCTCGCGCGCGCCGGCGCGTCCGAGGACGTCGGCCCAGTCCGGCTCCCAGGGGAGGGCGGGCGCGAGCCGGTCGAGAACGTCGTCGTCGAATCTCATCGTGCTGCCTCCTCGAGCGCGTCGGCCAGGTTTTGGCGGGCGGCGTGCAGGGTCGCGGACACCGTTCCGACTTCGACTCCGAGCGTCTCGGCGATCGCGAGGTAGTCGAAGTCGAGATAGAAGCGAAGAAAGAGCGCGTCGCGCTGACGCGGCGGCAGCCGGCGCACCGCGGCGCGTACCTGGGCGTCCGGCGCTCCGGGTTCCCACGCGGGATCGTCAGCCTCGCGCAGCTCGTGTTCGACGCGGGAAGGACGCCCGTCGTGCGCGGCATTCAGCACGCAGCGGCCGATCCACGCCTCGAGCGAGCCGGAGCCGCGGAAGCCGGCCCGCGCGCGGAGCGCATGCGCGAAGCCCTCCTGAACGGCGTCGCGGGCGAGCTCCGGGTCTGACGTCCGCGCGAGTGCGAGCCGGAAGAAGTCCGCGCCGCGGGTGCGGTAGACGGACTCGATCGACTCGATCGTCGGGGTCTCCATCGACCACATGACTCTGGCAGGCGCGCCGCTGTTTAGCCGAAGGTGAGGACGGTGCGGATCCCGTCCTGCGCCTCGAGCAGCTCGAAGGCGCGGTTCACGTCGTCGAGCGGCAGCGTGCGGGAGATGAACGGCTCGACGGCGAGACGGCCGTCCAGTGCCAGCTGCACGAGCTCCGGAACCTGGTCGCGGCCCTTGACGCCGCCGAAGGAGGAGCCGCACACGCGCCGGCCGGTGATCAGATAGCGCGGGACGATGTCGAGCGTCTCGCCCTTGCCGGCGACGCCGGCGACCGTGCAGAGACCCCAGCCCATCCGCGCCGACTCGACCGCCTGGCGCATCACGGCGACGTTGCCGGTCGCCTCGAAGGTGTAGTCGGCGCCGAAGCCGCCGGTCAGCTCGAGGATCTCCGCCACCGCGTCGGGGCCGCCGACGAGCGTCGTTGTCGCGCCCTGCCCGCGGGCGAGGGCGAGCCGGCCCTCCGACAGGTCGACGCAGACGATCCGCTCTGCGCCCTGCAGCCGGCAACCCGCCACTGCGCCGAGCCCGACCATGCCCGCGCCGAAGACGACGCACGTCGAGCCGGCCTCGACCCGGGCCGTGAACATCGCGGCGCCGAGACCCGTCGAGAGCCCGCACGCGAAGAGCGCCGCATGCTCGAACGGCGCCTCCGCCGAGACGTGCGCGAGCGCGATCTCCGGCATGACCGTGTACTCGGCGAACGTCGAGGTGCCCATGAAGTGCCGGATCGGCTCGCCGCCGCGCGCGAGTCGCGTCGTGCCGTCGGGGAGGTAACCGAGATTCTGCTGCTCGCGGATGGCGAGACAGAGGTTCGTGCGCGGGCTCAGGCAGTGGACGCACTCCCGGCACTGCGGAGAGAACAGCGTGACGACGTGGTCTCCCGGCCGTACGGACGTGACACCATCGCCGACTCGCTCGACGACGCCCGCGCCCTCGTGCCCCAGCACGGTCGGCGCGTATCCGGAGGGATCGGCCCCCGACGCCGAGTAGAGATCGGTGTGGCAGACGCCGCAGGCCTCGAGCCGGACGAGCACCTCGCCCGGCCGCGGCTCCGCGAGCTCGACTTCCTGCACGACGAGGGGCGCGCCGAACGCCTCCAGGACTGCGGCCCGGATCTTCATGCGCAGACAATACGGGGGCGGCGGCCGGTAACGTCCTGCGGCCGTGTCCACGCCGCTGCGCCGCAACCGGGACTTCGTGCTGCTCGAGTCCGGGCGCCTGCTGTCGACCGCGGGTTCGCAGATGACGACGATCGCGTATCCGCTGCTCGTGCTCGCTGCGACCCACTCGCCGGCGAAGGCCGGTCTCGTGAGCTTCGCACGGCTCGTGCCGCAGGTCCTGTTCGGGCTCGTCGCCGGTGTCGCGGCCGATCGCTGGAACAGGAAGTGGCTGATGATCGGCTCGGACACTGTCCGCGCAGCTGCAATCGCGAGCCTTGGAGCGGCGATCCTCTCGGGCCGCCTCGCGTTCTGGCAGGTCGTCGTCGTCGGATTCGTCGAAGGGACGGGCTCCGTCTTCTTCAGCGGCGCCGCCGCCGGAGCGCTGCGATCGGTCGTGCCTGCGCGGCAGCTGCCGACGGCCGTCGGTGCGCAGCAGGCGCGTGCGTCGACCGTCCGGCTCGTGGGCCCGCCGTTGGGCGGGGCGCTGTTCTCACTCGGCCGGGCCGTTCCGTTTCTCGTCGACGCCGGCTCGTACGCGTTTTCGATCCTCTCACTGCTCGCAATGCGGACGCCGTTCCAGGAGCAGCGCGAGATCGACACGTCGCCGCTGCGCTCGCAGATCGCAGAAGGTGTCCGCTTCCTCTGGAGTCGGCCGTTCCTGCGCACGTGCGCGCTCATCTACGGGCTCGGCAACTTCGCGATGCCGGGGCTGCTGCTGGTCGTCGTGGTGGCCGGTACGAGACAGGGTCTCTCGGGCGGCGAGATCGGGCTGCTGATCGCGGTGTTCGGCGCGTGCACGCTCGTCGGCTCGCTCTTCTCGCCGCTCTCCCGGCGCTGGTTCTCGATGCGCACGATCATCCTCATGGAGCTCTGGACGTGGCTCGGCACGGCGGCTTTCATCGCGTGGCCGGACGTCTATGTGCTCACCGCCACGCTCTTGCCGTTCGCGTTCGCGGCGCCCGTGACCGACTCGGTCGTGGACGGCTACCGCGTCGCCGTGACCCCCGACCGCCTGATCGGCCGTGTCGAGAGCGTCCGCAGCAACATCGCGCTCCTCATCGCGCCGCTCGGGCCGCTCCTGGCCGGCTTCCTCCTCAGCACCGTGTCGCTGCGCATCACCGGTGCGGTCTTCACCGCGTGCGGCATCGTTCTCGCCCTCTGGGGCACGCTGAGCCCGTCGATCCGGAACGCGCCGAGCCTCAGCGAGCTCGACGACCTGGCCCCGGCACGCTGAGAGCAAACGCGTGTGCTCGGAGCGATGGTGCCGGGCGAGGACACGATCGCCAGACTGCAGGCGTTCGAGAGCGTGGGAGCGGACGTCCTCTACTCGCCCGGGCTGGGGTGGACCGCCTCGCCGACGATCTCGCCGGCGCGGTTTGACCGGGCGCAGCCGACATCCTGTTAGCATTTGTCATCGACCACACAAGGGGGCCGGCCAGTGGGCGATGACGAGGTGTCGGTGCTCGTCGTTGACGACGACGCGATCGTGCGGGCATGGGTACGGCTTTCGCTTGAAGGCAGCGAGTTCCGGGTCGCGGGCGAAGCGGCGAGCGCAGGCGAAGCCGTCGACCTGGTCGAGCGGCGCCGACCCGGTGTCCTGCTGATCGACTACCGGCTTCCCGACGAACTCGGGACCGAGCTCGTTCGAGGGCTCCGGCTCGCCGGCGTGTCGGCGCCGGCGCTCCTGATCACCGCCAATCCGGAAGCGGGGCTGAACGAGCTTGCCCGCGAGTCCGGCGTGCAAGGGGTCGTGCGGAAGCGCGGGAGCCGGGACGACCTCCTCGCAGCCCTCCGCCGTGTCAGCGGCGGCGAGAGCATCGCCGACGCCGACAATCTCCCACGGCGCGCGGGCCTGGCGGCACTCAGCCCGCGTGAGCGAGAGGTCCTGCAGCTCGCCGCTGCGGGACTCACGAATCGGGAGATCTCCTCGCAGCTCCGGCTCGGCCTCGAGACGGTCAAGACCCACCTCGAGCGCACGTTTCGCAAGCTCGGGGTCAATGGGCGGACAGAGGCCACGGCCGAGGCCGTTCGGCTGGGGCTGTTGTGAGCGGGCTCGACCCGGCAATCCGGGCAGAGCTCCTTGCGATGTTCCTCGAGGATGCGCCGGGCCGGCTCCACCGAGTCGTCGACGGAAACGACGCAGAGCGCGAGGCGCACACGCTCGCCGGAGGCGCGGCGACGGCCGGTCTCGAGCGCGTGGAGGACCTCGCGCGCGCACTCGAGTCCGCACTCGCGAACGGCGACGGGGAGGATCGCGCGCGCACGCTGGCTCTGCTCCGGACCGAGCTCGAGGCGGCAGGAGCGCAGCAGCAGCACGGCACCGTTCTGTGCATCGAGGACGACCCGACGAGCCGGCTGCTGGTCGAGCGCATCGTCGCGCGCCGGCCGCAGATGACCCTCTACACGGCTGCGACCGGGAAGGAGGGGCTTGCCCTTGCTTTCGAGAGCCCGCCGGACGTCGTCCTGCTCGACCTGCGGCTTCCCGACCTCCCCGGTGACGAGGTGCTGCGCCGCCTGAAGCGGAGACCAGAGACTGCGCGCTCGCGCGTGATCGTGGTCAGCGCAGAGGCGCACTCCCTGATGCGGGACGAGCTGCTTGCCGCCGGCGCAGACGACTATCTGACGAAGCCGATCGACGTCGCCCGGCTGCTGGAGATCCTTGACGCCCCGGTGGCTGCGTGACGGCGTCCGCCGCGGAGCGCGAGCTGGCGCGCACGAACGCGGAGCTCGTCGCTCTGCACGAAACGGCGCTTGCGCTGCTCGAGCACCGCGGGTTGGAGAACGTGCTGCAGTTGCTCGTCGAGCGGTTGGCCAGCTTCGTGCCGACGGAACACGCGGTCATCTTTCTCGTCCACAACGTCGGCGACCCGCTCTGGCCTGTGGCGGCGTTCCGCGCCACGGCTCCCTTCGAGGACTCCTGGTTGCGGCCAGGCACGCGCGTCGTCGACCGTGTGGTCGAGACCGGCGAGACCTTCGTGGTCAACGACTACGCGACGTGGTCCGAGCGTTCTGCCTCCGCGCCGGCCGGAATGACGGCTGCAGCCGGCCTGGCACTGAAGCTGAACGACCGTTTCATCGGCGTGATCGGTGTCGGTCTCGGCGGCGGACGCCGGTTCGACGAGGCGGAGGTTGCGGCGCTGGAACACTTCGCGCGTCTCGCTTCCGTGGTGGTCGCCGGCGCGCGCGCGGAGGAGGAGTTCCGGCGGCAGGCGGAGCTGCTCGAGGACGCAAACGTGTTCGTGCATGAGCTGGACGGGACGATCACCTATTGGAACCGCGGGGCCGAGCGTCTCTACGGCTGGACGAAGGAGGACGCCGTCGGTTGCAACTCGCTCGAGCTCATCCGTACCGACCTTCCAGAGCCGCTGGCCGAGATCGAAGCGGTGCTCGAGCAGAACGGGCGCTGGGAGGGCGAGCTCGTCCACAAGCGCAAAGACGGCTCGCGGGTCGTCGTCGCGAGCCTCTGGGTGCTCCGCCGCGACGCCGAAGGGCAGCCCTTCGAGGTCTTCGAGGTGGACAACGACGTCACGGCGGCGAGGGAGGCGGAGGAGAGCGAGCGGGAACAGCGGGAGCTCGCAGTGACCATCGCCGCGGCGAGCCGGGCACTGACGCAGGAGCTTGATCTCAGCGCCGTGCTCGAGACGACGCTCGAGTATCTCGAGCGCCTTGTCCCGTACGACAGCGCGTGCGTGATGCTCCTCGACGAGGCCGGCAGGCTGGCGGTACGCGCCATGCGCGGCTACGAGCACTGGGCCGACGAGGCAGCGATGAAACGAATCGCACTCGACCTGAGCGAGAGCCCGCATCTTCGTCCACTCGTCGACGAGAAGCGAAGCGTGCTCATACAGGACACCACGAAGGCAGACGATTGGGTTCTACTACCCGGCAGCGAGCATGTGCGGAGCTGGATCGGCGTGCCGCTCATCGTCGGCGGTGAGACGCTCGGCGCGTACTCGATCGACAAGGTCGAGGCGGGCTTCTACACGGCCGAGCACGTCGCCCGCGCGGAGATGCTGGCTGCGCACGGGGCGTTTGCGATCGAGAACGCACGCCTCCACGAAGAGCTCGTTCGTCACGCCGCCGAGCTCGAGGCTCGCGTCGTCGACCGGACGCAGAGGGCGGTCGCCGCGCGCGCCGATGCCGAGCGGGCGAACCTCGCAAAGAGCGAGTTCCTCTCGCGGGTGAGCCACGACCTACGAACGCCGCTGAACGCGATCCTCGGCTTCGGCCAGCTCCTGCAGATGGACGGTCTCAACACCGAGCAGGAGGACAGCGTCGGCCAGATCCAACGCGCTGGTCGTCACCTGCTCGAGTTGATCGACGAGATCCTCGACATCTCGCGGATCGAGACCGACCAGCTCGGCCTCTCACCCGAGGAAGTCGACCTCGACAACGCGATCGCCGAGGCGATCGAGCTGATCCGGCCACTGGCAGCGGAGCGCTCGATCCGGCTGCGCCGGCCGCCGGGGCACCGGGCGCCCCGGCTCGTCAGGGCGGATCGCCAACGCCTGCTCCAGATCCTGCTCAACCTCCTCGGCAACGCCGTCAGCTACACACCGCAACAGGGGGAGGTCCGGGTCTCGTGCCGCCGTCATGGGCGGCGCCTCCGAGTCGGTATCAGCGACACGGGGCCGGGTGTCGCCGAGGAAGACCGCGGGAGGCTCTTCGAGCCGTTCGAGCGTCTGCCCAGCTCCGAGGGCACAGAAGGCACCGGCCTCGGGCTCGCGGTCGTCAAGCGGCTGACCGAGGCGATGGGCGGACGCGTCGGGTACGAAGCGGTGCCCGCCGGCGGCAGCCTCTTCTGGTTCGAGCTGCCCGCGTCCTAGGACACGGCTCCGAACCCGGCCGGGGGACACCACGCTCTCCGGGGCGAGGGATCCTGGCTGTATTACAGAGTCGAAACACACGGTCGGCACGCTTCTCTACATCGAGGACGACCCGGCGGCGGCGGACCTGATGCAAGGCCTCCTGAGCCGCCATCGAACTGCCGTCCGGCTGGTGATTGCGACCGACGGAGCCTCCGGCCTGCGGCTGGCGAGAATGGAACGACCCGACGTGATCTTCGTCGACCTGCAACTCCCGGACGCCGACGGCATCGACTTGCTCGCGGTTCTGCACCGGCTGGAGGGCGTAGAGGTCGCGCCGCTGGTCGCCGTCAGCGCGCACGCCGGGCGCGATGCGATTTCGCGTGCGGTCGCCGCCGGGGCGTCGAGCTTCGTCCCCAAGCCCATCGACCTCGAGCGCGTCCTCACCCTGGTCGACACGTTCATCAGGCCGCCACGATGACGCGGCCGGCGGAGGAGCAGCTCCGGCTCGCGCTCGAAGGGACACAGGTGCTCCAGGAGATCGTCGCCTCGGCCCCGGTCGCCATCACCGTTACGGACAAGCAGGACCGGATCTTGCTGTGGAACCCGGCAGCCGAGCGGATGTTCGGCTGGAGCGAAGAAGAGGTGCTGAACAACCGGCCGCCGCAGATCCCGCCGGACCTCCAGGACGAGGCCGGGGCGCTGCGCATCCGCGCGCTCGCCGGAGAGGCGATCGCCGCGCGCGAGACACAGCGGATTCGAAAGGACGGCACACGGATCGACGTGAGTCTCGCGTTGACGCCGAACCGGAGGGCCGACGGCGAGATCATCGGGGCGATCGGCATCCTGACCGATGTCAGCGCCCAGGTCGAAGCCCGCCGTCATCTGCAGGAGACCGTCGGCCGGCTGCAAGAGAGCATCGGCCATCGTGGCACGCTGCTTCGCCGGCTGGTCGGCGCCCAGGAAGAGGAGCGGCGGCGGCTTGCCGGGGACATCCACGACGACTCGATCCAGGCTCTGACCGCCCTCGTCCTGCGGTTGGGACTGCTCTACGGGAGCATCGAGGACGGCGAGCAGCGCGCCTTCCTCGTGAATGCCGAGCGGACCGCACGCAACGCAATCTCACGGCTTCGCCACCTGATCTTCGACCTCAGGCCGCCGGCGCTCGAACGCGACGGGCTTGCGGGCGCGCTCCGGCTCCTTCTCGATGACCTCGGCGAGACCGCCGGCATCGCGTGCACGCTCGAGGATCGCCTGACCGGCGAGCCGCCCGACGAGCTGCGCTCGATCATCTACCGGATCGCCCAGGAGGCGCTCACGAACATCCGCAAGCACGCTGACGCGAGCACGGTCGACGTCTCGCTCGAGACCGTAGACGGTCGCGTGCTGGTGCGGGTCGAGGACGACGGATGCGGGCTTCAGCCCGGTGCCGCTGCGCACCCGGAGCCGGGCCACATCGGCCTGAGCACGATGCGCGAGCGCGCGGAGACAGCCGGCGGCTCGTGGCGGATCGCCACGAAGCCGGGGCAGGGAACGACGATCGAGTTCAGCGTGCCGTGTGAGGAAGCCGCATGACGCGGCAGCGCGTGCTGATCGCCGACGACGACTCCGAGGTCAGGGCCACGCTCGCGACGGTGGTGGAGACGGACGCCGCTCTGGCGGTCGTCGCCACCGCGGGCGACGCCGCCGAGGCGATCGCGCTCGCGGGCCGCCACCTGCCGGACCTCGCTCTCGTGGACTTCCAGATGCCGGGCGGTGGGCCGTGGGCAGCGCAGGAGATCGCGCGCGTCTCTCCCGACACGAAACTGCTCGCGTTGTCGGCGCACGCGGACAAGGGAGCGGTTCTCGAGATGCTTCGGGCGGGCGTGGACGGCTACGTCGTCAAGGGTGCGAGCGCAAGGGATCTGCTGGACGCGATCGCACAGTTGCTGAGAGGGGAATCGGTGCTCTCCTGCGAGGTGACGGGCGACGTGATGCTCGAGCTCGCCGACCACCTGGAGCGCCGCTCCGCCGGCGAGGAGGCCGAGCGCGCGCGGCTGAAGCGCATCGCTGCGGCCCTCGAGCCCGGTGTGCTGTCGGTGGTGTTCCAACCGATCGTCGAGCTGCACACGCGGCAGCCCGTCGGCTTCGAGGCGCTCGCCCGGTTCGAGGTGGAGCCCGTCCGCATGCCCGACACCTGGTTCGCCGAGGCGCGGGACGCCGGCCTCGGTGCACAGCTCCAGGCGGCGGCTCTGCGCGTCGCGCTCGCCCACCTGTCCCGCGTGCCGGAGGGGTGCTTCCTTTCGGTGAACCTCGATCCCGACTCGCTCGGCGACCCCGGCGTCCTCGGGGCACTGGAGAGTACGGATCCCACGCGGATCGTCCTCGAGCTCACCGAGCAGACGAGCGTGTCGGACTACCCAACTCTCGAGCTGGCGCTGCAGCAACTGCGCGCGCGCGGGCTCCGCATCGCCGTCGACGACGCAGGTGCGGGCTTCGCGAGCCTTCGCCACGTTCTCCGCCTCGCCCCCGACGTGTTGAAGATCGACCGCTCGGTGATCCAGGGCCTCGAGCACGATCCGGCAGCGCGCGCCCTCACGGCTTCGCTGCTGGCGTTCGCGACCGAGCTCGGCATCGTCGTGGTCGCCGAGGGAGTCGAAAACCCGGCGGCGATCACCGTGCTCGAAGAGCTCGGCATCCAGTGGGGGCAGGGATACGCGCTCGGGATGCCCGCGGCGTTGCAGCCCAGGACGTCGGACCGGAATCTCGCTCCGGTCGCCTAGGTGGCGGCTCAGCGGCGCGCGAGCCGGCGTCCGCTCTCGGTGGTGGGCGGGGTGTAGTTGAGCTCGTAGTGGTGGTAAAGGGCCGACTCGTCTGCCTGGGAGAGCTCCTCGCCGTGTTGCTCGATGTTGGGCGCGGACTCAACCTGCCCCTTGGCCACCGCTACCTGCAGCTCATCGGGGCCGACCTTGATTCCGCCCAGCGGCACAAAGGTCAAGTGGCGGCCGATGAAGCCCTCCTTGACGGTGCCGAACTGCGGCTCATCGTTCTCGACATCGACGTAGACGTCCTGCAGTTTGCCGATCTTCTCGCCGTCGCGATCGACCAGCATCTTGCCGCGCCACTCGGCGGGGTTCCACTCCGCCTCTTCCTGGTGCTCGGTCATCGTTGAGCCTCCTCGTCTCCCGTGATGGGCTGACCGACCGCCACCCATTCTAGTTTGCTCCTGCCCCCTGGAATCGGGTTCGAGAACCCCCAGATGAACGTTCAGGCGCGACATGTTGCGAGCATGGAGGCGTAGAAGCGCAGGTAAGCAGGCATGTGCGCATCCCAGTACGACTGGGTGTGTGTTCCCGGCCACACGTGGTATGTGACCCGGGCGCCGTGCTGACGTAGTAGAGCCACAAGGGCGAAGTCGGCGTCGTGGAACGGATCGTTTGTGCCGCCGTCGATCCAGACGCGCAATCCGTTGAACCGGCCCTTCCGAGCAGCGTCGAAGACGTCGTTACGCGCGAAGTCGGCGCCGTCGTCGAACGCGCCGGGGGCACTGGCGCCGCTGCTCTGCCACAGCGCGGCCGAATGGCCGCCGACGCCGCAGAACTCGCGCGGCCTCAACGCCGCGAGGTGGAGTGCGCCGTAGCCACCCATCGAGATCCCGCCGATCGCAATCCGGCCCGCCGTCGTCCCGAACCGTCGCACTGCGTCGGGGATCGCCTCGTCGAGGATCATCGACGCCCAGCGACCGTCGCGCCGGTCGTGGTAGTAGCTGTGAGCTCCGCCGTTCAACAGCACGACGACAGGCGCACGCCCGCCAAGTCGCGCGAGACCGGCGAAGAAGGCGTCGCTGAGCATGGACTCAGGGCCTGTGCGTGCCGGAATGAGCCAAGAGAGGGGGGAGGGATCGTGGCGTCCGTGAAGGAGCACGAGCAACGGCCGCGTTCGCCCACCGCGCGGGACGACTGCGACTTCTTGCAGGTCGCGCCCCAGCAAGCTGCTTGTGAGCGTGTAGTGGACGACGGTCGCGCCGAGCGTGGTCGAGTATCCGCGGCCCGTGGCGTCAAGCCGTGCTTTGCCCACCACCACCGCGGCAAGGGCTGCCAGCAGGAGCGCAAGCGGCACGATCCAGCGCCTCCGCCGTTTGCGCACGGCCTCGGATCGAGTCAGCACAGGCCGAGGATATGCGCCGCGGTTACCCTACGCCGGTGAGGACTTACGCAGTGACGACCTTCGGCTGCCAGATGAACGCGCACGACTCGGAGCGCATCAAGGGCATGCTCGAGGAGCTCGGCCTCGGCGAGGCGGCAACCCCGGACGAGGCCGACGTCATCGTCTTCAACACCTGCACGATCCGCGAGAAGCCCGACACGAAGCTCGCGGCGTACCTGGGCGATGCCGCGGCGCGCAAGCGCGCACATCCGGACACGGTGATCGCCGTCGGCGGCTGCTATGCGGAGGCGCAGCGCGAGCGCTTGTTCTCGCTCTACCCGCAGGTGGACGTCGCCTTCGGCCCGGGCACGATCCCGCATTTCGGTGAATGGCTCGGCGCCGGCGGCTTCGGTGTTCCGCGGAGCGCGTTCGGAACCGGGGAGGAGCGCGCGTTCGCGGCGACGCTGCCGATGCACCGTGAGCGCTCCTTCCAGGCCTGGGTGCAGATCTCGATGGGCTGCAACTCGACGTGCTCCTACTGCATCGTGCCGGCTGTGCGCGGTCGAGAGGTGAGCCGCCGTCCGGGCGAGGTGCTCGCCGAGGTGAGGCGGCTCGCCGGGGAAGGCGTGCGCGAGATCACGCTCCTCGGCCAGAACGTCAACTCGTGGGGCCGCGACCTCCTGCCTGACATTCACACCGACTTCGGCGAGCTGCTGCGCGCGTGCGACGCCGTCGACGGGATCGAGCGCATCCGCTTCACGAGCCCGCACCCCAAGGACTTCCGCCAGCCGGTGATCGAGGCGATGGCCGAGTGCGCAGCCGTCTGCGAGCACGCCCACCTGCCGCTCCAGTCCGGCTCGACGAGGATCCTCAAGATCATGCGCCGGACGTACTCGCGCGCGCGCTACCTGAGGCTCGTGGACGAGCTCCGGTCGGCGATCCCGGATCTCGCGCTGACGACCGACATCATCGTCGGCTTTCCCGGCGAGACCGAGGACGACTTTCGCGAGACGCTCGAGGTCGTGGAGGAGGTCGGCTTCGACGGCGCCTTCACGTTCGTCTACTCGCCGCGCGCCGGGACGGACGCGGCCGCGATGACCGACCAGGTGCATGACGGGGTGAAGCGCGAACGGATCGAGCGTCTCGTCGAGCTCGTGCAACAGCTCGCCGCCCGGCGCAACGCGGAGCGCGTCGGACGCGTCGAAGAGGTGCTCGTCGAGGGCCCGAGCCGCACCGACCCCGCGTTCCTTCGCGGGCGAACGCGCCGCAACACGACCGTGAACTTCACGGGTGCCGCGACGGCGGGCGAGCTCGTCGACGTCGTGATCGACCGCGCGACCTCGACCACGCTCGGCGGCGTACAGGCCGCCGTGCCCGTGGCCTCCTAAGCGGCGGCGGCGGCGGAGCGCATGGAGCGCAGACCGACGGCCGCCGGAACGATCGGCAGCCAGAGGTTGAAGATGCGGTAGGCGAACACCGCGAGCACCGCGGCCGGGAGCGAGATTGCCATCCACGAGAGCGCGAACGGGAGCAGCGCCTCGACGGCGCCGGCTCCTGCGAACGGCAGCGTGCGCCGCGTCAGCGCGTACCCGGTCGCGTAGCCGATCAGCAGCAGCGGCAAGCTCGGCATGTGGATCGCAAACGCGTGCAGGCACGCCCAGAGGCAGACGATGTCGCCGAACCAGTACACGGCGGTGCCGAGCGGGGCGGCTGCGTGCCGGGGACGCGTCAGCAGGCAGCGGAGCACGTACACCGACTCGAGCGCCTGCGCGATCGGCTCCCGCCAGCCTCCCTTGTCGTCGAAGCGATCCCGTTGCCCGAGCGCCCACAGCGCCGCGGCGAAGCCGAGCGGGACCGAGATCGCCCACGGCAGCGTGAAGCCGAGCGAAGGCGTGTGGCCGCCGCGCGCGAGCAGCTCGATCGACGCGATGCACGCCGCCGGGGCCAGGAGCGCGTACTCGAGCGCCCCGAGACCGAGCACCCGGACGCGGGCCTCGCGGTCGGAGACGCCGGCCTGGCGGAACGCGTGCAGGTCGATCGCGAAGCCGCCGCGGGCGAGGAACGGCCCGAAGCCGGCGGCGACGGCCGCAGCGGCCGTGCCGCGGCTCATCTCCGGCCCCTCCTCGACGCGGGCCACCTCGCGGTAGCCGAGCGAATACCCGACATACGCGAGGATCTCGGCCCCGAACGCGACCACGAACCAGATCGGACGCATGGCCTGGAGGCGCTCCGCGACCTCGCCGAAACCTGCCACCCAGGCGAGTGCGAAGATGGTCGCGAGCGCGATGCCCGTGCTCGCGGCGACGAAGACGAGTGTCTCGGCGCGTGTCCGCTCCATGGCCGATTTGCGTGTGAGCTGCATGAACTTCAGGTGAACCACTCCCCAGTACGCGGGCGCGCGAAACAATGCAGACGTGACCGACCCCACCGTTATCGGCATCTTCGGCCCGACCGCGAGTGGCAAATCCCCCGTCGGGGTGAGGCTGGCTGAGCGGATTCCGGCAGAGCTCGTGTCGGCCGACGCAATGCAGGTCTACTGTGACCTGCCGATCCTCACCAACCAGTCCCCCCATGGTAGCCGCCTCACAGGAATGTGGGAGCTCGCTCACGAGGCGTCGGTGGGGGAGTACGCGGCGCTCGCCCACGCCGCGATCGACGAGATCCTCGCGGCCGGCCGGACGCCCATCGTGGTCGGCGGCAGCGGGCTCTACCTGCGGGCCGCGCTGGCCGACCTCGCGCTGCCGCCGGCGCCCGCGCCGGGGGCACGGGAGCGCTGGGCGCGGTTGTACGACGGCGAGGGCGCAACAGCCGCCCACGCTCGCCTCGCGAAGCTCGATGCGCGCGCGGCGGCGGTCGTGCACGCGAACGACCGCCGCCGCGTGCTCCGCGCGCTCGAGCTCGCCGAGGTGGGGGCGTCGCTCGTGCCGGGCCAGGACCGCCTCTGGGCCGAAGAGACGCGGCATCCGACGCTGGTCGTAGGCCTCGACGTCCCGAAGCCGGTGCTGGAGCGGAGGATCGAGGAGCGGACGCGGGCCATGTTCGACGCCGGCGTGGAGGAGGAAGTGCGGCGCGCGCTCGCCGGCCCGATCTCGACGACGGCGCGGAAGATACTCGGCCTCGACGAGGTGGCGACGCTGCCGCGCGAGCAGGCGATCGCGGCGCTCGTCGTTCGCACCCGGCGCTATGCGGCCTATCAGCGCAAGTGGATGCGGCGTGTCCCGGGCCTCGTTATGGTCGATGGCGACCGCCCGCCGGGCGAGGTCGCCGATGAGATCCTCACGCTGGCACGCACACGGAAACGTCTACCTCGTCGTTGAGGGCGACTCGAGCGGCGTCGACCTCGCGGGGACCGACGGCGCGGTCGAGATCGAGCGCGTCGACGGGCAGGACGTCCACGTCGCGATCGTCAACCCCGACCGTTCGCGCGCCGAGATGTCCGGCAACGGCACCCGCATCGCGGCGGCCTGGCTGATGGAGCGCACCGGGGCGTCGGTCGCACGCGTGCACGTCGGCCCTCGCGTCGTCGACGTACGGCGTGGCGGCGACGGTCTCTACGAGGCGGAGCTGGGGGAGGTCGACGTCTCTCCGCGCGAGACGGTCGCCGGGATCGAGCTGACACCGGTATCCGTCGGCAATCCGCACGCCGTCGTCGTCGGAGACCCCGACGAGATCGGCCGTATCGGGCCGCTGCTCGAGACGAACCCACGCTTTCCCGACCGGACGAACGTCCAGGTCGTGCACGTGGACGCACCGGGCGAGGTGACCGCGCGCGTCTGGGAGCGCGGCGTGGGGGAGACGACCGCCTCCGGCTCGAGCGCCGTCGCCGTCGCCGCGGCGACGCACGCCGAGGGCGAGGTGCTCGTCCACTTCCCCGGAGGAGACCTGCGCGTGCGGCTCCACGGTGGGTCCGCCACCTTGATCGGTCCCGCTGAACGGGCCTAGCCGACGGCTGCGACCAGGTCGCGACGACGTCGCGACCTGGTCGCGGATTTACGCTCCGATTTGATACTCCCGCAGGACGTCGTTCAGAGATGTCTTCAGATCGGTCTGCGCGCTCCGCCGGCCGATGATGAGCGCGCACCCGAGCTGGTACGTCCCGGCAGGGAATTCCTTGGGTCGCGTACCCGGGACCACGACCGAGTACGGCGGCACGTAGCCGCGATGCTCGACGGGCTCCGGGCCCGTGACGTCGATCACGGGCACCGAGCCCGTCAGCGACACGTTCGGCGCCAGCACCGCGCGCTCTCCGATCAGCACTCCCTCGGTGAGGATGCAGCGCGAGCCGATGAAGGCGCCGTCCTCGACGATCACCGGGCGCGCCTGCACCGGCTCGAGCACGCCGCCGACGCCGACGCCGCCGGCGAGATGCACGTCAGCGCCGATCTGCGCGCAGGAGCCGACGGTCGCCCACGTGTCGATCATCGTGTTCGGCCCCACCCAGGCGCCGATGTTCACGTAGCTCGGCATCATCACGACCCCGGGGGAGAGGAACGAGCCGTAGCGCGCGGTCGCCGGCGGCACGACGCGCACGCCCAGCTCTGCGTAGTTCCGTTTCAGCGGAATCTTGTCGAGATACTCATACGGGCCGACCTCGATCAACGCGAGCTTGCGCAGGCGGAAGTAGTCGAGGATCGCCGCCTTCGCCGCCTCGTTCACGATCCACTCGCCGCCGGTCTTCTCCGCGACGCGCAGCTCGCCCCGGTCGAGGGCCTCGATCGTCTCCTCGGTGGTCATAGCTCCGCGAGTATCGCCGCCGCGCGGATGCACTCGTCGAGGGTGGGGACGAGCGCGAAGCGGATGTAGCCCGCCCCGCTCGGGCCGAAGAACGCCCCGGGGGAGACGATCACACCGCGCTCGAGCAGCCGCTCCGCCGTGTCCTCCGGCGCGATCACCCAGAGGTACATGGTCGCCTCGCTCGCGACGACCTCCCAGCCCCTGGCAGCGATCGCCGGCATGAGCACGTCGCGCTTGGCGCGGTAGCGGTCCCTCGTCTCCGCGACGTGGCGCTCGTCGTTCCAGGCGACGACCGATGCGCGCTGCACGAACTCCTGCGGCGCCGTGCCCACGTTCGGGCGGTACGACTTGAGGGCGGCGATCACCTCCGCCGGTGCGGCGACGAAGCCGGAGCGATAGCCGGTCATCGACGAGCGCTTGCTCAGCGTCTGGAAGACGATCACGCGCGACCGGTCGCGCACCTGCAGCGCCGACGGCGGCGGCTCGTCGAACCAGAGCTCGCTGTACGCCTCGTCGGATGCGATTGCGAAGTCGTAGCGCTCGGCGAGCTCCGAGAGATGCTCGTAGAACGAGAGCGGCGCCACCGCACCCGTCGGGTTGTTCGGGTAGTTGACCCAGAAGATCGCCGTCCTGTCGAGCACGCGCGCCGGGATCGCGTGCAGCTCCGGCAGGAACCCATGCTCGCGCAGGAGCGGAACGGTGTGCACCTTCGCGCCCGCGAACGCCGCGCCGCGCTCGTACACCGGATAGGCCGGCTCCCCGAACAGGACGATGCGCCTGTCCGAGCGCGGGTCCACGAGCACCTGCGCGAGCGAGCAGATCGCCTCCTTCGAGCCGTACGTCGGCACGATCTCCGTCTCCGGATCGAGCGCGACGCCGAAGCGCCGCTCGCACCACGCGGCCGCGGCGGCGCGCAGCTCGGGGAGGCCCTGGGCGAGCGGATACGGCGACCGCTCGGGAACCGCGTCGACGAGCGCCTGCCGGATCGTGGAGTCGGTCGGCTCGTTCGGGTCGCCCTTGCCGAAGTCGATCACCTCGACGCCTTCGGCGAGGAGCCGCCGCCGCGTCTCCTCGAGCCGGACGAACGGATAGGTGGCCATCCCCGCGAGCGTCGGTGCGATGCGGATCGTCACCGGCTAGACGCTACCGAGGAACGTGCTCAGCGTCGCGAAGCAGCGCTCGAGGCTCTCGATCGGCACCTGCTCGTCCTGCCTGTGCGCGTAGGCGGTCGCGCCCGGCCCGTAGTTGATCGCGGCGAGCCCGCGCTCCGCGAACTGCGCGACGGGCGTCCACGCCTGTTTCGGCGCGACCTCGGGGACGAGCTCGCGCAGGCGGATCGCGAGCGGTGAGGTGAGGCTCGGCGGCGCCGACGGCGAGTTGGCGAGGATCTCCACCTCGCCGTGCGGAACGAGCCAGCGGAGCCGCTGCTCGGCATCGGCACGCGACCGGCCCGGGGCGTAGCGGAAGTTGAGCTCGACGCTGGCCGTCGCCGGGATGACGTTGGCGGCGATACCGCCTTCGATCCGGACGGCGCTGACGACCTCGCGGTAGACGAGCCCGTCCTGCTCGATCTCGACGGGCTCGAAGCGGACGATCCTCTCCAGGCCGCGCACGAGCTCGTGGATCGCGTTCAGACCCGTCCACGGACGCGCCGAGTGGGCGCTCTCGCCGTGGAACGTCACCTTCGCCTGGAGGTTGCCGAGGCAGCCGGCGTGAAGGATGCAGTCGGTCGGCTCGAGCACGACGACGAGCCTCGCACCGTCCAGAAGGCCCGTCTCGAAGAGCCGGGGAAGAGGGCTCTCGGCCACCGGCACCTCCTCCCGGGTGAAGAACAAGTAGCGCGCTGGCGCAAGCCCGCGCGCGAGCTCCACCATGACGGCGAGACCGCTCTTCATGTCGCTCGCCCCGAGCCCGTGCACGGCGCCGCCCTCGATCCGGCCCGGGACGTTGTCCTGCGCCGGCACGGTGTCGAGGTGGCCGGCGAGCACGACCGGCGCGCCGGGCTGCCCGTAGAGGAGGACTTCCCCGTCGTCGTAGAGCGCCGGACCGGGTAGCAGCTCCCGGACGAGCGCGACGAGCTCTGCCTCGCGGCGGCTCTCGGAGAGCACGTCCACGAGCTGGAGCGTCCTGGCGGCGAGATCGGGAAGGGGCACGGCAGAGGTCATAATGACGTTCACATGGCGGCGAGACAGTCCGATCCCACGCCGGGCCTCGAGCCCGAGCGCGGCTTCGTCGTCGCCGTCCTCGCCCAGGGGGTCGATCCGGACGACGAGCTGGCCGAGCTGGACGAGCTCAGCCGCACCGCCGGCGTCGAGCCCGTCGCCCGGCTCGTCCAGCACCGCGCCCACCCGGACCCGCGCACGTACGTCGGCAAGGGCAAGCTCGACGAGCTGAAGCAGGCCTACGGCGACGCGCGCGCGGAAGTGCTCATCGTCGACGACGAGCTGGCGCCGTCGCAGCAGCGGCTGCTCGAGGACCAGCTGCAGTCACGTGTCGTCGACCGCACCCAGCTGATCCTCGACATCTTCGCCCAGCACGCCGTCAGCGCCGAGGGGAAGCTCCAGGTCGAGCTCGCGCAGCTCGAGTACAACCTGCAGCGCATGCGAGGCATGTGGCAGCACCTCGAGCGCCTCGGCGGCGGCGTCGGCACCCGCGGCCCGGGCGAGTCGCAGCTCGAGTCTGACCGCCGCATGGCGCGGCGCCGGATCTCGATCCTGCGCGGCCGGCTGAAGGGGCTGCAGAAGCAGCGCGACATCCGGCGCAAGGAACGAACGCGCACGGAGACGCCGAACGTCGCGCTCGCGGGCTACACGAACGTCGGCAAGTCGACGCTCCTGAACGCGCTCACCGATGCCGACGTCTCGGTGCGCAACCGCCTCTTCGAGACGCTCGACCCGACGACGCGCGGCTTCGAGTTCGACGGACGGCGCTACCTCGTCACCGACACCGTCGGCTTCGTCCGCCGCCTGCCGCATCAGCTCGTCGAAGGCTTCGCCGCGACGCTCGAGGAGACGCTCGTCGCCGATCTCGTCCTGCACGTCGCCGATGCGTCGGCGTCCGACGAGACGCTCGCCGAGCAGATCGCAGCCGTGAACGCGGTGCTCGCGGAGATCGGCGCCGACCGGCTGCCGGTCGAGCTTGTCGTGAACAAGATCGACGCGGTCGACGCGTTGCACCGGCGGCGGCTCTCGAACCGGTATCCGGACGCCCTGCTCGTCTCCGCGCTCACGGGCGAAGGCCTCGACGAGCTGCGCGCACGCGTCGCCGACCGCTTCGCCGAGCGCTTCGAGCCGGTGCGGCTGCTGCTGCCGTACGGCGAAGGCGGGAAGCTGGCCGAGCTGTACGCACTCGGCGCGCCGATCGAGCAGCGCGAGGACACGAGCGACGGCGTCCTGCTGGTGGCGCGGCTGCCGCGCCGCGAAATCCGGCGCTTCGCGCCCTACCTCGTCGCCGACTCGTCGCCCGAGCACGCGACCTCGGGCGGCACGTGATCGAGCTCGCGTTCCGCCGTCTGCGCGACGACGCCGTGCTGCCCACCCAGGCGTACCCGGGCGATGCCGGCCTCGACCTGGCGGCGTGCGAGCGCGTCGAGCTGGGACCGGGGGAGCGGGCGATGGTCGGCACCGGCCTCGCGGTGGCGATCCCGGAGGGGTACGCCGGCTTCGTGCAGCCCCGCTCGGGGCTCGCGGCCCGGCACGGGATCACGATCGTGAACACGCCGGGCCTCGTCGACTCCGGCTACCGCGGCGAGCTTCGGGTGGTGCTGCTGAACACGGACGCGCGGGAGACGTTCGTCGTCGAGCCGGGCATGCGCATCGCCCAGCTCGTCGTGATGGCCGTGCCGGGCGTGGAGGCGATCGAGGTCGACGAGCTGCCCGAGAGCGAGCGGGGCGTGCGCGGGTTCGGCTCCTCGGCGGTCTGATGGCCCCGGAGCCGCGGATCCGCGTCTCGGCTCTCCTCCGCTGGGAGGACCGGCTCCTGCTCTGCCGCCACGAGAAGCCCGGCCGTGGCGAGTACTGGCTTCTGCCCGGCGGCGGCGTGAACGCCGGCGAGAGCCTCGTCGACGCGCTCCACCGCGAGCTGGCCGAGGAAGTCGGGATCGTCGACGAGATCCTGCTCGAGGGCCCGGTCGCGCTCGTCGACTCGATCGCGCCCCAACGCACCTTCATCGCCAAGCACGTCGTCCACATCGTGTTCGCCGGCGATCTCTCCGGCCGCTCGCTCGAGGCGGTGACCTCGAGCGACGCGGCGGTGCGCGGCCACCGGCTCTTCCTGCGCGAGGAGCTGGACGGGATCGTCGTCCACCCGCCGATCCAGCGCTTCCTCCGCCGCTGGCAGCCCGGCGACCCGTCCGCGTACCTGGGCTCGCTCTGGGCTCCCTGACCGCGACGACGTGCCGCCGCTCAAGCACATCTCGATCCAGGGCTACCGCGCAGCGCGGGAGCTTCAGTTCGAGCCCGGCTCGGTGTGCGCGCTCGTGGGCGAGGCGTCGAGCGGCAAGTCGACCGTCCTGACGGCGATCTGGACGCTGCTCGAAGCGGCCGCGCCGCCGCCGACGATCGACGACGTCTCCTCGCACGACAAGGGCGGCCGTATCCACCTCGAGGCGCAGCTCGAGCGAGGCTCGATCTTCCTCGACGCCCGGCCGCCGGACACGCTCAACCTCAATCGGGCGGGTGCTCCGCCGGTGCTGTTCCTGCCGGCGAACCTGCGCGCGCGGACGCTCGTCGCACCCGCGACCGGCGCGCGTGCGGCCGCGGTCGCGGACCTGCTTCGCCCACCCGTCGCCGAACACCACTGGGCGGCGGCGGACGGCGGGCTGCAGCTCGTGCTGCGGATGGAGCGGCTGCTCGACGCGAACGTTCGCCGTCTCGTCGTGCTGATCGAGGAGCCGGAGCTCTACCTCAGCCCGCACACGCAGCGCCACCTCTACCGTCTTCTGCGCGCGCTCGCGCAGAAGGGCAACCAGATCCTCTACTCGACGCACGCACCGGTCTTCCTCAGTGTCGACCGGATCGAGGAGCTCGCGCTCGTGCGCCACTCGCTCGATACAGGCACGACGCTCTTCCAGCCGGAACCGCTCGCCGAGGCCGAGGGCTTCCGCGCGCTCTCGGAGTTCGACAGCGACCGCGCCGAGCTGTTCCTCGCTCGTGCAGCGCTGCTCGTCGAAGGGCGCACCGAGAAGCTCACGTTCCCGCTCGTGTTCGAGGCGCTCGGAATCGACGCCGACAAGGAGGGCGTCCTCGTGCTCGAGTGCGGGGGGAAGGGGAACATCCCGCTGTTCGCACGCATCTGCAACGCGTGCCGCATTCCGTACGTCGTCGTCTACGACCGCGACGCCGAGCAGGGGAAGCGCCCTGTCCTCTCGGAGGCGGTCGTCAACCGCCAGATCCGCGAAGCCGCCGGCAAGCGCCGCATGGTCGAGCTCGTCCCGGACTTCGAAGCAGTCTCGGGCGTCAACAGCGGCGGCCGCAACCGCAAGCCGCAGCGCGCGTGGCGGCGCTATCACGGCAACGGCGCGCTGCCCCCACAGCTCAGCGACGCCGCCGAACGCGTGCTCGCCGCGGCGCGGGGGTAAAGAGCCGCCCGAAACGCTGCGCGCTTAAGGCGGGGATGGTTTCGGCTTTCGCGGGATGCCGTACGACCGAGCGATTCGACTCGATTCCGAGAATGTCCGCGGGCTGGGGCTACTCTGAATGTGTGATCGAGGTCGCGTGTGAGGCGTGCGGCTGGCTGGCCGTCACAAGCCAACCGACGCGTCAGGTCTGGGCGGAACACGCCGCCGCATGCTCTGCGGTGGGCGGCGCGGTGCAGCACATGCCCGAGCTGCCCCCGATGCCCAAGCTCCTTCCGGTCGTGCACACCTGCAGGCACCGGCTCGTCCGGCGTCAGATCGCCGTCACGGCCGGCGGGGTCAAGCGGTACGCGGTCGTGTGCGAGCTCTGCGGCCGCCGCCCCGGGTAGTGGTCTGACTAGAAGCGCCCGCCGCGGCTGCGGGCGCGCTCGGCGGAGAGCTCGTGCGCCGTCGCCTCGAGCGCGTCCTCGAGCGGCTCCAGGGCTCGCGGCTCGCCGCCGTCGCGGTGCGCGAACGCCTGCGCGAGCAGCCAGTCGGCGAGCTGCGGGTTGCGCGGCAGCAGCGGCCCGTGCAGGTACGTGCCGATCGCCCGGCCGACGCGGCAGCCCTCGTAGCCGCTCTCGCCGTCGTTGCCGAATCCCGTCACGACCCGGCCGAGCGGCTGCGCGCCCGGATCGAGGAGCGTCCTGCCGGCGTGGTTCTCGAAGCCGGCGACCGTCGTCCGCAGCCCCGGCTCGAGCTCGCACTCGATCAGCACGTCGCCGATCATCCGCCGCTCGCCTGCGACGGTCTCGAGCGGGAGGAGGCCGACGCCGGGCATCTCCTCGCCGTGCTGCCCGCGATAGCCGCGGCCGAGGAGCTGGTAGCCGCCGCAAACCGCGAGCAACGCCGCGCCGCCCTCCAGCACGGCGGCCCGCAGCGCCTCCGCCTTCCCGGCGAGGTTCTCCGCCACGAGCAGCTGTTCGCGGTCCTGCCCACCGCCGAGGTAGTAGAGGTCGTGCTCGCCGGGGACGATCGTGTCGTCGAGCCCGAGCTCGGTCACGTCGAGCACATGGCCGCGCCAGGCGGCGCGCGCCGCCAGCACGGCGATGTTGCCGCGGTCGGCGTAGATGTTCAGGTAGTCGGGGTAGAGGTGGCCCACCCGGATCGCGGTCATGCGGCGCGCTCCCAGTAGGGGCGGGCGAGGCCGCGCGCGGCGATCACGCGCTGCAGGCCGAGCATCGCCGTGTACGTCGGGAGGACGATCAGCTCGCCGCCCTCCGGAGTGAGGGAGAGGCCTCGGTCGAGCGCGCGCTCGAGGTTCGGCTCGACCTCGATCGCATCCTCGTCGAAGCCGCCGTACTTGAAGCGCAACGCGAGCTCGGCTGCGCGGTCGCCGGTGGCGACGAGCCGCTCGAGGCCGGCGAGGAGCGGCTCGAAGTCGACGTCCCAGATCCAGGAGACGTCGCGCCCGTCGGCGATCGCGTCGTTGAGGGCGACGACCGCCAGCCGCGGCGGCCCGCCGTCGACGAGTGTCCGTACCGCCTCGTTCGCGCCCGCCGGGTTCTTGATCAGGAGCAGCAGCAGGCTCTTCCCGTCCACGGGAATCCGCTCGAAGCGGCCGAACGCCGCGCTGAAGCGCCCGAGCCCGGCGACGACGTCGTCGAGCGTCGCGCCGAGCCCGACCGCCAGCGCGGCCGCGCCGACGGCGTTGTAGACGTTGTAGAGGCCCGGCAGCGCAAGCTCGACGCGGCGGCTGCCGGCCGGGGTGACGAGGTCGAACGAGGAGCGTTCGAGTCCGTGCAGCTCCACGGCGCGGCCGACGACGTCGAGCGGCGGCCGCGCGTGCCCGCAGGCGGGGCAGTGGTAGTCGCCGAGATGTCCGACGTACGCGGCCGCGTACGTGTACGGCGTGCCGCAGCGGAGGCAGTACTTCGAGTCGGCGGCATGCTGGAGGGCCGGGCGCGCCAGTGACGGATCGTCGAGCCCGAAGACGGTCGAGCGTGCGTGAGCGCGTGCGAGGTCGGCTACCTGGGGGTCGTCGCCGTTCACGACGAGCAAGGCATTCTCCGGCAGGCGGCCGACGGCTCCGCGCCACCGCTCTGCGACGAGCTCGAGCTCCCCGTAGCGGTCGAGCTGGTCGCGGAAGAGGTTGGCGAGCAGCACCGCTCTCGGCCGGACCCTGCGCGCCACCTCGGGCAGCGCCGCTTCGTCGACCTCGAACAGACCGAGCTCCGCGCCGCGCGCCGAGAGCAGCGCCGAGGCGACGCCCGACACGAGGTTCGCCCCGGAGCTGTTGTGCGCGAGCCGGAAGCGCGGACGGAGGATCTCGGCCGCCATCGCTGCGGTGGTCGTCTTCCCGTTCGTCGCCGAGACGATCGCCGTCCCGGCGGGCAGGCGCGCGGCGAGGCGGTCGATCGCTCCCGGGTCGAGCTTCGACAGCAGCTTGCCGGGCACGGTCGTGCCGCCGCCCGCGCCCGCCAGCCGCGAGAGACCCGCGACTGCGCGCGCCGCCACGATCTCTGCGGCGAGGGGGACGGCGAGGCGCACGGCACCGAGGGTACGCCACCCGGGGGAGAGGGCGTCGAGCCCCGCGTATACCCCGATCGAGTGAACTTTCGCGGCCTGACCCTTCCGGGTGACGTGAGGCACGCGGCTGGGGCGTAGCTTCAGTCGCGCTTACGTGAACTGCGGCCCGCGCTCCGCGCGTGCATCACGAGGGAGAGGGAGACACCCGACATGCGGCTTCGTCGAACGAACGGCAATGAGACCTGCTCGAACGCTCTCTGGGGACGGGGCGGGCGCCGGGTCACGGCAGCCCTCGTCACCGTCGCGACGGCCCTCGCGCTCGCGGCCACGGCTGCGGCGGGCACCGCGGGCAGCGGCCGCCACAGCTTCTGGGGCTTCAACACGCAGGGCCTCGGCCGGACGAACGCGTACATCCCGGATTCGCTCGCGAGCGCCATCCGGCAGAACCCGCGCCAGAATTTCGACGTCATCGTCGAGGGCGTCCAGAAGCCTCAGGACAGCAGTCAGACCCGCGTCAACGTCAGCGGGCTGAAGAGCGGGCTGCTCGGGACGCAGCGCGGCGCCAACACGATCGGGAGCTCGCAGATCCGCAAGAGCTACCGGTCGATCGACGGCCTCCACGCATCCCTGACGGGGCTGCAGATCATGTTCATGGCGAAGCTGCCGTACGTCGCGGCGATCGTGCCGAACGACACGGTCACGATGAGCTCGGCCGGGTCACAGCTTGCGCTGTCGAGCGAGCAGAAGTGGGCCTGGGCCGTCGGAGCGCCGGCAGACTGGACGACCGACGCGACGAGCCAGCAGGCGCCGACGATCGCGGTCGTCGACTCCGGAGTCGACGCGACGCGCGCCGATTTCGGCGGGCGCGTGCTCGGGCAGGTCAACCTGACGAGCCTCGCGCCGAACTCCCCCGGTGACGGCTACGGCCACGGCACCTTTATCGCCGGTATCGCTGCCGGCGGCGCCGACGGATACGCAGGCGTGGCACCGACGGCGAACATCTACTCGCTCGACGTCATGAACGACGCGGGCGAGGCCACCGTCGCCGACGTCATCGCAGCGTGTGACTGGATCCTCCAGAACAAGAGCACGTACGACATCCGCGTGGCGAACTTCTCGCTCCACGCTTCAAGCCCGGCGAGCCTCTTCTTCGACCCGCTCGACCAGGCGGTCGAGAAGCTCTGGCTCAACGGCGTCGTCGTCGTGACGGCCGCGGGCAACTACGCGGTCGACGGCCAGGAGAGCGGCGTCCCCTTCGCGCCCGGCAACGATCCCTTCGTGATCACGGTCGGGGCAGCGGACATCGCCGGCACCGTCGACACAGCCGACGACACCGCGGCGCCGTGGTCGGCCTGGGGCTACACACCCGACGGGTTCATGAAGCCCGACCTCGCCGCTCCCGGCCGTTACATCGTCGGGCCGGTCACCGACGGCGCCGGTCTTGCGGTCGAGCGCTCCGATCACGTGGTCGCGCCGGGCTACATGGAGCTCAGCGGGACCTCGTTCTCGGCGCCGATGGTCGCAGGCGCTGCCGCAATGCTGCTTGCCCAGCATCCCGACTGGACGGCGGACCAGGTCAAGGGCGCGCTGATGGTGTCCGCGACCGCGACGCCGTCCGCGACTCCGGACTCGCTCGGCGTCGGCGAGCTGAATGTGGCGGGTGCACAGCAGGTTTCCGACCCGCCGAACCCGAATGCCGGCCTCGATCAGTTCCTCACGTCGACGGACGGCACCACGACGTTCGACGCCGCCGCATGGCAGACGGCCGCACTGTCCGACGCGGCGTGGAGTGACGCGGCGTGGAGCGACGCGGCGTGGAGCGACGCCGCGTGGGCATCCGCAGCGTGGAGTGACGCGGCATGGAGCGACGCCGCGTGGGCATCCGCGGCGTGGAGTGACGCGGCGTGGAGCGACGCGGCGTGGAGTGACGCGGCGTGGAGTGACGCGGCGTGGGCCGACGCATCTGTCAACGACGCCGTCCTTCCCGTGGCGCAGACGATCGCAAGCGCCGGAGAGATCGCGCAGGTGGCGGCCGCTCTGGGTCTCGTCGCGACGCCGGCGTGCGACTCGCTCGTGAGCAGCTGCACGCAGCCGCCGGCGGCAGGCACGGCGCCATAGCCCTCGTGGCCGGCACCATGCACGTGAGCGGGTCCCGGAGCCGGGGCCCGTTCGCTGTCTGCGGACGGCTCCGACAAGCGGTTGGAATGCTCCGAACGGGGGATGCCGCGAGGGGTGCCGGTTTCTACGCTGCACCTATGGCTCTGCGGCCACGAGTCCCCGCGCACGCGGGGCCGCTACGGCTATCCGGCTCGCCGGAGGCCCAATGATGAGCGCGATCCCCGAGGATCTGCCGGTCGACCTCGGTCCGGAGCCTTCGCTGCCGGCGCCGCAGCGACCCGGCGGCCTCCCTCGCCCGGCCCGTCTCTACCTGATCCTGCTCGCCGGGGCGACGCTCGCCGCGGCGGGCGGCTTCTACGCCCAGGTGCCGCACATCCACACGGGCTGGACCACGCTCGCCATCCTCGCCGTTGCCGCGACGATCGCGCACACCTTCCCGGTCAAGTCGCCGCGGAACTCGATGTACCACACCTCGATCGTCTTCATCATCGCGGCCGCGCTGCTCCTGCCGCCCGAGTTGATCGTGCTGATCCCGCTCGTCCAGACGATCCCGGAGTGGCTGAAGGAACGCTATCCGTGGCCGATCCAGGGATTCAACATCTCGAACTACACCCTGGACGCGCTCGCGGCGTGGGGGGCAGCCCACGTGATCCAGGCCCACGGCGCCGGGCTGATCCCGAACAGCGGCATGCGCTTCGCGCTCGCAGGCCTCGCCGCCTGCGTCACGTGGGTCACCGTCAACCACATCTTCCTCAGCATCGTTATCAAGCTCGGGCGCAACCACACGTTCCGTGAGACGGGGCTGTTCTCGGTCGAGAGCCTCTCGATCGACCTCGTGCTCGCGATCCTCGGCGTGTCGCTCGCAGCGTTCTGGAACTGGAACCCGTGGCTGATCTTCGCTGCGCTTGCGCCGCTCGTCGTCGTCCACCGCTCGCTCAGCGTGCCGCAGCTGCAGGCGGAGGCGCGCGTCGACCCGAAGACCGGTCTGTACAACGCGCGCTACTTCGCCACGACGCTCGAGGCAGAGATCACCCGGGCGTCGCGCTTCGAGCGCCCGATGTCGCTGATCATGGCCGACCTCGACCTCCTGCGCGACATCAACAACAGCTACGGCCACCTCGCGGGCGATGCGGTGCTCCAGGGGATCGCGGAGATCTTCCGCGCCCAGCTCCGCCACTACGACGTCCCGGCGCGCTTCGGCGGCGAGGAGTTCTCGATCCTCCTGCCGGAGACACCGCCGGAGCAGGCGCTCGAGATCGCGGAGCGGATCCGCCGCGCCGTCGCCGAGCGCGAGTTCGAGATCGAGACCGCCGCCGAGCCGATCCGGGCGACCGTGTCGCTCGGCGTAGCCGCCTATCCGAAGGACGGCAGCGACGCGAACGAGCTGATCCACCAGGCCGACCTCGCCGTGTACCGGGCCAAGCTCCAGGGCCGCAACCGCGTGCTCGGCGCGAGCACCGAGCCGCTCCTGCTCGCCGCGCAGCGCGGCGCGAAGCTGCGGGCGGTGCGGGAGGACGGCGAGCACATCGTTCCGCTGCCCACGGCGGAGCCGATCGCTACGGCCCAGGAGCGGCGGCATCCGAAGCCGCACGCGATCAACGGACCGGCCTTCATGTCGCTCTCGCGGCGGCTGGCGATCGTCGTCGGCATCGTGACGGTCATCGGCATCGCCGGCGGCGTGGCGGGCCTCGTCTGGGGTCGCAGCACCGACTACGTCGGCCTGCTCGCGGTGCTCGCCCTCGTCGGCGCGGGCCAGGCCCTGTCGTTCGAGCTCGCCGAGGTCGAGGGGACGATCTCGGTCAGCGCCGTCGGCTCGCTCGCGGGCGCGGCGCTCTTCGACTACCGCGCCGCCCTGCCGCTCGCGATCGTCACCGCCGTGGTCGACTGGAGCGCGCGCCGCAACTCGCTGCATCACGTCATCTTCAACATCGGGACGCTGTCGCTCTCGTCGCTCGCCGCCGCGGCCGTGTTCTCGATCGACTTCGCGCAGGGCCAGGCGGGCCACCTGGTGGCCGCGGGGCTCGGCGTGGTCGCGGGCACCGTCTACTTCGGCGTCAACATGGGTCTGCTCAGCCTCGCGTCGGCCGTCGGCGGGCACGAGAGCCCGTGGCGGGTCTTCCACGAGCGGTTCTCCTGGCTCCTGCCGCACTACGTCGTGTACGGCTTCATCGGCGCGGTCATGGGCGTCGCCTATGACGCCGTCGGCCTGTACGCGCTCGCCGTGTTCGCGGTGCCGCTGCTGCTGATGCGCAAGACGCAGGAGGCGTACCTGAAGCACACGCAGAAGTCGGCGCAGAAGCTGCGCGAGGCGGCGGAGACGATCCAGTCGCAGAACGTCTCGCTCGAGCAGGCGAACCGACTGCTGCGCGAGCGCTCGACCGCGGCGATGGAGTCCCTCTCGGCCACAGTCGATGCGCGCGACTCGTACACCGCCGGCCACTCGCGGCGCGTCCAGCAGCTGGCGCTCGCGATCGGCCGCGAGCTGGGCCTCTCGCAGGCCGAGCTCGACCTGCTCGGCCACGCCGCGCTCTTCCACGACATCGGCAAGCTCGCGATCCCCGACGCGATCCTCCTGAAGCCGGCCAGCCTGACCGGGGAGGAGTGGGCGCTCATGCAGCGCCACGCCGAGGAGGGCGCGCGCATCATCGACCGCCTCGGCTTCCTGCAGGACGCGGTGCCGTCGATCCGGCACCACCACGAGCGCTTCGACGGCACCGGCTACCCCGACCGGCTCGGCGGCGAGGACATCCCGCTCGGCGCCCGGATCATCCACGTCGCCGACGCGCTCGACTCGATGCTCACGACGCGCATCTACCGGGCAGCGCGCCCCGTCAACGAGGCGCTGGCCGAGGTCAAGAACAAGGCCGGCAGCCAGTTCTGTCCGCGGTGCGTCGCCGCCCTCGAGCGCATCCTGCCGCTCGAGTCGATCGTCGGCGACCTGCCGGCCACCGAGCAACCGCGCCGCACGCTCGTACGGGCCTCCTGAAACGCTCCGCGTCTGAGGAGGGAAATGTTGTGCTCCGCAGAGCGCGCGGCGGCGGAGCCGTCACGCTCTTCTCTGGCGCGAACGACCGGTAGTGGAAGCGCGGGCGGCGGTGGCTTCGCCATCCCCGCCCGCGTGGATCCGGCCTCCGCGAACGCTCCGCGTTCGCTCCGGCCTGAGGCCGTTGCGGGAGGCGACGGTCTACGGCAGGCGACCAGGTCGCGCAGCGACCTGGTCGCAGTCGTTCACCCTTCGCTCGAAGCCCCGCGCGACCTCACTTGCGGTTTCTTCAACCTGCTCTACCATTATTGGCATGCCACAGAAGCGCCGCTTCCGGGCGGTGGCGGAGATCGACCCTGG
>Ga0265318_10000069_pt1 | contig 98300 bp, 81 predicted proteins | sample 4821metaG_FD_192431 | JGI IMG/M metagenome (GOLD analysis project Ga0265318, IMG submission 192431) | Rhizosphere microbial communities from Carex aquatilis grown in University of Washington, Seatle, WA, United States - 4-8-21 metaG | ecosystem: Host-associated > Plants > Roots > Rhizosphere >...
GTATTGCCTCGTCGGACTCCGCGGCGGGCACGTGGAGGTCGATGCGGTCAAGCGCGGCGGGTTCTGCGTCGTCGTCAGCGGTGCGTCGAAGGGATGTGGATCATCGCGCGAGACCGCTCCGTACAGCGAGCTCGCCGCGGGCGTGCGGCTCGTCGTCGCCAAGAGCATCGAGAAGATTTATCGACAGAACGCGCAGAACATCGGGCTTCTGACAAGCACGGACTTCGGCCTCTTGCCGCGCATCCTGCGCGGGGAGGCCATTCCGGTCGAGGAATTTACGCGGGGGCTCGACCCCATCAGCGCGGCCATCGTGGAGCAGGGAGGGCTCGTCGCGTACAACAAAGCGCGTCTCGCCGGAAAGGTGCCCTCGCCCCCTGTGCTCACGCGGCGGCGCCCCATGACCCTGTGCGAGAAGATCCTCGCCGCGCATGCGATCGTTGGCGAGCACGGAGAGGCACCCGGCGTGCCCGCGGTGACGCCGGGGGATGCGTTCTTCGCCCGCGCCGACGTGCGCTTCTCGCACGAGTATGTGACCCCGATGGCGGAAGCGCTGTTCCGGCGGGGCTTCGGGGAGGACGCGAAGGTGAGCGAGCCCGAGAGTGTGTTCGCGTTCCGCGACCACCTCACGCTCCTCGATCACGTGATGCCCATGGCACACAGGGAGAAGGGACTCGACGCCCAAGCGCGCAAGCTGGCTCGGGTGCAAGAAGCCTTCGCGGAACGCGAGGGGCTCACACTCTACGGCGAGGTGCGTCGCGACGGGCAGGTCGTCGGCTCCGAAGCGATTTGTCACAACAAGGTCATCGAAGAGCTCGCGCTCCCCGGACAGCTCGTGATCGGGACCGACAGCCACACGTGCATGGCCGGAGCGCTCGGTTGCTTTGCGTTCGGTGTGGGCTCGACCGACATGGCCAACGCTTGGTTGACCCGCGACGTGCGCGTCAGCGTTCCGCCGACGGCGCGCTTCACCCTGACCGGCCGCCTGCGTTCGGGCGTGTGTGCGAAAGACGTCATGCTGCACATTCTCAGCCAGCCCTTCTTCAAGTCGGGCGAGGGGATTGGCAAAGTGCTGGAGTTCGGCGGCGAGGCTCTGGCGGGATGGCCCCTCGACGAGCGCGCCACGCTGACGAACATGGCCGTCGAGGCGGGAGGCTTCAGCGGGATCATCGAGGCGGACGAGGTGGTGGTCGCGTATCTCGAGGAGCAGCGGGGGCTCGCCGCGGACGACGTCCGGCGGCGCATCGTCCGAGGCGATCCAGGGGCCGAGTACTGCGCGAGCTTCCCGATCGATCTCTCGCAGATTCCCCCGATGATCGCCACGCCGGGGGATCCACGTAACGGAGTTCCGCTCCGAGAGCTGGGCGGCGACGTCACGATCGACATCGCGTACGGTGGCTCGTGCACCGGCGGCAAGAAGGCGGACATGGACATGTATGCAAGCGTCCTTGCCCGCGCGCTGGCGAGTGGCCGGCGCGTGGCCGAGGGCGTGCGCTTCTATCTGCAGTTCGGCTCACAACGCATCCGCCGATATTCGGTGGACAAGGGATACGTCGAAGTCTTCGAGCGCGCGGGCGCCGTGCTCGTCGACCCTTCGTGTGGCGCGTGCATCCGGGCGGGTCCCGGGGCGAGCGATTCGCCCGACCAGGTGACCGTGAGCGCGCAAAATCGGAACTTCCCCGGCCGGAGCGGTCCAGGTCGCGTTTACCTGGCGAGTCCGTACGTGGTCGCCGCCAGCGCGATCGCGGGGAAGATCGCGTGGCCGGAGCTGCCGGAGGGCGAGGATTGAGAACCGTCCAGAGGCACGCCCCGCAGGCCCTCCCACATGACAAGCGGCCCTTCCCGCGCTAGTCCTTGCGTCCTCCCTTGAGCGACCTCACCATCCAACCGAACGCGCACGTAACCCTCGACTACGAGCTTCGAGACGACGACGGCGATCTGCTGGACGCCAGCGACGCAGACGAAGGGGAGCCCATCGAGTACGTCCATGGCTATGGCATGCTCGTGCCCGGCCTCGAAGCGGCGCTCGTCGGTCTCAAGATCGGCGACGAACGCGACGTGATCGTCCCGTCCGAGGCGGGCTACGGCGACTACGACGAGGGGCTCGTGCTCGAGGTCGATCGTGGAGAGCTTCCCGACCCGAAGTCCGTCGTGGTGGGTGACGAGCTCGTCGCCGAGTCGCCCGACGGCGATGAGCTCACTCTGAGCGTGGTCGAGGTACGAGACGACGTCGTCGTCGTCGACGCAAACCATCCTCTCGCCGGGATGACGCTCCGCTACCACGTCAAGGTGCGCGAGGTGCGCCTCGCGACCGACGATGAAATCGAGCGGGCGGCTTCCGATTTGGACGACGCGCACGAACATACGCACGGCCCGGACTGCGACCACACGCACGAGCCGATCACGCTGATTGGCGGCAAGCGGGATTAGGCCAGCAGCCTTCCACGAAACGACGAACCCACAGGAGAAATGAGCATGGCGAGCAGCAATACGACGAAGACGATCAACCCGTGGGAGTGGGACGTGCGCGTGCGCGAGCGCAACATACGCAAGGGCATCTTCGAAGAGAAAGACGTGGAGAAGTACCTCGCCCAGCTCCCGGACGTGGGCGACCAAGCGGACTCGATCGGCCTGGAGCAGCCCGCGCTCGGCGGGCGGGAAGACTGACGGAGCGCGCTCCGTGGTCGACGAGAACGCCAACCAGAAACCGGAGCAGGCCGAAGTGCTGCCCCGCGTCGATTTCGCGACGTTCGTTCTGTCGTTGAGCCATTCGGCACTGATGCACTTGGGTGAAGCGCCGAACCCGGAGACCGGGAGCGTCGAGAAGAGTCTGCCGCTCGCACGCCAGACAATCGATCTCATCGCGATGCTCGAGGAGAAGACGAGAGGAAACCTCACCGGGGACGAGGAGCGGCTCATCGGCCAGATTCTTTTCGACTTGCGCATGCGCTTCGTCGAACTGTCCAAGACCGAGTGATGGCGCGGGCCGTCGAGACGCCAGCGCCGCTCGGCCTCGCCACCACCTGGCAGAACTTGTGCCGAGCGCCACTGGTGGTCGCCTCCGTCATCACGGTCTCCGCGTGCGGGCGGGCGCAGCCCCTGGCCAGCGACGATCCGGGCGTGGTGCTTCCCTCGGCGGCATCGCCCGTCCCGAGTGGCGCGACGCCGCTCGCTCCTACCATACCCCCGACGACGGCGGCGTCGTTGATCGTCCGGGCGGAGCCCGTGAGCCTCGCTCCCATCGTGCACGCAGCGGATCCCAGTGTCGTGACGATCAACACGGTGAGTGAAGAGGTGGAGGTCTCGCCGTTCACGGGACGCCGCAGACCGCTGCAGAGGCGCGGGTTGGGCACCGGCTTCATCATCGACAAGACGGGCGTCATCCTGACCAACAACCATGTCGTGGAGGGTGCCTTGACCGTTCAGGTGAAGCTTTCGGACGATCGCGAGCTTCCGGGCAAGGTCGTCGGAACCGATCCGCGAACCGACATCGCCGTCGTCCGCATCGACGCGAAAGACATTCACCCATTGCCGCTCGGCGACTCCGACGCGATGGAGGTTGGCGATTGGGCCGTCGCGATTGGCAATCCGTTCGGTCTGTCGCACACGGTGAGCGCCGGGATCATCAGCGCCAAGGGGCGTACGGGAACGGATGTTTCGTCGCTCGATCCTGCCGGCTATTACGATTTCATTCAGACCGATGCGTCGATCAATCCGGGCAATTCCGGCGGCCCGCTCTTGAACCTCAAAGGTCAGGTCGTGGCGATGAACTCCGCGATTCGGGGAGACGGCGCGCAAGGGATCGGCTTTGCGATCCCCATCAACATGATAAAGCAGCTGCTTCCGATGCTCCTACGCGACGGGCACGTGACGCGTAGCGCCCTCGGCGTGAACATCATCGACGTGCACGAGCTCGCGAGTGAAGATCGCCAGGCGCTCAAGCTCCCCGAAGGAGAAAAGGTCGCTGGCGCCGTGATCGAGCGCGTCGTGAGGGGCGGGCCGGCGGAGCGCGGCGGCCTCGAGCCAGGTGACGTCATCGTCGCGTTCGACGGTCAGCCGATCGAGCGGTCGACCCAGCTCCAGTGGCTCGCGAGCACGGCCGGTGTGGGGCGTTCGGCGACCGTGCGCGTGCGCCGCGCCGGAAAGGTCTTCGACCTCAACGTGATCCTCGGGCCGCTCTCCGACAAGGTTCATTGAGCCGCGCCGACCCCAGGGCGACTCCGCCCTTGAATACCGCATCGCTTGGCGCGCCCAATCAGGGGCTGGACAGAGCGAGCGAAGCGCAGGAGGACCGCGTGCTGATCGAGAGGGCGCAGGCCGGCGACACCGGTGCCTTTCGACGACTTGTCGAGCGCCATCAGCGTCGCGCGTTCGCGGTCGCGCTGGCCCTGGTCCGGGACGAGGACGATGCGCGCGAGCTCGTGCAAGACGCGTTCTTGCGCGCCTACAGGAGCTTGCCCACCTTTCAGGGTGGCTCCTCTTTTTTCACCTGGCTCTATCGAATCGTCACCAACTTGGGCATCGATCTCCTCAGAAAACCAGGCCGTCAGACGGGTGAGGTCGACGAGAGTCAGCTCGACTCCGACAACCGCGTCGACCTGGACGTGCCCTTCATCGGGCGCCTCGACGGAGCCGACCCCGCCGACGTCGTGCGACGACGCGAGATCGCAGCGCGGCTGCAAATCGCGCTGGACGCGCTCCCGAGTTACCACCGGGCCGTCATCGTGATGCGCGAAATCGACGGACTGAGCTACGAAGAAATGGGTCAGGTCATGGGCGTGACGAAGGGGACCATCATGAGCCGGCTCTTCCACGCGCGGCAGAAGCTCCAGCGCGCACTCTACGACTGTTACGAGGAGCAAGTCGGCGCTCGTCGCCCCGCCGAACCACGGGATGGCGAGCAGGAGAACGGGTCATGACCTTGTCGCTAGAGACGACCCTCGAGCTGATGGCGCTCGCTGACGGCGAGCTTCACGGCGACGCCAGAGAGCGGGCCGAGAAGCTGATGGCCCAAAGCGAGGAGGCGCAGCGCGTCGTGGCGGCGATGCGTTCGAGCGGGCCGGCACTCCAGTCGTGGTTGGCCGACACGTTCGGGCGGCAGTCGCAATCTGCGGACGGAATCGCGGACGCGGTCATGGCAAAGCTCGCGGGCGGCGCCGCCTCCACGGTGGCCGGTGGACCGATCGCGCACTTGGTGCCGGCCGTGCGTGCGCCGCGGGCTCGTGTCGTGACTCGCGTGGCGCTGGCGGCCAGCGTTCTCGCTTTTGCGGCACTCGCTGTTCTGTACATTCGCTCGATGGGCGTGCGAAGCGGCCAGCAGTTGGCGCGGGTGGCGGCCGCCGGCGCGTCGGGCGTCGCAATCGGCGCTCCGCGCGCGGCAGAAGAGCCCGCCCAGCGGGGGCGTGGCGTCGAGGTCGAGGAGATCGATTCGGCAAAGCGCGTATCGATCTTCGAGATATCCGGCGCAACGGCGTCCGCCCAATCGGTCGTCGTCTGGATTGACGACGATCAAGAGGAGCGATGAGACGGCGGTCGCTGCTCGCGGCCTTTGCGGTTGCGCCCGTCTCGGCCGTGATCGGAGGACGCGGCGTCCTCGCGGCGGCTACGCAGGAGGTCCCGGTCGAGATCAGCGTCATCCACGCGACCAGAACCGATGGCGGCGCGTCGATGGATCCGCGGCTCCGCGACCTGCCGCAGCTCACCCGCCAGCAACCGTTCGTTCGCTACAACGTCTTCAAGCTTCTCGACCGAACGCAGCTTCGCATCGAGAAGGGCAAGCGTCTCGACTACGGGATTCTCGACGGCCGTACCTTGCAGGTCACCCTCGTCGACGTCACCGAAGACGACGCCGGCCAGAGGCAAGGTGTGCGCTACCAGGTTCGCGCAGAAATTGGCGGGCCAGGCAAGCGGGAGTTCCTCAAGCTTCTCGAAGTCAGCGCCGGCGCGAACGAGCCGTTCTTCGTCGGGGGCCAGAGCTACCGGGGAGGGACTCTCTTTTTGGAGCTGGCGGTTCGGTAGCGTCGGGCAAGAGCTCCGGTCGGCCCAGAGCTCAGGGGTTGACGCGGACGTCAGAGCCTAGGACCCCTGCGGCTCCCTACCGCGTCCGCGCGCAATTTCTTCACGTCGCAGCACGTTTTCACGGGGCGCACGCGCCACAGCACGCGGGCCCCCTGCAAGCGGGCAGCACGCAGAGTGCTTCAGGTGCGCTCGCGATGGCTGAACCGCGGACGTTGCGCTGCCATGAATACGTCAATCGGCCGTACGCGGCCGTGCGCGAGATGCTGCATCGAGACCCATTGAAGCTGCTGCAGCGAGCCACGACTTCCGCTGCTGCCCGCGCGAGTTCGTTGGTCGCCAACCTGCGCGTGCAATTGGCCGGAATCGAAATCGGCGTGGACGTGCGGGTCCTGGTTCGTCGCGTGCGCGACTACGAGGCGGGGACTGGCAGCGTCGACGTACGCTCTCATCGAGTAAATCGACGCACCGGCGGCCCTCCGACGCCGAGCTCGCGTCGAACGCCGACATCGCAGCTCCCCTTGTGCTTCTGGGGCGGATCCAGGGTAAGTAGTTCGCCATGCGTCCCGCGGGTGTTGGAACGGGAGCGGGGCGAATCTCGATGCAGGAAACCCCCGGCGCCGTCCACGTGCAGGTCCCCGGGCCGGCGCAGGACCGGCCAAAGTGGAAGAGCGTCGCCGTGATCGCAGCAATCGGCTTCGTCGTTGGCGTGGCATGGCCGCGCCTCGCTGGGGTGCGGCTTGGACCCAGTCTGCCAGAGCCGTCGGCGGCGTCGTCGATCGCCCCGTCTGCCGCGCTGTCGCCTTCGGCCCCAGCGGCTACGGCTCCGTCGGCTTCCGCGCCGGGGCCTGCCGCCTCGGCGGCGACGCCTCCTGCGACCGCCAGCAGTACACCTCCCGTGCCCTCGCCGCCGGCTGGCCAGGTCGTCAGCGTGGCTTCCGGCGCCGTGCAGTCGTGCAAGACCACCGACGGCGACGCGCTCAAAGGAAGCGAGTGCGGAAAGCTGCCGGGGCTCGATGGCCTCGTGCTGCCGAGGTTGCGCAAGCTCGCGGACTGCCCCGACGCAGCGGATGCGAGCGGCAGGCTTCCGCTCGTGGTGCGCCTCGATTTTGCGCACAATACGCTGACCGTGGACCTGGGCCATGGCCATAGCGTTGCATCCCCGGAGGCGCTGCTCGCTTGCGCCCGGACGGATCTCGCCGGGGCCAACCTCGCGCGCGTGGCCCACGACAACCAGCGTTACAACGTCGCTTACCCCGTGACCTTCGGAGGCGGGGGGCGTCCGACTGAAAGCGGCTCGCCGCCCGTGCGTTCGGCGGCTGATCCCGCCGACGCCACCGCGACCGTCGTATGGGAGGTGGCCATCGTGCGCGACGTGCCGAAGACCGGGAAGGTCCTCGCGCGGCTATCGAGGGGCACCCAGCTTCGTGTTGGTACCGTGAAAGACGGCTGGTACCCGGTGCAGTATGGCGACGGCTTCGGGAGCGAAGGTTGGGTCTATCGCGGGGCGATTGGTCGGTAGAAACGGACGGGCCGATCCTCCTCGTTCTGGCCGTGCCCGAGCAGAAGGCGGCTCTGCCTAGAACTGTGGCTCAGGGTCGTCTCCTTCCGCTTCTCCTATCGCGTCGGTCTCGAAGGGAGCCGTGCGAGCCTTTCCGTGCTCGTCGACCGCGAGCAGCTGCTCCACTCGCTTCTCCGCCCCGTCGAGCCGCTCTTGCGAGACCCGAGAAAGCTTCACTCCCTCCTCGAAGAGCCGCAACGATTCTTCGAGGGGCAGGTCGCCGCGCTCGAGCATCTGGACGATCTCGGTCAGCCGCTTGATGGCCGACTCGAACGAAGGCCCCTCCGAGGGCGAGGCGGGGCTGGACGAGGGCGGAGGCACGCGCCGGTTCATGGTGGGAGAGCCTCATACGGTGGCAGTCGAGGCGCAAGCCGGACGAGCACGTCACCCGGTGAGACCCCTGGAACGACCGCGTACCCGTCTTCGTCGAAGGCGATCGGCAGCGCCATCCCGTCGCTGTCGACGAGCGCAGCAGCCAGGTCTCGCGGTAGCGTCGCCCCCTCGGCGGGGACTAGCCGCAGCCAAGCCACCTCGCGGAACACTGGACGGCTCGGTGCCGACCCGGTCGCAAGGACGTGCGACGCCGTCCATCGCACGACGCGATCGGGGTCGAGTCGCGCCGCCAGCCGAAGCGTGATTTGACGCGCGGGCGCCAACCTGTCCTCGCCGGTCCGCGTCGCGATCGCGGCCACGATCGCGCGCCGCACCCGAGCGTCGGTCTCCATCGCGTAGGCCCGCGCCAGACGACCGACGCCGTCGCGCGCTCCGCTCGCGCCGAGGCCCCGGGCGACGTGCGCGCGCAGGACCGGATCGTTTGCCTCGAGCAGCGCGTCGACCTCCGCGGCGTGTCGCTCGTCGCCGCGCTGCGCGAGCGCGAGCGCGGCTAGGGGCGCGTCGGGGCCCCCCATCCTGGCGCGGTCCACGAGACCGAGGGTGGGCACCACGCCGCCCGGATCCCCGCCTTCGAGCCCAACCGCCAGCACTTGCCTCGTTGTCTCGTCGGTCTCGATCCCCAGGCGCCCCAGCAGTGCTCGCCGGGTCGACGCACTCCTCTGCCCCAGAGCCCCCAAGGCGGCTGCCCGACGCACGCGTGCATCCGCATCTCCCAGGGCCGCTTCGATGGGCCGCTCGCCGAGGGTCACGCGCGCTTGAACGCCGACGGCCCGGTCACGCGCATCTCCCGTTGCCTCCAGCTCCTTCAAGAGCGCGTCGAGCGGTGCGCTTCGCTCTCCGCGCACCAGACGCCGTACGAGATACGCGCGCGCCGCCAAACGCCGGGTCGGCGCGGACCCCGACGCCAAGCGCTCGATCGCCGCCATGGCCGCGCCGCTCGGCGAACGAGCCATCGCGCACGCGACGTCCCCCTGTATCCCCGGGTCGGCGACGAGCGCCTCCAGCGCACCGACCGCCAGGGGGCTCGTTTGCCGACCCAGAGCGGCCACCGCCGCAGCGCGTACTTCGGCGTTGGCCGCAGCCGCAGCGCGCGCTGCCGCAGCCTTGATCACCCCGTCGCTCTCCACCCGCTGCGCGAGGCGCAAGCCCTCGATCACCGTGGCGTCGTCTCCCACGAGCCCCTCAATCGCCAGCGCCGCATCCGGCGCTACGAGGCGAGCCAGCGCGTCGCCCGCTGCAAGCCGCACGCGGGGATCACGGTCGCGAAGCGCCGTGCGCGCCTCGTCCAGGATGCGCGAGTCGCCGGCGACACCGAGGGCCGTCAGGGCAGCCGCTCGCTGCGCCGGATCGCTCGCGCTCATTGCGGCCTCGATGGCGTCGAGGGAGCGGAGATCGCCGATGGCTACGGCGAGCCCGATCGTCGCTGGCGCCATCGATATGGCGCTGCCCAGAAGGGGCGGCGCTGGAGGATGGATCGCGAGCGCATCGAGCGCCGGCATCTGCCCTGGTCCCGCGCTACGCGCGACCGCGAGGAGCGCATCAAGAGCGAGCAGGTTATCCGACTCGGCCAGGGCGACGGCCGCTTGCTGGCGTGCGAGGAGCACGCGCTCGGCTCCCCTGGAATCATCGGCGCTCGGGTCGTCCGTGGGCGCCGTGGCCGCGCGCGTCGAAAACGCTTGGGCGGGAGCCGCTACGATCGACGCGAGCGCCGCGCGCGCCTCTTCGGTGTCGAGCCAGTCCGCCAGGGCGCGAACGACCACGAGGAGCGCCCGTGGATCGGTGCGGGCGACGCCATCGATCGGAGCATGCGGGTCGACCGCGCCGGCGCCCGCCGCGCCGGCTGCGCGCTCCAGAAAGGCGAGCGCCTCCGGTGTGTGCACGGCGGCCGCACGTTCGATCCCCCGGAGGCGCTCGTCCGGGTCCGTCGACCTCGCCAGGCGGATCGCGACTTCGATTCCGACGTGCCCGCGCACTCCCATGCCCGCGGTGCGCCCAACCGGCGCCGGTCCGCCGGGCAGCGCGCCATCGGCCCAGCGCGGCTGCGCGCCCGCGATGGTGACTGGAGCGAAACCCAGTGCGAGCGCGACCGTCGTGCCGATGGCCCTTCTCACGTTCATCTCGCCTCGTGCCCGGGCGCGGGCTTCTGCTCTTCCGACCCCTTCGGGCACCCGTTCGTGCGCGGATCGTTCGACGGTGCGCCAGGGGCCAGCGGGCAGGCATCTTGATCATCGAGCACGCCGTCGCCGTCCGCGTCGTCCTCCGGGCAACCGTCGGCATCCTGGATCCCGTCCTTGTCCTCCGGGAGATCGGGGCATTCGTCGATGTCGTCAGGAACTCCATCCGCGTCGCGGTCATGCGTGCGTGGCGCCCAGCCCACCGAGACCACCGCGCGGAAGACGGGCACTCCGGCAGCGCCGTTGAGGCCGAAATCGCCGCCCAAGACCGCGCTCACGTCTCGCAGGCGCCCGAGAGCGATGCGGTCGTCCACGGCGACCAGCACGGGTGACAGGGTGGACGCGCCGCCGCTACCCAAGCCGAACGGGGCGACCGGTCCGGCGGGAAGGGATCCATGCAGCGCGATCTCCCAAGTCTGCCGATCTCCAGCGTCGACCGCGGGGGCGAACGCCTTGGGTCGGATCGAGACGCCGATCGACCAGGGAACTTCGTCGCCGAACGTCACGCCGTCGGGGTTCGAGCCCGGCCACCTCCGCCGGTCGGTGCGCAATTTGTATCCTAGGGTCGCGCGCACCGCACCGATGCCGAGGGCATACTCGCCGAGTACGACGAGCGACGCGGTCAGCGAACCCTCGCCCGAGAAGCTCTCTCGGTTGCCGGTGGGAAACGTGAGGGTGCCGAGGGCGGCGAGCCCGAGGCCGCCGCGCACCCCCTGCCGATCGTTCGATAGGATCGTCGCCTTCCCAAGGAGCGCCGCGTCCCCCAGCCCCGTCGTCGGCACCTGTCCGCGGCTCACGACCGTCGGCGGGAGTCGCGCGGGGCCGTCTTGCCAGAGGAAGAACGGCAGGGCCAACCCGACGGCAGCCCGGTCGCCGAGGCCAATTCCCGCCACCAGGTCGGCGCCGACCGCGTGCTCGATCGGACGAACGACGATGGCTCCCGTTGCGGCGTCGCGCAGCGCGACAGGCGCTTGCTCATAGTGGCTCCACGCCCCCACGTTCCACTGCCAGCTGCCCGGGGTCGTCACCGGCTCCAGCACGAGGCCGGCATCGGGGTCGCTGGACGGGCGCCACGTCCGCATGTCGATCGACGGAAAGGTCTGGGCGAGCGCGACTGCAGGCGCCCACATGACGAGCGACAGGGAAAGCGCGGAGGACGATCGGAAGACGCGAGCGTTCGCTGGCATTCGCTACCGATCAATTGGTAACCGTGACCTCGGGGACGATGGCGTCCTTCTCGACGGCACCCGGCGCGGGTGTCGTCGCCTCGTCGATGCGATCGGCCATGCGCTGCCGTGTCTGCCAGCGCTTGATCGCGCCGCTGAGGATCTCACCGATGAGCGTGCGATAGTCGATCTTCGCACCGTTCGCGATCAAACAGAGATCGCTGTAGTCGGGCGTCAGCCCCGGCAGTGGATTGACCTCGAGGACATATACGCGCCCCTCGGGCGTCAGTCGCAAGTCCACCCGAGCGACATCGCGGCAGCCGAGCGCCATGAACGTCAAGCGGCAGGCGCGCTCGACGGCGCGGAGCTCGTCCTTCGTGAGCCTCGCCGGGCACTCGTAACGCACGTGGCTCTGCCAGCTCTGCTTGCACGCATAGTCATAAACCGGTCGATCGGTCTTCGCGAGGAACACGACCTCCATCGGCGGCAGAACGCGCGGCCGGCGCTCGCCGAGCAGCCCGACCGTGAGCTCGCGCCCTGCGATGTACTCCTCGACGAGGGCCGGCTGGCCGTAGCGCTCGATGAGCTCGCGACCCACGTCGCGCAGACGCGCCTCGTCGTCACAAACGCTCTTGGAGGTAATCCCCTTGCTCGTGCCCTCCTGATTGGGCTTGACGATGACCGGATAGCGAAACGGTCGAATCTTCTCGCGACCGGTGACCAGCACCTGAAACGCCGGGGTGTCGACTTCGACGAGCAATCGTTTGGTCAGAGCCTTGTCGAGGCAGATGGACAGGGTTGCGGAGTCGCTCCCCGTATAGGACACACCGAGCAGCTCGCAGAGGCTCGGCACCTGCGCCTCCCGGCTTCGCCCGACCATGCCCTCGGCAACGTTGAATACCACGTCGACGTTCGAAGACATCAGCGCGCGCGGGAAATCAGGAGTCGCCTCGAGGGGCACCACCACGTGCCCGTGGCTCTCGATCGCCCGCGTGATCGCGTGGATCGTCTCGGGCGCGTCGTACTCCGCCTCGCGGTCGTCGCCCGCGTGCGAATCGATACGCTTCATGTTGAACGCGAGGCCCACGCGCAAGGCTGCCCGGCGAGCGCGGGGCGGCCGGGGCCGGGTGACGTCGAGCAGCCCGCTGAGGCCATACCGCGCGGCCGCGGACCGCAGAACGGCGAGCACGGTCTCGTCGTAGCCGATGCCCACCGCGCGCGTTGCGGCGAAGAGCGCTCCCCCGGGATCGAAGCTCGGAATGGCCGTTGCGCTCAGGAACCAGACCTGGCCATCGGCGCCGACGCGGAAATCGAGGGCCGCGATGTCGCGCAGTGCGAACGCAGAAAGGACGCGGTCGGTCAGCTCGCGCAGCCGCTCGTGCACTCGGGGAGAAAGGCGCGCGGGTGCTCGCCGCTCGAGGAAGCTCGCGTCGAGGTTCGCGAGTCGGTAGTCGATGACGTCGAAGCGTCGGGAATAGGCCGGATCGACGATGGTCTCCACCGCGGGGAGCGGCGGCAACCCCTCGACGCACGCGACGCGGACGTCCACTCCCGGCACGTAAGCCTCGACGAGCGCGCCATCCGGGTACTTGTCGAGAAGGCCTTCGAGCACCCGCGCCAGAGCGATCGGATCTTCGACGACGTTGTCCTGACCGATTCCCTTGCTCGATCCCTCGAAGTTCGGTTTGACGAGCGCCGGGAAGGGCACTTCGTCCAAGCCACCCCGGTGGAGCGTCCTACGGTCGACGAAGCGTCCGCGCGGGCTCGGAACGCCCCACCCGGTGAGCTGCTTTTTCGTGAGGGCTTTGTCGAGCGTCACGCACAGCGTGTAGGCGTCGCTTCCGGTCGACGGAATCCCGATCTCCTCGAAGAGCGCCGGATAGAAGGCGCGGCGCGTCTTGCCGCGGTGCCCTTCGGCGAGGTTGAACGCGATGTCCGGGGCGAACGCCTCGAGGCGCGTCACCAGGAGCGACGCCGGTCCGGTCACGTCGAATGGCTCGACGCGGTGTCCGGCGGCCGACAGCGCGCGTACGATCGCCGCGATGGTCTCGGGTGAATCGAACTCCGCCTCGTCTTCGGAGACGGCTACACGGAGGTTGTGCGTGAGAGCGATTCGCATCGGCGGCGGTCACCCCTGGGTGAAAGGTCGAGGAGCCTGCACGAAAGAGCTGTCTTCGACCCGGTGCGCTACTCCGCGTCGCCGCTCGCGACGCGCAAGGGGCCCGGCAGGTCGTGGTGCATGCGCAGGCGTTTGGCCTCGAGGTAGCGCGCCGAGTGGGCGCTGGGCGGGACGACGATGGGAACGCGACCGACCACCGTGACCCCGAGGCTTCGCAAGCTCGCGACTTTGACGGGGTTATTGGTCATCAGCCGCACGCTCACGATGCCCAGGTGCTCCAGCATGTCGCGGGCTACATCGTACCGGCGCGCGTCGTCGGGCAGACCCAGGATGCGGTTTGCGTCGACGGTATCGTGTCCGTCCGATTGAAGCGCGTAGGCGCGGATCTTGTTGGCCAGGCCGATGCCTCGCCCCTCCTGCCGTAGATAGAGGATCGCCCCCGCCCGCGCGTGAGACATCGCCGCCATTGCCGCGTCGAGCTGCTCTTTGCAGTCGCACTTGAGCGATCCGAATACTTCGCTCGTGATGCACTCGGAGTGAACGCGTACGAGAACGTCGGCATGCCCCCGCACGTCGCCGAACACGAGCGCGACGTGCTCTTGCGGCAGCGCTTCGGGGCCTGCGGCGGCGGGGCTACGGAAGACGTGGGTGGCGAAATCGCCGTGGCGCGTGGGCAGTGTCGCCTCGGCGAGCCATTCGGTTCGCGGGGTTTGAGGCCGGATCACCCGTCGGGGGACGTGCATCTCAATCTTTCCATGGGGAAGAACGTTGTTTCCAACCGTGCAAGCTAGGGACGAGGCGGCCCGTCGTCAAATCGGTTCGAGGGCGTCGACATGAGGAGGAGGGGGGCGATGGCGGCACGACGGCCCTCTCTACGATACGATGCGCTTACGATGCGCCACGCCGCGCCGCGTCGCTGCGGCAGAGCCGAGTGAGCATTCCTTCGAGGACTGCGTCGGGCGTTCGCCTCGAGCTCTTCAGGGCAAGATCAGTTTCGGCCAACACGAGCAACCAGCGCTCGACCTCTTTGCCTCGTATCGACCGGGCCTTCGCAGCGAGGTCGCGCGCGCGGTAGGCGTTGAATGCGCCCGCGCGTTGCGCCGCTTCGTCGGTCGAAGCGCCGGACTCCAACGCGGCTTGAAAGCGAGCGAGCTGCCGAACCGACCATGCGAGCGCCCCGAGGAGCGGCAGGCCGCGCTCGCGTGGGTCATACGCGTCTGCCAGCGTTCTCAGGGCGCGCCCGAGGTCGCGTGCACCGACCGCATCGACGAGCGCCCAGGTGTCGGCTGCTCGCACCCGCGCCACACAGGCGCTCACGGCGTCTCCGTCGACGATCGAGCCCGGCCCCACGTAGAGAGACAAACGTTCGATGGCGTCGTCGACCGACGAGAGCTGGGGGCCGGCGATCGCGGCGAGCAGCTCGGCCACGTCGCGGTCGATCGTGTGCCCTTTGGCCGCACATCGTTCGACGATCCACGAGGGCAGCGCCCGCGCGTCCAGCGGATCGCAGCTGACGAGAAAGCCCTGCTTTCGCGCGGCCAGCGCCAGCTTGCGCCGGCCGTCGAGCTTCGAGGCAACGACGACGAGACAGGAGGAGTCGACCGGTGCGGCTGCGTACTGCGTCAGACGGTCGAACGGCGAGCTGTCCTCTTCGGGCGCCTCCCAGCGTTCGGCGCCGCGAACGAGGACGAACCGCCGCTTGGCCATCATCGGCACCGTTCGCGCGGCCGCGATGACGCGGTCGACGTCGGCCTCTCCGGCCGTGAACTTGTCCTCGTTGAACGCCGCGACGCCCCCGGCGAGCGACGCAGCCCGGAGCTCGCTCACGACCTCGTCGCGGAGCAGTCGCTCCTCGCCCACGACGAGGTACACCGGCAGGAGGGCTCCCTTCCTGGCGTGATCGAGCGCCTGCGCGGGCGTCATCGCGATGACTCCTACCGCCCCGACGATTCCGATCGCCCCGAATGCCGTCCTCTGCGACGGCGGCGCGCGAAGGCGAACGCGAGCCCGAGCGTTGCAGCCGCGGCAGCCCTGCCGACCGACCCTCGTTCGAGGCCGGCCACCACGCAGCCGCACCCCGGGTGCTCGTGCACCGCCTCTTCTTCAGCCGTCCGATTGAACGACGTTTCAGGGACCATGGCGGGCGCGGCTCCGACCGGGGTGACGTCGCCCGTCGTCGGGAGCTTGGCCTCGGCGGTGTCGTTTTTCGCGACCTCGTTGTCGTTGGAGCCCCCGTCAAGGCCGCTATTGACCGTCTGGAGCTTCATCCCCTTCTTGGTCGACTTGTTGTCCGAGAAGTCCATTGCGCCGCGATACACGGGCGGGTTGTCTCCCTTGAGGACGATCCGCTGGTTGCTGCCGACCTCGCCGTCGGCACCCGATAGCCCGACGACGTACTCGCCGGCCTCGAAGTACCCGTCGGCGCGCTTGAGATCGAACTCGAAGAAAGTCGACTTGAAGACCTTGCCGCTCGCATCGGCAAAGTCGATGTCGAGCCCGACGATCTGTTTCTGCGCGGTCTCGAGGACCACTCGGTGGTGGACCGGCTCTGCCCCCTTCGACATGATCGCGCGCTCGTCGACGGCTTCTTTGGAGAACGTGAAGCGCATCGGCGTGTGCATCATGCTCGGCGGGCGGGCGAGATCGATGCGCACTTTGACGTGCCACTCGCCGTTCTTCTCGTCGATCTCCTTGGTCTTGATCGTGAGGGCACCCGGACCCGCGGCCAAGAGTGGCCGCTCGAAGGCGAGGATGGCAAGGCTGGCAAAGACGGCGAGAAGGCCGAGAGCGAGCGCGCTCGCGACCGCTGGCCGCGCCAGGCGAACGACGCGAACGACGCGAGCGACTGGAACGAAACGCGCCGGGCGAGCGATGGCTGAATGACGGGTCGATGAATGCATGGCGCCGCAAACGTACTATGGCTCGGTCGTCCGCTGCACCCGGCATTGACACCCTGGGCAAGCGCGAGGCAAACTGACAAAAGTGGGCGGGCCGCGGGGGCGTGGCATCGCACGCCGCGGCTCAGGGAGCGTCTCTTCATGACCGAACGCGCGTCGGCGGCACTTTCCAAGGGCACCCCCGCCCCCGACCCGCTCATCGGCCGTTCGATCGGCGGCCGCTTCAGGGTGACTGCATTAATTGCGCGTGGCGGCATGGGCAAGGTGTACCGCGCGGAGCAAGCGCCCCTCGGCCGGGTCTGCGCGCTCAAGGTGCTCAACGCGAGCCACGCGGGGGAGCAAGATCCGGAGTTTCACAAGCGCTTCTTTCTCGAGGCGAGCATTGCGTCGAAGCTCACGCACCCGAACACCGTGACGATCTTCGACTACGGACGCACCGACGACGAAATCTACTACATGGCGATGGAGTACCTGGAAGGGCGCACGCTCCATCGCGCCATCCGTGATGCCGGGCAGATTGTGGAAGAGCGGGCCGCTCACATCGCGCGTCAGATCTGTCGCGCGTTGAGGGAAGCGCATGCGCTCGGGGTCATCCACCGCGACCTCAAGCCTGCGAATGTCTTCCTGGCTCAGCACGGAGACGAGGCGGATTTCGTGAAAGTGCTCGACTTCGGTCTGGTGAAGAACGTCGCCGACAAGGGGGAGGACCTGACCCAGACCGGTATGTTCATGGGCAGCCCCAAGTACATGGCGCCCGAGCAGATCCGGGGCGATCGGGTCGACGCGCGCACGGACATCTACGCGTTGGGCGTGATTCTGTACGAAATGCTGACAGGAAAGGTTCCTTTCGATCGATCGACGAGCGTGAACATTCTGATGGCCCATGTCCATGAAGAGGCCCCGCCGCTGCGCCAGATGAACTCGCTCATCTCGGTTTCCGGTGGGATGGAAGCGGCGGTCGCCGGCTGCATGGCGAAAGACCCGGACCAGCGCTTCCGATCGATGGATGAAGTGCTCGCCGCGCTGAAGCGGGTTGGCGAGCCCGCGGGAGCCGTATCGATCGGCGCTCCAGCGGCCGCCGAGGGGCGCTCCCTACCTCGGTTGGGGGTCGTCGAACCGCTTGCGCGCGAATCGCGGCCGAGCGGTACGCCGTCTTTTGGTCGAACGCCGCAAGGGATCCCTTCGGGCCGGCTGGGCTCGAAGGGAGTCCTCGCGGTCGCCGTCGCGCTCGCGCTGGCCGTATCCGGCGCGCTGGCCCACCTCGCGGTCCGGGCCACCCGATCCTCGACACCACCCACGGCACCGTCCGGCGCTTTCACCGGCGCGGCGACCGGCGCGCCGTCGACCACTGCAGCGGCAACGGCCGCCACCGAGACGCCGCCGGCGATGACTCCGCTGCGGGTCCGCGTCAGCACCGACCCGGACGGTGCAAGCGTGAAAGAAGACGGGATCGAGGTGTGCAGCAGCACCCCGTGCGAAATCCTCTACAAAGGGGCAGATGCCGCATCGGAGCGGGCGCACAAACTGACGCTTTCGCGCCAGGGGTACCGCGTCGAGCTGCGAACCGTGAGGGCGACGGATGCTCCGCTCGACGTCAAGCTGACGCCTCTTCCGCGTGCTCCCGTGGCACCCCAAGCGCCGCGAACGATCGAGGCTCCCGCCGTGCCGACGGGGTACAAGACGGACATTCCTTACTGACGCGGCTGCCGAAACGAAGACAGCTCACTGAAAGTCGATGAGCTCGACGTCGAATACGAGCATCCCGGCGGGGGCCCCTGGTCTCGTCGGTTTGTCACCGTACGCAAGAGACCCGGGGATCCAGAAGCGCGCCTTCTCGCCTTTGGTCATGAGCTGCAGACCTTCGGTCCAGCCCTTGATGACGTTGCCCACGCCGAAGCGTGCGGGTTGCCCTCGCGTGATCGAGCTGTCGAACATCTTGCCGTCGGTGGTCCAGCCGGAGTAGTTGACCACGACGTTGCTGGTCGCGGTCGGATGGGCCCCCGCGCCGCCGGGGGTGAGCACCCGATACGCCAAACCAGAGGCCGTCTTCTTGGCGCTCGCCGGTGGACCCTTGACGTCTTCCGGCACCGGGGGAGGCTTCGGCGCCGCGATGACGTCGAGCAGCTCCACGTCGAAGACGAGGTCTCCGGCGGGAACCCCGGCGCGCGGGTGATCGCCGTAGGCGAGGGCCGCCGGGATCCAGAGCCGGCGTTTCTCGCCGACCACCATCAGCCCCACCCCCTCGGTCCATCCCGCAATGACGCCGTTCAACGGAAACGTGATCGGTTCCCCGCGGGTCACCGAGCTGTCGAACATCTGGCCGCCCTTCGTCCAGCCGGTGTAATGCACTTTGACCTTGTCGGACGGCCCGGGGTGGTCTTTGCCAGTGCCCGGCGTCAGGACCTTGGACGCCAGACCGGAGGCCGTTTTCGCGGCATCCGCAGGAGCGGCTCCGACGTCCGGCGGTGCGGGAATCGTCGGAGTGCTCGGCTCTGCCGTCGCCGCGGACGCCGTCGCGCTCACGGCAAGGGGGGCGGCTTCGGGCGACGCCGATCCCGAGGTGCTCGCCGCGTCCTTCCCGCACGCCGCCATCGCGAGAGTCCAGATCCCGCCGCAAATGAAGAGGATTCGCTCGTGCATGACGCGGCCTTTAGCACGCCGATTGCCGGGGACGACGCGATAAAATAGGACGCGCGTTGTCCGGTGTTCTATCCTCGCGCGCCCGGTGAGGGGAGCGCAAAACCTTGCACGAATGGTCGCCGTGCTGGCGCTCGGGACGCTGTTCGTCCTTCCCACTCTCGCGCGCGCGGACGAGCGTACCGAAGCGCGAGCTCACTTCAAGAAGGGGATGACCGCGATCGCCGACGGCAGCTACGACGCCGGCATCGAGGAGCTGAAGAAGGCGTACGCCATCCTTCCCCACCCGAACGTCCTCTACAACATCGCGCGGGCCTACGTCGACATCGGAGATCTGGACAACGCGCTCGCGTACTACCAGAAGTACATTGAGGGAAATCCCGGCGACCGCGACGAGGTCGAGCGAATCGTCAGCACACTCGAAGCCCGTGTCCGGAGGCAAGAGGCCCAGCGCCTCGAGACCGAACAGGCGCAGGACGCCGGCGTGACGGTCACGGCCGGGGGCGCTGGCGGTACGGAACCGAGCCAAGGGGTCGCCGCACCCCCGGCCGAAAGCGTGCGCGAGCAGCCGCCGGTCGTCGAGCAGGCCGCCGAAGGCTCTCCAAAAGGGGTGCCGCCGGCTGCCGTGCGTCCCTCCACCCCTTCTGGAGCCGGCGAGCTCAAGACCGAAGCCCTGTTCGAAGAGACCGTCGTCACCGCATCGAAGGCGGCACAGAATCCCCTGGACGCACCCAATTCGACGTCGATTATCACCGAGCAGGACATCCGCCTCTCGGGCATCACCAAGATCCCGGAGCTATTGCGGCGCCTCGCAGGGGTCGACATCATGGAAGCCACCGGCGCTCACACCGAGGTGTCGCTGCGCGGCTTCAATCAGCGCCTTTCGAACAAGGTGCTCGTGCTCGTCGACGGGCGCAGCGTGTACGTCGATCTCATCGGCGCGACGCTCTGGGGGCTGTTGTCGATCGGCGTCGAGGACGTCGAGCGCATCGAAGTCGTACGCGGCCCGGGCTCCGCTCTCTACGGCGCCGACGCGTTCAACGGAGTGATCAACATCATCACCAAGCAGCCCGGAAGGGGAGGGAGTGGGCTCCAGGTAGGCTACGGCGACCGCAACGCGAGTCACGGCAGCATCTGGGCGAGCGGTCGCAACGGCGAAACGGCGTATCGCCTCTCCGCTGGCTACGACTATCTGCCTCGCTGGAGCCGCGAAGTGCCGGCCAATCGCTCCGACCTCCACCTGGCCACGAGCGACCAAAACACCTCGCAACGCACGTTTCGGCTCGACGCGACCGCGACGCGTCAAGTGAGCAAGGACGTCACGATCGGCGCCCAGGGCGGCTACAGCTCCGGTAGCTACGAGATTCTCTCCATCGGCGGCGAACAGGATCACGTGCTCGGCCCCATCCAGTCGTCCGACTTGACGGCCTTCCTGCACTCGAAGCACGTGGAGGCACGAGCCTTCTGGAACCGTATTTCCGCCGTTCAGGAGAACAACGCCGCGTACCTGGGTCAGTCGCTCCTGCCCGCGCGCAGCTTGCTCGACGTCGTCGACGCCGAGGTGCGCCTCATCGACCGGTTCGCGACCGGCAAAGGCATCGATCACTACCTGCAAATCGGCGCCGAGTACCGAGTCAAGTCCGTCGAGTGGACGTACCAGGGGCGAGACGAGATCCAGCACCACGCCGGCCTCTTCGTGCACGACGAGGTGACGTTCGGAACCAAGTTCGCCGCGGTCGGCGACTACCGCGCCGACTACGTCCCGTACCTCGACCGTGTCGTGCAATCGGCTCGCGGGTCGGTCCTCTTTCACCCGGCCAAGCAATCGACCGTCCGCGGGATCGTCGGCACCGCCTTTCGTACCCCGACGTTCCTCGAGTCGTACCTCGACATTCCGTTCCAGCTGCCGATAACCGGCGGCGCGCTGCTCACGCAGTCGGCGCGCACCGCCCTGCAGCCGGAGCAGATCTTGACCACGGAGGTCGGTTATCTCAACTCGCAAAGCGACTATTTTACGGTCGACAGCGCGCTCTTCTACAACCGCGCCAGCAACCTAATCGAGCTCGCGCCGAGCCAGCCGATCACGCTCGGGGACGTGTCCGGTCAACAAGTGCCCACCGCGCCGGGCAGCTCGACCGGCCTCTATCCCCTCTTCGTGAACGGATTCGAAAACCAGTGCCAGGCGTACGGTGTCTACGGCGCCGAGATCGGCTTGCGCACGTTTCCCGTCGAGGGCCTCGACGTCTACGCCAACTACACGCTCATGGACGTCAAACAGGACAACAGTCGCTGCGACGCCTCGCAGCGCGCTCTCATGGCCAACGACGCCAGGACCAGCGCCCACAAGGTCAACGCCGGCGTCCAAGTCCGAACGCCGATCGGCGTCGGCGGCTCGATCGACTTTCACTATGTGTCGCCGCAGGATTGGGCGGAGCAGGTGATCGACGTGCAGCATCAGCGCTTCGCGTTCCAGTCGTTCCATCTCGACGCCTACACGCTGCTCAACGCCCGAGTCGGCTATCGCTTCCTGCGCGATCAGGCCGAGCTCAGCGCGGTCGCCTTCAACCTGCTCGACGACAAGCATCGCGAGCACCCGTTCGGTCAAGTGATCGACAGGCGCCTGATGGGCTTTCTGAGCTGCAAGTTCTGAAGGGATACCCACGTGAGACCCCCCAGCTTGCAATCTCGTCTGTCCCGCTGCGCGATCCTCGCGTTCGGCGTGACGGCACCCGGCGCTTGCGGGAGCGTGCCCGACGATCCGGGGCCACGCATTTTCGCGCCGGCAGGGATCATCCGCGGCACGGTCGTCTACCAGGGGCCGCGCCCTTGCTCGCGCGGAGGGCACATTGTCGGCAACGCGATCCTTCTCGTGTTCGACCGACGCAATCCGCCTCCCCCCATCGGGCTCGCCAGCACGGCCGTGAACTTCGCCGACGTCACCGGCGACGTGCTCTTCGGCAACGAGCCTCGGTACACCGGACCGGACGTGTATTGCCCGCAGCAGTCCGGTTTCACGGAGACGATCCGCGCGAGCGCCCCGTTCGAAGTCGCCCCGCTCGCCGGCGGATCCTACGAGATCCACGCGTTCTTCGACTCTACGGGCAACTTCCTGCCGGAGTTCACGATACGCAACCTGCCCGAGCAAGGAGACGTCGCCGGGGGCGCCGTCGACACGGCCGACGCGCTCCGACCGACGAACGCCGGCAATCCAAACTATGTCCCGCGGTTCCTGCCCGTCGATGTCGGTGTGCCCCAACTTCCCTCCGCCTCGGCCATTCCCGACTACGTCATCCCCGACACCGGATTTGTGGCCGACAACGTCACAGTCACGATCGGCTCGCCGCTGCCGATGGCGCGGCCGTACTTCTACGCGCAGGGCGAAGAAGTCGCGTTCGATCTCGGGGCCATGACCCTCGCGTCGTCGATCGCGCAATCGTCGAGTGAACGGGCGAGCTCGTCGACGGGCATCTACGGTGCGACCGAGACCGACCCGGATTCGATGCCCGTCCTCACGATCCCGCAGGATGTGGGCGTGCTCGCGCCGCCGACGAGCGCGTCGCGGTCGAGCGCCGACTTCTACGAGTGGAAATTCCCCCATCTGCGTCTGCAGTGGGGCGTTCCCGGCAGCGAGCTCGCGATCGCGACTGCGTCGCCGTTCGGCATGCAGCTCGCGCCCTTCGGACAGGGACCCCGCGGGGCGGGGTTCTTGCTCTGGCAAAACGCGACGCTCGACCCGACGACGCAAGCGTACCAGCCGCAGCAGATCCCCGAAGGAAACGTTCCCCGGCTCTGGCCCCAGGTCGTGCTCACGAGGCTCTCCGGGAATGCGTCCGCGAGCGTCTCGGGTCCGATCGTGGTGCTCGAGGGGATCACGCTGCTGGCGAGCGACACAGCGGATCGACCCGACTCGCTCTTCGGCACGGCGGCCGCCGCGGCCGGCGGTTCTCTCTTCGATGCCACGGCTGGGCGGCCCACGGTCTGGTCGCAGGACCATCTCACGGTCGTGCTCCGCCCCAGCGTGATTTGCTTCCCGTCGCCTTTGGAGCGCGGGACACTCGTCACGCCACACCCCACGGCGACGAGCGCCGACCTCGACTGCTCGACCTTGCCTTGTACGGCGACCGGAGTCCCGGACCAGCCGATCGCGCCCCCCGATCTCCTCAGCAAGCTGGGCGGGCAGGTGAAGGACGCGGTCACGGCGTGCCTTCCCACCGGGAGGTACGGGATCAGCGTGCTCTACCCGGACGGCCAAGCTTGGACGGTGCCCAACGAGGCGGGCGTATGCTCCGGCGCCGAGGGGACCCTCGACTATCCTCATCTCACGTGCACGATCAAGCCGAGGCCCGTCCTTTATTCGCAGGGCAATCGCGCGGTGGTCGAGGTCGTGGCCGCGCAAGACCCGTCCTCCTGCCAGGGTGAGCGCAGCCCCCCGGTGGCGTGCAGGAGCCAGTGAAGTGGCCTCCGTGCTACAGGCGGCACCGTGACCCGGCGCGCCATCCTCGTCCCGATCGACGACGCGACATCGGCCGGCTCGCTCGCCAGCGGCGAATGCGCCCTCGTGATCGGCAATTTCGATGGGGTGCATCGGGGGCACCAGGCCGTGCTGCACCAGGTGGTGGCCGAAGCCCGCGCGCTCGGGCTCGCGTCGAGTGTTCTGACCTTCGATCCCCATCCGGCCGTGGTCGTGGGGGCAGGGGCTCCGCCGCTTCTCGCCAGGATGGATCGCCGGGTCGAGCTCATGGGGGCGATCGGGATCGAGCGCGCGTACGTGCGGCGGTTCGACGCGTCTTTCGCCTCGTGGACGGCCGAACGATTCGTTCGCGACCTGGTCGTCGAAGCGCTGCGCGCGCGGGTCGTCGTCGTGGGCCACAATTTCCGCTTCGGATCGAAGCGCGCGGGTGACCTGACGCTGCTGCGGGAGCTCGGGGCGGCCCTCGGCTTCGAGGCGCGCGTCCATCCGGTGGCGAGCGATGCGCACGGCCCGTTCTCGAGCACGCGGGCCCGCGAGGCGATTGCTGCCGGAGAGCTCGAAGAGGCGGCTCGCGTGCTGGGGCGGCCGCACGAGCTCTCGGGCGTGGTCGTCCGCGGCGACGAACGCGGGCGAGCGTTGGGGTTCCCGACGGCGAACCTCGATGACGTGACCGAGATGCTTCCGCCGCACGGCGTCTACGCAGTGAAGGTCGACGACCTCGACGCCCAGGGCGAGGCGCGCCCGCTCGCGGAGGGGGTCACGAACGTCGGCGTGCGTCCGACGGTGGCGGCCGCGGGCGGCACGAAGCGCACGATCGAGACCTTCTTGTTCGACTTCGCGGGCGATCTCTATGGACGTCGCCTCCGCCTTCACCTCGTCGCCCGGCTTCGCGACGAGCGACGGTTCGGATCCCTGGACGAGCTCAAGGCGCAGATCGCGCGCGACGTGGCGCAGGCGCGTAAGGTCCTTTTCGGGGGTTGAGCAACTGCCTCTTGCGCCGGCCGCGCAGGCGTCCCATGAAGATGGGATGAGTCGTGCGGAGCTCGAGCAGCTGGATCGCGACACCCTGATCAGACGTGCCGAGGAGGCGGGCGTCGCGCGCGCGCGCATCCTGACTCGCCCGGAATTGGTCGACGAGCTGCTCATCCGAAGCTGCGCCGACGACGAAACCAGGGAGCGGGTGCGCGGCTTCTTCGGGCTCGCGCGCGACCTCCTCGCGCGGGTGGTCGAGCGCGGACTCCACTTGCCCGACGCCGCCCAGCGCATCCGAACCATTCGAGCCCCGCCGTCTCCCAGGCGTGCGGCGCCCGCCGCCCTCCCCACCGTCACGCTGGCCGAGATCTACGCCGCCCAGGGGCACCGGGACCGCGCGATCGAAACCCTCGAAGGCGTGCTCTCGCGCGAGGCTGACCACGCTGCGGCGCGTGCGCTGCTCCTGCAGCTTCAGGACGCGAGCTACCCGGTACCACCGCCGCGAATGCCGCCGGAGCCACAGCATCCACCAGAAGAGGAAGGAAGGGCGTTCACGGGGCCGGTCGACGGCGAGCCCGTTCGGGCGATGGTTCCGTCGTCCCACGGCGGGCGCGCGTTCGACAAGGAAAGCTCTTCACGGGAGCCATCGCACGTGCTCGACGACGCGCCGCTTCCCCCCCGTTACGACGTGGACGAGTGCGTGGCGATTCCGGTCGATCCGAAGACGGTGTACGTCTACTGGGAGGTGCGCGAGCGCACCCTCGAATACGTCCGCGCGACGCGCCCCGAGGGTGCGATCGCTCTCCGAATCGTGGTCGTCCTGCCCACGTGGGACGGGCCGCGTTCGAGCACGCGCGATCACGACATGCGCGCGACCCTGGGCGACTTCTTCGTCCGCGACCTGCCACCGGGGTGCGTGGTGCGGGCCGCGATCGGGTGGCGGCACGGCGACGCGTTCGTTCCGATCGCCCATTCTCCTGCGCTCGAGACGGCGCCCGATGGCCCATCACCGCTCGTGGCCGATGTGCTGGTCCGATGGACCCCTCGGGGCACGGTGCCCGTCGTGCCCGCCGACCGCGACGCGGCCGCCATCGATCGCGCCCTCGGCCGCGTGCGTCGAGACGCGGCCCAGGCGTGGCGGGGGCGGGAGGTCGTTCCGGTCGAGGGGCCGGCGGGAAGCAGCGAGAAGTGGGTGAACGCGCCGAGCTCGTAGGCGCTCGCCGCTGGCCCCCAGGCACTGGCTGCCTGGCGGGACGTGGTCGCGCGGCCACTTGGAGCGGATGACGACGAGGGATGACGGCTCCCAAGAGCCACGCGTCGCGGAGTCGACGCTCCCCGTACCTTCTGGCCCATGGTCCATGTGGGGGAAGACGTACCGTTGAGCCTCCGAGCCGCGATCGGGAGCAGGGAATACGGGGCCGCAGCGTCCCGGATCTCGCGCCGTGGCGGAAGGGAGGCGCCGGCGAGCTTCCGACCGGGCATTCAATGCAGAAGAAGCGCGGTCGTGAGCGTCGGAACCGCGACTCAGAGCCTCTGGATCGACAAGCGGAGCGGACACGACTCGATCATGGACCTCTCGATCGCGATCCAGAGCGAATCGGATGAGGCCTTGAGCCTCTTGAACGCGATCATGATCTTCTCCACCGCGATCCAGAGCGGACGGAACGCGATCCTGAGCTTCTCGACCGCGACCCAGAGCGGATGAGACTCGATCCAGAGCGGATGAGACTCGATCCTGAGCTTCTCAATCGCGACCCAGAGGGAACGGGGCGCGATCCTGAGCTTCTCAATCGCGACCCAGAGCGGACGGGGCGCGATCCTGAGCTTCTCGACCGCGATCCAGAGCGGAGGGGGCACGATCCTGAGCTTCTCAATCACGATCCAGAGCGGATGAGACTCGATCCTGAGCTTCTCGACCGCGACCCAGAGGGGACGGGGCGCGATCCTGACCTTCTCAATCACGATCCAGAGCGGATGAGACTCGATCCTGAGCTTCTCGACCGCGACCCAGAGGGAACGGGGCGCGATCCTGACCTTCTCAATCGCGACCCAGAGGGAACGGGGCGCGATCCTGAGCTTCTCAATCGCGACCCAGAGGGGATGGGGCGCGATCCTGAGCTTCTCAATCGCGATCCAGAGGGGATGGGGCGCGATCCTGAGCTTCTCGACCGCGACCCAGAGGGAACGGGGCGCGATCCTGAGCTTCTCAATCGCGACCTGGACCGGATGGGATGAGGCCAGGAGCTTCTCGATAGCGATCGGGTGCGTCCGGATCGCGATAGAGAACGTCTGGGCGACGTACGTGCGTCGCGCCTCGGCCGACGGTCGCGGAAGTCCGGAGTCGGACGCTGCGCGAGACAACGCACACGACGCCCTGCCTGGCACGCATTGGCACACTCTGACGCGCTCGGCGCCGCCGAGAAGGCGCGAAATGGCGCGGCACAACCTGTGCGAGGCCATGAGCGCGTGGCCGGCCTCCGCGACGCCTGGACTCGTTTCGTCCTCCCCTGTGCGGCTGCACGTGCCGAGGGAGCGATTGCCCTCGCCGCATCGATCGCCCTGTTCGCGTGGGCGTCGGCCCCAGCGGCCCGGTGGCTCGTCGACGATGCCGCCATCTCCTACGTCTACGGCATGAACCTCGGGCAAGACGGGCAGCTGGCGCCCAACCTCGAGGGCACGGCGGTCGAAGGCTTCAGCAACCCGCTGACGGTCGCAGTCGTCGCGATCCTTTCGGCGGCTCACGCCTTCCACCCTCTCACGACTCATCGCACGATCGACGCGATCGTATTCGGACTGGCGGGGTGGATCGCCTTTCGCCTCTTGCGAGACGTGGCGTCGATGAAGTGGGTGGCTTGGCTCGGGCTGGTGATTTTCCTCGGCCTCGAAGTCTGTACACCCGCCACGATGATCTGGTACGGCTCCGGTCTCGAGAACGGCCAGCTCACTCTCGGGATCCTCGCCCTCCTGTGGAGGCTGCGAGCGGTGACCACGGCGGGGTTTTCGCCGGCGATCGACGCGGCCCTCCTTGCAGCCGTCGCCCTCACGAGGCCAGAAGCTCCTCTGTTCTCTTTGGTGTGGGTCGTGGTCGCAGGCATCCTCGCGTCGGAACCGCCGCTCGCGGCCACACGGCGAAGCCAGTTCCGTGGCCTGCTCGCGACGGCGGCGATCACACTGTTGCTTCTGACCATCGGCGCAATCGCCCGTTATGCTCTCTTCGCTTGTTTGTTGCCGAACACGTACTACGCAAAAGTGGGGGGCGTGGACCTCCGCCGAAATTATCTCGAGTACGTGCGCCCCCTTCTCGGCAACTACTGGTGTGCTTTCGGCTTTTCCGGGTGCGTCGTCGCCCTCCACGCGACCGCGCACTTGCGCAGGCTCGCGCTCGCTCTCGTCTCATTTTCGGGCGCCGCCCTCGCTTTGCCTCTGCTCGCCGGGGGCGACTGGATGGGCCATCATCGGTTCGCCACCGCTTTCCTGATGCTCGGCCACTTCTCGTTCGCCGCTGCGTGCTGCGCCGCGTGGACCGAAAGGAGAAGGCCGAGCACGATCATGGCCATTGCGCGTGTGGTTCCGGCGGCGGCGGCTTTGTTTCTGTTCGCGAGCGGCCGGGACGAATACCGCCAGTTCGTTCACGGCCAGTACGTCGGCTTCGCGATGATCGCCGACGTCGAAGGCTTCGAGCGCGTTCGCCTGCAGCGGTACTTGGGGATGATCTATCCCGTCGTTGCGTTGCCCGATGCCGGGGGAAGCCTGGCGGTCGGCGGCATGCAGCTCGTGGATACCGCGTCGCTCGTGGACTACCAGATGGCGCGCGTCCGATCGAATCCGGAGCTCGTCAGACGATACCAGCACGACGAGCGGCAGATCGACCTCGCCGAGTATCATGCATGGTTGTTCGACCAAGGCCTCGTTGGCTCGAAGTTCCTCGCCGCCGCCAAGTTCAGTATGGAGCAAGACTACCCGAATTTCGTTCCGGCGTACGCCGTGCGGCGCGATCTCGTCGAGGTGAACCGTCCCGACGCGGGCTCGATTCGCCTCGGTGCAAACGGGGAGATCGAAGCCTTCCTTTCCGGTCGGACGGTCTTGGTCGGCGCGCCGGGCGCGCTCTTGCGCGTCGAGTTGCTGATCTCGCCGCGCGATGCGCGATGGGACTCGGAATGTCGGGTTCGAGTCGCCATCGCCGACGAGACCGAAGAGCGTACGGTGTTCACCCTGTCGCCGATCAGCGAAACGGTGATTGAGCCGACGCCGGGTCGCTACTACCGGCACGGGTTTCTCTTGCGCCTGCCCTCGTCGACCGGCGATTACCCACTGTCCGTTCGATTGTGCTCCGGGTCGAGTGAAGTACTCTTCACGGCTCCTCGTCCCGTGCTGGTGCGCTCCGCGGCCGGACTTTCGTTGGCCGAGGCCCGCGACCATGGGAGCGCGTCGCAGCGCGACCTCCTGGACGAGGCGCGACGGGTGGCGCAGCTGCGAGAACAACTGATTCCAAGGGTCCCCCTCGCGGAGCGCGTCGCGCTCCTGACCCGCCTCCGGGCAAGCTATCGAGACGGCAGCCGGACGGACGTCGCCGCCTACGATGCCCTCGTGCGCGACAGCCGTCCTCCCTTTGTCGATCCGGCGCCGGCTTCGGTCGGCGCGCTCGTGGAAGAGATTCTGTCGGTGGCGGGATCCGTCTCCGCGCGCTTGTGGGCCGATCGTTCGTTCGGCGTGGGAGCGCGCACGCTGGCGGTCGGACGCTTGGTGGACGCGTTGCGAAGGCTCGGCTACCTGGGCGTCGCGGGCAGCGAGGCCATGGCGCCTGTGATGGCCGCCGCGCTCTCGGAGCGGGAGCCGCCGAGCGACCCCAGCGATTCCTACGCCAGGGCCCTGGGCCTCGCTCTCCTCCTGCCAGGGAAAGCCAGTCACCAGAAGCGCCTGGCCGAGGCGCGCTCCACAGGCGCATCGCTGCCCCAAGTGGACGCGTGGACGGGGGAGGACGACGGCGGTCACTCGCAGTCACCCTCGGCTTGGCGTCGACCGCTCGGCGGCTGACTGGATATCCACCGTCATCGTACGTCCTCCTCGCGAACGTTGACGATCACGAGGCTACGCGTACTCTGAACCGCAGGCTCTCCCGAGCCTTGGTCCTCGCCGCCGCCCGGCACGGCGAGCGAAGCGAGCGAAGAGGGCTTGGCCCTTCGGGTTCGGTTCCGCACCTCCCTCCATTTGTTCGCTCCGCGCCGGGGCGGAGCTTGATCATCGAGGAGAGTCATGGCGAATCGACATGCCCACAAGAAGCTCCGCGCCGAGGTTCGGGCCAGGATGGCGGCGACGGGTGAAAGCTACCAGCAGGCGCACGCCCGCGTCGCGACGCGCCGGGTCTCGCTAGCCGCCCCGCAAACCGATCTGGTGCCCGTCTCGTACTTCGGGATTCCGCTTGCCCTCGCCACGATCGAGATGCACGGCATGTCGATCGCCGTGCTGGTGCCGTCGTCCAGGCTGTGGCGCCGTGGCTACCCCGCTCAGTCCCCGGTACCCTTGATGCGTGCCGCCATGCGATCGCGGGGCGCCGCGTGAGCGCGCCTGCGACGCGGCTCATGGAGGACGTCTCGGACACCGCCCGATGGGTTGCCTTCCATCGAGCGTTGGAATCCGAGCGCCCCGACGCTCTGTTCGTCGATCCTTTCGCACGACGTTTGGCAGGGGAGCGCGGGCGGAGGATCGCCGAAGGGATGCCGGCGGTTCCGGGAGCCCGTCCGGGACCACGTGGGCTCGCTTCCGTGCTTGCGGTGCGTACCAAAGCCTTCGACGAGATGATCCTCGACGGCGTTCAGCGCATTGGCGCCGATGCCGTCCTTAACCTCGCGGCCGGTCTCGATGCCCGCCCCTACCGCTTGCCTCTGCCCTCCTCTCTCGTCTGGATTGAGGCGGACCGAGCGGCGATCCTCGACGAAAAGGCGGAGGTGCTCGCGAGCACAAGACCCGCTTGCATCGTCGAACGAGTCGCGGTTGATCTTGCGGACGACCAGGCCAGGGCAAGCCTTCTCGACCGCGTCGCTGGTTCCCACGCGCGGGTCGTGGTGGTGACCGAAGGACTCCTCGTGTACCTCGACGAGGTGCGCGTCGCCTCCCTGGCAGATGGCCTTCGTGCGCGAGCGCCCATGCGCCGGTGGATTCTCGAAAGCGGCGCGCCCGAGGTCCTCGAGCGGAACATGCGAGCCTGGGGAAAGGTACTGGCCTCAGCGAACGCCGAATGGAAGTTCGCGCCGGCGAACGGGTTCGACTTCTTCCGACCGCATGGCTGGTCAGAGACCGTCAGGCGCCCCTTCATGCTGGAAGCACGTCGCCTCGGTCGGGAGAGTTAGGTCCCCCATGCCTGGCTGCTGCGGGCCCTTTCGTCCCTTTCGGGGCGGTTCCGCCAAAGGATGGAGAATCTGGTCGTCTACGGCGTCCTGGAGCCGACTACCGAGTGAGCCGCTGCGGCTCATGATGCGCAGCGCCGGTTATCATCGGCTGTCGTCGAACACGCAAGTAGGCCAGGCGCGGCCCCATTGGTTGGCCGCTTCGTTCGCACCTCACACTGCGTCGAACGGATATCCCCCGTCATCGTACGTCCTGCTCGCGACGCTCTTTCGCAGCTCGTCGTCGTTCTTGTCCACTTCGGCGACGATCTGCTCCATGCGAGTCTCCGCCGACGCGACGAAGATGCTCGTCAGGTCGATCTCGCGGCGAGCTCCCTCTTCGCCCCGCCGCTCGATGGCGTGGGTGGTCCGCGCGATGCACGCAGCCACCGCGTAAAGCTCGATGGCCAGCTCGGCCGTGCGCTTTTGCGTGTATTGCATCTCCGCGATGTCGCGCCCGTGCTTTCGGAGCACCTGGTCGACTTCCTGTCCGAGCCGCAGCGCGTACTCCTCGAAGACGACCGCCTCGCGCTTGAGCAGCGGGTGGTGCCGGCTCATCCGCTCTCGCCCGAGCGCGCCGCGCGCCTTGCGAATGGCGAAATCGCTCAGCAAGCCGAAGCCCTTGATGGGCTCGCGCATGGCGCGCGCGACGTCGGCGAGCTCGCGCCCCGGTCCCTGCATCCCGCTGAGGGCGATGAACGCGCGCAGGATCTCGTTGGTCCCCTCGAAAATGAGGTTGATCCGCGCGTCGCGCAGGAGGCGCTCGTACGGGTACTCGGTCATGTACCCGGTGCCCGCGGCGATCTGAAGCGCCTCGTTGGCCACGCGCCAGCAGGTCTCGCTTCCGTACACTTTGCAGATGGCGCTCTCGACCGAGAAGTCGTCCACCCCGGCGTCGACCATCCCCGTGGTCAAGTACGTCATGCTCTCGAGGGCCCACGTGATCGACATCATCGACGCGATCTTGTCTTTGATGAGCCCGAACTCGCCGATCGACCGCCCGAACGCGCGCCGCTCGCGGCACCGCTCGACGGCGAGCTTCAGAAGGCGTTTGCACATGCCGACGCAGCCGCTCGCCAGGCCGAGCCGTCCGCTGTTCAGAACTTGCATGGCGACGCGAAAGCCTCGCCCGGGCTCGCCGAGCACGTGGCTCGCGGGAATTCGCACAGCATCGAAAAATAATTCGGTCGTCGAGCTGCCGCGGATGCCGAGCTTGTGCTCGTTCGGCCCGCTCTTCACCCCCCAGGCACGCTCGACCAGAAAGGCCGTGATCTTCGGCTTCACCCCTTCGTCGGCGGGCGAGGTCCGCGCGAACACCGTGAAAAGGTCCGCGAAGCCCCCGTTGGTGATCCAGATTTTCGAGCCGCTCAAGACATACCCGTCGTCGCGTCGCTCCGCGCGCGTCTGGATCGCGGCCGCGTCGCTGCCCGCTCCGGGTTCGGTCAGCGCGAATGCCGCGACGATCTCTCCGGTGGCCAGACGGGGCAAATAGGTCGCCTTCAGCTCGTCCGAGCCGAAGAGCAAGAGGCCCTTCATTCCGATCGACTGGTGGGCGCCGAGGGTGACCGCCAGGCTTGCGTCGAGCCCCGCGACCTCCTGTACGACGCGGGCATACCCTGTGTTCGTCAGGCCGGCCCCGCCGTGGCTCTGTGGCACGAGCATTCCGAAGAGCCCGAGCTCCTTCAAGCCGAGCAAGACGTCGTCGCCAATCGTCTGCTCGCGGTCGATCTTCGCGGAGTCGACGTTTCGATCGAAATAGCGGCGGACATTTTCGAGGAGAGCTCGAACCGTGTCGACTTCTTGGGCATTCGGCTGCGGCCAGGGGAAGATGAGCCCCTCGTCGATGACGCCGAAGAACAGGCTTTTCATGAACGACCGCTCGCGCATGGGCTTTCTCTCGCTGCTGAGGGGCGGACGCCGGGGGCCCCTGAAGGAAGCCTCGGGCCTCTCACTACGCCGGCGCAATGCTTTTCTCGTCTCTGGCCGCGATTCGACGTTGCCCGGGAGGGTCCCCGTTGCTAGCCAATGCGAGAGGTCGGCGAAACCCGTGTCGCAACCGTTCGAAGCGTTTCTGCGCAGGCTCGATCGCGCGCGCTCCATGCGCAGCGTCGCGTTGATGGGCGTATGCAACGTGACGCCTGACTCGTTCAGCGACGGCGGGCGCTATTTCGATGCCGCCGCCGCGCGCGCGCGCGTCGACGAGCTGGTCGCGCATGGCGCCGATATCGTCGACATCGGGGGCGAATCCACGAGGCCCGGCGCTGCCGCGGTGCCGGCGGGCGAGCAACTGGCCCGCGTGCTCGATTCCGTGCGATACGCCGTGTCGATCGGGGCGTGCGTCTCGATCGATACGGCGAGCCCTCAAGTCGCGCTCGCGTGCCTCGAGGCAGGCGCATGTGCCGTCAACGATGCCTCATGCCTCCGCGACGACGCCCTCGCCAAGGTCGTCGCCGATCGCCGGGCAGCGCTCATTCTGATGCACGCGCGTGGCACTCAGGAAAAGATGCTCGGCTTCAGCCAGTACCCCGACGCCGGGTACGGCGACGTCCTGCACGACGTATTGCGGGAGTGGGGTGCGGCCGCCGAGCGCGCCCGGGCCGCGGGGGTACCCCCCGACGCGATCGCGATGGATCCCGGGCTTGGCTTCGCGAAAAACGCGCGGCAGAGCGCCGAGCTCCTCGCGCGCCTGGGCGAGATCGTACGGTCACTCGATGTACCGGTCGTCGTCGGCGCGAGCAGGAAGTCGTTCTTGACCATCGCCGACGCCGGAGCGGAGCCCACCGAGCGCGTCGGTGCGTCGATCGCCGCCGCGCTCTACGCGGCTCGAGCGGGAGCGTCCATCGTCCGCGTGCACGACGTACGCATCACGCGGCAGGCGATCGACTTCTCGCGGCAGCTCGCACGGTACCTTCCGAGCTCCGGCGAAGTCTCGGCCGGGCCAGGGGGGGCGTGAGCCATGCTCGAGCTTCTCGAGGGTTTCCGTCACCTCTTCTCCGGTCGACCGCTCGGGGACGTCCTCACGGACGTCGCCGATATCCTCGTCGTGACCTACGTCGTATACCGCGCGCTTCTCGTGCTGCGCGGAACGCGCGCGATGCAGATGGGGATGGGGCTCGGCGTCATCGGCCTGGTCTACGTGGTGTCCAAGTGGGCGGGATTCATCACGCTATTCAATCTGCTGAACGCGCTGCTTTCGTCGGCGATCCTCATCGTCGTGGTCGTGTTCCAAAACGACATTCGGCGCGGCCTCATGCGCGTGGGCGCGCGCGCGTTTCTCGGGGGTCTCGCCCGGCAGCAGGAGTCGAAAGTGATCGACGAAGTGGTGGCTGCCGCGACGGACCTCGCGCGCCACCGCGTGGGTGCGCTCATCGCCTTCGAGCAGGACGCCAACCTCGATGAGTTCGTGGTCGGACAGGGAACGACGATCGACGCTTCGGTGCAGCGCGAGCTCCTCGTCAGCCTGTTTCTGCCGGAGAGTCTCAATAAGCTGCACGACGGGGCGGTGATCATCCGCAACCTGAGGGTGGCCAAGGCCGGCGTGTTCTTTCCGATGCCGGACACCAAAGTGCTCGACAAGTCGCTGGGGTCACGGCATCGCGCGGCGCTCGGGATCACCGAAGAGACCGACGCGGTCGTCGTGGTCGTGAGCGATGAGCGCGGCAGCATCAGCTTTTGCTTCAACGGAAACATCGTGACCAACCTCGACGGCACGTCGCTCCGCCAAGCCCTGCTCGGCCTCTTCGGGCAGCGGGGCCGGAACAAGCGCGGGGCCAAGCCGGGCATCGTGCGCGCGGGCGCCGTGCTTCAGACCGGGACGGGGAGCTTTCGGATCACGCCGCCGCCGGGGACTTCGGGGGAGGGAAGACGGAGCAGCGTGGTGCCGCCCGCATTGGTCTCGCGCGAGGGAACGGGCTCTCACCCGATCGCGCCGCCGCCGTCTGCGCGCGGCGACGTGGCGCCGAAGTCCGAGGCCAAAGAGACGTCCCAGCTCCACAGTCGCCCGATGGCGCCCGCGAAGCCAATCGAAACTCCCCAGCCAGTCCCGGTCGCAGACGCGCGGCCGCGGCCGCGGGAGGATTGAACGATGTCCCCGGCCGCGTATCAGGTTCGCTCGATCTTCGTCGAGAACGTGAACCTCAAGCTGCTGTCGCTGGTCTTTGCGCTCGTGCTGTATTCGCTGGCGCACGGCTCGCAAGAGGCGCAGCGGTCGCTTCTCATCGGCGTCGTCGCCCTCACACCCCCAGGCTCGTCGAACCGAGTGCTCATGACCCCGATTCCCGCGCAGATTCGCGTGACCGTCCGAGGGACGAAGTCTGCCCTCGACGATCTGCACGCCGACGACATGGCCAACGTGCAGCTCGATCTGCATGGCGGTAGCGAGACGCGGGTCACCTTCAAGCCGGCGATGATTCCGCTCCCGCCTGGGCTGAAGGTCGAGCAGATCGATCCGCCGGAGCTCGACCTGACGTGGGAGGACCTCATCGTGCGAGACGTGCCCGTGGAAGTGGGGGTCGTGGGCACGCCTGCGAGGGGGTTCGTGGTCAAGGGGGAGCCGCTGGCGGATCCGCGGGTGCTGCGCGCGCGCGGCCCGAAGAGCGAAGTGTTGGTCGTCCAGCGCGCACGAGCGGACGCTTTCGATATCGGTGGGCTCACGGAGGGGAAGTACACGAGGCAGCTCGCCGTCGAGCGGCCGCCGGGGCGTGTCACGCTGGATGCGCCGAGCGTGGCGGCCACGGTCGAGATAGGACGAGAAGTGGTCGAGCGCTCGTTCACGAGGGTACCGGTCGCCGTCATCGGTCACGGCAACGCAAAGGCACAGCCCGGAGAAGTGGACGTGCGCCTCGCGTGCCCTCCCGAGGTCGTGCGCGCGCTCCGCCCGGAACAAATCCTACCGCGCGTGCAGGTCACTCCCGCAACCGACCATGGGTCGGACGCCCTTCCCGTTCAGCTCTCGATCGAGCAGTGCGAAGTGCACGTGACGCCGCCCAGCGTGATCGTCCGCTGGTAGAAGCACGGCGCTTTTCGGCGATCCCTTCGCGATGCCGGCGTCGGCTCGCTGCGGCGTACAGTCGTACGCCTCGCTCGCCTCCTTGGCCTCGCTCGGTCTCGCCGAAAATCGCCGCGCTTCTACTCTTGCTCGAGCGCCCCCTCCCATTTCGCACTCCGGTGGCTCGCCCTTCGGTCTCGCGGGTTGCCGGTCTTGGGGGACTTGTTTCTACGCTCGGGCGGCTCGCCCTTCGGTCTCGCCTCCGGGTGCTCGCATCGCGGTCGGGTCCCGTCGCTCGTCTTTTTCTACCCGCCCGTCGCGCAGCGTGACCACGCGCGGCATGCTCGCGGCGAGCGCGGGGTTGTGCGTGACGACGACGATCGTCGTGCCCCGCTGCTTGTTGATCCCGAAGAAGAGGTCGTGAATCTGCGCGCTGGTCGTCGAGTCGAGGTTCCCCGTCGGCTCGTCGGCCAGGAGCAATTTCGGTTCGAGCACGAGCGCGCGCGCGAGCGCCACCCGCTGCTGTTCGCCCCCGGACAGCTCGCCTGGCCGATGGAGCAGGCGCTCGACGAGCCCGACCTCCTCGAGCAGGGCCCGGGCACGCGGCTCGAGCTCACGCTTGGGCCGCCCCTGAACGAGGCCGGGCATCATGACGTTCTCGACCGCGTTGAACTCGGGCAGCAGGTGGTGAAACTGGAAGACGAAGCCGATGGTGCGGTTGCGCAGCTCGGCGAGCCGCCATCCGGGCAGAGCCGTCACTTCTTCGCCGGCGATGCGAATGGACCCTTTGGTCGGTACGTCGAGCGTGCCGATGCAATGAAGGAGCGTCGACTTGCCGGCCCCCGACGCGCCGACGATCCCGAGCATCTCGCCGTCGCGGATCTCCAGGTCCACTCCGCGAAGGACTTCGAGCGTGCGGCCCATGTGGCGGAAGGACTTCTGCACGTTGGCAGCGACGACGAGGGCATTCGGCACGGTGGCGTCTGACTAGCACGAAGGCGCCCGACGCGTCGGAGGCAAGGCTCCCGCATTGGTCCGTCCAGAGGCCGGCTCAGGCGATCGTCTACTGAGGCGGCGGCGGGGGCGGCGGAGGTGGCGGAGGCGGCGGAGGCGGAGGCGCTCCATTCGGCGGCGGCGGCACGGAGGGAGGCGGCGGTGGGGGCATCGGCGTGCCCGTATCGGGCTGCACGCAGGCCGAGAGGTCGAAGAACATGAACTCCAGCGCTGCCGCCTGGGGAGTCAGACCGTTGGCCTTGCACTCGGTGGGGAAAGGCTTGGATGGGTCGGAGTTGTCGCCCCCCGCACCGTTCACCGCGACGTTCATGTGAAGGTCGGTGAACACGGCACGCCCGCACTGGGCGTCCTGCGCGGCGCCCACCGGTGTGTTGAAGCTCATGTACTGGATCGACGGCCGCATCTTGCCGTCGTTGGGATTCGTCGGCACGGTGATCCACGCCTGGGTCGGCGCGTTGACTGCCGTGACGGAGTGCTGTCCCTGATAGATGGTGAGCTGCGTCCGGGTCGGCGTCGCGCCGACGTTCACGAGCCAGTCGGCGAGTGCGTTGCCCTTGGGAAAGCCCGTGTTGACGGTACCCGTGATCGGCATGGGCAGCTTGCTGCCCACGCCGATGTAGCTCGCCGTCCCCTGCAGCGCGGCCGACCCGTGCAGCAACCAGTAGAAGTGCAAGTGGTCGAAGAAAACCCGTCCGCCCGCGTTCAGGTAGGCCTCGGGGTTCGGAAGGTAGGGCTGTTTGGCGCTCGCATACTGGCCCCCCTCGCACGAGAGCATCATGATGTCGTAGCCGCTCATCTTCGCCACGTTCGACCAGAGCGTTGCCGCGGACGCGAACGTGCCCCCGGCGCTGAAACTGTTCGTGCCCGCGCCGCCGCCGGTCGGCCCCGTGAGGTCTCCGCCGTAGTACAGGTGCACCCGACCCGCACCGGTGTCCGCCGTGAACTCGGAGTCGGCGATTCCGATGCGGCGCAGAAGGCATTCGAGCGAGTCCGATCCCCCCGTCGTCAGCGCGATCCGCGGGATGTTGCCCTCGGCTTGGGTGCGCGGCAGCCGCGTCAGATTGGGATCCGCGATGGCATTGTCCGCGCAGCTGGTGACGGTCGGAACCGTCACCTCGCGGCGCCACTTGCCCACTTGGACGACGAGGGGGATGTTGGTCCCGGTGGGCACGTTCTGGAGACGGAAGTGCCCCGCGGCGTCCGTGAGCGCGTCGGTGATCGGGCTGCCCGAAGCCGTGGCGCCGCAGACGTCGCAAGAGGCGCCGGTCGGGATCGGAGCGAGAGGCGCGTTCGGTATGTAGACGAGCGCGTTGTAGATGGGATTGACGCCGGCGGGATCGAGCACCGTCCCGCTCAACGTGGTGGTGGCGCCGCCAGGACACGTGGCGACGTTGCACGCGATGCCCGTGCAACCGCCGCCGGTCCCGGTTCCAGGGCACAGGTTGGGCACGCCGCCGCCCCCGCACGCCATCGCGTTGGGACAAGCCATGCCGCAGTCGATGGCGCCGCCGCAGCCGTCGCCGATCGTGCCGCAGTACTGGGCGCCGCCGGGCCCCGTGCACGCTCCCTTCGTGCAATTGACGGGGGCGCAGACATGGTCGATGCCGCCGCCGCCGCAAGCGCCTCCGTTCGGACAGGCTCCGCAAGGCAGGCTTCCCCCGCAACCGTCGCCGATGGTTCCGCAGAAGTCGGTTCCGCCGCTCCCGCAGGCGAGCCGCGCGCACCCCGACTTCACGCAGACGCCGCTCGTGCACGAGGCCCCCGTCGGGCAACTTCCACAATCGAGCGTATGGCCGCAGGTGTCGCCGACCATTCCGCAGAATTGCGAGCCCCCGGACTGGCAGGCAATGGGCATGCAGCTCGCGCCGCCGACACAGATGCCCTTGTCGAAGGTCGAGTCTCCGGGGCAAGCCGGGCAGGTCATCTTCCCTCCGCACCCGTCGCCGATTGTGCCGCAGTACTGCCCACCGATCGGCGTGCATGTTCCGTGGCCACACGCGCTTCCCACGCCGTCCGGTCCGGTGCCGGCGTCGAAGTCGAACACGCCCCCGGAGCCGGACCCGTTGCCGGGAAGCAGAGACACGTCGCTTCCGGTGCCTGCGCCGGCGTCATCGCCCCCCGGCGCAGCGGCCGAGCCGTCCCATCCGTCGAACCCGACCGGCCTGCGAGTGGCGCAGCTCGCAGCGGTCAGTCCAACCAAGGCGAGCAAGACGCAGGCGGGCAGCCTCCTTACAGGGCGTTTGGAATTTGACACCGGGCCACTCCCTTTGAGCCAACGAGCGGGGGACGTTGCCCTAAATGCTTCTCGGCGACGAAATGGACCGCCCCCCGCGAAAAAAAGACGAAGGTTTTCCCCCGTGGGGGCCTCGCGGGTCTCCCTTACTCGTAGCGCAGCCCGTCGACCGGCCTCAGTTGTGCGGCTTGCTTGGCGGGGAAGATGGTAGCGAGCGTACAGATCGTCAGAGCCGCCACGGTGACCGCCGCGTAGTCCCAGCCGCTCACGTTGATGGGGAGGCGATCGATGTAATAGACGTCCGGGTCGAGGCGCAGGCCGAACCATGCGAGGCCCGTGCAGAGCGCGACTCCCGTCGAGACGCCGAGCAGCGTGCCGATGCCGCCGATGATGACCCCCTCGCTCATGAACGTGCGCAGGATCGTGCCGTCGGTCGCCCCTAGAGCCTTGAGGATCGCGATCTCCTTAGCCTTCTCGGTCATCATCAGAAGCAGCGTGCAGATGATGCAGAAGCTCGCGACGATGATCTCGATCGACAGAATGAGGAACGTCGCGATTCTTTCGAGCTTCAGCGCGCTGAACAGGTTCCGGTTCATTTCGCGCCAGTCACGCACGCGCAGATCGTCGCGCCCGATGGCGGCGGTCACCGCGGGGGTGAGCCGGTCGGCGTTCTCCGCGTCCTCGCCCCTCACCTCGATCGCGGTGATTTGCCCCTGCGTCGCGAAGTAGCTCTGGGCCTCGTCGAGCCTCGTGTAGACGTGCGTCGCGTCGTACTCGTACATGCCGCTGTAGAAAATCGCCGCGACTCGGAACTTGCGCGTCTTGGGCATCACGCCCATCGGACCGAGGTCGCCGAGCGGAGAAACGAGCGTTACTTCGTCGCCCACGTAGACGTGCAGAGTCTTCGCGAGCTCGCGGCCGATGACGAGACCGGGGCGAAGAGGCGGGGAGTCGAGGGCCCGGCGTACCGTCGGGTCGAGGTCGTCACCGAGCGGCGGGAGCTCGGGACCCTTGGTGTACTCCTCTCCACCGGGGCCAATCCCGATGACCTCGTCGGCAGGGATGTTGCGCAGCCTTTCGGGATCCTCCAGGTATGCCAGCTTGTCGGGCACGTTCACCGGCGCCTCGATGTTCTTGCGAAGGTCGATGACGTTGCCGATCGTGCTCGGGTCGATGCCTTGCACGATGACGCCGGCGAGATTCGACGTGCTCGAGACCATCACCTCACCCTGCGCGACGGGCGTGGCGCCCGCAACGCCGCCCACGGCCCGCACGCGCTCGAGCGCCGACTCGTAGTCGCTCCACGGGGACTGGCTGGTCGTGTCGACCACGATGTGGGCGGTATTCCCCAGGATCTTGCGCTTCAGGTCCGCGCTGAAGCCGCCCATGACGCTGATGGCGCTCGACAGCGAAAACGACGCGAGCGCGACCGCGAATATCGACAGACCGCTGATCAGCGTCAAAAATCCGCTCTTCTTCGCGCGTACGTGGCGGGCGGCGACGTAGGTCGCGAACGGTCCTCGTTCGAGCCGGTCGAGAGCCCAGGGAAGCAGAGCGACGACGGTGCCCACAAGAAAAAGAACCCCCGTCGCGATCGCCGCCGACCGCACGAGAGCGTCGCGCAGTGTCCACGCAGACCCCCGCAGCACGGGCAGCCTCTCGGTCCAAAACGTGAAGCCAACGAAGAGCGCGCCGAGTCCGGCCCCTATGCTCTGGAGAACGCCGCGGGCTCTCTCGTGCCGGCGAAAGTCGATCCGCGCTCGCCACAAGAGGAAGGCGATCGCTGCCAGGGCGACGGCGGTCGCCGCGATCACCACCGGGGCAGCGAACGTCTTCACGTTTGCTTGCCCCGCGCGCTCGCCTCGCCCCGCAGGAGCGGAAACAGGATCACGTCGCGAATCGAAGACGAGTTGGTCAGCAACATCACCAACCGGTCGATTCCCATTCCGAAGCCGGCCGTCGGCGGCATCCCGTGCTCGAGGGCGCGGATATAGTCTTCGTCGTAATCCATCGTCTCCTCGTCGCCGTGCTGCCGCCGCTCCACCTGAGCACGGAAGCGCGCGGCCTGGTCGTCCGGGTCATTGAGCTCGCTGAAGGCGTTCAACAGCTCGCGTCCGTGGACGAAGAGCTCGAATCGATCGGTCAGCTCGGGGTGCGCGTCGCTTCGGCGCGCGAGCGGCGAGACTTCGAAGGGATAGTCTTTCACGAAGACGGGCACCGAGTGGGTGCCGTCGGCGCTCCGGTAGTCCTCGGCGAGGAACGGCTCGGCCACGTACTCGTAACAGGCAAAGAGGCGCTCTCCGTCGCTCGTGCACTTGCCGACCCCCTTGCGAAGGTTGCCCCAGTCGATCTGTTTGGCGCGCGGCGACGACCTCGCCCACTCCTTGATCTGTTCGCCGAAGTCCGACCGCAAGAGCTCGACGAGGCCCGCTCCGGCCTGGTCCGACACCGCCGCGACCCACTGCGGGATCGCTGTGCGCTCGGCGGCCGCAGCGACCGCGAGGTCCATCGGCACTCGTACGAAAGGCTCGTCGAGCGCGAAGGGGCGCGCTTCCTTCCAGATGGCGTGGGCCGCAGGCATCGCCGCGGCGAGCTTCGCGTCGACGCCGCGCAAGAGCGTCTCTGTGAAGTCCATCAAGTCGTCGTACGTCGCGTACGCCCAGTAGAACTCGAGCATCGTGAACTCGGGGTTGTGGCGCGTGCTGATCCCTTCGTTGCGGTAGGATCGGCCGATCTCGTACACCCGCTCGAGCCCGCCCACGACCAGCCGTTTCAGGTAGAGCTCCGGCGCGATGCGCATGTAAAGGCGCATGTCGAGCGTGTTGTGGTGCGTGACGAAGGGGCGCGCCGCGGCGCCGCCGATGAGAGGGTGCATCGTGGGCGTCTCGACTTCGAGAAAGTCGTGCGCGTCGAGGATGCCGCGCGTCGCGCGCACGATGTGACTTCGCGCGCGGAAGACGTCGCCGACGGGCGGGTTGGCGACCAGATCGACGTAACGCTGTCGGTAGCGGAGCTCGACGTCGGTCAGCCCGTGCCATTTCTCGGGCAGGGGGCGGTACGCCTTGGTCACGAGACGCAGCTTGTTCGCCATCACCGACAGCTCGCCGCGTTTCGAAGCGATGAGTGGCCCGCGCGCTTCGACGAAGTCGCCGACGTCGATGTCGGACAGGCGCTCGTACTCCTCTTTGAGCCTGGCCTCGTCGAGCATGAGCTGGATCTCGCCGGTTCGGTCGCGGATCCGCGCGAACGACAGGGCACCGGTCGATCGGAGCGCGATGACGCGGCCGCACACGTGAACGAGCCGCCCGCGGGCCGCCTGCTCGACGGACGCTGCGTCGTACTTGCCGCCAGCGAGGGCCGTCGAGACGCTCGCGCGCACCGCCGCGATGTCGTCCACCGAACCGAGCCGACGCACGTCGTTGGCGAACGGATTCTCGCTGCGCGCTCGCAGGCGCGCTGCCTTGGCCCTTCGCGCTTCGATGATGGACTGCTCGGCGGAGAGCGGCTCGGGTGACTTGTTCGCGTTGGGCTCGTCCGTCATTTTCGTTTTCTGAAGCACGGTATTTTCGAGCGCGGCCGACGAAGCCGGCGCACCGGGATCGGCGAAAAGCACCAGGCTTCTAGGGCGCTTCCGCTTCTTCGGCCAGTCCGCCCTTCTTGAGCGTGCCGCCCGCGGCAGCCAAGAGGTACGCCTCGATGAACTCGTCGAGCTCTCCGTCGAGGACCGCGTCGACGTTTCCGTTCTGGTGACTGGTGCGAAGGTCCTTCACGAGCCGATACGGCTGCAGGACGTAGCTGCGAATCTGGTTGCCCCACGCGATTTGCGTTTTGCTTGCCGCTTGCGCCGCCGCCTGCTCCTCGCGCTTCTGCGTCTCGATGTCGTAGAGCTTCGCCTTGAGCATCTTGAGGGCCATTCGCCGGTTCTGGTGCTGCGACCGCTCCGCCCGGCACACGATGACGATCCCGCTCGGGATGTGCTTCAAGCGCACGGCCGTTTCAACCTTGTTGACGTTCTGTCCGCCTTTGCCGCCCGCGCGCATCGTCGTGATGTCGATGTCTTCGTCCTTGACCTGAATGTCGATCTCGTCCTCGATGTCCGGCGTGACTTCGACGGCCGCGAACGCCGTTTGCCTCCGGGCGTTGGCGTCGAACGGCGAGATACGCACCAGCCGATGAACGCCGTTCTCGCTGCGCAGATAGCCGAACGCGTGGTCCCCTTGGACGCCGAAGCTTGCGCCGTCGATCCCGGCCTCGTCGCCTTCCTGGTAATCGATCATGTCGGTCTTGAAGCCGCGTCGCTCGCACCATCGCAGGTACATGCGCAGGAGCATCTGCGCCCAGTCTTTGGCGTCGTTGCCACCAGTTCCGGGATGGATGCTCACGATCGCGCCCGCATGGTCGACCGGGCCGGAGAGCATGCGCCCGAGCTCGGCGCCGCGGACGCGGGCGCGGAGCGCGGGGAGTTGCGCGGCGGCCTCCTTCACGGTCGCCTCGTCGTTTTCGGCGGCGCCGAGCTCGAGGAGCACGATGGCGTCTTCCAAGTCGCGCGTGAGCTTCTCGATCGCACTCAGCCGCTGCTCCACGTCGGACCGCCGCCGGGTCACCACCTGGGCCTTCTTCTGGTCGTCCCAGAACCCCGGGGCGAGCGTCTGCAGCTCGAGCGCGGCGATTTGCGCCTTCAGCTTCGGGAGGTCAAAGATGCCCCCTTAGCGCCATCAGGCGCCGTTGGAGGTCGCTCAGCTCGTCGCGCGTTTCGCTCAGCATGGCCGAAGACCCACACCTCTAACGGCGGGGTGCGCGACGGTCAAGGTGTCCGAAGCGGGGCCCAGCCCTGTCGGCGGGAAAACCAGCCGCCCGTGAGAACGTCGAGGGTGGCCAGCCCTTCGGACTCGCGGAGTTGCGCTTCGAGCTCTTGCGGCGATCCGGCCGGCGCGGTTTGCCCTTCGACCGCGGCGCGCTGCCACGCGAAGAGGGCTTCGAGCGTTCGCGCCGAGAGCCGGGATCGCGCGTCTTCGCGCTCTAGGCGGGTGCGCTCCAGCGTGGCTTCGTCACCGGCGAAGAGCAGCCGGTCGAAGCGCCAGGTAAGACGTAGCTCGAGCACGAGGTTGGCGCCGACCGCGTCGTAATACGTGGTCCCATCTGTCGTGGCGAGCGTTGTCGCGTGCGCCGCGTCGGTCATGAGGCGCATCGCTCGCATGCGCGTCTCCGGAAGCCACGCGCTCACCCGCGAGCGCGTGATCAGCGCGTCGATCCGGGAATCGTCGACGCCGAGCCCGGATGCGCGAAGGGCGGCGGCGACGCACTCGCGCGCGAGTGAGGGTGCCACGAGCGTCGTGGGGTGCGCTGGTGGCGATTCGCCGGCAGCGGGGGACGGCGGCGGTGCGGGTCGAGGCGGGTCGGCCAACCCGTGCACGGGACCGGCGGCGATGCGATCGAGCGCGAGGCCGACGACGATCATTGCGCCGACATCGTTCTGTCCGGACATCAGTTGCTTCGTGAAGCCGACGAGGCTCAGCCAGCTCTGCGTGTGGACGTCGGCACCACCGCCAGAGTGGCTACTCAGTGGCGTGGACGCGCGGTCTTCCGCGTCGAGGTCGCCGTCGGCGAGTCGGTCTTCGAGCGCGTCTTCATCGCTCGAGAAGGTTGGATTGGCGCGCGCCGGCGGAGCGACCAATAGGATCGAGGCGAGGAGCACCGCAAGCCGGAGGGGAGCGAGCATTGCAATGCGCTCTTCAATCGGCGGACCAAGGGCCACTCCGGGCCATTGCGCCGGGTTTCCGCCCCGGTGCGCTGTCCTAGACGGTCGCGGAGTGTCGCTTGGACAGACTCTCCTCCAGCCCTCCGCCGCCTTCGGCCCAACCATGCGGCCGTCGCCAGAATCCATGGCGCGGTCCCGCTCTCGCGCCCCCCGACTCTGCGACCGGCCACACCGCATGCGGCGTTGCCCGACGTCGAAGCAAACGTGGCCACGCCGTCACCCTGCGCGACCACCTGCACGGCACCGCCGTCCAGCGTGGCGACGACCACCGAAGTGGCGGGCCGGCCGGTGCTCTCCGCGATGCCATCGAGCCGCGTGAAGACGAGCGCCGATCCGCCCGCGATCCAGCGCGGGCCGTAGAGGGCGGGGTCGCTCGAGACCAGGGTCGGCGTTCCGCCAGCGACCGGAACGACGTACACGTAGCCACCAGGGAGCTGCGAGCTCCCGCTCGTCCACGCAGACGCGTCCTGTGAGGTCGTGTCAATTTGCAAGAAGGCGATCTGGGTTCCGTCCGGCGATACGGCGAAGTCCGTCGCGGTGGAGCTGCCGGAATCGACGAGGTTCGTATACTGCTGCTCCCGGTAGCAATTCTGCTGTGCGTCGGGCTTGAGCTGATAAATGTTTTCGCTGGATTGTGGGTTCGGCCGGTAGGAAGCGATCACGGTTCCGTCGCGCAGCATCCCGATTTCGCGGGGCATCGTGCCTTTGCAGAGCATGTAGGGGGTCGGCGTCGCATTCTGCATGTCGGGCGCCGTGACGATTTCCCATCCGCTCGCGGTCGGTTGCGCCCACGCGAGACCGTTGCCAGTCCACTCGACACGCGGCGGCTCGAACGTGTACCCAGCGTCTGGCTCGAGACCGACCGGATCGAAGAGCTGCGCGGCCTGCCTGTACGGGACAGGGTACGTCGCGACCACTTGGGGCGGTCCGCCGTCGGTCCCGTTTGCCGCGTACGTCACGATGCGCCACGCGCGATCGAAGACCACGAACCGCGTCCCGTCCGGGCTGAAGTGCGGGTTCGATCCGTAGGGACGCCCGGGACCGAACCCGGTCGTCGAATAGTCGAATGGCGGTGCGGCGCAGCTCGACGCGCTCGTACCCGACCAGAGGTGCGCGAAGAGGCCGGCGTCTGGCCCATGATCGAGGGTGAAGGCCGCGAACTTCAGCGGTTGTCCCGCCGGAGCTTCCCAGTAGTCGTACGCTCGCCCCGCATACGCCGCGAACGCGGCGAGCGGAACCGACGAGCTCGTGATGACATCGGGGCAGAGCACAGGATGGCCGCCGTCACCACCGAAGTCGGCGACGGCATAGAACGCGGAGCTCTGCCCGCCATCGCCTGGGCCACCCTGCGCGAAGAGGACCTGGGCCACGGCTGCGTTCACTTTGGCGGTGTGCGTGTTGCTGCTGCCATAGGCGCTGACGGTAACTTGAAGTTGGTATTCTCCGCCGACGTCGGGAATGAAGCTCGCCTTGGGCGTCGCCGCTCCTGTCAGGGTTTCTGTCGCGACGCGGCTGCCTGCGGGAGAGAGGACCACGGTCCACGCGAACGCGAGGGCTCCGCGCGTGGTCGTGCTGTTCGAGCTGTCGACCGTGGCGGTCTGTCCAACGTACACGGACACGTCCGACGTGACGGCTTGGACGACGGCGCCGGAATCGTCTGCGGCCGCCTCGGTCGGGGCACTGTCGGCCTGGCCGCCCGCATCCACCGCGCCCGTGCTCGTGACAAAGTCGCCCAGGAGAGAGGTGCACGCGATCGCGGCAGCAGAGACGAAAGAAAGGATAACCGCGCGCCGCAGCATCGCCTCTCCGTGTACCACGATCCTCGCCCACTTGCCGTGCCCCGCGCCGCCGCGCGACCATCTCCGTCAGACATGCGCCCCGCCGACCTCTTGGCCCAAATCCGGTTGTTTCAAGGGCTCTCCGACGAAGACCGCGAAGCGCTCGCCAAGCGCGTCGCCGAGAGGCACTTCGTCGCCGGCGAAGTCGTGTTTTCCCAGGGCGACCTGGGCTCGTCGATGTACGTCGTTCAATCGGGTGCGGTTCGAATTTACCTACCGGGCGGCGCGGAGAGCTCGCCGTCCGTGGCGCTCAAAGACGTGCGCGTCGGCGAGTACTTCGGCGAGCTCGCGATCTTCGACGACAAGCCCCGCAGCGCGAGCGTGCGCGCCGTCGTCGACACAGTGCTGCTCGAGTTGACCCGCGAGGAGCTGGCGGAGCACCTCGGGCGGTCCAAGACAGCGGCGATGACCATCCTCAGCGAGATGGCCGAACGCTTGCGCGAAACGAACGCGATGCTGAGCCAGCGCGCCGCCAAAGACGTCGTCAAAGAGTTCGAGGAGAACCTGACTTGGGGGCAGCGACTCGCCGACAAGGTCGCGGAGCTCAACGGGAGTTGGGAGTTCATCCTGGTTCTCCTGGGCCTGACCGCCGGGTGGTGCATCGTGAACGTTCCGGCCGTCGCCGAGCACGTTGGTCTGTATGCGAGAGGAGGCGACGGTAGAGTCGTCGGCTTCGATCCTTATCCCTACATCCTTTACAACCTGGTGCTCGCCATCCTCGTCTCGCTCCAGGGGCCCCTCATCGTGATGAGCCAGAACCGAGAGTCCGCGAAGGATCGCGCGCAAGCCGAAACCGACTTTCGCGTGAATCTCAAGAACGAGGTGGGCATCGAGAAAATGCTCAGCGAGCTCGGGGCTATCCGCGCGGAGACGGCCAAGCGTCTCGACGCTCTCGAGCGGGCCATGCGCGCCGACCGCGTGCGCGCGGAGGTGCCCGCGAAGATGCCCGGGGGGCCCCTCGGGACGCCGTGATATAGCCCCAGCCGAGAAAGCCGATGCTCGACATCCAATTCATTCGAACCTTTGCCGACCAGGTCCGTGCCGCGATCCGGAACAAGGGCCTCGACCTCGACCTCGACCATCTCCTCGCCGCCGACCGGCAGCGCCGCGAGAGCACGACGTTGCTCGAGCAACGGCGAGCGCGCAAAAACGAGCTCTCCGCGCTGATCCCGAAGGCCTCTAAGGACGAGCGTCCCAAGCTCGTCGAAGAAGCCAAGGAAGTGCGCTCCGAAATCGAGGCGCTCGAGGCGAAGGTGGCGGAGGTCCAGAGGACGTATCAAGAGCTGATGTTGCGCGTGCCCAGCGTGCCTCGACCGGAGGTTCCGATCGGCAAAGGCGACGCGGACAACGTCGAGGTCAAGCGCGTGGGGGAGCTTCCGCGCTTCGATTTCCCGCCAAAGGACCACGTCGAGCTCATGACCTCCCTCGGGCTCGTCGACTGGGAGGGCCCGCGGCGGTTCGCCGGAGGCCGCTCCTACGCGCTCGTCGGAGACGGCGCGTTGCTCGAGCTCTCCGTGATGCGCCTGGCCGTCGACGCGCTGGTCGCTCGGGGGATGACCCTGGTCGTGCCCCCCGTGATGGTCAAAGAGCGCGCGATGACCGGCACAGGCTATTTTCCGCTCGGTCGCGACGAGGCGTACTCGATTGCGGCCGACGAGCTGTTTCTCATCGGCACGAGCGAAGTGGCCCTGGTAAGCCTTCACTGCGACGAAACGCTCGATTGGCAGGCACTGCCGCTCAACTACGCTGGCGTTTCGCCGTGCTTCCGCCGAGAGGCGGGGGCTCACGGGAAGGACACGCGGGGCCTTTACCGCGTGCACCAGTTCACCAAGGTCGAGCAAGTGGCCTTCTGCGCGCCCGACGAGGCCGTCGCCGAGAAGCTCCACTACGATCTCCTGGGTAACGCGGAGGCGATCCTGACCAAGCTCGAGATCCCGTACCGCGTCGCCCTCGCGTGCACCGGAGAGATCGGGCTGGGTCAAACGCGCAAGCACGAGGTGGAGTCGTGGATGCCCGGCCGAAACGCCTACAGCGAAACGCACTCGTGCTCATCGTTCGGAGACTTCCAGGCCCGCCGTTCGAACATCCGAGTGCGCCTGGCCGACGGATCGCTCTCGTACCCGTTCACGCTCAACAACACGGCCGTCGCGAGCCCTCGAATCCTCATTCCGCTGCTCGAGAACCATCAGGAGAAAGACGGCTCGGTCCGGCTGCCGAAGGCGCTCGTCCCGTACATGGGCAAAGAACGGCTGACGCCGCGCTAGCCCGGACTATTCGCCCGACATCGACTCGAGCAGAGCGCGAACCTCGAGCGCCACCTCGAACTCGGGACCCTCGGCGAGGAAGGCCTCGAGGTACTTACGGGCGGCAATTCGGTCTCCGCGCGCGTGGTAAACGAGGCCGACCGCGTGGAGCGCGTCGGGGTCTCCCGGCGACTGGCTCAGCGCTCGCGTTCCTTCGCGCAACGCGCCGCGAAGATCGCCGAGGATGCGCAGCACGTGACAGAGCGCGACGCGGGCCCCGAGATGCCCCGGGGCGAGCTTCAGGCAAGCCGTGTACGCATCCCGGGCTGCCTCGACTTCCCCCAGCTCGAAGAAGGCCGCTCCGAGGAAGTAATAGGCATAGACATTCTTGGGGTCGGCATCGAGTGCGCGACGGAGCTCGCCCATCGCCTCGTGGTAGCGCTCTTCGTGCAGCAGCTCGGTGGCCTCTTCGACGGCGTTCCAGTGGGCCGCGTCGCGTCGCTCGTCTTCGTGCACGGTCGTCATGTACCCGGGCTCTTCTGGCTAGCGCACGAACGGCGCGAACGCCACCAGCAGGGCCTTGTCGATGCGCTTCGGACGAAGGGTGGCCAGATCGACGAAGCCCCAGGTGGTCAGCGCCCGGGCGAGCAGTCGGCCGTCGGCCTTCCGCACGAGCTCCGTCGCGCGATGGCACTTGGCGACCATGACGCTGGATATCCACGTACGCGCGTCGATGACGTCGCCGCGTAACGCGGGACGCATATAGTCCACCTCGTGGCGCACCACGACGAAGACGGCGCCCAGGCGCTGGTACGCGTCGAAGTCGAACCCGACCGCGGTCGAATGGGCGATCGCGACGTCCTGGATCCAGCGAACAAACGCAATGTTGCTGGCGTGGCCGAGCATGTCGACGTCCCCGGCGCCGACGACCAGCTCCAGCCGATAGTCTTGAGGTTCGGGCACGCGAGGCCCAGGCTAGGGCAATCGGCGTCCACCCGCGAGCGCCGTTCTCGCTGGCTCGACGGTCGTCTTCCGCAAACGGGAGCGCGCCTCGGCCATCGCCGGCCCGCATTTGCGGGGAACGATTCATGCTTAAATCGGGTCGACGATGGCCCTTCCGGTAGCTCTGGAACAGTTCATTGGGGTCGAGCGCCTCGCCCTCCTGCGCGAAGTAGCCCTCGTGCCGCGGGACCTGGCGTCGGTGGTGCCCGAGGCTCGTCCGGGCGACGACGTCGTCGTGCTCGTCCATGGCTTCCTCGCCACTGCGGGCGTCTTCCGGCCGCTTCGCGCGCGTCTCGAGCGGGAGGCGGGCGCTCGCGTCGCGACATTCACTCACGCGCCCTGCGTCGGCATCCGGCGGATCGCACGCCGCCTCGCGGACCTCATCGACCACGTTCCGCTGGGTACGCGCATCACGGTGGTCGGCCACTCGCTCGGTGGCGTGGTCGCGCGCTGGTACGTCCAGGAGATGGAGGGCCATACTCGCGTCTCGCGGACCATCTCGCTCGCGAGCCCGTTTCGCGGTGTCAACGTCCCCCAGCTGCTGGTCGGGGCCGACCTCCACGAGCAAAGCGAGCTTCTCAGGCGCGTGCGCGATCGCGCGCACGTCCATGGCGTCCCGCACACGTCCGTTGTCGCGGCGGCCGATTCCGTCGTCGTCGGAGTCGAGACCGCGTGCCTCGGCTACGGCGATGTCGTCGTCGTGCCCAAGCGCGGGCACAATGGCTTGTTGTTCGATCACGCGGTGGCGGCGATGGTCATCGATCGCCTGAATGGCCGGTGACCCACGCCCTCCGGCAATCCTCGGAGAGGCGCGGATCGATCAGCGCGCGATCTTGTCTCGAAGCTTCTCGACGATGTTCGGATATCCTTCGTTCGGGTCGTTCATCTTCTTTCGGAACTGGTCGTAATAGTTCTTCGTCAGGCTCGACCCCTCCGTGATGATGTCGACGACCCGATACCCGGCGGAGGTCTGCTTCACTACGTAGTCGACCCGGACCGCAGGGTCGCGCGGCTTGGTCTTGCTCTTCGCCTCGGTGAGGACGCGCGTGTCGCCGGCCGCGTCGCGGGCACCGTGAAAAGCGACCTCGTAGTCGAGCGTTCGCGCCAGGTTCTTCCGATAGCTCTTGCGCACGAGCTGGCTGAGGAGGTTTCGCAGCTCTTCTTTCTGCGGGTCGGCATACTTGGCCCAGAGGTCGTCACAGCTCGGGACAGACGGAGGGCAAGGCTCGCCGAACGCGCGTCGGGTCAGCTCCCCGTAGTCGACGAACCCGTCCAGCGCGTCGTTGATCTGCGTGTCGCGCGTCGGCGACGCCGGCTCGCGCAGAAGCCGATCGAGCTTCGCGTGCTCGTGCTCGATGAAGCTCTGCGCGTCGTCGGCTGAGGCCGGGGACGACAGCGCGAGCGCAATGGCGGCTGAGGAAAGCGTGACGAGGGGGCGGAGTCGCATTTTCGGAGAAAACCTCGGGTCCCGAACCTGGATCATCGCGCGGTCCTGCGCAAGGTTCGATGCGCGGGGCTCGCGAACGGTCTCCACATGCCCTTGGACGGGCTCGAGCACCCAGGAATTCAATCATCTGGCGGGCGGCAAGCTTCTCCGCAGCCCAGTCACGTCGCGGCTGAGTGTGACCCGGAAGCTCGCGCCGCCGCCGCCCGCCTTCTCGACGCTCAGCCCCGCCCCCATGGGGGCATGGTCCTCGACGATCCGCCGAACCACCGCCAGCCCGATTCCGGCGCCGTGGGTGCGTGTCGTGAAGAAGTCCTCGAAGATCCGCGCGCGCTCGCCTTGCGGGATGCCCGGCCCCTGGTCGTCCACCGCCAAGGTCACTTCTCGTTCTTGTGGCTCCACTCGTACCACGACCGTCGCGCCCGCGGAGCTCGCCTGGATCGCGTTGCGAACCAGGTTCCAGAGAACCTGACGGATCTGGGGTCCGTCGCACCGCGCGAGAGCGGACTCGCTCGGCGGCCCCTCGTAACGTACGCGTACGTCCGACCCGCGCGCTGCGTTTGCCGCGAGTGCAACGACCTCGCGCGCCAGTGCCGCGACGTCGGTCGCTTGCGCGGTCGGCGGTCGGCGCTTGGAGAGGTCGAGCATGTCGCCGACGAGGTCATTGAGCCGTCTGGCCTCGCGGTGCACGATCGCGCAGAGGCGCTTGTCGTCGTCTGTGAGCGACGGAGACTCTTGAAGCATCTCGATCGAGCCGGTGATCGAGCCTAGCGGGTTGCGGATCTCGTGCGCGAGGGCGGCGGCGATTCGCCCAAGCACCGCGAGGCGCTCGGCCTCGAAGGCGCGTCTGGTTGCGGCCTGAAGGGCGCCGCCGGTCAAGCGCAAGCGCTCGGCGAGATAGCCGCCGAGCAGGGCAACGACCGTGACCCCCAGCGTATTGACGAGCAGCGGGTAGATGAGCTGTGCCGTCTGGACGGCGTAACTGGCCGCGTCTTGATCGGGGGGAGGGTGAACCCAGCCGAAGTGGAATCCCGCGCAGAGAAGGCTGTAGATCCCGATCCCGAGCGCCGCCGCGAACGCCGCGCCACGGAGTCCGACCAGGATGGCCCCCACCAGGCACGTGAGCGCGTAGAACGACGTCGCGCCGCTCGATGCGCCGCCCGAGACGTAGACGATCGCCGTCCAGGTGATCTGGTCCAGCGCGATTTGCGACCACGCGAGGGGGAGCAACCTCTTGCCCGAGCGCAGCACCGCCGCGTACAGAGCGGCGAGGGCGAATCCCGACCCGATCGTCACGAAGACGACGCGGAGGCTGAACGGGTAGCGCGCCAGCTCGCCCTGCAGGTACAGCGTGGCGGTCGCGCCCAGCAAGAGCACGAGGAAGGCGAGGCGCAGCCCGGTGATCCAGGCGATCCGCCCGGCGAGGCTGTGATCCGGCGACGGAGAGCGGATCCCAAGCTCCATGTCGATCGGGTAGCGGCGCGCGGCTACTCCGCCTTGATCTTTCCCGCGATGCTGAAGATCGGCAGGTACATCGCGATCAGGACGACGCCGACGGTGCCCCCGATCCCGACCATCAACGCGGGCTCGATGAGGCTCGTCAGCGCGGCCACGGCAACATCCACCTCTTCTTCGTAGAAGTCTGCGATCTTGTTGAGCATCACGTCGAGCGCACCGGTTTGCTCGCCGACGCCGACCATCTGGACCACCATCGACGGAAACACGTTCGTCTCCATCAGCGGCTGCGCCATGTTCTTGCCTTCGGCTATGCGCGCCCGCGCGTACATGACCGCCTCTTCGATGATCACGTTCCCGGCAGTCTTGGCGACGATCTCGAGAGCGTCGAGGATCGGCACTCCGGAAGCGAGCAACGTGCCGAGCGTGCGCGTGAAGCGTGCGACCGCGATCTTGCGGAGCACGCCTCCGACGATGGGCACGCGGAGCAGCGCCGCGTGGATCGCCCGCTTCCCCCGCGGGGTTCGGTAGGTGTACGTGACAGCCACAATGACGCCGGTCAGGGCGAGAAATATCCAGAGGGCGTTGCCGACGAAGGCCCGCGAGATGGTCATGACGAACCGAGTCAACACGGGAAGCTCGTCCTTAGACCCGAAGTCCTTGAACATGTTCTCGAACCCGGGGATGACGAACGTGAGCAAGATCGTCAGCACGCCGACGAAGACGAAAATGACGATGCTCGGATAGACCATCGCGCCGCGCACTTGCCTGCGGAGCTTCACCGACTTTTCGATGTATACGGCGAGGCGATTGAGGATGGTGTCGAGAATGCCGCCGACCTCCCCGGCCTGCACCAGGTTGACGTAGAGGTGATCGAAGACCTTCGGGTGGCGCCGCAAGGAATCGCTGAAAGTCGCCCCTTGCTCCACGCTCGCCTTCACGTCGCGTAGAATGTTGGCGAAGAACTTGTTGTCGGTCTGTCCCTGAAGGATGTCGAGGCACTGCACGATCGGCAGGCCCGCGTCGATCATCGTGGCGAAGAGACGAGTGAACGTGACGACGTCTTTTTGGCCGACGCCGGTCCCAATCTGAAGGGTGAACGCCTTGGGCTTCTTCTTGACCCTCGTCGGCTGCAGCTGCTGGGCGCGCAGGCGCTGATTGACCGCGTCTTCGGACTCGGCCTCCATCAACCCCTTTCGGACCTCCCCCGTCCTTCCGCGCGCCTCCCAAACGAATTCGGCCATCGTCAGTGCACGAGTGTACAGTTCGCGCGCGCGGAGGGTCAAAGTTCCCCCGGCGCCAAACGCGCAATCGGTCGCATCTCTCGTACATTGGCGCCAGCCAGTTGGCGCAATCGGCGGTCGAGGGGCGTTGCTCCCCTGGTCTGCCGGTCGCACAATCGATCCGTCCCCGATGGCCAGCACAGCCGACGACATCGCGCGCCGAATCGTGGCCGATGGAGTGGCTCCGCATGCCGCGGCTGGCTGCGCGGTGAGGCGAGGCGCGTGGCGGCGCGAAGTCGGCGGGTCGGCCGAACTTCCGTTCGATCTGGCGAGCCTCACCAAACCGATGACCGCGGTGGCCGTGGCCCGAGCGGGCGTCGACCGCCGCATGCCGCTCGGCGCGTTCTTGTCGGAGGCCCATGGGACAGCCAGTGAGCACGTGCCTCTGGAGCTTTTCCTAGCCCACCGCGCGGGCCTCGAAGCCCACCGCCCTCTCTACGAACCGGTCATGCGCGGCGAAGCCGTGGATTATCCGGCCGCGCTCCGCGAAGCTGCTCGGGCGCGCCGCGCCGACGCCTCTGGCGCTCCCCCCCCTGATGGCTTCGCGCCCGTGTACAGTGACCTCGGCTACCTCTTGGCGGGCGAGGCGCTCGCCCGCGCGACTGGTGCGCGCGACGCAGGCGAGGCCATCGCTCGCTTCGTGCTGGATCCCCTGGGGATCGCTGGCCAAGCGGGGACCGTCCGCGATCTCGCCGCCCGCGGCGTCTACGGCCCATTCGCTCCGACCGAAACCGTCGCCTGGCGTGGCCGCGGCGTCGGCGCCGGCCCGATCGTGGGCGAGGTGCACGACGAGAACGCGTGGGCGCTGAGCGGTAAAGGTGGGTCGGGGCACGCAGGGATATTCGCGACCATCGACGCCGTGCTGACGTTCGGCGCCGCGGTGCTCGATGCACTCGACGGCGTCGGAGCGCCGTTCGGCGAGCCCGTCGATCTCACGTGGACCGTTCGGCGGCGCGAAGGAGGGGGCAGCCTTCGCGCGGGGTTCGACGGCAAAAGCGCGGAGGCGTCGAGCGCGGGGGAACGGTTGGCGGCGAGGAGCTTCGGCCACCTCGGCTTCACGGGGACAAGCGTGTGGATCGACCCGGACGCGAAAGTGGTCGTCGCGCTCCTCACGAACCGTGTGTGCCCCACGCGTGACAATGCTGTCATTCGCGCCGCCCGCCCCACCGCACACGACGCCCTGTTCGATTTAGCTACTTTTCTAGCCCTACGCTGACTCGAGTCGTGGCATTATTCACGCACTGTCCCCAAGTTGTACCCATGAACGCGGGACCGTTCACGGCGGCGCGACCACAACCCAGGCACGGCGCGGGCAAGGCATGCGACCTTCGGAGAGCAAGCACACGGAAGCGAGGCTGCGGTGAGCCAATCCGGCGGCCGGGCGGATAGCGCAGACTACAACCTGCGCATCCTGTGGCCTCTGGCACGCTGGATAGAGGACAATCTCGGGGCGGAGGCGCTGGCATCCGCGCTCGAGGGAACCGGCGTGACGGCCGCCCAGTTCGAGGCCAAACACGATTGGGTCTCGGCGGACACGTTCGAGACGATCCTCGCGCATGCCCGAGCGCTCATGCCCGATGACGAGACGTTCATGAGGGCCTGCGCGTATCGAATCAAAGAGGCGTATGGGCCGATCCGCTATGTGCTTTGGGCTGCTTCACCCGCAGCCGTTTACGCACAAATGCTCAGGACGTACTCTCTCGTCTCGACGGTCGGGAGACTCTCGATTCTGTCGCAAGACCGAACCAGCCTGGCCTTTCGCGTCGAGTCGGACGGCCAGGCGATAAGCCGGCTCACATGCCTCGCGCGCCAGGCCAACTGCAGGACCCTGCCGACGATGTGGGGATTGCCGGCGGCGCACGTGAAGGAGCGCGGCTGCATCGGCCGCGGCGATCCGGCCTGCGAGATTCACCTGCGCTGGTATGCGGCTCGCTCTCTCGTGCCTGTGTTCCTCGGAACGGCCCTATTCGGCGCCCTGGGCCTGCTCCTCCAGCGCTTCGGGATTGCTTCGATACCCACGCCGGTGTTCCTCGCGATGCTTGGGGCGGCAGTGGGCTACATCGTCGAGGTCCGCCGCACGGAGGGCATCAATCAGAGCACCCGCCAGGAGATGATGGACGCCCTCCGTCAGATCGCGGGAGAGGAAGCCGAGGCCCGTCGAGAGATCGTGGATCTGCACCAGCGGCAGAAGGAGTGGACGCGACTTGTCGAAGAGCAGGTCGGCGAGCGGACGCGCACGCTCGAGCGCGTGCTGAGCGGGATGCAGGGTCTGCAGCAAGAGCGGGCCAGCACGCTGCTGGGTTTCTCGCACGATCTTCGCAATCCCCTGCAAGTTCTCCAGTTCGGGACCGAGGCATTGCGCGTCCGGTGCCGCGGCGAGTCTCAGGCTCACGTGATGAGTGTGCTCGATGACATGGATGTCGCCTCGTCCCAGATGAAGCGGATGCTGAGCGATCTCGTCCAGACCGCGAGCAGCCAGAGGGCCACGCTGCAATTCACCTCGCAGCGGATCGAGGTCGCCGAGCTGACCGAGCGGCTCCAGCGGCGGCTCCGTGCTCTGGTACACGGGGGTGACGTTCGTGCGACCGTTTTTGCCACACGGGAGGCTCCGAGCACGATCGAGATTGACCCGCTCCTGCTCGACCGCATCGTGGACAACTTGCTGGGCAACGCGGCGAAGTACACCGACCGCGGAGGCGTCATCGTGGAGCTTGACGGGACCCCCGGCTTCTTGGTCATTAAGGTCTCGGATACGGGCCGCGGCATGGATCAACAGCAACTGGAACGCTGCTTCACTCCGGGCGGGTCAGACCCCGAGCTTCGCGCGCGTGACAGCTTCGGGGTCGGGCTTTCAGTGGTCGTACAGCTACTCGATCAAATCGGCGGGCGCCTCGAGGTGATGTCGAAGCTCGGAGAAGGCACGACGTTTTGGGTGCACTTGCCCTTGAAGTGCGCGCAGGCCGAGAAGCGCGTGTCCGGAAACCTTCCCGCGCTTGGCGGAGGGGAGCCCTTAAGCCGTGTGGTTCGCATCCGTAGATTGAGTGCATGAGTAGGATAGGGGGCGTTCCTGAGGAGCCCCGCCCGGACGCCGAGAGCGGGAACGTTGCCTATTTGCCCATCGTGCGCCCGCCGTCGGGCGCGGTCGCGAGGTCAAGCCTGGCCGAGGCCGAGGAGATCGCGCCCCTCTCGGAGCGTCGACCGCTCGCTGTGCCGGGGCCAGCTCCGAAGCGGATGGTCGATGTATTCCTCCGCTACCTCGAAGCCGAAGGGACAACCCACGTGTTCGGGATCCCTGGTGGACTGCTGTACCCGTTGATGTCGGCGATCGAGACCTGTTCGTCGCTGACGTTGATCGTGACCAAGCACGAGGAGGGAGCCGCGTTCATGGCCGACGGCTTCGCTCGATCGACGGGCAAGCTGGCGGTTTGCGCCGGTACGTCCGGTCCGGGAGCGACGAACCTGGTGACGGGGGTCGCCTGCGCGTTCGCAGACGGCGTGCCGATGCTCGTGGTCACCGGCCAAGCTGCGTCGCATGCGCTCGGAAAGGGGGCTGCACAGGAAACGGCCCGAGAGGACATCGACATTGTCGAGATGTTCCGCCCCATCACAAAGTACTCGGCGATGGTGACCGGCGCCGAAACACTTTCGCACCACCTGCGACGCGCCTTGCGCCTCGCGCTGACGGGCCGGCGCGGACCGGTACATCTCAACGTTCCCGTCGATCTCTGGGAGCGCGGCGCCGAGGAGGACTGGTTCGACCCGTGCACGTATCGTCCTGAGACGCGTGCCTTCGATCGCCTCGCGGTTCAGCGCGCGGCTGACGCGTTGCTCGGCGCGCATCACCCGGTACTGCTCGTGGGCTCCGGCGTCGCTGCGGCGCGCGCGGAAGAGCACTTGCGCGTCCTTGCAGAGCTCCTGCATGCACGTGTCGCGACGAGTCCGCGCGCGAAAGGCGTCTTCCCCGAGGATGACCCGCTCTCTCTGGGCATTTTCGGAAATGCAGGGCACCGCGATGCGCGCGAGATAATACTGGGTGACGAGGTCGATATTCTCTTTACGGTCGGCACGTCGCTTGGCGAGACGAGCACGTTCAACTGGACCCCTCGCCTGCTACCCAGCCGCGCTCTGATTCAGCTGGACATCGACGCCGACCGAATCGGCCGGAACTACCCTGTCGACATACCCCTGGTGGGCGACGCGCAGGCGATCCTCGTCGAGCTCGCCTACCACATCCATCGGCGTATTCGCGACGGCGTGCCTTCCGCCTCACGCTGGAGAACGCATCCCGAGCTGCCGCGAGGGCACGAGCGGTACGATGAACCAGGCGCTCGCACGAGCGCGAGCGTGCCGATGACGCCGCAGCGCTGGCGTGTCGACCTCGAGGAGGTGCTTCCCGAAGACGCCGTCGTTTTTTCGGACATTGGGGCACACATGCTCTTCAACATGCACCACTTGTGCATAGGGCATGGGCAGCGCTTCTTCATCAACCTCGGTTTCGGTTCGATGGGACATGGTACGGTGGCTCCGATTGGAGCCGCGCTTGCGATGCCGGGCCGCCCCGTCTTTGCTCTCGTCGGCGACGGCTGCTTCGCCATGAACGGGATGGAGCTGATCACTGCGGCCGAGCAAAACGTGCCGGTCATCTGGATCGTCGAGAGCAACAATATGCACGGCATTACCTGGCACGGGAGTAAGATTCTCGGCCGCGGGACGCCGCTCCATTCGGTCGTGTACAAGCGCCCTCTCGAGGTGGCAGCGCTGGCGCGTGCCATGGGACTGCACGCGCGGGTGGTCGATCGCCCGGGCCAAATGCAGGATGCCGTTCGCGAGTTGCTTCGCCTGCAATCGCCCGGCCTGATCGAGGTCCGCGTCGATCCGGCAATCATGCCGCCGCTCGGCGAGCGCGTGAAGGCGCTCGCGGGATTCATCGAGCCGTGAGCGCTGTCGACCAGTCGTCCCACCGCAGAAGCCCGCTTGACGACGCCCCCTGGCCCGAAAAGCTCACCGCGCGCGTCGTCACGCCGGGCGTGCGCCCCGCCATCCATGGCTATGACGTCGAGGCCGATCTGGCGCGGCACTACTCATTCGCAGAAACCGTACTGCTCGCTCTGACCGGCGATCTTCCGAGGCCCGAACAGGGTCGCGCCTTCGAGGTTGCCCTTCAATTCGCCTCCCCGGCCCCGATCAACGAAGCGCCGACGCACGCCGCGGCCATCGCGCGGATGTGCTCCGGCACGACGAGCTCAATCCTGGGGACAGCGGCAGTCGCGCTCGCCGAGCAGGCGCGGGTACTTCTCGCTGAGCACGGCGCATGGATCGAGGCGCTATCGGGCGTCATCGCCGGCGTGCCCGCGGAGCACCGGGCAACCTCCGACGCCGAGCGCGCGTCGGTCGCGCGACTGCGGTCGGCCTTGGAAGGTAAGGTGGAGGTCCCCGCGCTGGCTCACGATGTGAGCCGCCCCGCGGCGCTCCTCGCCGCCCTCCACGCATGCGGACTGAGGACCGCAAAGCAAATCGAGTGCGCGCTCGTCGTTGCCAAGCTTCCGGTGGCCGTCGCCGAGGCGCTTGCCACGCCGGCCCGCAGCTTTCGGAAGTACCCTACGCTCCTGCCGCCCGTCGCGTACGTGGACGACGAACCATGATCCGTACGCGGGTAGCCCGGCACGTCGTCGGGGACAATCTCTATTTCGGGCATCGCACGATCGCGGACTTGCTCGGCGGCGAGACGTCGACCGGCCTCATGGCCATGGCTGCAACCGGGCGGCGACCCTCCGATGAAGAGCGCGCGGTGCTGGATGTGATCGCCGTCGTTCTGACTTCGGCGGACCCGCGCATCTGGCCGCTCAAGCTCACGCGGCTGGTCTCGTCGTTCGGTAGCACCCTCGCAGGCTTCGGCGCTGGCCAACTGGCGATGGACGGCCATAGCATCGGTCCTTGGACCGCCGGCGCGGCCGCCGACGAGCTCGTGGCCTTGCGCGATCTCGTCGCAGGGCGCATCGAAGACCCAGACGCGGTTCAGGGGGCCGTCCGCGAACGCGTGGAGCGACGCCCGCGGATGGTCGGATATGGAGTGCCCTTTCGCGAGCGAGACGAACGCATGGAGGCGCTTCGCGTGCAGGTCGTGAAGATGGGCCGGCAGGGGCTGCTTTTCTGGACGCTCCAAGAGGCCCTATCCGCGGGAATGATGCAAAAGTGGCAGGCAGCTCCGAACGCCGCCATCGGTGTCTCCGCCGTCCTTCTCGACCTCGGCTATGCGCCGCTTCAAGCCTCGGCGGTGGCGACTTTCTTGAACGCGAATGTCTTCGCCGCCAACGCCTTCGAAGCCGCCCAACAACGCGAGCCGCTGATGCAACGGTTGCCCGACGAGTGCGTCGACTATATCGGCCCGGCCCCACGGGTCACCCCCAGGGCCTCTGGTCAGTAGGCCATGATCTCGGCTACGTTCGCGTCCACGATGGTGTGAAGTCCGCGGGCTGCCGCGAGCGCGCCAAACGTCGCCTCCAGGCGCAGGACGTTCGCGTCGGCAGTCACAGTCGGGCCGTCAAGCGGATGGTCGAGGCCCATGAGGCGTCCCAGGGGATCACCGGTGAGAACGCCGAACGCCGATCGCAGCCGATCGGCTGCCGCGGGGGCGTCCTCGCCCCAGGCGCCCATCAGCAGAAGGCGCGCGGCGACCGCCGCGACAGCCGCATTCGCGGCCGGGCGGAGGGTGATCGCGACGGCCGTCGTCGCCCGCAGGAGTCCTGCGAGCCCGCTCGCCCATTCTCCGTCGAAGGGTCCCGGGGCAAATGCCCGGAGCGGGGCTTCGCCCGCGAGCGTCGATGCCGATGCCAGTGGCTCGGCCTTCAGCGCCGGGAGTGATCGCCGGAGCCGGCCTTCCGCGAAGTAGATCGCTGCCCTCAGCGGACCGAGCTGTCCCCTTTCGACGACCAGCCCCTGCCCCGCGAGCAAAGCTATTTGCTCGTGCCCGCCCGGCATGGTCCGCCACATGCGCGTCACCGCGCGCTCAACCGAGCGACCTTCCTCCGCTTCTCCGAGAGCGACGAACGCGGCGTCGACGCGACCTGGGTCGAACGGTACGCGCGCAACCAGAAGCGTCGTCTTTGCGTACCCCGCAAAGACGATCTGCTCGGCGCCACGCGGGTCGAGCCCGCCGTGACGCTGCGCAAACCGATTGAAGCGGGACTCGGGGACGATCTGCGCGACCGCGGGCCCGAACACCGGGCCCGCGAGCAGATCGCGCGGCGCCATCTCAATCAGCCAGGTGAGCCCCGCGGCGGGCACCAGGTCGATCACCCGGTCGAGCTGGAGCGTCTCGCCAGCGCCGGCCTTCTGACCAAGCCGACTCTCGCCCGCCGCCCCGCCGCCGCGTGCCTTGCCGCACGCGCTGGCCGCGAGCGCGCCGAGCAACGCCAATGCATTCCTGCGCGAAAGCCCTCCATGACTCCCCGCCTCCGCGCCTCCCCGTCCCATCTCTCATTCTTTCATCCGGCGACGCGGATGAGGGCGAAGCGGCGGTTCTTCGAGCCCACGCGCACCAGGTGCTCGGTGCCCGGATCGAGGCGCGCTTTCGGATTCGTGACCCGCGCCCCGTTCACCTCGACACCCCCCTGTTCGACCAAACGACGTGCCTCGCTGCTGGACGTCGCAAGGTTCGCTTGTTTGAGCGCCCACGCGAGCTCCGCAACCCCGCCCTTCGGGTCCACCACCACGCGCTCCACGTGCTCTGGGACCGCGTCTTTTCCGTAGACGCGCTCGAACTCGCTCGCCGCGCTCGCCGCCGCCTCGGCGCCGTGAAAACGCCCGATGATTTCGCGCGCGAACATGGCTTTGATCTCCATCGGGTTGCGCCCCGCCGCCCGGTCGCGCTTCAGCGCCGCCAACTCTTCGTTCGAGCGGCTCGAGAGAAGCTCGAAAAAGCGAAAGATCACCCCGTCGTCGATCTGCATCGCCTTGCGGAACATCGCGTTGGGCGCTTCCTGGATCCCGATGTAATTGTCGGCGCTCTTGCTCATTTTCCTGCCGACGACGACACCATTCTCGACTCGCGCGTCGGTTCCCTCGAGGATCGGTGTGGTCATCACGACCTGCGGACGCTTGCCGTACTTGCCCATGAGGTCGCGGCCGACCAAGAGATTGAAGAGCTGATCGGTGCCCCCGAGCTCGACGTCGCATTCCAGCACGACCGAGTCGTACCCCTGGAGCAGGGGGTACAGAAACTCGTGCTGATGGATGGGCCGGCCTTCCTCGAATCGCTGGCGGAAGTCTTTGCGCTCGAGCATCCGCGAGACGGTTGCTTTGGCCATGAGCTCGATCGACGTGGCGAGACCCATTTGGTCGAGCCACTCCCCGTTGCGGCGGATCTCCAGCCTAGACGCGTCCAGCACTTTGCATGCTTGGGCGAGATACGTCTCGGCCGCGCGCTCCACCTCATCGCGCGTCAAGCGCGGGCGGCTGTCGTTCTGCCCCGTCGGGTCGCCGACCATGGCCGTGAAGTCGCCGACGAGGAAGATGGCCGTGTGCCCCAAGTCCTGGAAAGTCCGCATCTTCTGGAGCAAGACCGTGTGGCCCAGGTGCAAGTCCGGTCGCGTGGGGTCAAAGCCGGCCTTCACGCGCAACGGACGGCCGGTTCGATGCGAACCCGCCAGACGCTCTTCCAGCTCAGTGCGCACGTGCAAGTCGACGATTCCGCGCTCCAGTAGCGCGAGCTGCTCTGCCGCGGGGATCACCACTCAGTCATCGTCTTTGCCGCCCGTGATGGGCAAGTGTCGGCTGCCGTTGACGATCTCTTTCAGCTCCTTGCCGACCTTGAAGAACGGCAGCCGCTTGGCGGGCACGTCGACCGGCTCACCCGTGCGCGGGTTGCGTCCCGAATAGGGCTTGTACGGGCGCACCGTGAAGCTGCCGAAGCCGCGGATCTCGATGCCCTCGCCGCGCTGGAGAGCTTCCGTCATGGCGTCGAAAACGCAGTTGACGACGAGCTCGGCCCGCGCCTTCGTCAGGTCTGCGCGTTGCGCTGCGAGCGCGTCGATGAGTTCGCTCTTGGTCATGCTCGCCTCCGTCGGGGCGCCCCCGCGACAAAAACCATTGGTATCACCGAGGGTTGCGCAGCGTCAACGCCGAGGCCCCTTCACGCCGCCATAGCGCACGCCTCACCTCGCGCGCAGCGTGGTCTTGTCGAGATCATGGTGCCTGCCGGCCGACGACGACCCGCCAGGCCCGCCGGTCGCCCGCGAGTTCCAGCTCTCCGGCCCGACAGGTCGATGCAAGCTGCCGGTTTCGCCGCGTCACTCCAAGTCCACTCGGACAGCGACGGTTGCCCCGGCGCGGCGACCAGCGTCAGTGCTCCGACTCCCGCTTGGTTGCCAGCGACGTCGAGAGTTGAGTGAAAAACGAACGTCGACTAAGTCAGGTGGGCCCGCGCGATGTCGAAGCCGCGCCTACACAACGCCCGCCTCTTCGCCTCGTGGCTCGTGGCTCTCGCGACGCTCGTGGCCCAGCCGGCGTGGGGCCAGGCCCCCGACGATCGAGAGCCGGGCGCACCCAGACTGCCGGTGGTCGTGCCGCCCGTCGTGAAGGCAAACGATGGAGCCCGATACCCCCAGCAGGCGCTCTCCGAGGGGTTCTACGACACCGTCGACGTGCTCCTGCTGCTCACGATCGACGCCAACGGCATTGTCACCAGCGCCGTCGTCGACAAGCCCGCCGGCCATGGCTTCGACGAGGTTGCGCTCGCGGCCGCGCAAAAACTCGTTTTCGACCCGGCGACGCGGGACGGCAAGCCCGTCGCGGCGAGAACGCGGTTCGTCTACCGTTTCACGCCCCCCCCAGCGGTTCTCTCCGGGCGCGTGGTCACTTTTGCGCGCGAGCGGCCCATCACTGGAGCGACGGTCGTCGTGCGCGATCCGTTGGGCCACGAGCGCACCGTCACCACGGGCTTCGACGGCACATGGCGCATCGAGGGGCTGCCGGCGGACACGTATCACGTCACGGTGAGCGCGCCAGCGATGGCTTCGCACGAGGCCGACGAGACGCTCAACCCCGGCCAGGAGGCCGCGGCCACCGACCGCCTCGCGCCCCTCGCGGCGGTCGAGCCGGCGGCGGCTGCCTCGCCCAACGCCTCCCCCGGCGGCTCGGAGGTGGTCGAGGAAGTGGAGGTCCGCGGAGAGAGGCCGCCCCGCGAAGTCACGAAGCGTACCCTCGAGCAGCGCGAAATCAGCCGTATCCCGGGCACCAACGGTGACGCGCTGCGCTCGCTGCAAAACCTGCCCGGTGTGGGGCGCCCGCCAGGGGGAGCGGGGCTGCTCATCGTGCGCGGCTCGGCGCCGCAAGACACCCAATACTTCGTGGACGGTACGCCGGTTCCGCTCGTCTACCACTTCGGTGGGCTGTCGTCGGTCGTCCCCACCGAGATGCTGGACCGGATCGACTTTTATCCCGGCAACTTCAGCTCGCAATACGGGCGGGCGATGGGCGGGATCGTCGACGTGGGGTTGACCGATCCGAAGAAAGACGCCGTGCACGGCTTCGCGCAGGCCGATCTCATCGACACGCGCGTCTTCGCCAGCGGCCCGCTCTTCGATACCGGGTGGAGCTTCGCGGTCGCGGGCCGCCGCTCGTGGTTCGACCTGTGGCTCGGTCCAGTGCTCAAGGCTGCGGGTGCCGGCGTGAGCGTCGCACCCGTGTACTACGACTACCAGGCCCTCCTGCAGCGCGACCTCGGCAAGCGATCGAACATCCGCTTCGCGTTCTTCGGGTCCGACGACCGGCTGGCGATCCTGCTCAACAGCGCGCCGTCGGGCAACCCGACTCTCACCGGCGGGCTCGGTTTCCATACCGGCTTCTGGCGCGCGCAGGCGCTCTACCGCAATCGGTTCAGCGACGACACCGAGCTGCGCGTGGTCGCCGCGGCCGGCGAGGACTATTTCGAGTTCAACTTCGCGAACCTCGTGTTCAACGTCACCGATTGGCCGATCACCTCCCGCGTGGAGCTCGCCCAGAAGCTCGAGAAGCGGCTGACGATGAACGTCGGCCTGGACATGCTCTACGAGCCGTACACGATCACCGTACAGGCCCCCCCGCTGCCGAAGCCGGGAGAACCGCCGCCCGGTCCGTTCAGCACGCGGCCGCAGCTGTACACGCACTCCTCGGACTCCATCTACCAGCCCGCGTTCTACACGGAATGGGAAGCGACGCCGTGGGCCGGCACGCGGATCGTTCCGGGCGTGCGGCTCGACTACACGAAGGCCACCAAGTCGTGGGACCTGGCGCCGCGCTTGGTCGTGCGGCAAGACGTCACGCGCGCGCCGCGGACGACCCTCAAGGCTGGCGCCGGGCTCTTCACCCAACCGCCGCAGCCGCAAGAAACCAACGCGGTCTTCGGAACGCCGGGGCTGACGAGCAACCGCGCCTACCACTACGACGTCGGGGTCGAGCACGAGTTTACCCGCCACATCGAGGCGTCGCTCGAGGGATTCTACAAGCAGCTTGACAACCTGGTGACGCAGGGGGCCGGCAATACGGGGACCGGCCTCATCTACGGCGCCGAGACCCTGATCCGCTACAAGCCCGACGATCGCTTCTTCGGATGGCTCGCATACACGCTCTCGCGCAGCGAGCGCCGCGACGCGCCGGGCATGCCCCTTCACCTCTCTCAATACGACGAGACGCATATCCTCACGGTGCTCGGTAGCTACCGACTGGGCAAAGGCTGGGAATTCGGCGCACGCTACCGTCTGACGAGCGGGTACATGTACACGCCCCAGACGTATGGCTATTACGACGAGAACATCGGCACGTACCTCGCTCTTCAGTCGCAGCCGCCTTTCAGCTCGCGCCTGCCGCTCTTCAACTCGCTCGACCTGCGTGTCGACAAAACGTGGGTAACCGGATGGGGCAAGATCGGGGCGTATCTCGACGTGCTCAACGTCTTCAACAACGGAAACGTCGCCGGCATCAGTTACAACTACAATTTCACGCAGACGAGTTATGCGAGCGACCTACCGATCTTGCCGAGCCTCGGCCTGCGCGTGGAGATGTGAGCCATGAAGCGCTGGCGCACCGCGGGTTGGCTGCTGATGGGAGCCGGAGCGTGGGGCGCGACCTCGTGCTCGCCGAGCGGCTTTCAAAGCCCTTCGCGGGTCGACAGCGTGCGCATTCTTGCCGCCAGTGCCGACCTGCCGTACGCGAAGCCCGGCGCGACCGTGAACATGCACGTGCTCGCGGTCGATGAGCGCCCGGCGATGCCCGCGCCGATGACCCTCTACTGGCTCCCGTTCGTCTGCACCAATCCGCCGAACGACGCCTACTACGCGTGCTTTTCTCGATTCGCCGGCGGCGGTGAGGGCGTCCCCGTGGATGCGGGGGTCGACTCCGGGATGGGAGGCGGCGGAGGCGTTGCCGTCGGCCCCCTTCAGCCCGGAACTGCCCTCACGCTGCCCGCGGGCCCGTCCTTTCAATTCACCATGCCCGCGGATGTGGTGGCGACGCACCCGCCGCAGGCTGGGACGACACCCTACGGGCTGGCGATCGTCTTCAACATCGCGTGCGCTGGGCGCGTCGAGCTCGTGCCGCTCGATCCTGCCAACATGCAGTTGCCGCCGTTAGGCTGCTTCGACGCCCAGCACAATCGGCTCGGGCCGAGCGATTACGTCATCGGCTACTCGCGGGTCTACGCCTATGAGCAGCTGACGAACGCCAATCCGGTGATCGATTACATCGACGTGGACGGCAAGCCGCTCGATCTGCGACAGGGCCTCCAGACGCCGCGCTGCACGGCGAGTGGGTGCGCGAATGTCCACATCGGGCCTGTCGTGCCGGCGTCCAGCCAAGAGGTGAATCCCTTGGAAAAGGACGTGAACGGCAATCCGTTAAAAGAAGAGATCTGGGCCGATTTCTTTTCGAACGTCGGGTTGCTGAACGACGAGTCGCGCCTGCTCTACAACCCGGCGACCGGCTCGGTGGGCGGACCGAGCGTGACGGACAATCAGTTTCACCCCCCGAACGACCCCGTCGACGGATTCATCTGGATCGTCGTGCACGACAACCGCGGCGGCGCGACCTGGGAGACGGTGCCCGTGCACGTTCAGTGAGGCGTCCCGATCGGACCCGACAACTCTCTCACCCTTGCGATCGCGTCGACCGACACCTGGCCGGACGCCATCACCGCCTCGTCTTCGGGGTGTGCGGCCAGATGCGCGCCCACGCGTACGAATGATTCGACATAGACTCGCTCCCGGCCGAGGCCTGGTCGCGTTCCGTCGCCGCCGCGAAACACGCGCTCGGCGATGACCACGGCGTCGGCTGCATCGATCCCGTGCAGCCGGACGAGCGACACCGCCACATCGCCGAACGACGCGCCGTCGAGCATCGCCTCGACGGCCCGGTGACGTGCCGCAAGCTGGCGTCTCCGGCGCGCGCCGAGCATGCCGGCGCGCTTTTCGAGCAGGACGGCGCGGCCCTCCTGGTCATCGACGCCACCGGCGGTGCCGACCCGCACGATGGCGATCGGACAGGCGTAGGACCGTGCGCGCGGGCGGGCGTGCCCTTCGACTTCGTGCACGACGGTGCGCGTGGCGTCTTCGTCGTGGACGAGTCGCCCGGCCGCCACGAGGATCACCCGATCGCCGGTGGCCGCGAGCGGCGCGAGCGAACGCCGGGCCACGACGGCGAATGGTAGTCGCAGCTTTCCCACGGCCTCCTGCATCCGCGAGAGGAGCGAGCAGGGGTCGGGGTCATCGCTGGGCAGGAAGGAGCCAGCGAGGGGCGTGGGCGGTTCGGCGAGCCAGGTGGCGCACAGGTTCGAGGCCTCGCCCGCGACCGCGGGATCGGGCGGCGCAAACCGTTGCCGCGCGAGGCGAGCGATGTCGTGCGTCCCCGCCGCGGCGCAGAGCGCCGCCTCAAGCGACAGCTCACGGATGCGCGCCCGGTAGAGCTCGTGCTGCGGCGCGGCGCGGTCGGCGAGCGCGCGCTCCGCCGCGTCGAGGGCGCGCCGCAGCTCGTCATGGGCGACTCGGATGTACGCCCACCGGGGCACGGGGCTCTTTCCCTCGCGCAGGTCGGCCGTCAGGCGGGCGCGCTCGCGGTCGGCCTCGGCGGGCGTCAGTGTGGCGAGCAGCCGCACTTCTCCGGCCGCGCGGACGATCAGCTGCTCGATTGCGGGCGGGAGAGGCGCCCGACCGTCGGCGCGGTCGCTGGGGGTGCTCACGTCAAAAGCTCGTGCGCCGGCTGGGAAGGCATGTCGAAGGCGCTCGTACGTGATACCCGTCTGCATCAGCGCCCGCCCGGGCGCGGATCTCGGTCCCGAGCACCCGATGAAGAAAAACTACGTCCTGGACACCAACGTACTGCTTCACGACCCGCAGGCCATCTTCCGGTTCGAAGACAACAACGTCATCATTCCGATTTACGCGATCGAGGAAGTCGACCAGTTTAAGCGTGAGGGTTCCGAGCGAGGGCGCAATGCCCGCGCCATCGCGCGCTTGCTCGACGAGCTGCGCGAACGGGGCGGCGCGCTGTCGAAGGGCGTGGCCCTCGAGTCGGGCGGGACGCTGCGGGTCGCGGTGCCCACCAAGCGCCTCGAGCTGCCCAGCGCCATCGACCATACCGCCATGGACCAGGCCATCTTGCAGACGGCCTTCGACATTCGTGAAAACGACGGCGGGCGGCCAACGGTTTTCGTGACGATGGACACGAACCTGCGCATCCGCGCCGACGCGCTCGGGATGGTGGCGCAGACCTACGAAAACCAGCGGGTCGAGGCCGATCGACTGACGAGCGGCATCGTCGAGATGGAGCTCGACGGCGAGGAGATCGACGCGTTCTTCCGAGATGGGCGAATCTCGTCGCGCGATCCCCCGCCTTCCGCGAACACGTGTCTCCTCTTGCGCGACCGTTCGAACACGTCGCACACGGCCCTTGGCCGCTACGACGCGACCAAGCGCGCGATCGTGAGCTTGCGCGTGCCTCGCGACGGAGTGATGGGCGTTCGACCGCGCAACAAGGAGCAGTCGTTCGCCATCGACCTGCTGCTCGACGAGTCGATCCGACTCGTCACGCTCGTCGGCAAGGCAGGTACCGGCAAGACGCTCTTGGCGATCGCGGCGGGGCTCAAGCGCACGGTCGAAGACGGTGCGTACACGCGGATGCTCGTCTCGCGACCGGTCATGCCGTTGGGGCGCGACATCGGCTTTCTTCCGGGCGACGTGGACGAGAAGCTCAACCCGTGGATGCAGCCGATCTTCGACAACTTGGAGTTTCTGTTCTCGTCCGGCGCCCGCAAAGGACCGCGCGTGTATGCGGAGCTGCTCGAGAGCGGACAGATCCAAGTGGAACCCCTAACGTACATTCGCGGCCGAAGCCTGCCGCAACAGTTCATCATCGTAGATGAGGCGCAAAATCTCACGCCGCACGAGATCAAGACGATCATCACCCGATCCGGGGACGGCACCAAAGTGGTTCTGACGGGCGATCCGGGGCAAATCGACAATCCATACGTCGACAGCGCATCGAACGGGCTGACCGTGGCCGCCGAGCGCTTCCGGGGCGAGAGGATCGCCGCGCACATCGTGCTCGCTAAGGGCGAGCGAAGCGACCTCGCTGAGCTAGCTGCAAATATGTTATGAAGCTCGAATCGAGGGGTGGGGCACTCGCCCACACACCCCGAAAGCTGGCCAGCCTTTCCCCCACCTGGCAAGATACGAGGCGCCGCTGTCCAACACCGTGACAGCCGTCGAGACCATCCATGCCCGAGCGCCGCTCCATCGTCGTCGTCCTTGTCGCCGCCATCACCGGAGTAGCCTTCGGGCGTGGTGCGAGCGCGCTTGGCGGCTCCGCTGCGGCCCGGGACGACGGGGAGCCCGACGAAGTGCATTCGCCAGGGTCCAGCGACAACCCCTACGATGACACGGCGGCCAGTCATGGGGCCCCCACCCGCCAGCTGGTCCAATCGGAAGGGGGCATGCTGCACCTGCCTGGCGGCCGCTTCACGATGGGGTCGGCGAATCCGCACGCCCCGCCGAACGAGCGTCCCGCCCGCACGCTCTCCGTCGAACCATTCTGGATCGACCGGACCGAAGTGACGGTCGGCGCATACCGCGCCTGCGTCGACGCCGGCGCGTGTGCGCGACCGGCGCGAACGAGCGCCGCCTGCACGTTCGAGGCGGGCGATCCCGACCTGCCGGTGTCGTGCGTCCACTGGCGCGATGCCGATGCGTTCTGCCGCTTCGCCGGCAAGCGCCTGCCAACTGAACGCGAGTGGGAGTATGCGGCCCGCGGGCCGTACGCGACCCCGTTTCCGTGGGGTGCGACGCCGGCGTGCGCGAACGGAGTTACGCTCATCAGCGAGCAATCCGGAAAGAGTTGCGCGTCCCGCCCCTCACGCGTCGGCGCGCACCCCGCCGGCGCCAGCATTTTCGGCGCCGTGGACATGAGTGGCAACGTCGAGGAGTGGACCGCCGACTGGTACATCGAGTCGCTCGGGCCCGGTCCCGCTCCGCGTTCTGGCGCGGCGCATGTGCTCCGGGGCGGCGGATGGCTTTCGCCACCGTCGATGAGCCGGACGACCTCACGCAACTGGGGGTCCGCGCTCGAGGCGGGGCCGAACGTGGGGTTGCGTTGCGCCAAGGACAGCGATTAGCGGACTTTTGCTCGGGGGTAAGGGCCCGGTTGACGAGGAACCGCCCAGCGGCTATCCCGACGCCCGCCGCGTCCGGAAACAACCGGACGCGTTTGTTTCGGAGTAACACCGGTGCCAGCCTCCCTTCTCTCGAGCGATCTTCTTCTCGCGCAGAACGTTCAGCCGAAGGCGACCGCGCCTGGCGTCGGTCAAGATTCGCAGCCGGCGTCCGGCGGTGGGGGTCAGGCAAGCTCGCCGCTGGCGAGCTTTATGCCGATCCTGATGATGCTCGTGATCTTCGTGCCTTTTTTCCTCTTGATGTCGCGTCGACAGAAGAAGGAAGCGAACGCGCGCTCGGCCCTGAAGAAGGGAGACCGTGTGATGAGCAACGCGGGGCTTGTCGGCGAGCTGGTCGAGATGGACGAGCGAATCGCAAAAGTGAAGATCGCCCCGGGCGTGACCGTCCAGATCCTGGCGAACACCGTGTCGCCGTACGTGGAGAGCTCCACCAAGGGGGCTGCGCCCGCGCCGGTGAAAGAACTGAAAGAGGCGAAGGCCGGCCCCGACAGCAAGAAGTGAGCTCGAGCGGCCGATAGCGATATGCCCAACAAGAACGTCCTCGCCATTCTGAGCGGCGTCGTCGCCCTGGCTTCCAGCGCTGTCGCCGTCTTGATGCACGGCCATCCGCTCGCCGTCGTCTGCGCGACCGCGGGTGGGCTGGGCCTCTTCACGTGGGGGCTGCCAGGCGGCTCGCGGCGCAACGCGCTGCTCGTAATGGCCATCGCTGCCGGCGCTGCCGCCCTCTTCTATCACTTCGACAATTTCTGGGGTCTGGTCACGTGCGTGCTGACGTGCTGCTGGGCGGCGTTCGGCCTGCTGCCTGCGATGGATGGGGCTTGGCGGCTCAAAGTTGGATTTGTCGCCGCGGTGTTCCTCGGAGCGCTCGTGGCCCTTTGGCCGACGCTCCACAACATGAGCGGCGGCAAAGTCCCCCTGCCGACCTACCTGGGCGATCGGATCGCCTTCGCCATCGCGCCCGGGCTCGACCTGCGCGGGGGCATGCGCCTGGTCTACACGGTCGAGGTCGACGAGGCGATCCGCGACAAGCGCGACCACTTCGCCGACGAAATGCGGCAAGAGCTCGCCACGAGCTTCGGCATGCATTCCGGCGAGGGGCGTGTCACCCGCGAGGAGCTTTCGAAGCTCGACGAGAAGGTTCACGTCTCCCAGCCGGAGACCGCGCTCATCCGCCTGAAGTTCAAAGACCAGGCAGACAAATCGAAGGTCGACGACCGCTTCGCGAAGAAGTTCCTCGGCGAGCTCTCCCAGTCGGCGGGCCCGACCGAGGACATGATCACGTTCAAGATCCGAACGGAGGTCGAGTCGCAGATCCGCGACGGCGCGGTCGCGCAAGCGAAAGACACGATTTTGCGTCGTGTCGACGAGCTCGGTCTTCGCGAAGCGGCGGTGACCACGCGCGACGAGGACGTGATCGTCGAGGTCCCGGGAACCGACGAGAAGAGCTTCCAAGAGATCAAAGACACCATTCGCCGCACGGCGCGCCTCGAGTTCAAGATGCTCGACGACGGCAGCAGCGAACGGGTTCTCGGACCGCCCGCGCTCAAAGCGGACGACCTGCCCGAAGGCGAAGGCATTGCGCAGTACCAAGAAATGGCGCCCGACGGCCTGGACGCCGCCGGCCACAAGAAGTCCGTCAAAGGTTTCTCAGCGCGGATGTCGTGCCAGCCCCCGAAGTACGCCAGCGAGACGATGGCCGAGTGCTTGGGGCGATTCAAGGCCTGGGCGAAGACCCTCAACGTTCCCGACGACCACGCCCTCGGCTTCGAGTCGGTCACCGAGCCGGTCGAAGGGACCGAGCCGCTGCAGTTCAAGCAGGTGGGCTGGCGCACGGTCTATATGTTCGCGCGTGCCGAGCTGACGGGCGATTACATCACGGACGCGAGCGTCAACCAGGACCAGCAAAATTTCGGGCAATATCAGGTGCTCCTCTCGTTCTCGCCGGCCGGAGCCGACCGGTTTGAGGAGGTCACCGGGGCCAACATCAACCGGCGTTTCGCGATCATCCTCGACGAAATCGTCGACTCGGCGCCGGTCATCCGGACCAAGATTGGCGGGGGCAGGGCGACGATTACTATGGGCGCGGGGGATCCGGAGAAGCAGCTGCATGACGCGAATCAGCTCGTCCGCGTGCTCAAGTCGGGCGCTCTGCCCGCGCCGATCACCCCAAGCAACGAGTCGCTGATCGGACCGTCGCTGGGCCGGGACGCCATCCACGAAGCCGTGAAGGGCGTGCTCTACGGAGTGAGCGCGGTGCTCCTCTTCATGTTCATCTATTATCGGAAGTCGGGAATCGTCGCCGACGTAGCCGTTCTCTTCAATCTGTTCTTGCAGCTCGCCGTCCTCGCGAGCTTCAGCGCTACGATGACCCTGCCCGGCGTAGCAGGCCTGGCTCTCACCATCGGCATGAGCATCGACGCGAACGTCCTCATCAACGAGCGCATCCGCGAAGAATTGCGCGCGGGAAAGAGCGTGCGGGCGGCCGTCGATGCCGGCTACGAGCGCGCGTGGCCTTCGATCATCGACGGGCACATGACCGTGTTCATCACGGGGCTTATCCTAGCCCAGTATGGCAGCGGTCCAGTCAAGGGGTTCGCCGTCACGCTCATCGTCGGTATCCTCTGCAGTCTCTTCACCGGGTTTTTCTGCACGCGCCTAGTCTTCGACTGGTGGGTTCGCGGCGCCAAGGTGAAACGGCTCAGCGTGGGAGCGGAGTTCTGACCCATGGAGTTCTTCAAGCCGGGACGTGTCTTCGACTTCATGGGCCAGCGGCGGTTCTGGATCCCGCTGAGCTTCATCCTCGTCATCGGGTCGGTCATTCTCTGTTTCTACCCCGGCCCCAACTACGGCACCGACTTCCGGGGCGGCACCGAGGTCGAGATCGCCTTCAACAAGGCTGTGGATGGCGGCACCGTGCGCCACGCCGTCGAGGCCGCCGGGTTCCAAACGCCCGACGTCGTGCAGGTGGTGGACCCGAACAACGCGTACCATTTTCTCATCCGCGTTCAGGACGTGAGCGCGATCACGGAGGGCGAGAAGGACGCCCTGCGCGCCGCGCTCTGCTATACTGATGATCCGGCCGCACCGATCGCCGATCCGGTGAAGTGTCCCGAGAACGCACGCGCGACCGAGGTCAAGTTCAGCGCGGGGGGCGACAAAATCAGCACGCGCTACGACTTCGATCCGGACCTGTCCAAGATCAAAGAGCAGATAGGGAGCGTTCCAGGTGTCGCGCTTCGCGCGAGCGCGACCAACCCGCAGGTCTTGAACCCGCGCGATCGCCGGGTCGAGATCCAGCTGCTCAGCAAGGGCGATCAGCTCATTGAGCGCCTTCAGACGAAGCTCGGCGCCGACGTCGTGCCTGATCACGCGCTCCGCGTCGAGTGGGTCGGCCCCAAGGCGGGCAAGCAGTTGCGCGACAGCGCGCGCAACGCGGTCGCGATCGCGATCGTGTTCATCATGCTCTACCTCGCGTTCCGCTTCGACCTGCGCTTCGCGCCGGGGGTCGTCGTTGCGTGCATTCACGACGCGATGGTCGTCATCGGCGTATTCATCCTCTTGCACAAGGAAATCACGCTATCGACGATCGCCGCGGTGCTGACCGTCATCGGCTACTCGATGAACGACACGGTCGTCGTCTACGACCGCATTCGAGAGAATCTCGGCAAGCACCGGGGCAAGTCGTTCGCGCGAATCATCAACCTGAGTGTCAGCGAGACGCTGTCGCGCACGATCCTGACGTCTGGCCTGACGATGCTCAGCGTGCTCGCCTTCTTCGTCTATGGAACGGGCGTCATCAAAGATTTCATGCTCGCGCTCGTCGTCGGCATCGTCGCCGGCACCTACTCGAGCATCTACGTGGCCGCTCCGCTCACCGAGTGGATCGACACCAGCATGGCCAGGCGGTCGGACCAGAAGGCTCGCCTGAATGCGCCGAGGCGTCCGCCGGAGGGGCCCTTCGATCGCCGTCAAGGCGCGGCCGGGTAGCGACCCCGGGGCGTTACCCCCTGGCAACGACTCCCACCCCGACGACGATCAGTGCGCAGCCGAACCACCGATTGTACGAGACCTCTTCGCCGAAGTAATAGCGCCCGACGAGCATCGAGAAGACGTATGCCGCCGCGGTCGCCGGCACGAAGAGGGACATTCTGCCTCCCATCAAGAATACCTTGTTGGTAATGATGAACGTCGGGAAAAAGCAAATGGCCGCCAGAAGGAGCCATCCACTCAGAAACGCATTTCCGAAGCGCACGCCGTTCAATTTCTGAAAGAACGTTCCGGCGGCTGTCAGCGCGGCCGTGCACAGTCCGAAGAGGATGACCTTCGTGTCGAGCGCGAGGAGCGAGCGGGCCTGATCGACAGGTGGTGGTTGCATGGCGGGGAGCGTATCAAGATTGACTCCGCGTGCTGCACGCGCTCTTGCTGGAAGGTGACGATGCTTCGTCTGCCACCACGAGCGGGGGAGGACGCGAAAGAGCTCGCGCGGGCGCTCTCGCTCACACGCACGGCGGCCAGCGTCCTCGTGTCCCGCGGCCTCGCCGCCCCCGAGCATTCGGCGCGCTTTCTCGACCCACGCCTCGCGCACCTGACGCCTCCCGAGGCGATGAAGGATCGCAGCGAGGCCGTCGAACGTGTGACGCGCGCCGTGCGCGCCCGTGAGCTCATCTGCGTGTTCGGCGATTACGACGCCGACGGCGTGACGGCGGCCGCCTTGCTCGCTGACGTTCTGCGCACGCTCGGGGCGGAGGTCGTCGTCGAGCTCGCCGACCGCTTCGGTGGTGGGTACGGGCTCTCGGGGCAGGCGCTCGCGCGCGTCCTCGCCACGGGCGCAACGCTGCTCGTGACCTGTGACTGCGGATCGAGCGATCACGAACGCCTCGAGCGCTTGCGCCGCGCCGGGGTCGACGCGGTCGTCATCGACCACCACCGCGTTCCGGACGCGCCGCTGCCCGCGCTCGCGTTCCTCAATCCGCACCGCCCGGAGTGCCATTTTGCCTACAAGGGGCTCGCGTCCGTAGGGCTGGCCCTCTCGATGGGCGCGGGCGTTCGCGCCGCGCTCGGCGTCCCTCTGGACATGCGCCAGTGGCTCGACTTCGTCGCCATCGGGACGATCGGCGACGTTGCGCCGCTCGACGGCGACAATCGTGCGCTCGTGAGGGCTGGCCTCGGGCTCCTCGCGCGCGGGGCCCGCCCAGGCACCCGAGCGCTAGCCCATATCGCGGGCCTGAGCGCGGCGGCCGTCACCGGCGAAGACGTGTCCTTCCGCCTCGCGCCGCGGATCAACGCCCCCGGGCGGCTCGACAAACCGGATCTCGCGCTCTCCCTGCTCCTGGCGAGAGACGACGCCGCCGCGCAGCGGCTGGCGGGCGAGGTGGAGACGCAGTCGACCCGCCGAAAGGAGATCCAGAACGCAGTGTTGGCCGAGGCGCTCGACGCGCTGTCCGATGCGGCCCTCGGGCGTCTTCCCGCCATCGTCCTTGCCAAACAGGGGTGGCATCCGGGCGTGGTGGGCATCGTGGCCGGACGGCTCGCCTCGCGCTTCGGCAAGCCGACGGTCATCATCGCCCTCGACGGCGCGACCGGGCGAGGCTCGGCGCGGGCGCCGCCGGGATTCTCCGTGTACGACGCGCTCGCCCGCTCGCGCGACGCGCTCGTCGGGTTCGGCGGCCACCACGCCGCGGCGGGCGTCGACGTCGCAAGCGATCGCGTGGATCGGCTGCGTGACCTCTTTTGCGCCGCATGCGCAGCGATGGGCGTGCCGGACGCGACCGGTGCCTTCGACGCAGACGCGCACCTCGAAGAGGGGGACTCGCCCGCGCGCGTCGTGGTCGACCTCGACCGTTTCGAGCCATGCGGGCAGGCGAACCCGGCGCCGCGAGTCGCGATCGATAGGGCGCGCGTGCTGGGGACGAAGGAGGTCCGCGGCGGCCACCTGCGCATCTGGCTCGATGTTCAAGGAACGCCGCTCTCGTGCTTCGGTCCGGAGATGGGAGCGTGGACGGCGCGGCTCGGTACGCACGCGAGCGTGGCCGGCGTTCTGCGTCGCGATTCATGGAAAGGCGGCAACGCGATCGAAATGCGCCTTGCCGTGGTAGAGCCTTCCTGATCGGCGCGGCGCGCGCCGGTTCGTCCGGTTGCAACACGCTCTATGCTGCCGCCACCCCATATGAGCCCCACGGACCCTTCGAACCGCCCCCTCGGTGAGGTGTTCATTCGTTACGTGGGGGTTCGCAAGAGCTTCGGCCCGAAAAACATCTTCTCGGACCTGAACCTGGAAATCCGTCGCGGCGAGACGCTGACGGTCTTGGGCGCTTCGGGCGGGGGCAAGAGCGTCATGCTCAAGATGCTCATCGGCCTTCTCACGGCGGACGCAGGCGAGATCCTTTTCGACGGCCAAGACGTCACCAAAATGAACGACGAGAAGCTGACCGACGTGCGCCGTCGCATCGCGTACCTCTTTCAGGGGGCGGCGCTGTTCGACTCGCTCACGGTCGGGGAGAACGTCGCCTACGGGCTGCGCGAGCAGTTCTGGAACACGATGTCGGCCGACGAAATCGACGCGCGCGTCGCGCAGGCGCTCGGCTTGGTCGGCCTTCCGGGCATTCAGCCGATGCGCCCGAGCGACCTTTCTGGCGGCATGAAGAAGCGCGTCGGCCTGGCGCGCACCTTGGCTCTGCAGCCCGAGGTGATCCTCTACGACGAGCCAACGACGGGGCTCGATCCGATCAACACGGCCCGCATCAATCACCTCATCAAGGGTATTCAGCGGTCGTTGAAGCTGACGAGCGTCGTCGTCACGCACGATATGGGGACGGCGTTCTCCGTGTCTGACCGGCTCGCGATGATCGGCAAGGGGCGCATCCTGCTCGTCGCCCCGAAGGACGAATTTCGCGACACGACCAACCAGGCGGTTCGAAACTTCATCGAGGGGCACGCGCCGGAAACGGAGGACGTTGCGTCGCTGCTTGCTTCGTCGTGACCCGCGCCGCGGCGGGCATCGCCGGGTGCAACGGTTCGACCTCGGCCAGGGGCGCGCCCCACTCGTTCCCACTACACTTAGGAAAGACACATGACGCGTCAGTTGAAAGTCGGTCTCTTCGTCATTCTTGGGCTCGCCCTGACGATGGTCGGAGTGTTCCTCATCGGCGACACGCGCGGGCTCTGGCAGAAGAAGATCCAATACCGCACCGCGTTTCATGACGTGGCGGGCCTCAAGCCCGGCGCCCCCGTTCGCATGGGCGGCTTGGACATCGGCGGCGTTACCAGCGTCGATCACAGCAACAACTCGGGCGACGCGCGCGTCTTCGTGTCGCTCAGCATCTCCAAGAAGGAAACGGCCCGAATTCGCGTCGACACCCTCGCGCACGTAGTCAACAAGGGGCTGCTCGGTGACAAAATGATCGACCTCACGGTCGGCTCGCAGGACGCGCCCGCTCAGGATCCCCAGCAGCTGATCGCCTCGGAAGAGCCGAGCGACGTGTTCGCAGCGGCCAACAAGGTGGCCGCCGTAACCGCCGAGGCGATCGAGCGCATCGCGCCGCTCGCGCAAGCGCTCGGCGATCCCAAGTTCGCCGCAGACATCAAAGGTTCGATCGCCGATCTGCACTCGCTTCTCGACGCCACGGTGCACGGCGACGGCAGCATCCATCGCCTCTTTTTCGACCACCGCGAAGCCGACGAGTTCAGCAGTCTGATCGTTCGCCTCGACGGTGCCTCGACGCGGCTCGACAACGCTCTCGCGGACGTTCAGGACTTCACCGGCCACCTGCGTCAGGGGCCTGGGATCGCGCACGCGCTCGTCTACGACGGCGAGATGTCCAAAGACGCCGTCGGGACCATGGCCGAGCTGCACGAGGACTTGCGGGCGATCCGCGAGGGCAACGGGCTCGCGCACGCGCTTCTTTACGGCGACAGCTCATCGCAACACGTGATCGGCAACCTGAACGCGATGAGCGACGACCTGCGTGCCATCGTGGGGGACATCCGGCAGGGAAAAGGAACTCTCGGGGCACTCCTCGTCGATCCCACCGTCTACGAAGACCTGAAGAGCGTCATCGGCAATGTCGAGCGAAACGACGTGCTTCGGGCGCTCGTGCGCTACTCGATCAAGGCCGACGAAGCGCGCCCGCCGCCGCGCACCGTCGTTCGTTAGCGTCTCGAGTCCGCGATTCGTCGACGGTTGGGAACTCGAATCCTCCGATTGTTCGCCGACTCAGGGCACTGGCTTTCTTCACCAGACGACCGCTGTCGCCGCCGCAGTCTTGCGTCCCCCTGCGGGGTTCGGATTGGGCCACCAGTGCTCGGTGCCCCCCTGGCGCATGACGGTCAGCCGCAGCAAGTCGATCTCCAGCGCGGCGAAAAATCCTTGAGCCGCCGTACCGCCGTCCAGGCTCCAAAGCTGAGCGCCGGCCGCGACCTCGAAGCCCCACGGGGAGCCCGCGGTCAGAACGGCTTGGACCGGCCAGTCGCCGTAGCTCCCGTCGCCCCACGACCGCCAGAGCGCGCCCGCCTCGAGCGCCAACCCCCAATCGCCGCGCGCGAACCCGCCCGTCGCCGCGCGCACCGCCACCCCGAGGTCGATCCCCATGCCGAACATCAAGGTCCCGCGAACAACTCCACCGACCACGACCGGCGCCAGCGGAGAGCTGCCGACCCCCACCGTGCTCGTCATGGCGATGGCCAGGTTGCGCGTCGCCGCGGGCAGACTTCGCTCGGAAGCGCCCCCGCCTCCGATGGCAAACCAGGAGGTCACGTCGGCGCGGGCATCGGTCGAAGCGAACAGGGCCGCTGCAACGAACGGGAGGGCGAGTGCGTGTCGCACGGGAGGGGCCCATGGCTATCACGCACTCCGCGGCGGCACAAAGGGGTCCGCTCCGCGAGCGATGGGGCCGGCCCCTACTCCACCACTCGAAACTCGGTTCGCCCGACGAGCTGTCCGTCCTCGGTCTCGACGTCCACCGACCAGGCGCCCACGAGGTCCTCCGGCAGGTCTCGACCGGTCAGCGACGACCGCAGTCGGACCACCCCCTTCGGCCCCTCGATGCGCGACGTCTCCTCGCTCGACCGATGGACCTCGCGGCCCTCGCGGAGCCAGACGTGCCGAAGCCGGTCGCCTCTTCCACCCGGAACCACGACGTCGGTGACCGCGACGAGTTCCTGGATCACCGAGGGGTGCAGCGTCTTCACCTCCATGGCCAAGCGCCCGTCCGAGAGCTGCTTCGGGCCCACCGCCGCCGACGACACGTACATCGGCACGGGCGGAATGGCCGCGCGCGCGCGGTACACGGCGGCGACGCCGATCGCGAGGGTCAGCGCGAAGACGGCGATGTACATCCTTTTTCGGAGCACCCGCCCCGTCACGTGCAAAGTCCAGAAACCGACGACCGTGATCGCCGCCGCCGCGAGGAGCGACCAGAGAGTTCGTGTGTCCGGGAAGAGCGCCGGGATGACGAGGTTCAGGCAGCCGAAGAGGGTGATGCCGTGGAACAGCGACGCTAGCGCGCGCCAGCGCATGAGCACCCGATCGAAGACGATGTCCAGGGTCGACAGGACCGCACAGACCGCCAGGAGCAACACGAACCATCCGTTCGCGGCGTCGAACGTCGTCGACTTCCAGTAGAAGGGAAGCAAGAAGAAGAGCATCCCCTGGTAGAGGTTCTTCAGCGCGTAGGTCATCACGTAGAAGTGAACGCGCGTCTTAGTGTCCGTCGCGTCGAACGCGCGCATCTGCCCGCCGGATGCGAAGAGGCGGAAGATGAGCACCACGAGCAGCCAGGCGAGCCCGAGCGTCACCGCGAGCCAGCGCGCGTGGCCGAAGCCCCTCTGGGCAAAGAGGACCACGCCGGCGCCCAGCGCGAGCGCGTATGCCGAGTGCAGCCACCACAGCTTGCGTCCGTGATCGCGCAGAAAGACGCGCACGCGCACCACGATGCGCGCTGCGAGAGTATCGGCGGCCTCGATCGAGCCCTCCGGCGCGGGAACGTCGGGGGTGCCGCTGAGCTTCATCTTGGGTGTGCTGGGCGAGGTGGCCGGAGTCTAGCTCGCCGCCATCGAGATGCGACCAATCGCCAGTCGTGCCCGTGCTCGTACAGCGATTGCGCGTGCTGCCCTCGCCTGCGGCGTGCGCCGTAGAAGAGACGGAACAGCGAGGCTGCGAGCGGCTATCGTCGGGGCGTGAAGTCGAATCGCGCGCTCGTTTCAGCCTCGGTGCTCGCCGCGGCATGTGGTGGCCAAGCTCCTCCGGTCGCCCAGCGGCCCTCCGCCTCACCGCCGCCTGTTGCCACCGCCCCCCTTCCCGGTGACGCCACGCCGCCCGTGACGTCGGTATTCGCCTATCCGCCCGCAAGGCGTGGGGATCAGGCCGACGACATTCACGGCGTTCGCGTCTTCGATCCGTATCGCTGGCTCGAAGACGGCTCGAGTGAGGAAGTGAAGAAATGGACGAGCGACCAAGACGCCTTCGCCCGCGCGTTCTTGTCGAAGCTTCCGGGCCGCGACGCGATCGCTGCGCGCTTCAAAGAGCTCTTTTACGTCGAAAACGCAGGGACGCCGCAGCACCGTGGCAAACGCTGGTTTTATCCGAAACGCGACACGGGCAAGGAGAAGTTCACGGTCTATTGGCGCGAGGGCAAAGACGGCAAAGACGCCGTTCTCCTCGACCCCAACGCGTGGTCCACGGACGGCAGCGTCTCTCTCGGTGCCTGGAGCGTGTCGTGGGACGGCAAGACGGTTGCCTACGCCGTCAAGAGCAACAACTCCGACGAGGCGACCCTCTACGTGATGGATGTCGCGACGGGGAAGAAGAGCAACGTCGACGTCATCGAAGGCGCGAAATACGCGTGGCCGTCGTGGACGCCCTCGGGCGACGGATTCTACTACACGTGGCTTCCGCCTCCCGCGAGTGTGCCCGCTCCGGACCGCCCGGGCTTCGCCGAGGTTCGCTTCCACAAGCTCGGAACCGACCCGGCGAAGGACGTTCACGTGCGCGAGAAGACCGGCGACCCGAGAACGTTCATTGGCGCGGAGCTGTCGAAAGACGGGCGCTGGCTGCTGCTGACGACCGAGCACGGGTGGACGCGCAGCGACGTCGAGTTCATGGATCTTCGCGCGCCGAAGCCGGCGTGGCGGCCGCTCGCCGTCGGGCAAGACGCGCTGTATCTCGTCGACGTCGATCGCGATCGCTTCTTCGTGCGCACCAACGAGGGGGCACCGAAGTACCGCGTCTTCAAGGTCGACCCGTCGCGTCCGGAGCGCGCTTCGTGGGCGGAGATCGTCCCGGAGCGGAGCGACGCAACCCTCGAGGGTTCGAACGTCGTCGGTCATGCGCTCTCGCTCGTTTACCTGAAGGACGTCGTGACCCAGCTCGAGCTGCGTGACGAGACAGGCAAGCTGGTGCGCCCGATCGATCTGCCGACGATCGGCTCCTCCGGGGGCCTGAGCGGCGACGTCGACGACGACCTGGCCTACTACTCGTTTCAATCGTTCACGTATCCGACGGAGATCGACGAGACGAGCGTCAAGACCGGAAAGACCGCGACGTTCTACCGGCTAAAGGTGCCCGTCGATCCTTCGAAGTATGCCGTCACGCAGCTGTTCGCGACGAGCAAGGACGGGACGCGAGTCCCGTTCTTCGTCGTCCACGCGAAGGACGTCGCCAAGGACGCCGCGACGCCCGCCATCCTCTATGGATACGGAGGGTTCCAAGCTCCCCAGACCCCTTCGTTCGCGTCGTCGATTTATCCTTGGCTCGAGCACGGAGGGATCTGGGTGGTCGCGAATCTTCGTGGCGGCAGCGAGTACGGCGAAGAGTGGCACCGCCACGGGATGCGGCGCGAGAAGCAGCACGTGTTCGACGATTTCTTCGCGGTCGCCGAGGAGCTGATTCACCAGGGCTTCACGAGCCCGGGAAAGCTCGGGGCGCTGGGCGGATCGAACGGCGGCCTTCTCGTCGGTGCCGCGATCACGCAGCGCCCGGAGTTGTTCCGGGTCGCGCTCTGCGGCGTTCCTCTGCTCGACATGGTCCGCTACCACCTGTTCGGCAGTGGCAAGACGTGGATCGAAGAGTATGGCTCGGCGGACGACGCCGACGACTTCAAGGCGCTCTACGCGTACTCGCCGTATCACCACGTGACCAAGGGGACGAAATACCCCGCGACGTTGCTCCTCAGCGCCGACAGCGACGATCGCGTCGACCCGATGCACGCGCGCAAGTTCGCCGCCGAGCTCCAGTGGGCGTCGACCGACGGTCCGGTGCTCCTCCGCGTTGAGAAGCACTCGGGCCATGGGGGGGCCGACCTCGTACGAGCGGCCGTGGAGAAGCTCGCCGACGAGTACGCCTTCGCGCTCGATCAAATGAAGGACTGAGGCGCGCCGGGCGACCCGGGTGAATTCGACGTGGGCGGGTCAGATCTCACTTCTTCCGTTCGAGGTACTGCGTCAGCCCCTTGGCTGTTTCGACGAGGTTCGCCTGAATTTTTGTACCCAGGAACTCCTCGACTGCGCGGCCCACTTTGCCAGCGAGAAATCCAGGAACGCCGCGGATCTTCTTCGCGTCGACCTCGAGCGTGCCTCGGATTTGGAGCAACGTCCCCGGACCGTCCTCGACGAACAGATCGTGGCCCGCGCACCGCAGCGCATCGCCGAACGCGCGCGTCTCGGTGCGCCACTCGCAGCGCAGCGTGTCCGCGTTCCACGTCGCGTAGTCGGTCCAGCCGAGCATCGAATCCCCGATCACCGCGCGCAGGGCAGTCGGGATGTCACCTCCGCCTTGCCACTCGTTGACAAGGTGCGCGATCGGCCCGTCGTCTTTGCGAGACTTCACGTCGATGCTGCGCACGTTGGGCAGGTACGGCAAGAGCTTGGCGATGTCGTCGCGGTAGGCGGCGAAGACCTGGGCGCGAGGGAAGGGGATGCGGGCGTCGGCGCTGAGCTCCATGATGGGGCGGGAGGTTAGCGCATCGCGGCGCGCAGTTTCGCGGCAACCTCCTCCGCTTGCTCGTCGCTTGCGTACGCGTGGCGGGGCCAGAAAAACCCGCGCAAGCCGTCTCCTTTGCGGCGCGGGACGACGTGCACGTGGGCGTGCGGGACGCTCTGGCTCACGCGGTTGTTCATCGCGACGAACGTCCCTTCCGCGCGGAGGGCGCGCTCGACCGCTCCGCAAAGCCGCTGGGCGCTCTCGAAGAGCCCCGCGAGCTCGGCAGGCGTCAAATCAGCCATCGTCTCGCGATGCTCACGGGGAACCACGAGGACGTGGCCCGGAAAGAGCGGCCGCGCGTCGAGAAAAGCCACGCAGACGTCGTTTTCGAGCACGCGGTGGGCGTGGGTTTCGCCCGCGACGATCGCACAAAATGGGCATCGTGGCGGCGCCATCGGCGCCCGTGAGCCTACTGCCCGGCACGGCTCCGGGGTAGCTTGCCCGTCGTGCGTCGAATCCCTGCTGCCCTGGCGGCTCTGTTCGCCTCTTCCTTTGCCGGAGACGTGCGCGCGGGCGATCCGTTCGAGATTCAGGTCTACGACGGTACGGCGAACCCGGCTGGCGTGCCGGGGATCGAGCTCCACGTCAACGACTGGGCGACCGGTCAACGCGACGCGACGGCCCCCGAGGCACCGTTGCACGGGCAGCTGCACTTCACGCTGGAGCCGTCGCTGGGTGTGGCTCCGTATTGGGAGCTTGGCGCTTACCTCCAGATGGCGGTGAGAACCGACGCCGGCGTGGCCGACTGGGCCGGCGCCAAGCTGCGGTCGAAGTTCGTCACGCCGCCGGACTGGGACCCTCACTGGCGCCTTGGCCTCAACCTCGAGCTCTCGTACCTGCCGGAGACCTACGACCGCAGCCGCTGGGGCAGCGAGGTTCGCCCGATCGTCGCGTGGCACAACGATCAGTGGCTCTTCGTCATCAACCCCATCATGGGGCAGTCGCTATCCACTCCCGGTGCTTCGGACGGCCCGTCGCTCGAACCGGCGGCGAAGCTTGCCCGCGCGCTGGGTCCGGTCGCGCTGGGCCTCGAGTACTACGGCACGATCGGACCGATCGCTGCGCCACTGCCTCTACGCGACCAGGAGCACTATATCTTCGAGGTCGTCGACTTCCTCCGCATCGAGGCTTTCGAGCTCAACCTCGGGGTGGGGGAGGGGCTGACCCCGGCGAGCGCGGGCATCGTCGTCAAGGCCATTGTGGGCTATGAATTCGAGACCGCCACGACACGCCCCAGGGCGCCCCAGGCTCGAATGCCATGACCCTCGCCGTCGGCGACAAGGCGCCCGACTTCAGGCTTCCGTGCTCGACCGGGGAGATCGTGACCCTGTCGGACCTCACCAAGTCCAAAGGCCGCACGGTCGTCGTCTTCTTCTACCCGAAGGACGATACGCCCGGATGCACCGCCGAGGCGTGTGGGTTCCGTGATCTCTACGAGGAGTTCGCTCGCGTGGGGGCCGAGGTCGTCGGAATCAGCGCCGACTCGGCAGACTCGCACCAGCGCTTCGCCGGCAAGCACAAGCTGCCGATGAAGCTTCTCACGGACGCCGACGGAGCGGTGCAGCGAGCGTACGGAGTTCGGCCGACGCTGGGTATCTTTCCCGGTCGCGCTACGTTCGTCGTCGATCGCGGCGGGGTCGTGCGCCATTCGTTCGCCTCGCAGCTTCGCGTGGTCAGTCACGTACAGCAGGCGCTGGAAGTCGTGCGGCGGCTGGAGCGGTCTCCCCCCCACTGACGCTTTGCACGCCTTGCACGCCCTGTACGAATCGCCGCGGCCCCTCCGGACTCCACGCCAGAAACTCCGCGGTCGGCCCCGATGACGCCGGATGAATCACCAGGTGCGTTCGCGCCGCGCGATGGCTCGGGCGGGAATCGTCGACCTCAGCTTCGTGCCACGATCCGACGTTCACGTAGGTGGAGGCGCCTTCGGCGACCGAGACCACCTCCGGCGTGTGCGTGTGGCCCATGACGACGAACGCGGCAGGGAATAACCGCGCGAGATGTCCCGCTCGCTCGACGAGAGCCTGGTCGTTGTCGAGCCGCTCGCCGAACCACGCCCGCCTTCGCGCTCGCAAGTGGAAGTGGGCAAGGGTCCAGCCGATGGCGATCGCCGCGATGCCGATCCACCGCCAGGGGTGCGGCGAGCCGGCGATCGCGATCGCCGCCATGGCAGGCGCTGCGATCACGCCCAAAGCGAGGCGATCCAAGAGGACGCTGGCGAGGATCTTCGACACGGACCGGGTCACCGGCGGCGCCTGCAGCGCGGCGAGCGCGCGAAGGCGCTCGATCCCGACGCGCGTCACGATCGCGAGCGCCCCCATTCGCCGCTCGTGCTCTTCGCGCAGCGCGTGGGCAGCTACGGAGAGATAAGCGCGTCGCATACGAAATAGCTCGACGACGGCCGAGGCGAAGCGCCCGGCCAGGCGCAGAAGGCCGCCCACCCCGAGGCGGGCGCCGAGCAACAGATAGTCGGCCAGCCCCATGAGATGGTGACCGTACTCGGGAACGCCGCGCGTGGGCCGCACGACCCAGCGCAAGAGCACGTCGGAGAAGCTGCGCGCGATGCGGCGGCGATCGATCGGAGACAGCGGGGCCATGACGTGCTCGGTCGAACATAGAGTGTCGTACTGGTGACCATGCTCGACGTAGGCGACGCCGCCGACGTAATAAAACCATGGGGCGAAGTCGATACGCGCGTTGAATTCGTGCGCAAAGCCCGCGTCCCCGTCGCGTGAGCGAACCGCCATCTCGGTGAGCAGCGTCCGGAGCTCGTCTTTCACCCCGTCCCAATGGAACTCGACGTCGTGGTTGCCGTGGACGATCGTGAGAGCGTGCCCGTCGGCGACGAAATCGGCGAGCGCTTCGAAGACGACCTTGTGGCGCACCGCCACAGCGCGCAGCTTCACACGCCCGTGATCGGCCGCGTTGCCGAGTCCGTGCTCGCGCTCCTCGGCGCTCGGCTCGGTGTCATGCGGTCCGTCGCCGGGCAGGAGCGCCATTCCGATGAAGTCGATGAAGTCGCCGGCGATGATCAGGCGCCAGCGGCGCCCCGCGGGGCGCGTCTTCCGATAATGCGTGAGCAGGTTCGCGAGGTCGGCGTCGACGCACTCCGATCGGCGCGCGCCAAGGGTCAGGTCGTTCAAATCGTTGCCGAGATGAACGTCCGACAGGATGAGCAGGCTCTCGTCGAACGCGGTCGAAATCACGGGCTGATTAACTCTGGGCCGGGGGCTTCGCTTCAGCAAGGCGTGGAACGCTCCAGCGAGTCACGGAAGAGTCATATTCGTGCTCGCAGCCGCCGCGATCTCGGGTGCTCGAGCTCGAGCGGAGGCATGCTAGAGCCCAGCTTGTGCCCATTCACCAGAGCTTCGTCACCGTACCGACGCGCGGCCGAGGCTTGTACGACATCACCGGCGAGGTCGCTCGTCTGGTGACGAAATCGGGGGTGACCACTGGCCTCTGCACGGTCTTCGTGCGTCATACGAGTGCGTCACTGGTCGTCCAAGAGAACGCGGATCCTGCCGTGCTGCGTGACATGGCGCGTTGGATGGACGGCGTCGCCCCGGAGAGGGCCGACTACGAGCACGACGCCGAAGGTCCGGACGACATGCCCAGCCATCTGCGCGCGGCGATCACGAGAACGAGCGAATCAATTCCGGTGAGCCGAGGTGCGCTCGCCCTCGGCGTATGGCAGGCGCTCTACTTGTGGGAGCACCGGCGCATGGGGCAAAAGAGAGAGGTCGTCGTTCACGTCGCGGGGGAGTGAGCGGGCTTCATTAGAGGAAGGCTCGCGAGCGCGAGGGCTCGATCCCTTCAATGAACCGAATCAGCCGCCGCCGACCTTCTCCGCTTCGACCGGATTCGTCAGCTGCCCGATACCCTCGATTTCAATCGTGACCGCGTCGCCGGGCCGGAGCCATCGCGGCGGGGTGCGGGCCATTCCAACGCCGTGCGGCGTGCCCGTGAGAATCACCGTTCCGGGTACGAGGGTCGTGCTGCCGCTCAAGAACTCGATGAGCCGTGCCACGTCGAAGATCATGTCCGCCGTCGTCCAGTCCTGAACCCGCTCGCCGTTCAAGATCGTGGCGATCGAGAGCGCGTTGGGATTCGCGATCTCGTCTCGGGTCACGAGCCGCGGCCCGAGCGGCGCGAACGTATCGAACGTCTTGCCTCGGCACCACTGTCCGCCACCGAAGCGCTTTTGCCAGTCGCGCGCCGAGACGTCGTTCGCGCACGTGTACCCGAGCACGTATTCGAAGGCCCGCTCCCGCGAGACGTTCTTCGCGGCTTTGCCGATGACCACAGCCAGCTCGCATTCGTAGTCCACTTCTTCGCTCGCAAGGTGCCTCGGGAGGACGATGGGGTCCCCCGGATGTTGAACGGCCCCCACGCCTTTCATGAAGAGAACGGGGTACTCCGGAATCTTCGCGTTCGTCTCCTCCGCGTGCCGCCGGTAGTTCAGGCCGATGCAGAAGATCTGGGACGGCGCGACCGGAGCGAGCAGCTTGGCGACGTCCGCAGGGGTGTGGGTCGTCGTCCACCCGCCGAAGATATCCCCTTCGATTCGCTGGATCGATCCGTCGGGGCCTTCGCTGCCGTAGTGTGTTTGCGATTCGCGGTCGCGGTATCGAACGATCTTCACGATCCGACGCTTCCTTCCACCGGGGCTCCGCCCCGGGCGCTCGACTCGTAGCAGGCCTCGACGACCGCCATCGTCCGAAACGCGTCTTCTACCGCGGTCGGCAGCTCGGAGGTCTCTCCGTCGGCCCGTCGCATCAGGCTCGCCATGGTCCCGACGAAGGCGTGCGGGAACCAGTTTCCCGCGAGCGGGATCGACAGCCACTCGCCGGGCGCGTCACCGGCGTCGCTCTGGCAGTGCTCGAGCGCGTCTGGCAGCCCGCGGGGATAGTCGAGGTTGACGCCGAGGCGAGCTTTGATCGCGCCCGTCGTTCCCTCGAGCTTCAAGTAACTCTCCTGGTGGCGAGGCCCGAACGCGTGGCCATGGTTGGTCGTGACCGTCGCCCGCCGGACCTCGCCGTAGTCGAACAAGATCCCGGTCTTCGTCGAAGCGAGATCCATCTGCTTCGGGTGCTTCACGGTCTTGCAGTAGACGCCCGCGGGCTCGCCGTAGAACGAGCGCACGAGATCCACGTAGTGAATGCTGTGATAGACGATTTCCATGCGCGGAATTCCGAACAGGAATGTCCACAGCTCCCATGGCATGTGGCACGTGACGCGCACTTCGACGTCGTGCAGATCGCCGATCGCCCCCCGCTCGACCAAGTCGCGTGCGGCGATCACGCACGGCGCGAAGCGCAGCTGAAAGTTCACCGCGGCGAGCAAGCGCTTGCGCCGGCAGACCTCTAGGATGGCGCGCGCCTCCGCGATGTTCTCTCCCATCGGTTTCTGGATCAGCACCGGCGATCCGTCGGGGAGCTCGGAGAGCACACGCGTGATCGCGCGCGCGGGGACGGCCAGATCGAAGACGGCGCGATCGGGCGCTCTGGCCACCGCGTCGGCCAGCGATCGGGCCACGATCGGAATTCCGAAGTCGCGCGCCAGCGCCTCCGCCTTTCCGGCGTCGAGATCATATACGGAGGCGACCGGGAAGCCAGCGAGCTTGTAGGCGGGCAGATGTGCCTCGCGGACGATCGCGCCCGCTCCGATGCTGACCACGGGCCGAACTCGCCGCGGAAGCGAGGGTCGCTGCAAGACGTCGGATGGGTCGATCGCGGACGGGAGATTCACATCAGCCTCCCTTCGACACCCGCTCGACCATCGCTCGCGCTTCGATCACGAACGCGTAACACTGGAGCGCGTCGCGGAACGTCACGTCGCGCTTGGCGCGCGCCCCCCCCGCCGCCGCACAGAACGCGAGGTAGCGCTCTCCGTCGAGGCCCAGCAGGGCGACCACGAGGGCGGGGTCGCGTGGGCTCGGCTGCTCGCCGAGGAGCACGGAAGCGGCCGCGAGGGATCTCGACAGCAGGTCTTGGCACGCGCGGATAGCCCCCGCAGCGTCTCGCGCTCCGAGGAGCTGCTCGACGCGCCGTACGGACTCATGGTCCGCGGCAGGCCAGAGGTCAATGAGCGTGAACGCGCCGGCGGTCATCGCCGCCGCCAGGCGGGTCGACGGCAGCGGGGGCATCGCCGAAATGGCAAGATCGGGCCCGGGCAGGGGCTGGTGCGACGGCGTGCGGGCGGAGGGGCGCGAGCGTGGGGACGAGCCCGGTTTCGAGCGTGAGCGCAAGGCGCCCAGCCGTGCTGTGGACGAAGGGCGCGCCGGCTGTGAGTCGGCGAGTTCTTTGATAGCATCGGTGAGGCCGACCTCGTCCGCGTCCAAAAAGAGGGGCAAGCCCTCCGCTCTCGCGCCCGTCATCGGTAGCTCGGCGCGATACGCCTCGACGACGATCCGGGTGATGCGCTCGAGCAAATCGAAGACGCCTTCGCCGGTCGTCGCCACCGTGGGCACCGAAGGCGCACCGAAGAGGTTGAAGCGCCGGTCGAGCTCGTCGAGAGGCACGAGATTCGGCAGGTCGCGCTTGTTCCACTGAAACGCGTGCGGCAGAGCGCTGAGCTTGCGTCCTTGCTCGGCGAGGTTCGCGTTCAGATCGTCGAGCGACTCGAGGTTGGAATCGAGGCGCTCCGCTTGGGTGTCCGCGACGAACACGATTCCGTCGGCGCCGCTGAGAACGAGCTTCCGAGTCGCCGCGTAGTAGACCTGTCCGGGAACCGTGTAGAGCTGCAGCTTGACCGTGACGTTGCCTACCTGCAGAAGCTTGACGGGCAAATAATCGAAGTAGAGCGTTCGATCGGTGTCGGTCGCCAGCGACAGCATGTTGCCCCGGTTCTCGGGCTTCGTCGCAGCGTGCACATGCTGGAGCGTCGTCGTCTTGCCGCCGAGCCCGGGGCCATAAAAGACCACCTTGAAGAGGAGCTCGCGCCTGAGGCGATTGATCGACGCCATGAACCCGGCGCCCTCAGCATAGCTTAAGGAAAACGTCCTTTAGGCGCTGAAGATGCGCCGTATTTCCTCGGCCATTTCTTCTTCGGTCTTCTTTTTTGCCAGCGCCAGCTCCTTCAAGAGCAGGCCGCGCGCCTGGTCGAGGAGGCGGCGCTCGCCGAAAGACAGGTCCTTGTCGAACTTCAGGCGGTTCATGTCCCGCAAGACCTTCGCGATTTCGACCGGCGATCCGCTCTTGATCATCTCGGTGTAGACGCGGAACCGCCGGCTCCACGGCTGCACGTCGACAGCGACCTCACGGGCGCGCATGGTCGACATGATGTTGTTCGCTTCCTTGTCGGTCATGACGCCACGGAGCCCCACTTGCGTGGCCGCGCTCCTCGGGACCATGACTTTCATGCCGTTGTCGAGAATACGCAGAATGTAGAACATCGTGTGCGAACCCCCGATGTCTCGCTGCTCGATCGCCGTGACCTCACCCACGCCGTGCGCGGGGTGCACGGCCTTGTCGCCCACCTGGAAGTCGGGGGAAGGCGCGTGCGGCATGGGTGGTATCGAGCCGGGGGGTCCGGGCCGCCCGGGAGGCCGGGTGGAGGTGGGCCTTGGCGGGGGCGCGGGCGGCTCGATGCGGGGCGATGGCTTGGCAACCCGTTTTCCGTTCGATTTCGCCTGAGAATTCGATGACATGGGTGTTGATGTGGCGGGGGCGATGTGGGCGGCTGAGCCGGAGGGTGCTGTTCGGGCCATGGAGGTCCTGGAGGACGGGGGAGCGGGGTGCGCTACCATCAGGTGGCGCCCGCCGTCAATGAGGGGGGCGAAACGTAGGGTAGCCCCTGGCGCAACTACGTGCTCGTGCCGCGCGTCATGGATCTCGACGCCCGAGTACTGTACTGGTGGCGGCGAACGCATGGAAAACGCACGCATCGTCGCCGGCGCGGCGGCCTTTCTCCTCGCCGCGTGCTCGTCCAACCGCCCGGTGGCGTCGGTAGCACCCGCGCCGGCCCCGCCCGCGCCGGCCAGCGTGCCCGCAGACGCCGCCGCGCCCGAAGAGCTTCCCTCCCCATCGCTGCCCGCCGACGAGCGAGCCAAGGCGCTTCTCGCCCGGATGACGCTCGAGGAGAAAATCGATTATCTCGGAGGCGATCGCAATTTCTTCATTCGCGGCATTGCACGCCTCGGTATTCCGGAGATCAAGATGTCCGACGGGCCGGCGGGGTGCCGCAACTGGGGGCCCAGCACGGCCTACCCGGCGCCCCTGGCGACGGCGGCGACGTTCGACCCGGCGATGGCGGAGCGCGTGGGAAAGTCGATCGGGCGCGATTGCCGCGCGCGGGGCGTTCACATCTTGCTCGGGCCGGGCGTCAACATCCACCGTTCGCCGCTGGGCGGTCGCAACTTCGAGTACTTAGGGGAGGACCCGCTGCTGGCCGGCAAGACCGCCGCCGCTTTCATTCGCGGCGTCCAGAGCGAAGGGGTGCTCGCGACGGTCAAGCACTTCGCGGGCAACAACCAAGAGTGGGACCGAAACCATGTGAGCTCGGAGATCGACGAGCGAACGCTGCGGGAGATTTACTTTCCCGCCTTCGAGAGGGCGGTCCGCGAGGGCGGCGTGTCGTCCGTGATGACGGCTTACAACCTGCTCAACGGGACATTTTGCTCGCACGACTCATGGCTGATTCGCGACGTTCTCAAGAAAGAGTGGGGGTTTTCCGGCATCGTGATGTCCGATTGGGGCGCCGTGCACGACACGCTCGGCGCGGTGGCGGGCGGTTGCGACCTCGAGATGCCTTCGGGCAAGTACATGAACCGCGCGCTCATGCTTCCGCTTCTATCGGAGCACAAGATCGACCTTGCCTCGATCGACGAGAAAGTCCTGCGCATCTTGCGGACGATCGCCGCTGCCGGGTTTCTGGATCGTCTCCAGAAGCGAGACGACATTCCGCTCGATGATCCCCAGAGCTCCGCAGCGGCGCTCGAATCGGCCCGTCGCAGCGTGGTCCTCCTCAAGAACGCCAACGCGCTCCTGCCCCTCGATCGAGCCAAGATCAAACGCATCGCGGTCATCGGGCCCAACGCCGACCCCGCCGTTTCCGGCGGGTATGGCAGCGCGTTCGTCACCCCGATGCACGCAATCAGCCTGCTCGACGGCGTCAAGCAGAGCGCGCCGTCCGTGCGAGTGGACTACCACCCTGGCGTGCGCCAATTGGCCGAGTATGCGCTCATGGGTCAGGCTTGCTTCGCCGGTCCTGTCGATCAAGCCGTTTTTGTGGGAACGGAGCTCGCCGGCAATCCCATCGCGACGAGCAAAGTCGACCGCATCAACTACCGAACGGAAGGGGGTCTTCCCCAGCCCCCCGGGCCAGGGTTGCCCGCGGAGAACTTCTCGATCCGTTGGACCGGTGAAGTCGCGGTCACCAAGGCAGGTCGCTACGAGCTGATGACCAATACGGATGACGGCGTCCGCGTCTTCGTCGATCAGAGGCGGGTGATCGACGACTGGAGCCAGCATCCCGCGAAGACCAATACCGTCACCCTCGATCTGAATCCGGGACGTCACGCCGTGGTCGTCGAGTACTATCAGGGCGGCGGCGGGGCCATCGCCCAGTTCGGGTTTGGGCCGGAGCTCGACGCCAAGGCGCCGTCCTTCGAAGGCGGCGCAGACGTGTCGGCGCTCGCTCGCCAGGCCGATGTCGTCATCGTCAGCGTCGGCTTCGGGCAGGCGGCAGAGACCAATAGTCTGCGGGCGCCTTTCGACGGGCGCTGGCCTCCGTCGTGGGCTCGCCAGCGAGGGCTGGTCGAGGCCGAATACAGCGACCGACCGTTCACGTTGCCGCCTGCGCAGATCGAGACGATCCGCCTCGCGGCGGCTGCAAACCACCGCACGATCGTCGTCGCCGACGCCGGTGGTGCCGTCGACCTGCAGTCGTTCCTCGACCGGGTGTCCGCGCTCGTATGGGCGTGGTATCCGGGTCAGGAAGGCGGTCGCGCCCTGGCCGACGTGCTCTTCGGTGACGTAAACCCGTCGGGCAAGTTGCCGGTCACATTCGCCAGGCGATACGAAGATTATCCGAGCGCCCCGTACTACAACCTCAATCAGAACGGGAAGACTCCGTATACCGAGGGCGTCTTCGTCGGATATCGCGGCTTCGAAGCGAAGAAAGTGGCGCCCCAATTCCCGTTCGGTTTTGGGCTCGGCTATACGACGTTCGAGTATTCGGATCTGGACGTCTCGCCGTCGTCGGATGGCTCGATGACCGTGACCCTCCACGTGAGAAATACCGGCAAGCGGGACGGGAGCGAGATCGTCGAGGTCTATGTCGCGCCGCCCAAGTCGAGCGTTCCGCGCCCCCCGAAAGAGCTCAAGGGATTCGCGCGTGTTGAGCTCGCGCCGGGTGAAACCAAACCCGTCTCGGTCACGCTCGAGCCGCGCGCATTCGCGTATTGGGACGACGGCAAGAAAGAGTGGTCGGTCGAGGCGGGATCGTATGAGATTCTCGCCGCCGCGTCGTCGGCCGACGTCCGGCTGCGGCGCAGGGTCGACGTGGGCGCGCGCGTCTCCCCGCCCTGACGCGCGGAGCCCTTCGAGGAGGTCTAGTGGAGCCTCGGGCTTGCTCTTCGGAGACGAAGAGGGATGGGTCCGTAGGGCCGCTCTATCGCTCGGCCGAGCCGTGCTGGGGCGACGCGTGAGGCCCCCCGGCCGGACGGGCGGGCGCCGACGGTTCCGGCACACCCATCGGGTTCGACAGCTGCGGTGCGGCCGAGGCGTCGGCCGTCGCCTCCGTTGCGCCGTGGCCACTCGCGGCCATCCCGCTCCAGACTCCCGCGGCAGCGCCGGCTACCGTCGCCGCCGCACACATGACCACCGAGACGACGATGCCCGCGAGGCGACGCCGACCGGGCGCGCGCGATGCGCTCGCTTCCGCCGCGTCCGCCGCTGCTTGCCTGGAGTCTCCTTCGGCGCCCGCCGCGGTCGTCCCGGCCGCGGCCCCCGCGTCGAGCGACTGCGCAAAGGGTGGAGGTGACTCGTCGAAGAGACTGGTCGTGGGCTCCCCGAAGGGTGCCTCGGAGGCATCGCCTGGGTCGTGCGCCTCGCCGGAGATCTCGGCCTGCGCCTGGGGTTGTCCGGCTTGCTCGGCGGTCGAGCCGCTCGCCACAAGCGCGACGACGCTCGCCAGGACCGGGCTCGGCCCGAGCGCTCGCTCGAGGAATTCTTCGAACGACGCGTAGCCGCACTCATCGAAAATGCGCATTCCCTCGATCGCGCTGAGCGTCGTGCGGGCGGTGGCCGCAGACTGGTAGATCTCCCCGTCGAGGCCGCGCAGGCGGTCGAGCGCTCGTGCGATCGCGGTCAGGGCCTTGGTCTGCCGCGCCCGGGCGTCTGTCGGGTCGCGCTTGGCGACGCTCAGCTTTGCGCTCGGCGTCGTCGAGGGTGGTACCGCGTCGCGCATCGCCCGCAGCACAGGGGTGCAAGCGAGCATTCTTTCTTCGAACTCGGCGCGGGAGGCGTAGCCACCGTCTTCGTGGATCCGCCGCGATTCGAGTTGCACCAGCAGCCGCTCGGCCGCCGCCAGCTTCGCGACCACCGTGTCCTCCAGCTCGTGCAGCTCGCGCACCATGCGCGCCAGCTGGCCTTCGTCCGGCGCTCGCCCGCGATCCGACAGGCCGGTCGCCGACGCCCGGTCCGCAGCTCTGCGGGCGCGCCCCGGACGGCTTGGCCGCCGAGCACCGACCTCGTCGCGCTGTTCCGCGACATCGGCCGGCATCGAGAATGACTCTTGAGCGAGTGCCACGCGCGCCTCCAAGAGGAGCGAACGGCGGCCGAGCGACAAGCTTTAGTGTTAGCGAGCGTCCGTCGTCTGCGCCAATGCACCGCCCAGCGTGAGCGGCACAGCCGCGGCGTACTGGGTGGGGTCGAGGACGACTTGCGCGCCCGATCGGGACTCGAGGTCGACGACAAGCGGCGCCAAGAGGTTGGCGACGAGCCCTTTGCCTTTGGTCGCGGCGACGATGACGAGGACCGCTACGTCCGAGGCCGCGATGCCCGCATCGTGCGCCAGCTTCTCCGGGGCGGGCTCGGGGTAGGACCCCGCGATGGCGCCGCCGTTCACCACCGGGAACGCGAGCTCCGGCATGTCTAGCGACTGCAGCCACGCCACGTGCCCCGCGCCGCGTGGCTCGAGGAGGACGTAGCGCCTCGCCTCGGGAAAGCCGATCAGGCCACGCGAGAAGACGATCGTCTTGGCGTCGTCGAGCTCAATTTCTCCGAATCTAGTCCCTACTACACGCATCATGATCTCCTTGAGGGGCTCTTGAATCCTCGTCGAGCTCTGCGCCTTCGGAGTCGGCGGCTCGGGCATTGGCCTGGGCCACGTCGTCGTACACTTCTCCGCGCAGAACGGTCACGCCCGGAGGCGCGCTCACCGCGAGGCGTACGCCTCGCTTTGAAACCGACGTCACTGTGATCTCGATTCCTCCGCTCACGACAATCCGCTGCCCCACTCTTCGTTGCAGGATAAGCATGCGGCGTGCCTTTCTTTATCCGCCCGCCTGGGCCAATGAGAGCGACAAGATCTGTTTGTTGACTTGAAGGGCGGCCTGGTACGCGGTCTGCGCCGCCTCGAGGTTCGAAAGCGTCGTCGCTGCGTCGGCGTCGGCCACGGGGGCGCGCGCCACCTGCATCTGAGTTAGCGCGGTGCCCATCGCGTCGCTGGCAGAGTGTAGGCGATCGGCGCGCTCGCCGGTGTCCACTTGCGCGGCCACGATTTGCGCGTGGGAGGCGTCCATGTTGCCGATCGATGCCTGGATCGCGGTCGGGTCGTTGGACGTCAGCGCCGACGAAAGGGTCTGCAGATCCGCGAGAACGTCGCGCCCGCCCGAGGCGCCGAAAGCTTGGGCGCCGTTCGCGTTCGAGACGGCGAGCACCCCGTCGGCGATCTCGACATGGGTCACGCCGCTGTTACCGATGAAGTTTCCGGACGAATCGAACGGGGGCGCACCCGTCTTCGTGCCGCCGAACAAGTACGCCGTGCTGCCCTTGGTGTTCGCCAGGGCCAGGAGCTGCTGTCGCAGCGAGTCGACTTCGGTGGCGGCGTTGGCGCGTGACGCCGCGTCTTGGGTGCCATTCGCCTCTTCGACCGCCAAGGCCCGCGCCTTCTGGATCAGGCTCGTCGCTTGATTCAGAACGCTGCCGGCGAGGTCGAGGTCGCCAGCCGCCGCCGTCGCCGCGGACTTGCGCGCCTGCATCGTCGCGATCCCCGCGTCCCGCTGGACGATCGACGCGTAGGCCGCCGGATCGTCGGACGGCTGCGATACGCGCAGCCCGGAAGACGCCATCTGGGTGAGCTGCGCCATGCGCTCGGAGACGCGTGACTCGGACTCGAGCACGCTGTTCAGGTTCATTGCTTCGGTGATACGCATGCGCGCCGGCCTCTCGTCACGCGGTTGACATCGCAGTCATGAAGTCGCCGAGCAGGCTGTCAGTCACCTGCAGCACGCGCGTGGCGGCCTGGAAGGCCTGCTGAAAACGCGTCAGGTTGACCATCTCCTCGTTGAGCGACACGCCGCTGGCGCTGCTGTTCAGGTTCTCGGCTTGGGTCACCATGTCGGCCCGAGTCGCGGCATCCGTGTCTGCCGCCGACTTCGCGCTACCCAGCTGGGACGCGATCGACGCGAACTGCTGGGCAGGCGGACCGCCGGCGCCGAGCGGCTGCGACGCGATCTGCGCGAGCTGGACCGCTATGTCGTTGCCGCCCGGAACGTCTAGCGCGTTCGCCGCGGCGGCGATGTTGCCGGGTTGCCCCGCGACCGAAGGGTCGACCGCCATGCTGGCCGCAGCGCCGGCGACCGACGCCGGTGGCGCGAAAAGCGGGCGCCCGGTGGCGCCGTCGAGCCCGTAGCCGGTCGAGTGGACGGAGTTCACGTTGTTGGCAAAATTGTACGCGAGCTGATCGAGCTGCGTGGCGGTCTGCGCGATGTCGACGTCGCGCGCTTCGCGCAGGCCCCCGAGCGTGCCGTCGGTGACCCCCGCGGTCACGTCGAGGGGAGCGCCGCCAGGGTTGGCCACGGTGAACTTCATCGCCCCCGCGGTGTCGAGCGACACACCGAGCGTCGCCGCCTTGTCGCCGCTTACCAGCACGGTGCCCGCCGCAAAGAGTGTGACGGTCCCGGACGGGTCGGGCACGACCCTCGCCCCGATGGCGTCCGCCACGGTGCTCACGAGCGAATCGCGCTTGTCGCGAAGATCGGGGGCGCTGTCTCCAGTTCCCTGCGCCTGGGCGATCTGCGCATTGAGCTTCGCGATCTGGGTCAGGTCTTGGTTCAGCGCACTCGCGGTTCCCTGCGCCTGCGAGTAGAGGGCGCTTTGCTCTTGGGCCAGGCCGTTTGCCGTGGTCGAGAAGCTCTGCGACAGCTGCGTGGCGTTTGCGAGCACCGCGGAGCGCACGGACGGGTCGCCCGGGTTCGCCGTGAGCGCCTGGAGCGACGAGAAGAACGCGTTCATCGCGTCGCTGACCGAGCCGCCGCCCTGGGGCGCAACTATGGCCTGCGCCTCGCCGAGCGAGCTGCTGCGCGCGTCGGCCGCGGATTTCTGTCCGTGCTCGGTGAGCACCTGGGAGTAGGTGAACGAGTCGAAG
>Ga0265318_10000070_pt1 | contig 96952 bp, 86 predicted proteins | sample 4821metaG_FD_192431 | JGI IMG/M metagenome (GOLD analysis project Ga0265318, IMG submission 192431) | Rhizosphere microbial communities from Carex aquatilis grown in University of Washington, Seatle, WA, United States - 4-8-21 metaG | ecosystem: Host-associated > Plants > Roots > Rhizosphere >...
CGCAAAGGACGCAGCGGCGGTCGGGGCGGATGCCATCGTTGCGCAGGGCACCGAGGCGGGGGGGCACGGCTCCGACCGCTCGCTATTCGCTCTGCTGCCGGCGGTCGTCGACGCCGTGAGCCCCATTCCCGTGGTGGCCGCCGGCGGCATCGCGGACGGGCGCGGACTCGCAGCGGCGCTGATGATGGGCGCCTGCGGCGTCCTGGTGGGAACGCGCCTTTATGCGACGGAAGAGGCCCTCGGCCGTCCACAAGCCAAGGCCCTGCTTGTCCGCTCCACGGGAGATTCCACGGTGCGAACGCGGGTTTTCGACGTCGTTCGGCGGCTCGACTGGCCCGAGCCGTTCACCGGCCGCGCTCTGCAGAACGAGTTCACACGCGCCTGGCACGGGCGCGAGTCGGATCTTGAACGACAGCCCGGAGAGTTTGATCGATACGCCGCGGCTGCTCAGGCCGGACAATTCGATACTGCGGTCGTCTGGTCAGGGGAGGGTGTCGACTTGATCACCGGAATCGTGCCCGCAGGGAGGGTCGTCACGGACATGGTCTCCGAAGCGGCGGCGGCCGTGCGCCGAGTCGCAGCTGCCAATTTTCGATGAGCCGTCACTAACCCGTCGTGCGCCCAGAGTCGGCGCCTCGAGTCGGTGCCCACGCCCTACGAAACCGTCGGAAGCCCTGCGGCCGCCCATGCTTGGAGCCCGCCGCGAACGTTCTTCACCCGGTGGTAGCCCATCGACTTGAGGAGAAGCATTCCGTAGAGAGAACGCTCTCCCACTTTGCATATGGTCACGACGGAAGCGTCCTTGTTCTCGGGAAGTCCCGTTGCCCACCCGCCGCTCAGGTCGGCCAGCGGAACGTTCCGCGCGCCAGGGGCGTGGCTGGCGCCGTACTCTTCGGGCGATCGCACGTCGATGAGGGCCGACGGCTCTGTCCCTTCGAGGAGCGCTTTGGCCTGCTCGGGGTCGATCACGTCTTCGGAGTTTCGGGCGAAGTCGAGGATGTTGGCCAGGTGGGCGCTCGTGCTCCCTTCCGGCTTCGCACCGGCGAAGAGCTCGGGCAGGTGCTTGCGCATGGACGAGGCGTATTTGAACGCGTTGTCGGGGAACACGACGACGCACACGACGCCCGGCTCGTCCGGCACCAACTTCAGCGCGCCGGCAAGGGCCATCCCGGAGCTCGGCCCGGCGATGATGCTCTCCTCCTGATTGATGCGGCGGCAGAGCTCGAAGGCTTCTTCGTTGGTCACTTCGACCAGACCGTCGTACTCGTTCGGGAAAAACAGCGCGGTCTGTCTGAGCTGGCGAATGCTCCGCACTCCTGGGATGTCGTGTCCTTCGGCGGGATGCACACCGAGCACGCGCACATCGGCGCGCTGCCCCTTGAGGAAACGGCCAGCTCCCGTGATTGTCCCGCACGTGCCGAGCCCGGCCACGAAGTGCGTGATCTCCCCGGCCGTCTGACGCCATATCTCCGGCCCCGTCGTGCGATAGTGCGCCTCGGGATTGGCGGGGTTCTTGTACTGATTCAGATGGTAGTTTCCGGGGCGCTCTCCGATTTCCGCGGCGAGGGCGATCGCACCCTCGGGCGCCCCGGGGGCGGGACAAAGGTCGTCGTCCATCTCGATCAGGTCAGTGCCGAAAAGGCGGAGCGAAGCGCGCTTCTCGGCGGGAATCTTGTTCGAGAGGGTCGCCGTGAGCTTGTAGCCCCTGGCGTTCGCAATCATCGCAAGCCCGATGCCCGTGTTGCCCGACGTCGGCTCGACGAGCCGCGCGTGCGGCGGCAATAGACCGCGCGTCTCCGCGTCGCGCACCAGACTGGCGGCCACCCGGTCTTTGACGGCCCCGAACGGGTTGTACCACTCGAGCTTCGCGTAGACCCGGGCGTGCTCGAACGGGAGGACCCGGCGAAGACGCACCAGCGGCGTCGGGTTGTCGACGTCGGGTAGAAGCTCGAGGATCGATTCGTAGACACGGATTCGGTGGTTCATTGGGGGATCCGCGGTCGCGGGCGCTGGAGATTCGATGCGCCTTCATAGTAGCGGACAGGACTCGAAAAGGGGTCGGCCGTTCGATTCGCGTTTGCGCATTTCATGGCGCGACCACTTGGTGTCGTACGGCGACATTTTCGTGACCTCTTGCGAAGGACCTTGCCACCGTTCGCCTGTGTCTTCTAAAGCAGACGTCGCAGACAGAATGCTTCCTCGAGGCGCATCGCGTCCGTGAGACGCGACCGCCTTCAGGCCCTGTTCCAAACCCGCCCCCGAGGATTCGACCGATGAGAAATCGCGTGCGTGCTGCCACGTCGAGCGCCGTTTACGCCTTGTTGGCGAGCGGCTGCCAATCCGCCGCCACGAGTCCCGCCGAGACGGATCACCTGTACTCGGTCGACTACACAGAGGCCACGCCGTCCGCCCTTCCGAAATGCACCACCGCGCTGGCGGGCACCGTCGTCTACGTCGCGTCGCCTCCGGGCCTGTGGGCGTGCGATTTCGGACTATGGACCCAGATCCCTTGCGGCCCCCAGCTTGCCGGGCAAGTGGCCTACGCCAGTTCGAGCCAAACGGTGTGGGCGTGCGTCGGCAAACAGTGGACGCAGATCGCGCTCCCCGACGCGGGACCGCCCGGGCCGCAGGGACCGCCCGGCGAAGCAGGGGCGAGAGGCGCGACGGGCCCAGCTGGACCGCAGGGCCCTCCAGGCGAAGCGGGGGCGGCGGGTCCGCAGGGTCCCCAAGGAACACCTGGCGTCCAAGGCCCCGCCGGTTCGCAGGGACCGCAAGGTACACCTGGCGCCCAGGGCGCCGCCGGACCGCAGGGACCGCAAGGCGACCCTGGGACGCCCGGACCGCAAGGCCCGCCAGGGGAAGCCGGGGCGCCGGGCGCCGCCGGTCCGCAGGGTCCCCAAGGAACACCTGGCGCCCAAGGCCCCGCCGGTCCGCAGGGACCGCAGGGCGATCCAGGCGCGACGGGCGCGACCGGCCCCGCGGGCCCTCCCGCGCCACCTACGGCGGTGTTCGTCGCGACGCCGCGAGCGACCACGGTGGCGACCTCGGGTACGTTCGCGTTCGGTTGCTCGACTGGCGATTGCACGTACCAGTGCAGCCTCGACGGCGCGCCCTATGCGACCTGCACCAGCCCGACCACCGTATCGGGCTTGCTCCCGGGATCCCAGCACACGTTCTCGGTCGAAGCGAGTGGGCTGGGCGCCGACGCCGGCGTGCAGGCGCCCGTTCCTGTCGACTTCACATGGACCGTGCAACAGCCGAACATCCTTCTCATCGTGGCCGACGATCTCGGGTATTCGGATATTCACGCTTTTGGCGGCGACATCGATACGCCCAATCTGGATGCCTTGGTCGCAAACGGAACGATCCTCACGAACCACCACGTCGGAAGCGTGAGCGCAATCACTCGGTCCATGCTGATCTCCGGCACCGACCATCACCTCGTCGGGGAAGGCACGATGGGGGCGCCGTCCGACGAGCGCCGGGGCTTGGATGGCTACGAGGGCTTCTTGAACAGCCACTCGCTCTCGGTGGCCCAATTGCTTCACGATGCCGGCTACCACACCTACATGGCCGGCAAGTGGCATCTCGGGTCGGCAATCGCCGGCGGCCTGACAGCCACCCAAGGAAAGACCCCCGATCAATGGGGTTTCGACAATAGCTTCGCCCTGCTCGGTGGCGCCGCGAGCAACCACTTCTTTCACGAGCTGGCGACTTCAAAGAACTACACGGAGAACGGCGCGTACGTGCAGCCCGGTCAGCCCGGGCAGGCCAGCGGTTATGACGCGGACACCTACACGTCGAAGCTGCTCGGCTATATCGATGCCCACAACGGCGACGGAAAGCCTTTCTTCGCCTACGCGGCCTATACGACGCCTCACTGGCCGTTGCAGGCTCCACCCGCTTACCTCAACCGGTACCAAGGCAAGTACAGCCAGGGGTATACCGCGGTCCGTAACGCCCGCATCGCCCGGCAGCAAGCCCTGGGGATCGTGCCTTTCTTCCTGAACCCCTACGCGGGCGCGCCCGACACGCTCGTTCAGTCTGCGAAGTCGGCCAACTATGGCTTGGCCTCGGCCCTCTACATCAATGCCGTCGATAGCCCGCCGACATACGTGGATTACCGGGCTGGGTTCGTCAACAAGCAGTGGAGCGATCTGTCTGCTCCGGAGCAGCAAGCCCAGGCGCGCTACATGGAGATTTATGCCGCGATGGTCGAGTACCTCGACTACCAGGTGGGAGTGCTTATTCAGCACTTGAAGAGCATCGGTCAGTACGACAACACGTTCATCTTGTTCCACTCGGACAACGGAGCCGAAGGTTGGCCCATCAACAACGGCAACGACCAGACGGCCATCGACACGGCCAATGCAGCCATTGCCGGCACGCTCGGGTCGGACAACGGCCTGACGAGCGCTCCGAACATCAAGTACGGGCTGCGCTGGGCCGAGGTGAGCGCCACTCCGCTCGCGCAAACGAAGGGCTCCCTCGGAGAAGGTGGCGTATCGGTTCCGGCCATCGCCCACCTGCCGGGGCAAACGGCGCAAGGGTCCACCGTGAACATCTTCACGCAAGTGAGCGACGACACGGCCACTTTCCTCGCGTTGGCGGGCGCCACTCCGCCTTCGCAACCGGCATCTCCCCCGACCCTCGGCGGCGCAATTTTGCCAGATGGGGGGCCTGCTTACAGTCCCCAGTTCGGGCCGGCCACGCAAGGACTCGTCCTTTACAACGGCAACCCCGTGTATCCAATCACCGGTCAGTCTCTTCTGCCGGCTCTGCAGGGGGCCAACTCCAGCCCGGTCCACACGACGCCTTTCGGGGACGAAGCGTACGGACGGGCGTACATCTACAGCGCGGACGGCGCGTGGAAGCTGCGCTGGACCGAGCCACCGTTCGGGCCGCCGGACGGCCACTGGGAGCTTTTCGCCATTCAGACCGACCGGGGTGAGACCACCGACCTCTCCGCCGCGAACCCGACGATCGTCACCCAGCTCACCCAGGCCTGGATCACGTACATGAACACCGTGGGCGGCGAAGAGCCGCTGCATCCGCTCGGATACTACTGATGGATCCGTACGCCAACCGCGGCCGGCTGGCGGCTTCAGCCGGCCCGGCGGAGGCGCGCGCGATGCCCGACGACGCGGCGAGAGCGACCGCGGCGAACCTGTCGTGGTCGTTTCACTGTTCGGCCTGCGGCAAGTGCTGCAATTCTGCGCCGCAGATGTCCCTGCCCGAGCTCTTCTATCACCAACGCCGCTTCGTCGGATGCCTGGCGATACAGCGGGTGCCCCGACTTCGGCCAGGATATCGCCCGGGTGGGGCAAGCTCCGTGACGCCGGACGAGACGGACTGCGCCGCCTTCTCGGAACTGGCCGATGCGGTGCTCCATCGCCTCCCTGGCGGAAGCGACGCGGACTACGTTCTACTGGCAACGCAGGGCTTCAGCCGCAGTCCTTCGGATCCGTGCCCCGCGCTGGGGCTCGACATGCTGTGCACCCTTCATCACGATCGGAAGCCCGCCACTTGTTCGGTCGTTCCTCTGGACGCCCTCGTTCCAGATCGGATGCAACAGCTCGTGCTGGCCGGGCGGATGAAAGAGGCCGCGTACCTCGGCGCCGAGTGCATCGCGCTCGGCTCGCGAACCGACTTTGCGCCGCTGACCGATGGCCACGCGGTCGTAGACCGCTCGGCGAAGGAGGCGCTCGCTCGCCGGCGCCGAGATCTCGCGGACGACAAGCGCCGCTGGGGCGACGCGGTGTTCGGCATATTGGGGCGCGATTTGTTCGCCGACGAGGCGGCCCTTTCCCGTGTTCCGGTGGGCGGCTTTCTGACGATCGCCATCGCGCCCGTGCTGGTGGTGCTGGCCGCCGTGTCACCACGGAGCCGGCGGCGCTGCCTCGAGTATCTCGACGCGCAGATCGTTCTTATCGAAGAGACGATCCGCTCGGCGGTCGCGCGCAAGGGGTTGGCAGACCTCGCGGGCCTCCAGCAGCTGCGCAGCTTCGCCCGCACGAGCCTCACTCTCAGGGCAGCGCTACGCAGCGCTCCCGTGACGGGCATCCCCCGGTCGAGCGAAGCGAGCGACGTTGAAACCTGGATGGGTCTCGACCAGCCGTACGCAGAGCGAGCTTCCACCCGACCATCGTGACTCGAGGACGACCCCAATGGACTACCCCGAAGAGATCTTGCGAGCCGCGACGCGGCTGAACATTCGTCCCGAAGCAGTTCAGACGTATCTCGACGCCGGCAAGGGCAAGCGGGCCCCGGGGGTCGAGCGCACGATGCACACGACCATCAAGCCCGTTGGTTCGGCCTGCAACCTCGATTGCACATACTGCTATTACCTCAGCAAAGAGGACCTCCTCGAGCAGAAGACGCGGCGCATTCAGGACGATATCCTCGAACGGTTCGTCGTCGACTACATCCACGCAACGGATGCTCCGGAGATACAGTTCACGTGGCACGGCGGCGAACCTACGCTCATGGGGCTCCCCTTCTTCCGCAGGGTGGTCGAAGTGCAGAAGAGACACACGCCGGCAGGCCGACGCGTCTCCAACGACTTGCAGACCAATGGCATGCTGCTCGACGACGAGTGGTGCGTATTCCTGGCCGAGAACGAGTTCTTAGTCGGCCTGAGCATCGATGGGCCGCGCGAGCTGCACGATGTTTACCGCCCCACGAAGAAAGGCGCCCCCACGTTCGACAAAGTACTCGCGGGGGCACGCCTACTGAAGAAGCACGGCGTACCCTTCAGCACGCTGACGACCGTGAATCGCAAAAATGCGCGGCATCCTCTCGAGGTGTATCGCTTTCTTCGCGACGATCTTGGCACTGCATACATGCAATTCATTCCCTGCGTCGAGCCTCGTCAGTTCGAGAGGGTGGCCCCCGGACATCTCCCGGACAACCAGCTTGCGAGCGCGGACAGCCCCAGGGCCAGACCCGGCCACGCCATGTCGATCGTGACCGAGTGGAGCGTCGATCCGGAAGACTGGGGTGAATTTCTCTCCGTCGTATTCGACGAGTGGCGGGCGCACGATCTCGGAAAGGTCAAAATCAATCTGTTCGAGACGATGCTCGCGCAGTGGAGCGGCCGGCCGTCGCTCCTCTGCACGAGCAGCCCGGTGTGCGGAAAGAACGTGGCGCTCGAACACGACGGCCGCGTGTACTCGTGCGATCACTACGTCTACCCGGAGTACGAGATCGGCAAGATTGGCGAGCGCCCGTTGAGCGAGATGGTCTTCTCCCTGCGGCAGCTCGAGTTCGGGCTCGACAAGCACAATTCACTACCGAGCGAATGCCGGTCGTGCCCCTACCTCAAGCTCTGTTGGGGGGAGTGCCCGCGTACGCGAATCCTGCGCACTCGCGACGGGGAGGGAAATCTCAGCTATCTGTGCCACGGCTGGAAGCGATTTTACGGACACGCGGTTCCGCAGCTGGTCAGCCGCCGCGGGCGACTGCCTCTCGCGCCCTCTTCGTGCACGTAGGCCGCGCTCGTCGCGGGCCGATGCGCACGGAGTTCGGGTTTTACGTTCGTGGTCGCCGACGCCGACATCGCGCTCTATGCGTACACGCACTGGGCCGGTCTTGGCGGTTTCGACTCCGCGCCGTGGCGGCTCATCGGTGCTACGTTGAGCATGTGTCGTTCACTCGTTCCTCGGTGCTCGGCGCCGCGGTCCTGTGCGGTCTTTCCGCGTGCGGTCCCCACTCGTCGAGCGTGAAGGCCGGCGTCGACGCCACGAGCGATGCTTACGCGCTCGTTCCCGCTGACGGTCCCTGTGTCACGCCGGCCGGCGTGACGACCCTTCTAGCGGACTACGCGTACGCGATCGCCATCGACGGCGACAAAGTCTACCTGGCGACGATGGCCGGCGTGCTGCGGGTGCCGGCGGCCGGAGGGCAATCGATTGCGCTGACCGCCAACGCCGAGGCCTACGCGCTCGCAATCGATGCGACGAATGCCTACTATGTTTCCGATCACGCGTCCGGACCGCCGAACGCAGAGGGCAAAGTATCGACCACCACGGCTCTTTACGCCGCTCCCCTCGCGGGTGGTACGCCGCAGATTCTGCTCGATGGGGAGTTCGCGATGCACATGGCGACCGACGGCACGTGGCTATGGTGGGCCGGCGGCGACTTGTATGGCATGGCTCTTGGTCGCCCTGCCGCCCCGGTTGCGTTCCCGCTCGAGGCCGGTGCCAGTGTGGAAGCGCTCGCCGTCGGCAGAGATTCGCTTTTCCTCGCGGTCTATTCGATCGGGACCCAGGGGCTCGGTGCCGGCAGCATCCGCCGCGCCAACAAGGACGGGAGCGGCGTTGCCACGATCGTCTCCGGGCTCGGGCACCCCACGGCGATCACAGTCGACGACAATGCGGTCTACTTCAACGACGCCGACTCGCCGTCGGGCGGGATCGCGCGCGCCGGGCTCGATGGCACGGGCAAGACGACGATCGCGCAGGTACTGGCTGGCAGCCTCGCGGTCGATGCGCATTCGGTGTACTTCGCCTCCGCAGACGCGATCCTCAAGGTGCCCAAGACGGGCGGCACGGTAGAAACCGTTCAGAACGGTCTCAAGTCACCGGGCACGTTGGCGGTGGCCCCCGGCAACGTCTATTGGGTGGACGGAACCTCCGTTGCTCGCTCCGATCCGAACCCCGGATACGCGGTGATGACGGCGTGCAAGTAATCCGTGCTTGGACCGGAGCCTCCGCCGGTTGATTCTACGCCATGCGCTGGCCGGCACCTTGCCGTCGCCAAGCGACCGGGTACCTTACGGTTGACGACTATGCGCAAGACGTCCAATTCGCCCGGGATGCAAGGCGCGGGCTTTACCGCGGGGAATCGTCGGGATGGCCTTTCGCCCCTTCACCGGGGATGCCTTCTCGCGTCGCTGGCCGTCGCGGGCTGCGGCCAGGTCGCAAACGAAGCGCACGGCACCCCGGCGATGGACTCGGGAATCGCTGCGGTCGGCCCGAGCGCGAACGGGGGAGCGGCGGAGGGCGGCGTCGAAGCAGGATCGCCTGGCCCTGTTGATCCGGCCGTCTCGAAGCAGTGGTCGTGGCAGAAGTGCGGGGTCATTGCGCCGACGCCGCTGGCGGACCAAGCGCAGTTTCTTTCCGACAGCGGGGAGCTCGTGATTTCGTACGAAGACGGCAGCGTCTTGGTGCACCCGGCCGGCGGGGGTGCGGCCGTGCGGCAGCTCGTCGCTCCGAATCCACGGCCGGGCGGGCAGTTCGGGTTGTCGTTGGACGGGGCGATGCTCGCGAGGAGCAGCGGTTCGAGCGTAGTCGTTCTGAGCACGGCGGACGGTTCGCCGTTGCATAAGGTCGCGGAGCCGCCGGAATGTGCGAACGGGGCTTTGCAATTCTCGGCAGAGAGTGACTACGTATTCGAAGCGGGCGGCGACGGGCAAACGACGTGCATCTGGCGAATGGCCGACGACTCGCTGATTGCGCAGATGAAAACGCCGGTTCCGCCCCCGTCCGCCGCGATTCGGGCCGGGCAGCTTTACGCGTTCGATGACAGCCCCCCCACGAGCAATGCCACGAGCCCTGCGTTATTGGTCTATCCGCTCCCCACCTCGCCGTGCGGAGCGACCTGTGCGACCCCCGTCCAGACTTCGCGCATTCCGTTGCAGTGCCCCATTTCAGGGACGGGATGTACGCAGCTGGGTGCCGTTCGAATCTCGCCGCGCGCGGACAGCGTGGCCGGGGGAACGTCGACCACTTTCCCCGCCGCGCCGGGCTTCGCTATTTCCCTTTGGAATCTTGACGGAAGCATCGCGTATTCGTCGACCACCCCGTACCTGTCCCCATTGATTGTATACTCCACTTCTGGAGACCGGCTGCTCCTCGTGGACCGGGTGGTCAATGTCGGCACCGCCACCGCCGAGTTGCAGCTCTCCGATCAGGCGATGATGGACGCCCAGGGCGAGACCGTAACCGTGGCTCTCGACAATAGTGGTTATAGACTGGCGACCGTACTGTTGAGCTCGGGGGGGTTGAGCTCCGGGCAGGTAGCCCTTTATGACTTGCCCAGCGGTCGGTCCGTGCAGATCGTGGGCGCGATGCCGTCGACGAGCTCGGCCCCGCCACCCACGGACATTGCGGTGTCCGCAGACGGCACCCGGCTGTCGATGGCGATCCCCCTCGGTCCGTCGCCGCTCTGGCGGATCGACGCGGACTTCGCCAAATCCAGCATTCTGTCTCTTGGCGCTGGGAACATGGTCGACGCGAGGTTTTCGTCGGACGGGAGCGAGGAGCTTCTTTCGGGTATGGACACCTACACGCTCAATCGCGCGGACACCGGCGACGGGCTGTTGTGGGGCCCTCCTCCCCCGGCCAACGTTCCGATGGAATGCTCCGTTCACGGCACTCGGCTCTCGCCACAAGGCGATCGGGTGCTCTACGGCGAGTACAACCCCGGAGGCAGTGGGTACGTTCAAGTGCTGGACGTCAAGAACAACCAATGGATTACGCAGTTGCCGACGCTCTTTTGCAATGCCCGTGCAGCTTACAGCCAGGACGGCACGCTCGTGGCGACGTCCGATCCGCAACTGTTTCGAGCGTCCGACTGGTCCACGGTCTGGAAAGCGACGGATGTGTTGAGTCGTGTCTCGAGCGAGTACTACGATGACGCGCAGTTTCGCCCCAACGCAAACGATCTATTGGTGAGTCATTGCGCGGATAGCGGCAACCAGTTGCACGCTCTCTACTCGCTCGCGGACGGGAGCTTGCTGCGCCGCTTGCCCGAGCTCCAAAATATCCGCGCCAAGTTTTCGCCCGAGGGAAACTGGGTCGTTTCGGGCGCGACGCTCCTTCATCTTCCGGATGGCGAGCAGCGCACCTTCGACGCTCAGTCCGTTTTGGCCACGTTCGCTCCCAATGGCGACATCATCGCCCTGCTCGCCGACAGCTCGCTCGCCCGCTACTGCCGGACGAACTGAGCTCGTCGAGCGCTGGATGGTTCGCTTCCCCCGCGCGCTCTGGCTGGTCGCGTTCCTTGCGGTCGCGCTGGCGCTGCCGTTCGCGTTCGCCGACTTCTACTGCGACGATCTGGGGATGGTGCTGCGCTTCGACGGCGTGGTCCCATCGCCCATCCCTGGCCCTTTCCACGCGTACACGTTCGCATCGGGAGCCCCCGGGGAACGGCACGCGCTCGTGGACCACGGCCCGCTCCCCTGGTGGACCTTCGACGGCCTGCGGCTCTCGTTCTTTTGACCGCTCTCGAGCGCGCTGCTCGGCATTCCGGGAGATCGCGTCCTGTTCCTGCCGAACCTCGGCATCGCCGGCCGAGGCGTTCGTGGTCTGGTTTGTCGCCGATGGTTGTTGCGTCTGACTTGTCCTGCCCCGATGGCATCCGATCCAAGGCAGACCGCCAGGCGGGCACAAGGCCGCAATAGGGGGTGTGGGCGGCCACTCCGCTTTTCCCCGCCAAGCAGTAGAGTAGGCTGCCGCGTATGCCTCAGATGACCGAACGCTCCGCCAAGTGGATGGCTTCCGTGAAGGCCAACTTCGCGAAGGCCACGGGGCGCCCCCTCGACGTCTGGCTCGACCTCGCTCGATCGCAGGGCTTCGGTCGCGACATCGCCGAGGCCCGCAAGTGGCTCAAGCACAAGCAGGGCCTCACGGTCGTGCAGGCCAACTTTGTGCTCATGGCGCTCTTTCCCGAGCAAGAGGGAAGTGACGCGGATCTGCTGGACGCCCAGTATTCGGGCGCGAGGATGGCACTGCGGCCCGTATACGACAAGCTGGCGAAGGCGGCACGCGGCCTCGGTCAGGACCTGATGATCGCGCCGCGCAAGAGCCAGGTTACTTTCGCACGCAAGGTGTCCTTCGCGGTTGTCCGCGTAGCCGCCAAGGACCGAGTGGATCTCTTTCTGCGTCTCCCTGGGCAGATGCCGACGGCGCGTCTCGTCGCGAACCCCAAGGCGACCGGCTCGGATCCGACGCATGTCGTTGCATTGCGAAAGCCCGCGGATGTCGATCGCGAGGTGGTGAGGTGGCTCACGCTCGCATACGACAAGGCGGCACGCTGAGCCGTCTCTCTCTCGGTGCCCTCCGCCAGTTAGGGGCTCCTCCGCACGGGGATCGCAAAATTGGGCAGGTATGGCCCATGGCCGCGTTTCCTTCTGGGACCAGACGGGGTCGTCGATCGAGAGAGCGACTCACTGCGCTCCTTCCGGCAGCGAGACCCCGGCGAGAACGGCCTGGAGCAAGTCGTCCTCGGGCCCTGCATTGAGAGGCGATGAAAGCGATTCCTTTGCCAACGCTGATCGAGCCGCAAGTCGCCCCGCCCGTCGCGGCAAGATCGGAGCAGCTTGACGAGTGCCGACACGCGTCCCGTACATCGGCGACCTGACCAAGCGCTTCGTGGCGTTGGGGTGTAGTCCCGGAGCACGGCGGCAGTCGGGCGCGTCGTGCGCGACTTGTGCGACGCCCGCGAACTGCCGGGGCATGCCGACGTGCTCATGGCGCTCGAGCGCGAAGGGCGTCTCCCGGTCCTCGCCCACGGTCGCCGCGTCCCCGAGCACCGCCTCTGGGTTTGGTACCTCGCGACCGACGAGCGACTCGAAGTTGTCGGGCTCACGGCAAGCGAACCTCGTTCCGCGTGACCATCGACAGACTTGCGAATCTGCGCTGGCGGTCCTCGTTTAGTAGGCGGATTGATGGTGATCCCACGGCGCCAGCGCACCAAATCGGGCAACGATCTCCCATGCGCCGCGAGGCCCGTCAGTGCGGCCGCGCCGCCTGCAGCGTCACGTCGACCGTGACCTCCTTGCCGTGCCGAGCGAGGATCCGAACGACCGCACGTCTCCGCCGGGCGGAGGGGACGCGACGTTCCGATAGTCCAGCCGGTGGTCGCGGTTCGCGAGGTCGGTCGCAGCTTTGGCCCGGGCCGCGCGCCTGAAGGATCAGCTGGTCGCCGCCCCAGGACCAGTAGGCCTCGGCGTTCTCGCCGCCGAAGGTGAGCTGGCGCAGGTTGGCGAGGTGGGGCTCGTCGGGGCGCGATGTGGCGGCAGGGCCGGTGCTCGTCGGGGCCAGAGCATGCGCCGGCGGAGGGCCACCGCACGCGAGGACGAGGGGGGAGAGGGGAGCAGCGACGGCGGCGAGGAGGGGAGGCGGGCGCACGGCCGGGAATCTACACCGGCAGGTCCGGCGAGCGGGTCGTGCAAGGGGGGGCCCGGCACGCAGGTCGTGCAAGGGTGGCCCGGCGAGCGAGGGCCGGCGTGTTCAGTGCCCGAAAGGGTGAGCTCCTCGGCACTCGGCAGCCGACCGTCTGCATCTCGAGCTCCCACTCAGTCGGCTCGCGCCAGCGTCGGCACGAGAGCGCGCCACGATGGACCATCGTGCCGGGAGCTCCCGTCGCAGACGCTCCGCGCCTACTCCTCCAGTACGTCCAGTACGTCGCCGTTTTCAGCCACCTCCTCGCTCGGCGAGGGGGGTCGCGGCGTGGGCGGTCCGATCTGGGGCCCGAACCCGGCGCCCAACCCGATGGCGAACGCGCCCAACGTACGCCAAAGAAGGCGCCCAATGCGTGACCCAATCCAGTGACGAAACCTCGCGATGACGCGGTCAAGTCGAGCTTGTCTCGACATGCTCTCTCTCCTTTGCGGTTGGGCGGACGACGAACGAGCGTCGTGGGGCTCAGCAGAGGAGCGAGCAGTGGCGAAGGTACTTGCGGGCGATGAGTGCGCGCGGCGACTGGAGCGGCGCCAGATCGGGTACATCGTCAGGCGAGACGTCGTGAGCCGTCGAGGTAGCTCGCGACAGAACTCGCGATGCGCTCGACCGGGTCTCTTCCATGGCGGACGGCGCCTCGGCAGAGGCGTGCATATCGGCCACCAGGACGACGTCCTCGAAGACGACCGACAACGAAGGCGCGGGACGCGCCAGCACGAACGCCAGGCAGGCGACTATCAATCGCGCCAGCCGCATCCAAGGGCGCGAATGACCGCTCATAAGAACCCAGTGTAGTGCGTCAGCCAACATCGCCAATATCCCGTGGCTGGCCATCAGCCCTTGACCAAACGCAGCGTCGAGGTCGAGAAGCGAAGTCGGGTTGCCTCCGCGAAGCGATCCTACTGGAACTCAAGCGTGAGTGGTGTGCCTGGACGGTCATGTCCCCGCCGGCCCACCGCCAGCTTGCCCCCGGAACCCCGTTTCGTCCTATGGGATGACCACAGCAGACCAGACGCGACTGCGCGCGAGCGGGCGCATCCCAGATGACCGCTGGTTGTACCGCTCAAGGCGTCGCGCAAGACATCGAGGCCACCATGATCGATTCCCCGATTCGTCGCGCCTGCGAGGACGACTACCCGGCGATCGCCCGAGCTTTGCAAGACTGGTGGACGCAACCGGGGTTCACCGAAGCAGGAGCACGCGAACGAGCTGCCCTCGTGCCCCGGCTCTGGCTTCAGCACTTTTCCACCACGAGCCTGGTCGCTGGGCGCAGGGGGAGGCTCGACGGGTTTTTCTCAGGACCGCACGGCGGAAGGGTACATCCACTTCGTTGGCGTCGCCCCTGACGCTCGTCGCCAAGCTCCTAACGGTGTCGCTCCGCGTCATCGGTTCGTGGGCAAGCCGACGGCACCAGGCGCTACCGCCGCGGTGAGCAGTTTACGACCAGCGAGCAATATAACGTTCGTCGCGAGGAGCACGATCGGAATGCCAGCGTTCGCCCACGCGCCACCATCGCGAACGAATGCCACGGTGATAAGACGCGTGCTGCCCATCGTGCCGTGCAAAATAGCGCACGCCACGACGGACCCGGATTGCGTCCGAACGAGCTGAAGGATGGGTGCCAAGAGGAGCGCGAATGCAATCATGCCGAGCCCGCCGGCGACGGGATGTTCACGGTCGCCGTACCCCTGGAAGAAGAGTGGGACGTGCCATAGCGCCCAAAGCCCGCCGGTGACGAGCGAGCACCGCCAGAAGCCGAGCGGCGCCAGCTCCTCGTAGAGGAATCCACGCCATCCAATTTCTTCACCGAGCGCGCCGACCGCATTGAGCGTCGGTCCCAGGGCGACCCCGATCAGCAACATGCCGTCGAGGGGCGGGATGCCGATGGCGATGACCTGCTGCTTGAACGCGATCATCTCTACTGGCAGCCCGGTCATGTCCGGAGCGAATACCGCGCCCGGAAGCAGGAGCGACAACGCCAAGGCGATAACCATCACGAGAGGCGGAAATACCCACCCAAAAAGAAACCACCGGTTCGGGCGAAAGTGGAGTCCAAACGGCTCGACGATAGGTTCGCGGAATACCAACCGCTGCAGGGTCAGCGCGACGGCACCCGGGCAAAGCATCAAAGCGTTGGCGACCGCGAATGAGCTCGGGCTTCGCCAAGACCCGCCTGCCAACACGTATCCCAGCGACAGAGCGTGCGTCACGGCGAAGGTGATGACGTAGAAAAGCACGATGCGTCTCCAGTTCGGACTCATCGTCGTCGCAGACAGCCTAGCCACTCACGGGTTCCCGCGATACCGTCCACGCGATGATCAGCCGCGAGTTCGCCGAGCACTTTGCGGAAGAATGGATCAGTGCCTGGAACGCCCGACCGTGTCCGCATCCTGGCGCACTACGAAGATGACTTCGAGATGGCATCGGCCCGGATCGCCGATATCGCGGGCGAACCCTCTGGCGTCTTGCGGGGCAAGGAAATCGTCGGCGCGTGTTGGCCGAAAGGTCTTTGGCTCATCCTTGACCTGCGCTTTGAGCAAGTGGGCGTCTTCGTCGGCGCGCGCAGCATCGCCATACATTATCGAAATCAAGTGGGACGACTGGTCGTAGAGACGTTTGCATGCGCAACTCTTACTGGACCCTGGCGCCGCCTGGCGCGCCGTTTCCCGCGAAGCGCCGGGCATAGTACCGGCGCCAGATCGTCAGCCCGACGGCGAGGAAGGCAATCGGGACGGCCCAGAGGGCGAGATCGAACGTATGCATGCCGAAGCGCCGTGCGTTCACGACGACGAACGCGGTGACGGTCGCGATGCAGGACGTCCCCATCCCATTCATGTGCGCGAGAAACCAATCGCGCTCGTGGGCCGGAGGGGTCAGCCAGAACCGGAGGTGCGCCACGCCGATTACGAAGCCTAGCGCCGCGAAGAGGGCGTAGAGGACCGTCGACCGGTAGATGCCGAACGCCGCGAGCGCGACGCCGCCGGCGACGAGGAGAAGCGGCGGGATAAGGTCGATCGCGGCTCGCGACGCGCCGGCGCGTTCCTTGGTCCGGAGGGCGCGCACGCCCTGCTGAGCGCTCGCGCCGGCGAGGACGCTGACGTACGCGAGGAAGATGCCCGCGCGCCACCGCAATGGGCTGCCGCCGCGCACGAGCTGTATGCACAAAAAGAAGCCCGTAATCGCGAGCGTAGCAGCGGCGGCGACGTAGACCCATCCGACGCGGCGGTGCGTTCGCCCGCCCTTCTTCGTGACCAGCGGGACCCAGAAGACCAAGAGCGCGACCGCTCCCGCGGCGATGTGAACGGCGAGCACACTCTGGAACAGGAGCGCCATGGCCCCATCGTGCGCTCTCGCCGACGATCGAGCATGAGCCGTTCGTCTTGCAGGCGTGTCGATTTTTCTTGTGACTTTCGGCCCATGGCGGGCGCGCGGCAACGCTCGTACGCTGCCCGAGGCGATGATTCGAGCCCATTCGGCGCGTCCACTCGTCGGGGCCGGGTTCGTGGTCTGGACGGCGGCGGGCGTGCCCCAGATGGCCGCTTGGGCGTCAGGACGAGCTTTCTTCGGGCAACGCTCTCTCGTTTGGTGCGTGGCCTATGGAGTGTTCGCCATCGCCTTCCACCTCGCGGCGTGGACGGTGCGGCGCGGCGCGTGGCGCGCGGCGGCGCTCGCTGGGCAGAGCGGGGCGGCGCTCGTCGCGCTCGCGATCGGCAACACCGGGTTCGAGGGGGCGCTCCTCTGCGTCGTCGCGGGCGAAGCGCCGCTCGTCGTGGGCGAGAGAACTGGGTTCGTCTGGGTGATCGCGCAGACCGCGGCGATGGTGGCGGTCGACCTGGTGAGCCCTTACCGCAGTCGATCGACCCACTTTTCGGCGGTTGCGTACGCCGGCTTTCAACTGTTCGCTTTCGGCGCTTCGCGGCTCGTCGTACGCGAAGCGCAAGCACGTGCGGAGCTCGGCCGCGTGAACGCCGAGCTCCTCGCGACACGCGAGCTCTTTGCCGACAGCACCCGCACCGCCGAGCGGCTGCGCATTGCACGTGAGCTTCACGACGCGCTCGGCCACCACCTGACCGCCCTGAACCTTCAGCTCGAGCTCGCCCGAAACATCGCCGACCGGCAAACCAAGGAACCGGTCGACCACGCGCACGCCCTCACCAAGGAGCTCCTCGTCGAGCTCAGGAGCGTCGTGAGCTCGATGCGGGAGGACGCGCCACTCGATCTCTCGGGCGCCCTTCGAACCTTGGTCGCCGGCATCCCCCACCCGCGTGTGCATCTCGATTTCGAGAACGACCTCCGGGTCGAGGCGGCCCTTGCCCATACCATCTTTCGCTGCGTCCAAGAGGCGCTCACGAATGCGGTGCGCCACGCCGGGGCGGAGAACGTCTTTCTGTCTATCGCGACGAAGGACGATTCCGTCGCGGTGACCGTGAGGGACGACGGGCGAGGCGCGGCGGAGTTGAGGGTGGGGCACGGGCTGTCGGGACTGAGGGAGAGGATCGAAGGGATGGGCGGGAAGATTGAGGTCGAGGCGCAGGCGGGCGTAGGTCTCACTCTACGCGCGCTCCTCCCCGCGCGGGCGGGCGCTTCGTGATTCGCGTCGCGCTCGCGGATGACCAGACGCTCGTCCGGCAGGGGATCAAGGGCCTCCTCGAGCTCACCTCGGACATCCGCGTCGTCGCCGAGGCGTCCGACGGAGACGAGGTGCTCCGGATCCTGACGACAATCGCCGTCGATGTCGCGCTCCTCGACGTCCGTATGCCAAACAAGACCGGTGTAGAGGTTCTGGCCGCACTCGCACCAATGGTGTCACGCCCGCCCTGCATCCTCCTCACGACGTTCGACGACGACGCCGTCGCGATCGAAGCGATCAAGCTGGGCGCCCGCGGCTTCCTTCTCAAAGACGTCTCGCTCGAGCAACTCGCGGAGGCCGTGCGCAGCGTCGCGGCGGGAGGGACGCTCATCAACCCTGCCGTTACCGAGCGCGTCGTTCGCGGCCTCGCCCGCCTCGCAACCAGCGTTCCCGCCTCGCTCATCCCGGCCGCGCTCACCAAACGGGAGCTCGACGTCCTGCGACTCATCGCTGCAGGACAGAGCAATAGAGAGATCTCGGTCGCACTCGGCACCGCCGAAGCTACCGTGAAGAATCAAGCGTCGAGGATCTTTGGCAAGCTCGGGGTACGTGACCGGACCCGCGCAGTGCTGCGCGCCATCGAACTGGGGGTCCTCTAAAACCAGGGTGGAACAGCCGCGCTGCGCGGGCGCTCTTTGTTGGAGTCGAAATGCCGGCCAGCGCTTTATTTCGTCGATCTGCTGCTTCCTCCGAGTCAGCCGAAGACGGGAATCAAGAGACGACGGGCGAGGTCAGCGCTGCGTGGAGCGCGTCGTCGATGTGACCGCTGAGGACTTCACGCTGCTCACAAGCCCGAAGGCATCGTGGGTCGAGCTCACGAAGGAAGCGCCACGAGTTTGTGCAAGCTGATCCCGCCGAAGCTGTTTTGTCCGACCGGCTTTTCCATGTAAGCCATCGGCTTCCCACGGTACGCTGCGCAGCGTTCGCGATGGGCCACGACCATGCACATCTAGCCGATCGCGGCCACCACGCTCATGAGCATGAGCGCGGCGCCCGCGGCTTCCTTCGCTACCTCCTGCTGCTCCCGCAGATGTGGAGATCCGACATCAACCGGGAGGTGGTGAGGGCCGTCGCCCCGGTGGGCGGCGAGTGCGTAGTGGATCTTGGGGCCGGCATGGGCGCGGCCACGGTCGAGGCCGCGATGAGCGGCGCGACGGTGGTCGCAGTGGACCCGATGCCGTACATGCGCCGGATGCTCGCCCTGCGGCGGCAATGGCAGCGCCATCGAGCGACCATCCGCGTTGTCGAGGGGGCGGCGGAGTCGATTCCCCTGGCGGATGGCAGCGTGGATGCCTTGTGGACGGTCAACACGATCCATCATTGGACGGAGCGCGACGAGGCCTCACGGGAGCTGGTCAGGGTAATGAAGCCCGGTGGACGGGTGCTCCTGGTGGACGAAGACTTCGACGCCCCGTCCCACCCCTGGCACGAACGCTTGCGCGGGCGGCGAGCGCGAAATGGTCATCCGTTCGAGAACGTCGATCCTGATGTCGTGGCCGCCTCCCTCAGCCGCGCCGGATTTTCCGCCGCCCGCGGTTCCCACACGACCATCGCGGGACGGCCGGTGAAGCTGGTCCGAGCCACGCGATGAGCAAGGGGCCACGCGTATTGCAGCGTCGATCGTCCGGCGATGATGCCCCGTTGAGAGCCCCAAGGAAACGACCCGCAAGCGCCATCCGGCGGTTCTTCGCGTCGCTCTACAGTGGGACGCTTAGAGAAGAACGCCCTCGTTGCCGGGCAGAAACGATTCGACGACCTCGTACATGCCGGGCTCGAACGTCGCGATCGTGAGCGCCTCTTGCAGGTACGGGAGGGGAGCGGGATCCTTGCGCATCGCCTCGTAGTCCTCGATCGTCCGCCACTGCGCGTACATCGTGACCTTCGTGCCGTCCAGGCTGCGATGAAGTGCGGAGGAGACAAAGCCGGGCGCATGCCGCACCGAGGTATCGGTCACACGCCCGAGCAGCTCCACGAGCCGTTGCTGATTCGCGGGCTCAACCGTGAAGACGTTGATGAACGTGACGAGCTTGGCGTCCTTCGAGATTGTGGTCATCGGTCGAAGCACCCTCCAATAGCGCGGCGAGCTTGGCCAGCACCACGAGTTGCGTGTGGACGGCTGGGCCTCGTCGGCAAGCCTCATCAAGCCGCCTGGACCGGCGGAACACTCGTCATTTCGAGCGACGACTTAAGCGCCCCCCACGCCCGCGCATCCAGGACCCTCTCGGCAAGCCTCGACGCCGCGGTGAGGACGGCCGCGGGCGCTTCAGCCCTCAAGCCCCGGAACATCGCCGCGCGCTCCGCAGCGTTCATCGCTGGGAGCATCTCGGCCCATCCCGCCAGGCTCTGGTCGAGCGTGCGGCTGCGCTTGAACGCGGTCATCCCGGCCGCGAGGCAGGCTTCACCCGCGAGTTCCCAGACCTGCCCCTGGCCCGCCTCCTCTTCCTCGATGTGGGCGAGGAAGTCGGCGGTGAATCGCGCCAGCACCCGGTACGCCAGATGTGTCGCTGCGCCGGTCCTGTCGGCGACGGCGACCTCGAACGCCCTCTCCACCTCGTCGAGCGCCCGGTTGTGCTCTTCGTGCTCCAACGTAAGCGTGCGCGCCGCCTCCGGCAGCACCTCTGCGATGATCGGGTGGAGAAACTCGTCCTCGTGCTGCGCATGCTCTCGCAGGATGGTCACGACCTTCGCGACCGTCACGGCGAGCTTGGCGCGTTCGTCAGAGTCGGCGTAGTCCGTGGTGCCTGCAAGGACGACGCTCTCGAAGAGCCGCTTACGGAGCCCCTTGTGGACGACGGTGTAGAAGTCGGTTCGCGCGGGTACTTCCTGAAAATCGTTGCTCATTCTTGCCTCCATGCTCTTTGGACAAGGCCGGAGGCTGACTGTGACAGTTGGGGGCTAAGAATCAGCAGCGAGAGCGGCGCGCACCTCCGGCAGGTCGAAAAGGCGCCGGATCGAGAGCACCTCGTCCGGAGCAGGGAGCATCGGGTGCTCCCGGAAAAGCTCGGCATGCCGCCGTTCGAGGGAGTCCAGCTCATGGATGCGGTTCGGCGTTGCGGCTCGGACCCGGACGAGTCTGTCCGGCACGAACTGAAGGTGCTTCGGATCGACGTAGCCCTTGTCGATGAACCCCCGCGTCTTGCGGGCGCACCGACACGGGTTCGCCGTGTTCACGAGCCCGCACTTATCATTCATGAAGGAGTAAAGGTCGTGTCGCGCCCTCGCCAGTACCTGGCGGAAGTTCTCAGGCGACAGTTCGGTCACCTCGGCCCCCACGCGGTCTGTCACTCCCAAGACCTCGCCGAGGACGAAGACCACGCGCTGCCGACGATCGAGGCACATCAGCATCGCGAGCGTGCAGCCGATCTTCGCCTCCTCGACGAGCACCCCGCTGGGGACTCCTCCGGGCTCGTCGGGGGTGGGAGCGTCGCCTGCTTCATCGAGATCGCGAGTGAACTCCTCGAAGGGTCGGAGCCCGGCTTCGAGGGGCTGCTTCTTTTTCAGGTTGATGACGTGATTGACGACGATGCGGTAGAGCCAGGTACGGAACGCGCTTTCGGCCCGGAACGTGGAGAGCTTCGTGATGACCTTGACCAGCACCTCCTGGGTCACGTCGGCTGCATCGTCGCGTCGCCACACCATCCGGGCCGCGACGTTGAAGATCCATGGCCCATGTCGGGCCACGAGCTGTTCGAGGGCGCGGCGGTCTCCGCCTTGCGCTAGGGAGACGAGTTGTTCGTCGGAAGGATTGGCGGGGGTCTCGGAGAGGGGGCTTTGCATCATGGTGGACATCGCCTGACCCTTGGGACAGCGGGGCCGAGCGAGTGTGACAGTTCGGTGGTGCGGGGCCAGAAGCACCGCGCAACCGGTTAATCGAGCGGGCGAAGAGTCTTCTTCGATCGAGGGCACGGTAGGACCCGGGCGATCTACCCGGAACCTTCGGCAAGAACTCGGGAGGTCGCGCAAACGAGGTGTGAATCGCGGTAGGGGTTGGGGCGCCAGCTACTCGCGTTCGAGCTGCCGGCGCTCTTTGGCGGCGAGGCGGCGGGCAGAGATGATGAACGCGCCGGCACATCGCGCAGGTCATGTCGCGGCTGATGCATCTCGCGGTCTATCCGGGAAAGTGGATCCAAGTGACGCCGATTCCTCGAGGCTGGTTGCCGAAGCCGGGGGGAGACAAGGCGAAGGAGTGCCTGTACCCGGATGAAGATCGGGCCCTCATGGCTTGTGTGGACGTACCGCTTCTTCGGCGGCTCGCGTACGGGGTTCTCGATCGTGAGGGCCTGCGGACCGACGAGCTGGCGCGGCTCACGTGGGCGGACGTCGACCTCGTGCACAATCGTCTCGACCTCGACGAGAACAAGACCGACCGTCCCCGCTCATGGGAAATGCGTCCAGACGTGCTCATTCGCTCACGATCTGGCGCGAGCACTTCCGGACGAAGGCGGCCTCGGATGCGCGCGTCTTCATCGACGACGAGGGCGTCGGCTTGAACGTCGACCACCTGGCGGCTCAACTTCGCGACGACCTCGCGCGGGCGGAGATCGATCGGGCGAAGCTCTTCCATGGCTCGCGCAACCGTCTTCGGATGCGCGCCCACGACCTACGCGCGACGTTCGTCACGGTCAGCCTGGCAAGCGGTCGCACCTGGGAATGGTGTCAGCAGCGCACCGGCCATGGCGACGCCATGAAGCAGAAGTACCGTCGCAACTGCGCGACCTGGACGGCGCAGCGACAAGGCGACCTCGCGCCGCTGCATGTGGCCATCCCGGAGCTAGCGGCTCATGGCGCCGCGATTGCCCCACGGATTGCCCCACGACACGATTTTCGCATTGCCCCTGGTTTCCCCAAGTCCTTGAAAGTGCACGGGAAGGGAGTCGAACCCATACGCCTTGCGGCGGCGGAACCTAAATCCGCTGCGTCTGCCAGTTTCGCCACCCGTGCGGTGAACTTAAAGGGCAACCCGGGCCTATCCTAACCGTCGGTTCAGCTTCCGCCAGTTCCGGGATCAGGTGGGGCAAACATCCGAGTTCTTCGAGGTTCCAGGTCCGCGCGTTGCGTCGGTACCGTTCAATCATCGAGTGCCCACCGTGGCCGGTGCGGTCGGAGACCCACGTCTCGGTTATGCCCGTGGCGAGGGCAATCGTCACGAACGTTGCGCGGGTCACGCGGGCCTTGCGCCGCCGTCGCCGCGCACCATGGCCATGTAGCTCAGTCAACCGCCGCCGATTCCCTTCTCGGCTTGGACACGAGGACCGAGTAGGGCGCGGCATACTTCAACGACCTCTCATGGGCCCTCGATTTCCCTCGCGCCAAAGGACTGAAACGACTGCGCAACGTGCCTGGAGCATCGTTGCGTGATGGATGAGCACGCGCATTCGGCAGTCGCCTTCAAGCAGTCCATGCCGGAGCGCTACCGCGAAACATTCGACGCCAAGGCCATTGAGCAACACGCGGCCCTCGTTGCTCGACGCGATGGGCGGCCGGTCTGCTTGGAGATGTTGCAGAGGCTGTCGGAGCACGAAGTGCTTTTATTCATCGTCGCCGACGACCAAGCTGGCTTGTTGTCGCTGATAAGCGCCTCGTTCGTCGCGCATAGCCTCGATATCGTCACTGTGAAGGCATACACGCGCACCAATCCTGCCACCCATCGTTCCGAGGCGGTTGACTTCATCCGGGTGAAGCGATCGTCGACGTCGAACAGCGACTTCCTGCCCGATCTCAACCGGGTACGAGACACACTCGCGGCGTTGGTGACCGGCTCAGCAACGGTCGAGTCGATTCTCCGCAAGCAGCTCCCCAGCCCCCGTCGCGCAACGCCCAGTGTAGAGACGCGCGTCGCATTCGAGGACGAGTCCGATGGCGATCTCGCTCGGCTGACAGTCGAGACCGTCGATCGTCCGGGATTGCTTCTCACCATATCGCGGGCGCTCTTTCGTGCTGGCGTCCGAATCGTCGACTCCGACGCCGCCACCCGAGCGGGCCGCGTCCTCGACCGGTTCGCCGTGGTCGAGCGAGACGGGACGCCTCTCGCGCAGGCGCGCCGTCGCGCGGTCCAGGCCGACGTTTTGTCCGCGATCGAATCCCTCGCCCGGACGACGTCGAGAAGATCGAGCACAGTCCCGCCCAAGTCGCGAAAGTCGACGCGGCCCACCCCGGCGAAAACCCAAAAATGATCGTGGCACCGCGAAAAAGTCGTCGCGCCTCTGCCACCACGGCGAGCCTGGCCGCGGCGGCTGACCTTCGCGAGTGCCGTCGCCAGCTCGAGTTCGGTCAGGTCGGAACCAGTCGGCCACGGTGGCACACGAGTACGCGCTCCCCAGGAGCCTACCGCCGTCGGCGGCAGGAATCCCCCTGGGGAGCCGGTTCGGTCACTTGACGAAGAGCATCTCCTGGTAGGTCGGCAGCGGCCAGAGATCGCTGGCAACCAGCCCCTCTAGCGTGTCGGACACCTCTCGAATCGAGAGCATGGCGGGAAGAACGGTGTTGCAGAAATACGTCGCCTCCTTGACCAGGCCCTCTCCCCCTGGATGCTCCATCGCCTTGTCGAGCGCCTTGATTCGGGTGGCGAGCGTTACGGCGAGGGCGGAGATCTCCTGGAGAAGCGCGGTGTCGAACGGCGCCCCGACCGCTTTGAGGGAAGCGCACGTTTCCGCCAGATCATGTTGATACCGAGTCACGCTGGGAGATATCAGCGTCTTCGCCATCCCCTGTACGAGCTTCGCCTCGACGTTGACGCTCTTGCAGTACTGCTCGAAGTAGATTTCGTATCGGCTCTCGAGCTCCCGCGGCGAAAGTATCTTGTACTTGTCGAAGAGCTCGATCGCTTCCTTTTTATGAAAAGCGGCCAGCGCGTCGACGCTCGTCTTGAAATTGGGCAGCCCCCGCCGCTCGGCTTCGGCGTGCCACTCGTGGGAGTAACCGTTCCCGTTGAAGACGACGGCCCCGTGCTCCTTGATGATCGTTCCAAGCAGCTCGGCGACGGCGACGTTCAGCGCCTTGCCCGAACCGACGGCCGCCTCGAGCTTCGTCGCGATGAAGTCGAGCGACTCGGCAACAATCGTGTTGATGACGAAGACCGGGCCGGCGATGGATTGCCCGGAGCCCGCGGCACGGAACTCGAACCGATTGCCGGTGAAGGCAAAGGGACTCGTTCGGTTGCGGTCTCCCGGGTCCTTCGGAAGCTTCGGCAGCGTGTCGACTCCCACTTCGAGCGTTCCTTTGGATTTGGAAGACTTGGCGCCGCCTGCGCGGATCTGCTCGAACACGTCCGCGAGTTGCTCTCCCAGAAAGACGGACATGATGGCCGGCGGCGCCTCGTTCGCGCCGAGGCGATGGTCGTTGCTAGCCGAGGCGACCGAGGCGCGAAGCAGGTCGGCGTGCTTGTGGACGGCTCGAACGACAGCCGCGCAGAAAACCAGGAACTGCGCGTTGTCGTGCGGGGTCTCTCCAGGGTCGAGCAGGTTGCCCTGGGTCGAGTTGCCAAACGAAAAGTTGACGTGCTTGCCCGACCCGTTCACCCCCGCGAACGGCTTTTCGTGGAGGAGGCACACGAGACCGTGCCGCTCTGCCACCCGCTTCAGCGTGACCATGATGAGCTGCTGATGGTCCGTCGCCACGTTGCTGGTCTCGAACATCGGGGCGAGCTCGAACTGCCCCGGAGCGACCTCGTTGTGGCGCGTCTTTGCGGGGATGCCGAGCTTGAAGAGCTCGCGCTCGACTTCAATCATGAACGCGAGCACGCGCTCTGGAATGGCTCCGAAGTAGTGGTCCTCGAACTCCTGCCCCTTGGGCGGCTTGGCGCCGAACAGGGTGCGGCCCGCGTTCAGCAGGTCCGGTCTGGCGTAGAAGAAGTGCCGGTCGATGAGAAAGTACTCCTGCTCTGCGCCAGCGTACGAGACCACCATCGCCGGGTTGTGATGCCCGAAGAGCTTGAGCACCCGCTGCGCATGCGTATTGAGCGCTTGCATCGAGCGCAGCACCGGTGTCTTGAGGTCGAGCGCCTCTCCGGTCCACGACACGAACGCCGTCGGAATGCATAGGGTGACGCCGCTCTCCGTCTCGAACAGATAGGCAGGGCTCGTCACGTCCCAAGCGGTGTAGCCACGCGCCTCGAACGTCGTGCGAATGCCGCCGTTCGGGAAGCTCGACGCGTCGGGCTCTCCCTGGACGAGGGTCTTGCCGGCGAACTCCGTGATCGCGCCCCCTTCGCCGTCGGGGCTGAGGAAGCTGTCGTGCTTCTCGGCCGTCATCCCCGTGAGCGGATAGAATACGTGCGCATAGTGCGTGGCCCCTCTGGAAAGGGCCCAGCTCTTCATCGCCGAAGCGACGACGTCCGCGATCTTCGGGTCCAGAGTATGTCCGCCGTCGATCGTCCGTTTGAGCGAGCGGAAGACCTCCTTCGGCAGCTGCGCTTTCATCTGCGCGAGCCCGAAGACGTTTGCGCCGTACAACGCCTCTGCGGACGGCTCTTTGAAGTTGATCGTCGTGGGGGAAGGCTTGTAGCCGATCGCGCCTTTGAGCGCGTCGTGCCGAGCACCGTTTGCCGTCATGAATATTTCCTTTCGCGGCCTGCCTTGCCGCCCTTCAGCGCAGTGTGTGCGCGCCGGTGACCTTCCGACGGCTCGTGTTTCCGCCGGAGTGCGGGATCGTTTCAGGCTGAGACCGCCGGCGTCGGATCCCGCGACCGGCGAGCGGGACCGCGGGTCCGACCGCGTCGGCCTGTTTCCGCTTCGCTGCGATCGTGGTTAAAGTGCGCGCGTGCAGAAGCTCGAAGCCGGAATTCACCACTTTCACGCGAACTACTTCGCATCGCACCGCGGACTCTTCGAACGCCTCGCCGAAAAGGGACAGCGCCCGGAGACGCTCTTCATCACCTGCAGCGACTCGCGCGTCGTGCCCAATCTCATCACCAACGCCGCGCCGGGCGATCTCTTCATCGTGCGCAACGTCGGCAACATCGTCCCCTCGGTGGAGCGGGGCTTCATCGGCGGCGTGTCGGCGGCGATCGAATACGCGGTCGAAGTGCTCGAAGTCGGCCAGGTCATCGTCTGCGGCCACACGCACTGCGGAGCGATCGAAGCGATTCTTCACCCCGAACGGGTCGCGCACCTCGGGTACGTGTCGCGCTGGCTCGCGCAATCGTCGAGAATCCCTGGGCTCATCGAAGAGCGATACGGCCACCTCGACGGTGAGGCCCGGGTGGCCGCCGCGGTGCAAGAAAACGCGCTGGCTCAGCTCGAGAACCTTCGGTCCTTCGACTTCGTGGCGCGTCGTCTGGACGCAGGCACGCTCAAAATGAGCGGCTGGGTCTTCAAGATCGCGACGGGTGAAGTGTTCGACTACGATCCCGTCTCCGGGCAGTTCTTGCAGCTGGGAAGCAGCGGCCAGCGATCGGCGCTGAGCTCGCGGCCGCCGGCACCCACCTGATTGCCCTCCCGCCGCGGGCGGCGATGCGCTAGAGCACCAGCCCATGGTCGACGCCGCCACCCTCCGGGCCGCCTTGCCCCATTGCCTCGCGCACACCGACTTGAGCGCGCTCGGCATCAAGTACGAAGGCAAAGTTCGCGACAACTACACGACCGCCGACGGCCGCCGCTTCATCGTCGTGACCGACCGCATCAGCGCCTTCGATCGCGTCCTCGGCACGCTGCCGTTCAAGGGGCAGGTCCTGAACCGCCTCGCCGCTTGGTGGTTCGAGCGGACCAAGGCAGTCGTCCCCAATCACGTCCTGCGCGTGCCGGACGTCAACATCCTCGAGTGCGTCGAGTGTACGCCCATCCTCGTCGAGATGGTTGTGCGCGCTTATGCGACCGGCACCACGTCGACGAGCTTGTGGACGCACTACGAGCGGGGTGCCCGCGTCTTTTGCGGGCACCGGCTGCCCGAAGGACTGAAGAAGCACCAAAGGCTCCCCGAGCCGATCATCACCCCGACGACCAAGGCCCCCAAAGGGGAGCACGACGTGTCCGGATCGCGCGAGGACATCCTCGGCACCGGCCTGGTCACCGCGAGCGACTTCGACGAGGCCGCGGAGCTTGCGATGAAACTGTTCGTCGCCGGTCAGAAGCTGTGCGCGGAAAGGGGGCTGGTCCTGGTCGACACCAAGTACGAGTTCGGCCGGGACAAAGCGGGTCGAATGCTTGTCATCGACGAGATCCACACGCCCGACTCGTCGCGCTTCTGGCAAGCGGCGACCTACGACGCGCGCATGGCCGCCGGACAGGACCCCGAGCCGCTCGACAAAGACTTCGTTCGTCGCTGGTACATCGACCAAGGGTACAAGGGCGACGGCGCGCCCCCGCCGATGCCCGACGACGTGCGCGTGGGAGCGGCGCAGCGTTACATTGCGGCCTACGAGCAGATCACCGGCGAGCCGTTCGTTCCCGAAACGAGCCCACCACTGGCACGAATCGCGAGGAACCTCGGCCTGGGAGGGCAAACATGAGAGTTGCCGTGATCGTGAGGGTCAAACCCGAGGTGCTCGACCCGCAAGGCGACGCGGTGAAGCGAGCCCTCGCCAAGCTCGGGTTCGCCGGAGTGAACGCGGTGCGCATCGGCAAAGTGGTCGAGGTCGAGATGGACGCGGAGCAGGCGCGATCGCCCGGGCTCAAGAAGCGCCTGGAGAAGATGGCCGACGAGATGCTCGCGAACCCGGTGATCGAGGACTACGAGGTGATTCTGGACGCGCCCTAGTCAGAGCGAGATCGGCGTGGGCATGAACAGGAGGGCGAAGAACGCGAGGGTCAGGATCGCGACGGCGGCCCTGCCCGCGGGCAGCCGCTGCGCTCCGGTCGCCGGATGATCGAGCAGCGTGCTCGCCGTTCGGAGCGCACCCCAGCGAACCTCCATGGTGATGAGCACGGCGAGCCCGATGAACCAGGCGCTCCAGAGGACGACGGAGGTTTGGTCCCGGAGCAGTCCAGCCAGCAAAGCGAGGCCCAACGTCGCGAACGCCCTCGTTCGGATCCCGAGGCCATCCGGCGGGCGCCCCCGCGAGGACGAGGACGAGAGCGTTCCCAACACGGGCAGCACCTCGAACCAAACGAGCCAGAAGAGCGAGTTGTTCACGTGGTGCCCGATGTGCCAGAGGCCCATGCCCGCGCGAACGTCCCGAGCGACGAAGCTCACGAGGCTCACGAAGAAGAAGACGAGCATCGAGCGGTGCACCCACTGGGCGACCCGATTCTGCTTCGTACCGAACAGCGCGTACGCCACGTGCCCGCCGTCGAGCTGCCCCACGGGGAGCAAGTTGATCATCGTGACGAACATCCCGACCCAACCGGCGAACGCCACCGGCGACAGCAGGACGTCCATTCCCTCGGGCACGAACGGGGCGAACCCGCGGTCCAGCAGCCGGAGCAAGAGCGAATTGCCGAGCTGCATCATGTCATCGGTGCTTCCGTCCAGCGCGACGAGCTGCGAATGGGCGACCCCCCAGGCGTAGAGAGGGATGGCGAGCGCGAGTCCGGCGAGCGGGCCGGCCGCGCCGATGTCGAGGAGCGCGCGGCGCGTCGGGATCACCGTGCGCATCCGAATGACCGCCCCCATCGTGCCGAACGGCGAGACGAGGGGAAGGGGGATGAAGTAGGGGAGCGACGCGTCCACCCGATGGATGCGCGCCGCGATGTAGTGACCGAACTCGTGCGCCAGCAGAATCGCCAGGAGAGAAGCCGTGTAGGCCACGGCGTGGAGGACCCCGGCGCGCGTAGGCGCCTCGTGCATCATCCAGGTGACGAACACGCTGGCGACGGTGGCGAGGAACAGCAGCGCGTTGGTGCGCCACGCCATCGGCGAGGCGGCCGGCTCCAAACGCGACAGCGGCGCTGCCAGCGCGTCAGCCATGTCGCCCCCGCCTCTGGGCGGTGGGGGAGAGTGGCCGTCGAGTTCAGGGGAGGGCGTCACGGAGGGCGGCTGCGAGCCGCTCGAGTCGGGGGGCGAGCTTGGCATCAATGGTTCCCACATCGGTTTGCAGCCGAAGCTCTCCGCGCGCAAGGGCTTCGTCCGCGTGGACCTCGATCGACTGCGTGTCGAGACCGGCCGCCCCCAGATGACGCCGGAGCGCGCTCGCGTCCAGCGGGTGCGCTTCGATCGCGATTCGGCGCGCTCCTCGCGCTTCGTCGATCGCCGCGCGGGCAAGGTCGGCGATGCGCTCCGGGGCGAGCTCGAGCGCGGCCCCCAACAGGCGCTCGGCGAGAACGGCGCCGACAGCGATGATTCGCTCGCTGTTGCGCTCGAGCCGCATGGCCTCCGCCTGACCGAGGGCAAGCCATCGCACCGCGATCTTCGCGTCGGCCTGCTCCTCGGCTTCGCGAACGGCCCGCGCCGCCTCGCTCTTCGCCTCGTCGCGGGCGCGGATCACGATTGCCTCCGCCTGCGACTTCGCCTCTTGCACGAGGCGCTCCGCCTCCAGGCGGGCCTCGATCTCTTCGCGCGCGATGCGCCTCCAGTGCGCCGCGCGCGGGCGCAACGACAGGGGCGCCACCTCTGCGCCCGCGGCGTCCGACGCGCGGACGATGCGCGCGCGCGGGATCATCGCAGGCGCACCTCGTCGAGGGCGACGACCAGAGGCGCCAGAGCGCGGGCAATCGCCTCTGCCCGGGCTTCGCGCGACGCCGACCGCAGACCGCGCACGAGTTGCGGAGCGTGAAGGGTGGCGCTTTCCCCGAGCAACACGAGCGACGCTTCGAGCGGTTCTCCGAGCACGGCGCTCACCCCGATGAACGCTTCTTGCCAGGGCTGCGGGCTCATGCCTGTGCAATGTAGCGCGAGCCCGCGATCGCGCGCGCTTCCGTCAGCGTTCCACGACGACGGCCAGGGCCTCGCCTCCGCCGATGCACAGACTGGCAAGGCCCCGTTTGGCTCCTCGATGCTTCATGGCGAAGAGGAGCGTCGTCAGGATTCGCGCGCCGGTCGCGCCAATAGGATGGCCCAGCGCAACCGCGCCGCCGTGAACATTGACTTTCTGCAAGTCCAGCCCGCACAGCGCGGCGCACGCCATCGTGACGGCGGCGAACGCTTCGTTGATCTCATAAAGGTCGATCTGCGACTTCGTCAGCCCGAGCTTGGCGAGCGTGCCGTCGATGGCTTTGGCCGGGGCGGTCGTGAACCATTCAGGCGCCTGGGCAGCGCCGCCATAGCCGACGATGCGCGCCAGGGGTTGGAGCTTGTGCTCTTTCACCGCTCGCTCGCTAGCGAGGACCAGGGCGCTGGCGCCGTCGTTGATGCTCGATGCGTTCGCGGCGGTGATCGTGCCGTCTTTGGAGAACGCGGGCTTGAGGCTCGAGAACTTCGACGGGTCGCCCTTCAGCGGTCCCTCGTCGAGCTTGACGCTGAGCGCTTCGCCTTTCTTTTGCGGGACGCTGACTGCCTCGGTCTCCGCCTCGAAGAGCCCCTCCTTTTGCGCCGCGAGGGCGCGGCGGAAGCTTTCTTTGGCAAAGTCGTCTTGCTGCTCCCGCGTCAGCCCGTACTTTTGCGCGCAGAGGTCGCCGCAGGTCCCCATGTGCACGTTGCCGTAGGGGTCCCACAGGCCGTCGAGGATCATCCCGTCGATGATCTTGCCGTCCCCCATGCGGTATCCGGATCGCGCTTTCTCCAAGTAATACGGCGTGTTGGACATCGACTCCATCCCGCCGGCGACCACGACGTCGGCATCGCCGAGGGCGATGGTCTTGACCCCCAAGATGACGGCTTGCATCCCCGAGCCGCAGACTTTGCTCACGGTCGTCGCGGGCACCGTATTCGGGATCCCGGCGAAGATCGCGGCCTGACGCGCGGGCGCCTGACCAATTCCCGCGGAAAGCACGTTGCCCATGAAAACCTCCTGCACGGCGTCGGGCGCGAGTGCGGCCCGCGCGAGCGCTCCCTTGATCGCCACCATGCCGAGCTCGGGCGCCCGCACCGGCGAGAGCGACCCAAGAAACGAGCCGATCGGGGTTCGCGCAGCGGCTACGACGTAAACGGGCGCAATGCTGATGGAAGTCATGGCAAAGAGGGATGGCACGGGAAGCGAAATCCGTCGACTTCGGAGTCCTTGCGCGAGACCCCCGGGTCCACTACCTTCACGCCCCCTGCCCATGGCTGATTCGAAGTTTGCACAGTTCATCGCCGCAAAAAAACTCGACCCTCGCCGGATCCTGGCTGAGTCGCATCGGCTGGAGAAGCTGACTCCGGAGGATCGCATCATCCGGCTCAACAAGCGTCGCGCGCGCAAGGCAGGCAGCGAAGGGGCCGCAAGCGTTCCCAAAGAAGTCCGAAAGCCGCGCTCGGGCCGGCCCGTGACGCAGCGCGCCTTGGATGCCGCGGTGCACGGCCGCGAGCTGAGCGGCGCGACGAAAACGCGGATCTTACGCGCCATCAATCACCTGCTCGAGCTGAAGAAACAAGAGAAGGTGGACCTGCGACTTCTCTTTTGAAGCCGTGAACGCGCCCCGTCGCCGCCAGGTGGGCTTTGGACGACACGGCGTAGCCGAAAAGTGGGCCCGTGCGCGCACCACGGGCACGCTAGCGCGATGCTCCTCGTCGCCCTCGCCGCCGTGCTGGCGCTCGTCGCGTCCGATCTTCGCGATTTCCTCAATCGCCCTCGCAACCACTGACGGCAAGGGGCTACATCGTAGCCTTCGGGTCAGCCCGGCCGCCGTGAATAGCGGGGCCCTCCGCGCACCGAACTCAGAGGAGTGGGTGTTTCCATCGCGCAGCCGCGGCCCCAGCAAACGTCGATCGGCGGGTCGCTTGGCGGCTTTGCGCTTCGCCAACCAACACGCTCGGTGAGGCCGAGCATGCCGGACGAAGAGCGGCTTATCGCACGCGCTTCCGTTGGCGACACGAGCGCGTTTCGAGACATCTACGAACGCCATCGCCAAGACGTCGCCCGGCTGGTCTACCGGATGATTGGCCCGCGCAGCGATATCGAGGACGTCATCCAAGAAGTGTTCGTTCAAGTTTACAAGAGCCTGAAGGACTTTCGGGGGCAATCCAAGTTCACCACGTGGCTGCATCGCGTCACCGTGAACGTGGTCCTCATGCACCGCCGTGCTGCGCGCAGCCGGCCGGTTTTCGCCGACGAGCCCCTGGCCGACGCCGCCCTTCGCAGCGGCGATATTCCGCCGGACGAAGACTTCGAACGGCGCGAGCGCATGCGCGCGTTTGGGCGGCTGCTCGAACGGCTCGCCCAGAAGAAGCGCATCGTCTTCGTCCTTCACGAGCTCGAAGGCGTGCCGCCGGGGGAGATCGCCACGATCGTCGGCGCGCCGGTCCTCACGGTGCGCACGCGACTCTTCTACGCGCGCCGAGAGATCGAGGCGATGCTCCGGGAGGAACCGTCGCTTTCTGGAATGCGGCTTACGTTCGCCAAGGCGTCTGGGGGGGTAGGAGAGCCATGAACGACGGGTGGAACCGGGTGCTGCGGGAGGCCCGTCGCGACTGGGGGACCGACGAGGCCAAGCAGGTCGATTGGGGCGCGGTGGACGCGCGGCTCTTCGCGCGCATCGAAGACGCGCGGCGGGCAGAGCGGCGTTCTCTGGCTCCTGCGCCGGGGCGAGGCGAGACCTGGAAGGCAGTCGCCGCGGGGTTGGCAGCCGTCGCGGCCATCGCTCTCGTCGCCGGGAAGGCGCGAGAGCGGCGTTCGCTCGAGGTCGAGGCAGCGAGCACGGTCGATGCGGCCGGGAGTATCGTTGGCATCGAGGGCGAAGGCGAAATGCTCGTGGGTGGCCGGCCAGCCGCGGTCGGAACCACTGTGCGGCTCGGCGACGCTCTCGAGGCTCGCGGCGTGCGCGCGACCCTGGGCCGTCCCGGCCGGCTCACCCTCGTTCTCGAGCGGGGGTCGGCGGCCACTGTGACCCGCGTTCAGGGTCCGCTCGTTGTCGCCCTGGCTCAGGGCGCGATCGAAGCGCAAGTCGTCCCCGTCCCGAGCGGCGAAGCGCTGGCGGTCGACGTCGGCCCTTCGCGCGTCGCCGTACATGGAACGCACTTTCGCGTCGCGCGCCGCGATGGGCAGGTCGTGGTCGACCTGAGTGAAGGCGTGGTTTCGATCGGCGAGGCGCCGCGTATGGGGTCTACGTTGGGCGCGCTGGTGACGGCCCCGGCGCACGCGGAGTTCTACGCGGCCGCCGCGCAGGAATCGCTCCTTGTTACGCACGACCCGACAGCCATGCGCGTGCCGGCCGCGCTCGCGGCGACGGCGCCGGTCGAGTCGGCCCCGGCCTCACCTGCGTCGTCTGTTGCGCCGGTCAAGGCCGAGTCGAACGCCTCAGGCGCCGCCCCCGCCGCTGGCTCGCCGCGCGCGGATTCACACCCGACAGGAATCGCTTCGGCCGCCGTGCCCGCCCCTACCGCTGATCCGAACGCGGAGGCCGTGGTCGCGGGTGCCGTTCGAGCGTGCATGGCCGAGGGACTGCATGCGGACGAGGTGACCGTGGTCGTCACAACGACGCTGTATCTGCAGCTGAACGACGACGGCACGGTGCGCATTGCGCGCTTCGAACCGCCCGTGGCTCCCGACGTCAACGCTTGCGCGGCGCAGTCGATCTACAAGACGCACTTCACGCACGGCGGCGGCGCGACGATCCCGGTCTCAGTCAAGAACTGACGGCCGTTTTGCGGTCGCGTCCGGCGGCGGCCGGGCGTGTGAGCTCGGTGATGGCGTGGGTCTCCCTCGCGCCGATCAGGCCGAACTGGATCCCCATCCCCTCTCCGGGTCGTGTCCAGCGGACTACGGCGGGCATGGCCAAAGGTATCTTCATGCCAGGCAGCGTGACGTGCACCACGAGATCCATCCCGAACGGGAGCGGTTGCGGCGTCTGAACGTACATTCCGCCGAGCGAAACGTCCCTGCAACGTCCGGCGTGTCGCTCGCTGGATCCCTTGGGAACGAACTCGACCGGACCATCGAACGAGGCGCGCGGATGCCGACGAAGCTCAACCACAATCTTGATGATAGCATCGTCCGTGGTGGACGATTCTTCCCGTCGTCACGAGCTTCGCGACGCGGCGCGGCTCGCCCTCGTGCCCATGGGGGTGGCGATAGTCCTGGGCTTGCTCCTCGTGCCACGTCGAGCGGAGCCCAACGGCGTTCCGCTTCCCCTCGCCGACGCGCGAGCGCTCGCCCACACCGTGGCCATTGACCACCGCCTGGCGGAGGAAGCGCGCCGCGAGCCCCTCCCGGCGCCGGTGCGTGCCCTGGGCTCCGCGATACGCGCCTTTCACACCCTCGAAGCCCGGGAGGCCGACTCGCGATCGCTTGGCGAAGCGCGGCGGGGCGTCGACCTGGCCCTCATCGACGCCCTCCCAGGGGGAAGCGACGCTCTGCTGCGTCTGCGTGCGATCGAGCTCGAGACGTTCCTCGACGAGGTCGGGCGCTTCACCGCAACGGGCGAAGAGTCGGCGGAGCTTCAGGCGCTCGCCGGCGGCTTTGTACGGTCGATGACGGCGGAGGGGTGGTGCGACGGTCACGCGCTGGCGCCGTCCGTGCCGGTGTTGAGGGTGATGTTCAAGCAGATGTGGAACGATTTCCTCGGCTTCCCGGGTAGGGACGCCGCTCGTTCGTCGGTTCCGTCGGGACAGGGTCGACGCTCGGCCCTCCTCGACCCCACCCTGGACGAAGTGCGCACGCTATACGCCTTCTATCTGGCGCACCCCCGCCCATCGAAGGCGATGCGCGAGGCCATCGCCTCCGCCCGCCGCGGCGCCCGCGACGCGAAGGCCTGCACCGCCCTGGTCGAAGCCGAGCGCGCGGCCACGGAGTCGTGGAGGCTGGAGCGCATCGCGCGTCTGGGGGCCGTCGACCCCTTGTATCCCACCGACTACGCCCGCGGCGTGGCCCGCTTTCGTCGGGGCGAGTTCGGCGCAGCCGCCGACGCATTCCGGAGGTGGCTGGGCGACCATCCCGACGGCCCCTTTGCCCTTCGCGCCCGGAGCTTCTTGCGTGCGGCGGCCGACGCCGATCGTCCGGAGTAAGGCGCATGCGTGCCCTGCTCGTCGACGACGACCGCGAGCTTGCGCGCCTGCTGTCCGGTTACCTCGAGTCGCACGGCGTCGCGATTGATCACGTGCAGGAAGGCGCCCTCGCGCTCGAGCGGCTCGGCGCATCCGACGTCTACGACATCGTCTTGCTCGACGTCATGCTGCCCGGCATCGACGGCTTCGAAGTATGCCGGCGCATACGCTCCAAGTACGACGTTCCGGTCGTCATGCTGACGGCGCGCGGCGAGGACACGGATCGCGTCGTCGGGCTGGAGATCGGCGCCGACGACTACGTTCCCAAGCCGTTCAATCCGCGCGAGCTCCTGGCACGGATGCGGGCGGTCCTGCGTCGGGCGCGCCCGACGGTGGCATCCGGCTCCGCCGACCACGTCGAAGTGGGCGACCTCGTCGTGGATGTACCGGCGCACAAAGCAACCCTGGGGGGACGCGAGCTCCAGCTCACGTCGTTCGAGCTGCGCGTGCTCGTGGCGCTCGCTCGCCGCGCCGGAGAGACCGTAACGCGCGAAGAGCTCGCGAGCGCGGTCCTTCCCAGACTGCAGAGTGGCTCGCGCTACGACCCGAGCGTGGATCGCTCGCTCGACGTGCACGTCTCGCACTTGCGTCAGAAGCTCGGCGACGACGCCCGTGAGCCCAAGCGTATCCGGACCGTTCGGGGGATTGGCTACGTTCTCATCAAGCCCGTGTAAGCCACGCGTAAATAGGCGCACGCCAGCGCGCGACACGGCCCAAAATGGACGTCATGCGCCGCCCCCGCACGCTGAGGTCCCGGCTGTTCTCATGGTTCTTCGGCGCGATTCTCCTCGCGATGATCGCGAGCGCACTCGTCGTCGGCTCGACTCGCACCGAAGCGTCGAGCGGCGTCGAGTCGGTGGCGCAGCACATCGCGTCGCGCCTCGCGACCGATTGGGACGACATGGAGGCCGTGCGGGCCTACGTCAATGAAGTGCGCGACGTCACGGGCTTCGATGTTCGCCTCGTGAGCGATGCGGAGCGAGTACCCGGCCATGTGCGGCGGGTCGCCGATCGCGGCGGTGCGCTGGCCCCGGGGAGCGGCGATCGCATCTTCATTCCTGTCGTGCGCGGGGGCGCGTTGCTGGGTGCCCTCGAGATGAACCGCTTCGGCGTCCGGCCCGCGCCGTGGAACTGGTGGCGCTTGGCGCTCATCCTTTTTGCCGTGTGGGCCGTCCTCTCGGTGATGGCAAGCCGCGTCGCCAACTTGCTGGCGCGGCCGCTCGAGCAGCTCGCTCATGCTGCGGATCGCTTCGGCGGCGGCGACCTCGCGTTTCGCGCCGACATCGCGCCGGCCCCGGGCTGGGTCGCGCTCGAGGTCCGCCACGTGGCTATGAGTTTCAACCGAATGGCCCATCGGGTCGAGGCGATGGTGCGCGGTCAGCGTGAGCTCCTCGGCGCGATCAGCCACGAGCTGCGATCACCGCTGGCTCGCGCGCGTGTTGCGCTGGAGATCGCACGCGATCGCTTGGCGGGCGACGTGCCGGTGGACATCTCGCCGGCGCCGGCGCTCGACCACATCGACGCGCAGCTCGCAGCCATCGACACGATACTCGGCGAGCTGCTCGACATCGCCCGCGCGGGGCTCGCCGACCTGCGCAAAGAGACGCGCGACCTCGGCGAGTGGCTCCGCCTTCGCGTCGCCGAAGAACCGACGCCCCCGACCATTTCCGTGGAGGTCTCGGCGGATGCGGTCCAGCTCGCCGTGCCGTTCGACGCCGCGCTCCTCGGGCGCGCCGTGCACAACCTGCTCGTGAACGCGCGGGCGCACGGGCATCCTCCGGATCGCGTCTTGGAAGTTCATGTGACCCGCGACGGGAACCGGGTGCGCGTCGCCGTGCGCGACGCCGGGCCCGGATTCCCCGAGGGCTTCGCGGAGCGAGCGTTCGAGCCGTTCGTTCGTGGCGACGCGGCCCGCGCGCGCCCCCCCGTGGGCGCCGGCTACGGCCTCGGGCTGGCAATCGTGCGCCGCGTCGTCGAAGGGCACGGAGGGCGGGTCTTCGCCAGGAACGCGAATCGCTCTGGAGCGGCCGACGGTGCGGGCGGTGTCGGCGCTGAGGTGGGCTTCGATTTGCCCCTGGCGCCGGCGTCTCGGTAGCCTGTACTGGGGCGTATGCGCACGTGGCTCAAGCTCGTCGTCTGGATAGCGGGCATGGCCGGCGCGGTCGGACTTGTCCTGCATTTCTTCTTCTTCGAGGTCTGGCGGGTGCCGAGCGATGACCCCCTTCTGGCCGCCTCGATCGAGCCGACCCTCAGCGCAGGCGATCTGGTCTTGGTCACGCGGCGCACATCGGTCGATCGCGGCGAGCTCCTTCGATGCGCAGACCCCGACGCGGCTGGCCGCTTCGTCGTCGCGCGAGCCATCGGGCGATACGGCGATCAAGTCGAAGTGAAGGACGAAGTCGTACTTCTCGACGGAAAGCACGTCCCCAGCCCGCGTGCGTGCGAGCCGCCCACCGTCAGCGTGCACGACCCCCGGATTGACGACGACGTGACCCTCGCTTGCTCCGTCGAAGAGTTCTCCGATCTGACTTTCTCCGTGCTGCGCGCCCGCGAACGCGCCGAGCCTCCCACGAACGTCAAAGTCGAAGCCGGCAAGTGGTTTCTCGTGAGCGACGACCGCCACGTCCATCTCGACTCGCGCGACTTTGGCGAAGTGGGCGCGGCCTCGTGCCAGCACGTTCTCTTCCGCCTCGTCAGCGCGGCTGGGTTCACCGATGTCGGTAGACGGCTCACCATCATCTGGTGACGCGGGTCGATCGCGCTTTTCTTTGATACGCTCGCCCTTGGAAAAGCGCTATGGCCTTCGAGCTTGGGGTCGTCTGCGGTCGCTGCGACAGGTACAGCGTTCTCGGAACGGCATCCTGCGCGGGCTGCGGGTCGAGCTTGCGATTGGGCGAGCCACCGGGCACGGACGAGTGGCGCCCGCGGTCACCGGTCCCGGTCGAAGCGAAGGCCGGCATTCTCGAGCCGACTTCCCCGTTGTTCGCGGGCGACAAGCTCAAGCCGAGGCGCGGCCCCTCGTCCGGGCCGGGCATACCCGCCGCGACGGCGACCACAGTTCGTGCGCACGGAGTCGGATCGGCGGTATCGTCGTCGGGCACGCTCGACGACTGGACTGGACGGCCCGACGAGGCCCTGGAGAAGCAGATGGAACAGGCCAAGAATTACGTCTGCAAATCGTGCTCGACGCCCGTGCCCCTCGGGCACAAGTTCTGCGGGCGGTGCGGTGCGGCGGTTCCGCCGGAGATTTTGCACGCGCTCACGCAGTACTTCGGTCAGCTTCAAGAGCCGGGGAAGGCAAAACTGATCCTCATCCGCGGCGAGGGCATCGAAGGCCTGAGCTACCAGCTGAACGCCGAGCAGCACACCGTCGGCCGCAACGGGCAGCTCGTGTTGCCGGACGACCCGTTCGTGTCTCCTCGTCACGCGAACCTGTTTTATCGGGGGGGAAAGCTCGTCGTGCGCGACGAGGGATCGCTCAACGGGGTCTTCTGGCGGGTGAGCCACTCGGTCGACGTGTCGGTGGGTGACCAGTTTCTCGTGGGCGAGCAACTGTTTCGCATCGACGCAGTGCTGAAGTCGGGCGACGGCCCCGCCCCGGACGGAACGTATTTCTACTCGTCACCGAAGCACCCGGCGCAGTTCAAGATCGTGCAGATCCTTCAGGGCGGAGCAGCGGCGATGGCCGTGTGCGCGCGCGGAAGCGGGCTGCAGATCGGACGGGAGGGTGGCGACCTGAACTTCCCGATGGACCTCTACATGAGCGCCGCGCACTGCAAGCTCGAAGAGAGCGGTGGCCGCCTGACGCTCACCGACCTGAACAGCAAGAACGGGACGTACGTGCGACTGAAGACAGAGAAAGATCTGGCCCACGGGGATTACTTGTTCATCGGGAGAAAGCTCTTGCGCGTCGAGGTGACGAACTAGGCGGCCAGACCAAAGCTCGTCCCATGGTCAATCGCCTCGCTGGGGAAGCGTCTCCCTACCTGCAGCAGCACGCGCACAACCCAGTCGACTGGTATCCCTGGGGACAAGAGGCGCTCGAAAGGGCCAAGCGCGAAGACAAGCCAATCCTGCTCAGCATCGGCTACTCGGCGTGCCACTGGTGCCACGTGATGGAGCGCGAGAGCTTCGAAGACGAGGCGATCGCCGGGACGATGAACGAGTTGTTCGTCAACGTGAAGGTCGACCGTGAAGAGCGGCCGGATTTGGATCACGTCTATCAGCTCGTGGTGCAGCTCATGGGACGGAGCGGCGGCTGGCCGCTCACCGTCTTCTTGACCCCTGACCAGAAGCCGTACTTCGGGGGGACCTACTTTCCCCCCGCCGATCGCTACGGGATGCCCGGCTTTCCCAAGGTGCTGCGCGCGACGTACGAGGCGTACCGCGCGCGTCGCGACGAGGTGGAGGCGCACTCGGCCGAAGTCACCAAGGCGATCGAGGACGCTACCGCGGGCAACGGGGGCGCGCGGGAGGGTCCATCGCGCGCGCTCGTGCAGAACGCCGTCGACAGGCTGGTCGCGCGCTTCGACGATGCGAACGGCGGCTTCGGGAGGCGCCCGAAGTTCCCGAGCACGATGAGCGTGGACCTTCTGCTGCGCACTGGTGATCACGCCCGTGTGGCTCGAACCCTCGACGCGATGCGCGCCGGAGGCATCTACGACCAGATCGGCGGAGGCTTCCATCGATACTCGACCGACGAACGCTGGCTCGTGCCTCACTTCGAGAAGATGCTCTACGACAACGCCCTTCTCCTTCGGCTCTACGTCGACGGGTGGCGCGTGCTCCGCGACGAGAAATACGCCGACACGGCGCGGGGCATCGCGTTGTACGTCGCGCGCGAGATGACGTCCCCCGACGGAGGCTTTTACGCGACGCAGGATGCCGACAGCGAAGGGGAGGAGGGCCGCTTTTTCGTTTGGACGCCGGCCGAGGTCGACGAGGCATGCGCGGGTGACGAGGAAGCGGCGCGCGCGGCCAAGCAAGTCTACGGGATCACCGAGGAGGGGAACTTCGAGAAGAGCGGCGCCACCGTGCTATCGCTCGCGGATTCACCGCGAGATGCCCGCGAGCGCTCTGCAACGGAGCGAGCGCGCCGGGCCATGTTCGAGTCGCGCGAACGGCGGCCGAAGCCCAGCCGCGACGACAAGATCCTCGCAAGCTACGGCGCGCTCATGATCTCCGCGCTCGCCGACGCGACCGGCGTGGTCGGGCCGCAGGCGGGCAACGCCTCGGAGCGTGCGATGCGCTTCGTAGAGCGCTCGCTCGTCGTGCGCGAAGCGGAGAGCGGAGTCGCGCGCGTTCTGCGGCACTGCCGAGACGGGGTTCCCAAAGGGCCTGGGTTTCTGGATGATCATGCCTTCGTCGCTGACGCCGCCCTCGACGTCTACGAGGCGACGGGCGACGCTCATTGGGTCAGGCTCGCGTGCGCCATCGCCGACGCGATTCTCGTCCACTTCCATGACCCGGGCGACGGCGGCTTCTTTTTTGCGGCCGACGACAGCGAGAAGATCCTCGTGCGCGCCAAGGACCGCCACGATCACGCGATTCCGAGCGGCGCCTCCGTCGCGTGCAGGGTCCTTCTTCGTCTGGGCACACTCGTCGACCCGAAGTATGCCGTCCCCGCGGAGCGCGGTGTCGAGCACCTCGCCAGAGCCGCCGCGGACAACCCGTTTGCGATGAGCAGCGCCATCGCCCTGGTCGATCGCTTGGTGCGGGGTTCGGTCGACGTCGTGGTGGTCGGGCCGCGGAGCAGTGACGCGACGCGAGCCCTCGCTCGCGAGGTCCTCCGCGCCTATGTGCCCAACCGAGTTCTCGCCTGGGCCGATCCAGCCGATCCGATGTCGCTCGAGGCGTGCCGGGCGCTCGCGGAAGGCAAGCCAGCGCAAGCCGAGCCCGTCGCCTACGTATGCCGCGGGCGCGCGTGCTCGCTGCCGATCCGGGAGCCGCGCGAACTGGCGGTCGCGCTGGCGGAGCGACCGTAGGCGATCAGGCGTCGAGCGCGTCGAGCCGTCCGGTCACGATCCGCGGATCGGCGGCGTGACCGAAGCGCTGCATATCCACCCCGAACGCCTGGCCGATCGAGACGAGCACGCGATTGTTCGGCACCCCGTCGGCGCCAGTCCGGCGCCGCATGTCGACGTAACGTCCCATTTTGAAATGGCCGCCGCATCCGCCCGCGATGATCGTCGGAACGGACCGTGAGCTGTGGCGGGCCGGGTCGCCCATGTCGCCGGACGCGTAGACGATCGTGTCGTCGAGCGCCCCTGCCTCGTCGAGCCGCGCCAAGAGGCGAGCCACTTTCGAGTAGCTGTACCGGTTCTGAACGCCGAGGGTGCTCCACGTGGCCGGCGTTCCGGATCGGCCGCCGTCCCGAGGGTCGTAACGATGGGCGACGTCGCTGTGCACGTCGTCCGGCAGATCCGGGAACATGTGTGTGCGACTGAGATCGCCGAGGAGCAGCGAGGCGAATCGCGTGAGGTCGCAGGCAATCGCGCGGGCGAGGAGATCGACCTGAAGATCGGTGATCGCATCGAGATAGCGCGCTCCACCGTCGTACGCGCCGACATGGGCGAAGCGGGTCCGATCCGGCGGCACCGGAGCTGCGCAGGTGCGCTCGACGCCCGCAAGGCGCTTCTCGATGTCGCGCAATGCGCTTTGGTGCTGGTCGATCTTCGTTCTTTCCGAGGCCGGCGCGCGCGACGCGAGCCTCGCCAAGTCGGCTCTCACGACGTCGAGCACGCTCTTTCCCACCCGCCGCTGCCGGTCGACCTCTTCGCGTTGGGCTCCCGAGATCGCCTCGCCGAAGAGGTCGCTGAAAGTCTGCGCCGGATCGATGCACTTGGGGATGGGAGTGCCTCCAGGGCCGTAGCTGATGCACGCGCCGATCTCCGGCTGTCCGTTACCGACTCCTAGGACCAAGGACGTGTGCGGCGTTTCGGCTCCGAGCCCCCGTTCGACCGCGAGGTATTGATCGATCGAGGCGTTTCGGCCGTCCGCGCCGCTGCCGGTCAGGATGACGCGAGGACCATCGTGACCGCTCGTTCCCGACGCGATCCCCGCCGAGAGGTCGATTCCGTCGAGCACGAGCAATCGATCGCGGAACGTCTTTCCGACTGTTTCGGCGTCATCGAACGGGCGCAGGATCGAATCGGGGAATCGAAGGTCGAACCCCTCGCGAGGCTGCCAGAGCTCGTGGGCGCGCCCGTGAGGCGTGTAGACGGCGACGAATCGCAGCGGCCGACCAGAGAGGCGCGATAGAGGGTTCCCCGACCCGCCCGCTGCGGCCGCGTTTCCACGGCCCTCGTGCGCGCCGGCTCCGAGCGCCACGCCGCCAGCCCCCAGCGCAGTGAGAAAGTGCCTGCGGTCGAGTCGGCTCATGGTCGCACCTCGCGCTTGATGAAAAGGTCGCTCCGCACGTAGGCGATGAGGCCCTCGAAGAGATCGTCGCCGAGCCTCGACGGGAGGGCCCGGGAGAGCGCGAGGAGCTCGGATTCGACCTTCGGATCGGATTGAGCCGTGAAATATCGGAAAGCTTGCCGCAAGTAGCAATCGGACACGTCGGGATTGCGAGCCAGCCATTGCGCGAGATCCAGGCTGTCGCCGAACGAAGCGGGCTCGCCTCCGACGTCGACGTGTGCACCGGTGTCGATGGGCCTGCCGTTGTCGGTCGTTCGCGAGGCTCCGATGGCGTCGAACGACTCGAACGTATAGCCCAGGGCGTCGAGCTGCTTGTGACAGCCGCGGCAGGCGGAGTTGTCGGAATGGGACGTGAACCTCTCGCGCGTCGTCTTGGCCCGCGAGGGGGGCGGGAACACGGTCTCGATCCCGACCTCGCCGGGTCGTGGAATCCGGGTGCAGAGCAGTCTGCGGAGCACGAAGTCCCCTCGCTTCACCGGGCTCGTGACGTCTTCGTGGGCGTGGGCGGCGAGGAAGCTCGCTTGTTGAAGGACGCCCGCGCGGCGAGTTCCGGCGAGCGAAGCACGCGGTCCCCACGTTTTGAGCCCGTAGAAGCGCGCCATGTCCGGGTCGACCGACGCAAAGCGCGCGTCGAGCAGGGCCCGGACCGAGCCCCTCGCGTACACCATCACTTCGTCGGCGAAGGCGGTGGTCTCCTCGAGCATCCGCTCTTTCGCATCCTCGTAGTCGGGAAACAGGTCTTCGCTCTTCGCCGTGCGGGAGAGGCCGTCCACTTCGAGCCATTCGAGGACGAACCGGCGGAAGTGCAAGCGGGTGTCGGAGAGGGCCAGCAGGCGGCGGGCTTGCTGCTCGCGCACGTCGGGCAGGAGAAGCGTTCCGCTTGCAGCGGCCTGCATGAGGGCGTCGTCTGGGGGGCCGCCGCGAACGGTATAGGAGAGAAGCGACGCGATCTCATACTGGGTGAGGGTCACGATCGCTCCGGGCGACGCACCGCCCGACCCGAGCTCGGTCACGTACAAGAGACTCGGCGACTCGAGCAGCGCCGTCAGCACGGCCTCCGCGCCCCCGGCGACCCCGCCCGACTGGGCACCGACGTCGAACGCCGCGAGAAGCACGGACCGCTCGGCAGGCTCGAGCGGCCGGCGCCACGCCCGCCGACCGAGGGCCTCGACGAGATCCGCCGAACAGGAGGCCGCATGCGACTGCGCGCACGGCGCCAGTGCGGCGAGCCGCTGCGTGACGGCTCGATGGGCTACTTCCCGAGCGATCGCATCGAGCCCCGCACCCCACGCGGACGGGACCGTCTGCTCGGCGTTGGGCGTGTAGCCCTCCTGGCGGACGTCCGGCGGCAATCGGTCGGCAACGTCCTCGCGGGCGAGGACCAGCGCGCTGATGGTGCGTTCGTACTCCGCGTTCGTGAGACGGCGCACGCGCGCGGGCAGAAGGACGACCCCGCCGCTCGCTTCGGGCGCGAGCGCACCGGAAGGGGAGCGGTTGCAACCAATCGCAAGTACGGCGAAGGCTGCCAACGTCGCGAGGCAGAGTCGGTACGGACCGGAGACGAGGACACTCGTAGGCTGAACGTCTTTGCCCATCACTGCGGCTTCGCCGCCTTGCTGGACGGCTTGGCGGCCGCGGACGGAGGCGTCGATGGCCGGTCCGCCGGGGGCTTCGGGTCGGCGATCGGTTGCGCGCGGATGGCAGCGGCCAGCGTGTCGGCCTCCCGATCGCCGACGAAGGCGATATCGTCGATCCAAAAGTCGACGGGAAGATCTTTCGGCTTGGCTGCCAGTTGCATGGACACGATGCGCGCGGGGTCGAATCGAACTTGCGTTCCCCACCCCTGCTGCTCGAGCCGATCCCACCGCACGAGGTATTCGTCCCATCGATCGGTCAGAAAGAAGACCTTGCCGTGCACGTCGTAGCAGCCGGACGTGCAGGTGCCCCCGGCGTCGGGGGGTTCGGTTTCCGGCATACCGAAGGCCACGCGGACTGTGCCCGGGCCTTTTGCTCGAAAGCGAAGCCCCGAAAAGGCCGAAACGTTCAGCGGACAGCGAATCCCTTTGTTCTCCCAGCGTAGCGAGACACCCCAGACCGCTCCCCAGTCTCTCTGCCCCTCTGCCTTGAGGTGCGCCGCGAAGAGGTTGTCCCGATTGGCCTCGGCTGCAGGCAGGCGCTCGGGGCGGAAGGTTCCCTTTTCCGGGAGCAGCTTGGCCGATTCGGTGGCGTCGCTCGCTGCGAACCACCAGCCCTCCCGCTGAAAGCCCTTGAACGCGGCTGCATCTCCGTCTTCGAAATCATCCACCAGCGCGGTGTCGCTGGGCGGGGACTTTTCGCCGCACGGACCGGCGGCCGCCTTCGCCGACGCGCTGTCGGCCGGGAGTGGCTGTTCTTTCGGAGCGCCGACCGTCGCACCCTGACCCCCGAACACCGGCGGGGAGCTTTCGCGCATTCCACTTGCGCCGCTGCATGCTGCGAGCAGCACGGCAGCCCCGATCCAACGAGAGTTTTTCACGGCGGTGCCCCTCACTGGGTGAAACTCCACGACCATGTTCAATCTTCCGGCGGGTGCGGCCCGCCGCGAGCGCGCCGCAAAAGCCTTTGCAGCTGACGTGCGGAACAAACCTTAGCAGGCGCACTGTGGCGCGACCAACGCGCTGTGTCGGTATCGCCCCTCGCGCCTGCGTGCCGGCCCATGGCGCGTGACGAACCGTGAAAGCATGCGCATGCTGTGGGGCAAACGCCATGAGTCCGAGTCGCATTGCCTCGTTCTGCGTCACTTTGCTCGCGGCCGCTCTCACGACCCATTGCGAGCTGGCCGACGAGCCACAGCCGGTCGCTCCGCAAAACGCGATGATTCCTCCGCCACCGGCGGACGTGGCCCCCTCCGCTCCACCGCAGGGGACGAGCGCCGACGGAACGATGTATTCGTCGGGTGAGGTGGCCATCGGCGCCGAACAAGACGGGTACGACGACGACGACCCGGCCGCTCTCTCGGACTTTCACGAGGCACTCGACCAGCACGGTACGTGGGTGGACGATCCCACGTACGGCACTGTCTGGGTGCCCGGTGCCTCAGCGGTCGGCCCGGACTTCCGTCCCTACGTGACCGCCGGCCATTGGGTCTACGACGACGACTGGGTGTGGGTCAGCGATTACGAATGGGGATGGGCGCCATTCCACTACGGGCGCTGGGTTTTGATTGAGGGGCGAGGCTGGTCGTGGATCCCCGGCCGGGTTTACCGGGGCTCGTGGGTCATGTGGGGCGTGGACGATGGGTACGGGTACGTCGGATGGGCCCCAATCGGGCCGGCGTTCCTCTGGTTCGGAGGCGTCGCCAGACCCTTCCCGGGCTATGTCGGCCCGCGCTGGGTCTACTGTCCACGGGGTGACGTGTTCTCTGCATCGGTGCACGCGCACGTCGTCTCCGGGCCGGCAGCCGCGCCCATCGCCGCGCGGGTACGTCCGTACGTGCCCGCGACGCCCGGCGTGGGCACGGCAGGCCCGCCGCCGCAGAAGATGGGATTTCAGGCCGCACAGATTCCTCACTCGGCAGGCGCGCCAACCGTCGCGCATGCGCAGCAGTTCTCCCATCCTTCGACTGCGTCGGCGCTTGGGGCCCGCGCGCCCACGCGCTTCTCGCCGATATCCCCCGTGAGGCAGGCCGCGGTTGGCGGCGGTGCACCTCGCGCGGTCGTCGCTCCGTCAGGCCTCGGGCGCAGTCCGGCAGGCACGCCGCCGCAGGGTCGCGCACCGGCCACCGCGGGCGGCGTCCGCCCGGCGCCCATGACCACCCACGCCACGATCGGCCCAGCTCCCTCGCGTAGCAGTGGCTCGGGACGCGGTTCGACCTTTCGCGGCGGCGGTGGTCACCACCGGTAGGTGGCAGACGTTACTTACTCACTCCCTGGCCTGACCTGCTTCCGGATTTTCTTCGAGAAGGTCTTCGTGCACTGGCCATGGCTGTCCTCGTAGTCCATGATCTCGCGGATCAGCTTCGCCTTTTCGTCGGTCGTGCACCGCTTGCTGTCGCGCACTTCGCTGGCTAGCTGCCCACCCTCGAGCGTGGTCGGCCACTGCGGCTTCACGACCTCATCCGCCTGCCTCTTGGGCTGATGGTGCGAAGCCTTCGTCTTGGTGACGTCGTGGAAGCCCGCGGTTTCAAGCCGCCGTCCCGTGCCGTGACAGCTCGGGCAGGTCGTGGTGAGCCCAAACGAGTTTGCGATGCGACGGTCCCCTCCGCAGATGCCGCAGGGCTCATCGACGTGGTGAGTGCTCGTCCCTCGCGGGAGCGGCGACCGATCGTTCATTGATCAAGTCTACGCGATTACCCCCGCGTGCGCAGGCTCATCTTGCACACCGCCTGTACGGCTGCGCTGCAACGCGTGCGGGCTGCGGAGCCAGGTCGCGTCAGCCTTGCGGCTCTCGAGTCCGGCCCCTCAAACCCTCAAAAGCAGTGCACGTTCCAGTGCTTCTTGCCCGTCTTCGCATCCACGACGTACGGCGGCTGACAATCCGGAACCGGCGCCGGTGACACGGCCTGGGCTTGCGACGGCGGCGACTCGGACAGCGACGTCGCGGGCTCGGTCGGCAACGATTCGGACGGCGGCGGCGAGGATTCGGACGCAGGCGCTGGCTCGGACGCAGGCGCCGGAGGCTGCGGGGCCTGCGCGGCGGAGGCAGCTCGCGGCGACGCCTCCACGACGACCCTCCGCGTTGGCACGAAGGGCCGCCACATCACACGAGCCGGCGCGGGCTTGGGCACATCGGCGACCGGCGTCGCCTCCTGCAAGACCTCGGGATAGGACAGGGGCGAAATCGCTTCGACCACCGCTGGCCTCGTGGTTGGCGAGACGACCTGCACCTCACCGGACGACCCATGCACGGGGGCGTCCTTTGGTGTCCTCGCTTCGATCCACGCGAACCCGGCGGCCGCAAGGCCGAGCGCCGCCGCACCCCCCATGACCATGTCTCGCAGCCGGCTCCGAGCGACCCGAACCGGCTTCGCTCGGTCACCGGATATCGAGACAGGGCGGATGCTGGTGGGCCCCCAGCCCGTGCCGGCCAGCGCCCGGGTCGGCGGCGAAGTGCGGTCGGGGACGGCCTCGTCTACCCGGAGCGCCGGCGCCGACGCGATGGGAGATCCACACGACTCGAGATACGCTTCGCGAACCGCGGCCTGCATGGCTCGGGCGTCCGGCCATCGCGTGTCTTTCGTGAAGGAGAGGGCGCGGTCGATGACGCGCGCGATCGCGGCTCCGACATCGGCTTGAACCGTGGCGATCGGGGGCGCGGGCTGGGTCATCGCGTTTGCGAGCTCTTCGTGAATCGAGCTCCCGTCGTGCACGCCTCGACCGCAGAGGAGATGAAACATCGTCGCCCCGGACGCCCACACATCGCTGAGCTCGTCGACCTCGTCGAAGAGGCCCCTGGCGTGCTCGGGAGCCATGTACGCCGGCGTCCCAATCATCGCTCCGGCTTGCACGCTTGCCGAAGCGAGCTCGCGCAGCCGGGCGATCCCGAAATCGAGTACCTTCACTTTGCCCGCGCGCGTCAAGAACACGTTCTCCGGCTTGATGTCCCGGTGGACGATTCCTTGGGCGTGCGCGGCTGCCAGAACGTCGAGAAGCTGCTCGGCGGCGACCAGCACCTCGCCCTCCGGCATGCGACCGCCCATGCGGACGCGGCGCTCTTCGAGAGTCTCGCCGTCGAGCAGCTCGGTCACCAGAAAGAGGGAGCCGTCTTCGGCAACGTCGTCGTCGATGACCCGGACTGCGCCATCGTGCCCGACCAAGTTGGCGACGTAGCCCTCCCAGAGGAACCGGTCTCGAACGAACGTGCTCGTCGACATCTCCGAGTGGAGAATTTTGACCGCCGCGCGACTGCCGTTTCTATGCGTCGCTGCGTAGACGGCAGCGGCTCCGCCGATGCCGAGCAGAACATCCAGGCGCCACTTGTCGCGCAACGTGCTCCCGACACGCGCCTGCGCACCGGCAAGCATCGGATCGGGGAGTCCGCTCGACTCTGCCACCGGTTTCCCCTCCGGCGGCAAGGCTTCGCTGCCTTCTTCCATCCTTCCGTCCCTATGAGCCAAGAACCCCTCCCTTAACTATACCTCGTCTCGCCCGAAGTCCCAGCGGGCAGCCGTGGTGATAAAGACGAGTACAGCATCGACGGATTTTGTCGGGAGGGAAAGCCACGGCAGAACCCCTATCGTAGGGGGCCGGCCCGGCCAGGGCGAGTTTCGCGCTGCGCCGCGCAGAGAACCAAAGGCGTCAAGAGTTGAAATCATTCCATAGGGCTCTTGGCGGTGCCCAGCGGGCGCCTCCCCCACGCATCGCTGCGCAGGCCGCCGCCTTGACGGGAGCGACCGCTCGCACAACGCTGGCCGCCTGCGCGTGATGGGCAAGACATGGCTAGTGCGCTCGGCGCTCGTCCTCGCCATGGGCGCAGCCCTACACGCGTGCCGGGCAGGCGAGGCACCCGGAGACACCGCCGGCACCGGCCTTGTGGGCTCGCGGGGGGCCGCGGCGGGAAGCTGCGCCCCCGGGCTCTCCGGCTGCCCATGCACGATCGCCGGCGAAGGCGCGCCTTGTGGGACCATGGCCGGCCGGCACGGCGACTACGTGACGTGCGCGATGGGCCGCTCGGTGTGCGAAGCCGGAGAATGGGGCGCGTGCATCACCGACACGCTCGTCAGCAAGAGCGTCGCGGGAAAAGCGGTGGGACCGGGCGGCCTGCATGCGCTCTCGACCACGACGACGTGCCCCTCGGCATCGCCCCTCTGCGCGGATCCGTGCGATCCCAATCCGTTCACGATCACGTCGAGCGATGCGGGTGACGTCGACGCGTCCGGCACCGTCGCCGGGGACAGCGGGCTCACGCTCGCCCCAGCGTGCAGCGGCCTCGCGTGCCAGGTTGCTACGGACTGCCCGGCCGGGAGCCCAACGACGCTCACCGGCACGGTCTACGACCCCGCCGGGGTCAACCCACTCTACGGCGCCTACGTCTACGTTCCGCCGGACGCGTCCGCTCCGCTCGACGCGTTCGCCCCCGGCGCCTCTTGCGACTTCTGCGAAGGAACGGGCCAGATCGGCGCCCTGACGATCGCGCTGACCGCTCCCGATGGCTCGTTCGTCCTGCCCAACGCTCCGTCGACCGACGTGGCGCCCGGCAGCTCCATTCCGCTCATCGTGCAGATGGGGAAATGGCGTCGCCGGGTAATGCTGCCCAGTGTACCGAAGTGCACGACGGTCGCGGTCGATCCGAGCAACTCGCGTTTGCCGCGCAACCAGTTCGACGGATATGGCGGTCAGGCCGACATCCCGAAGATAGCGATTGCAACGGGAGGGCAAGACCCCTTCCAGTGCCTGCTCCTGAAGATGGGGCTCGACCCGGCCGAGTTCCAGCTCCCCGGCACGGGAACACGGCGCATCGATTACTACGTCGATCATGCCGGCGGAGGCATGGATTTCTCCCCGGCGATGAGGGCGCCGGACAAGTCGGCGCTCGTCGGCGACAAGAGCACGTTGATGGACTACGACGTCGTCATTCTGCCTTGCGGGGGCAAGCCCGCGAGCGACCCGAGCGGCCAGTATCCGGCCGACGACCAATACGCCGACAACGTCTCCGCTTATGCGAATGCGGGCGGGCGCCTCTTCGCGACGCATTACGGCGTCACGTGGTTGGCCACGCCGTCGAACAGCACGGTGAACGGCGCGCCGAGGCTCGTGGCGAGAGCGAACAACCCCGCAACCGGCCGGCCAAACCCCTTCTTCGGCGTCGCGAGCTGGAACCTGGATTCGCATGCGTATGCGTCGGTGACCGCCGAGATCGACACGACGCTCCCGGGAAACCAGGCCTTTCCGAAGGGCCAGGCGCTCGCGACCTGGATGAAAGGCATCGGTGCGGCGCCGACGCCCGGGCAGCTGCCTGTCGTCGTCGCGCGCCACGACGTCGACGGCGTCAACCCGCCAGCCGCGCAATGGATCCACAACGATTCGTCACCGCGCGAACCGTTCTACTTTTCGTTCGACACGCCCCTCGGTGGCGGTTCGGGAGACGCCGGCGCGGGCACGTGCGGGCGGGTCGGCTTCGCGGACTTCCACGTTTCTTCGGCGGCGCTCGCCGATCCCAGCGGCGCCTGCGAAACGGACGCCGACTGCGGTTTCACCGCGAAGTGCACTCCCGGGACCGTCGGGACGTGCGCGAGCCAGTGCGCGACGACCGACGATTGCGGCGGGAACAACTATGCGTGCGTCGGGGCGGCCTACAGCACGTGCGGCGCGCAGCCTTGCGTGGGCGACGACGACTGCGACAGCGGCGTTTGCAACGCGGGACGGTGCGGTTGCACCAGTCCTCAGCAGTGCCGCAGCGGTGTCTGCTCCGGCGGTGCGTGCGCTGCTTCGCCGCTGGCATGCGCGCAGGACCGGCAGTGCGGAAGCATCGAAGTGTGTGCGGGGGCAAAGCCCGGGAGGTGCCAGAAAGGCTGCGCCAGCGACGCCGATTGCTCGGGCGAACTGTGCGTATCGGGGCTTTGCCAGGGATGTCGCGACGAGACCGACTGCCCGAACAGTCATCAGTGCAACGGCGGCGCGCCAGCCATGTGCTCGGCGACGTCGGACTTGTTTCCACTGGCGTGTGGCCAGGCGGGCCTGTCGCCGCAAGAAGACGCCCTCGAGTTCATGCTGCTCGACCTGACCGCGTGCGTTTCCCAAACGGGCGCGACCTCCACGGGGGATGCCACGTATCACGCCGCCATCTTCACCGAAGACTTCGCGTCGAGCTGTCCTTCCGGCACACGCCCGGTGTGGCGGGAGCTCGATTGGCAAGCATCCATCCCGAACACCGCGTCCATCGTCTTCTCGGCCCAGTCGGCGGAGCTGCCCGTCGATGGCGGTCCGCCGGACTACTCGTCGCCGATGCCCGTCGTGCTCGCCACGGCGGCGACCAGTACCCTCCTGCCGGGGTTCGACGTCGCGCTGATCGACACCGGGACCACGGGCGCGTTCAACCTCGCGAGCCCTTCTGTCCCGTCGCGGAGCAGCCTGCGGCTGACGGTGACGATGAACCCGACGTCGGATACGAAGGCGGCGCCGTCGCTGATTCAGTGGCAGATCAAGGCCGACTGCCTGCCGGCCGAGTGACCCCGCCGATGAGGTCTCGAGCGGCAAGGGTCGGACTCTGGACCGCAGGAGTGCTGGCCAGCTCGTGCACCTCGAGCATGACGCCGCCCGGCGCGCTGGGAAGCACGAGCCCATCCGCCGAAACCGACGGGGGGGCGGGGCCGCCGCCGCCCGCGCCGGACGCCGCTGCAGCGGCCGAGGCCACGCTGGACGGCGGCGCACCCACCGACGCCCGAGGCGACGACTCCGAGCAGGACGCGTCGCGTTGGAGCGACGTGCAGTCGATCGACGCGCCCGCGAACGACGGGCAGCCGATCGATGCGCCGGGTCCGGCCGATGGCGCGCTCGCAGGGCCTCATTGCGATCCGGCGCACGCATGGATTGCCCCGGCCGCGCGAATCCCTTCCCTATCGCAGGCGACCTTCGGCCGTTTCGGCGGTATCGGCGCCGACGAGCTGACGATCGCCTGGACGTCCGCGGCGGGCGCGGTTTACGTCGCCGACCGCGCCGCCCGGGGCGGCGCCTTCGCCGCCCCCACGACCATCGACACGAGCTCGACGCCGCTGGCCGCGGACCGAGTCGCACTCGATGCGACGGGAATGGTCGTCTTCGCCGTGGCCGCCGACCGAACGCAGTTCATCGCATTCACTCGTCCGGGCGTCGGCGCGGCCTGGAGCGCTTCGGCGCCGCTTCAATTCGCCAATGTCCACGCGATGGCCTCCGCGGAGGTGGGCGGCCAGTTCTTCGACCCGGTCCTGGGGGCGGACGGGCGCTCGTTCTTTTACATTCTCTCGTCTACCGATGGTCCTCCCGTCCTTTACGAATCCAAGTGGGACGCCCCAGCGGATGCCTGGTCGATCGGGGTGGCGCTCACCAGCCCGGAGCTGTCGAGCGCCGATGGGGGGACGCCGACTTATGCGACCGGCGCATCGTCCGACGCGCTGACGCTCTTCTTTCACGACGGCGCGTCCGCGCACCAGCGCGCTGCCTGGCGCGATACGCCCACATCCCCGTTCGTACGCTTCACGGACCTTCCGGGCATCTTCGAGGCAGCGCCGAACTACCGTTGCGATGCCCTGTATTTCCAGGGGACGGACTCCGGCGGCGCTGGCGCGTTCATCGCGCAATGAGGCGCAGGCTGCTCAACCCGATCATGACGACGGCCCCGAGAGCGCCCGCGGCGATGTCGTCGAGAACGATCCCCCATCCGTCAGGAAGCTGCTCGAGCCTGCGCACCGGCCACGGCTTGACGACGTCGAGGAGGCGAAAAAGAACGAACCCGATGGCCACCGAGCGCCACGATGAAGTGCTCACCGGGAACATCGTCACGAGAAAGCCCGCGACTTCGTCGACGACGACGATCTGCGGGTCCTTCTTGTGGAGCTCGCGCGCCACCACCGATGCGGCCCAGACACCGACGAACGTGACGGCGATCGCCGTCGACGCAACTCCGATACGCCCTCCGTGGATCGCCAGCCAATAGAGGGGTATCGCGCCCAGCGTCCCGACCGTTCCGGGGGCCTTCGGTACGAGCCCGCACCCGAACCAGGTCGCGATGGCCCAGGCAACTTGGCTCGCCGCCTTCTTCAAGGCGTGTCGCCGTTCGCAGTCGGTGCCTTCTGGGCCGCGAGCGTGCGACCGCTCTCGGCGAGCGCGGGAACGCCGGCCGGGGCCGCCGCGGTCGATCGCAAGCGTCCGAGCACGCGCGCCGCGCCGACGATCGCGAGGCAGTACGTCACCCCCGCCAATTCGTCGAGCACCCAGTGATGGTCGAGGTATACGGCCGAAAAGCACATCAGCACGAAGAAGGCCACGCTCGCCCCGCGCCAGGCCGGGTGCATCACCGCCCACCCCTCGACGACGACGATGAGCGCGTACGCGACGTGAAGGCTCGGCATCGCGCCGAAGACGTCGCTTGCTCGCCCGTACATGCCGGCGAAGTAATGAACGCCGAGCGCGGCGTCGACGCGCGCAAGGTTCGGCCCTTCACTGGCGAGCGCCTGCATGTCGATGTAGCAGCCGTGCGAATGGTAGTACCAAGGCGCCGCCGCCGGATACACGTGGTACGTGACGAAACCGGCGAGGTTGAGCGCAAAAAAGCACCACGCGAAGCGCACCATCCGCGGGTAGTCGCGGAAATAGAGCCACACCGCGCACGCGGCGCAGACGAAGATGAAGGTGCCGTAGGGAACGGCGCAGACGGCGTCGAGCAGGGGCGACGCGTGAAGCTGAAACCAATCGTGAAGTGTGACGCGCCGCCCGTGGACTGTCACGCCGAAGAGCGCCAGCTCGTGCGCGCGCAGGTCGCACAAGTGCACTTCGCTCGGCGAGACGCCGACGTTCTCGACCACTTTCATCGAGTCGTAGAGCACCCCTACGAGGCCCAGGGGATAGGCTCCGAGCAGCAGCTTTTGCGACCACCTTCCGATGCAGAAGAGCACGAGCACGACGCCCAGCACCGCGCCGTTCTCCCAGTGAAACTGCCCGCGAGTCGCCGCCCAGAGCGCGTGCGCGGCGAACGGAAGCGGCGTGAGGATCGTCCATCCGGGCCAAAGCGTCCGCACGTGCTGCCCGAAGCGACGCAGCATCGGTCATCCGCTCTCCCAGGCGCGCTCGCGTTTGACGAGATCGAACACCTCGCGCAGGATTGCCACGCAGTTCATCGCGGTCGCCTGGTCGATCGTCAGCGCCGGCTGAATACGGAAGCTAGGCGCGTAGGCCATGGTCAAGAGGCCTCGCCGCACGCACTCGTCGAAGACGCGGCGAGTGACCGCCCTGGACATCGGCTCTTTCGTCGTCTTGTCGCGGACCAGCTCCATTCCCAGGAATAGACCCCGGCCCCGCACCTCCCCGACGAAGGGGTAGTCGTCGACGAACGGACGCAGCGCCGCGAGCATCACGCCGCCGACCTGCTGCGCGTTTTCGACCAGCCCCTCGTCCTCGATGGCGCGAATCGCCGCGGCACCGGCGGCCGCGGCGAGGGGATTTCCGCCGTAGCTCGAGGACGATCCGCTGGGATTGCTCCATGGCTTGGCGCTGGCGACGTCGTCGCGGGTCAAGAGACCCGAGAGCGGAAACCCCCCACCGAACGCCTTGCCGATTGTCACGATGTCCGGCCGCACCCCCGAGTGCTGCACGCCCCACCATTTCCCGGTCCGGCCGAAGCCGGTGATCATCTCGTCGGCGATGAGCAGCGCGTCCAGCTCGTCGGCGACGGACCGCACGGCGGGAAGGAAGTCATTCGGCGGGATGACGTTCCCCGCGGTCCCTTGCATGGGCTCCACGATGACGGCCGCGACCGCGCCGGCGGACGCGGCGGCGAGTTGCTTGCGCCCGAGCTCGACGCACCCCAACCCGCACGACGGATAGCTCGCTCCGATCGGACATCGATAGCAGTTGGCATAGGGCACTACGTGCGCCCCGGAAGCGAGCGGCCCCAGACCGTGCTTGGAAGGGGACCCCATCAAGCTGAGCGCGCCGAGGGTCTTTCCGTGGAACCCGCCCCAAAATGACACGAACTCATGCTTGCTCGTATGGCACTTCGCGAGGCGCATCGCGCTCTCGACGGCCTCGGCACCGCTCGAATAGAGCTGCGCGCGGTGCAGTCCGGGCGCTGGAAGGTGCGCGGCGACTCGCTCGAGGAGGTCGACGCGCGCCTCGCTGGCAAACGATCCCACGTGCGCCCGTGCCACTTGGCCTTGAATCGCCTCGACGACCCGTGGATGCGCGTGGCCCAGCGCGTTCACGCCGATACCGCCGATCAAGTCGAGGAACGTGTTGCCGTCCGCGTCGGTCACAGCGCTCCCTTCGGCGTGATCGACCGCGATGCCTGCCATGACGGCGTAGCCCTGAAGCCCGGGGGCGATGTGCTCGTCTTCGCGCCGCCGAAGCTCGCGGCTCTTCGGGCCGGGGACCACGGTCTTGAGGTGCACTCTCTGGTTGGTCGGATGAGACGGGCGCGTCATTTCGCTCGCTCCTCTCGAAAGACGAACCGGCGCTGCACCGGGAAGTTCCAGAGGAGGCTGACGGCGATGGCCACCACAGCGCGCGCGAGCACGTACTGTACCCGGGCCACGTCATGCAGCAGATGCTCGCCCAGGGCGTTCCAGGCGGCGCTGGCCACGGAGACGGCCGCGTAGCGCACGGCCTGGCCCACCGGGTGAGCGGACGCCGCGCGGAAGATCCAAGCTCGGCCGAGGCTGAAGTTCGTCACCGCACCGACCGTGGCTCCGACCACCGTGCCGGTGACGGGCGAGCGGCGGAGGATCTCGACGCAGAAGATCATCGCGCCGAAGTCCGCCGCGCCGGCGATCGCCGCGCCCAGCTGGTGACGGCCCAGCGTATGCCACCAGCGCGCGCGCGAGTCAGTGGAGGGCGTCGCCAGCGGTAGCATGGGCATCTCGTGGGAGCTCCTTCGAGCTGTTCGGCTCGCGTACCGGTGACCGCGAGTGCGCGCGAACCGCCCGCGCGATCGCGTGCAGTCGCCGCACGGCCGAGACGTTTCCGACCACGGCGACGAGCGCGAGCGCCGAGAGCAGGGGCAGGTGGTCGATCCATGCGGGAAGCGCCCAGCGCGCGGCCGCGCCCGCGGCGAGAGGGGTGAGGGCGGCGCCGAGGACGAGGTACACCGCACGCTCCTGGCGGCGCATCGCGCCACGAGGCACTTCGACACGGAACGCCTCGGCCTTGGCGCTGGAGTAGCTGACCATGATGGAGCCAGCGGTCGCGGCGAGAGCGAGGCCCACCGCAAGGGGGTCGTATCGCGCGGAAAACACGAGGCCGCCTAGAAAAAAGAGCTCGGTGTAGCGATCCACGGAGGCGTCCAGCACTTCGCCGGCGTCGGTCGCGGCGCCGGTCTCTCGCGCAATCATCCCGTCGAGGGCGTCGCAGACGGACGAAACGAAGCCGAGCGCAGCGCCGACCCCGAAGTGCCCCAACGCGAGCGCGAAGCCGGCGCCCGCTCCCAGGGCGAGTGATCCCCAGGACACCGCGTTGGGCCCGATGCCCAGCGCGACGCAGGCGGCTGCCGCCGGGCGGATGGCCCAATAGCCCATCTGCATCGGCCCCTTGCCGAGCAAAGGGGAGCCCCCGGCTCGGTCGATGCGCGAGTGGCGCGCCGCGCCCACGCGAGCCACGCGCGCCGCATAGGCCGCCGACACGACCAGCAGGATCGCGATTAGGGTGAGGGAGCAGGCGCGGTCGATCACGCCACCCTCACGAGAGGCACCTGCGACATTCCGCGCTCGCGCGACCCGTCGAGCGCCGACGCGTATGCGCTGGTGATGAGCTCCACGCATCGCACGCTCGACTCGGTCTCGTGGCCCACGAAGTCCTCGCGCCGGACGGCGTCGGCGAACTGGTCGAGGAGCGAACGGAACCAGCCCACGTGGCTCGCGTCCATCCAGTCGGACGCGATCTCCGGTTTCTCGAGCTTGAAGGTCGTTGGCTGCCCATCCGGCCCACCGCTCATGAGCGTCACTTCGACGTCGTCGTCCTCGACGCGCACGGCGCCGCTGTCGCCGTGGATGGTGTAGATGACTTTGCGAACGCCCGCGGTCCAGGTCAGGTGAGCGGTCGCCGTGCCGTTCGGGAACGTCATCGCACAGGCGAAGTTGTCTTCGGTGTCGAAGCTGCCCAAAGTGGACATCTTCGCCGTGATCGCGGTCGGGTACGCCCCGAGCCAATCGAACGCGAGGTAAAACGTGTGGCTGCCATGATCCATGGCGATGCCGCCCCCGGAGAAGTGCTTTTCGCGCCGCCAGTCGCGCCGCCACTCTTCGACGCCCTTCGCGTGCGTGGTGCGGAACGTCTGCAGCGTCACCAGCTTCACGCGGCCAATCTCGCCGGTGTCGAGGATCCGGCGCACCGCCTTGATGACCGGCGCGTGCTTGTAGTTGTGGCAGGGAAAGAGCACGCGCTTGGTCTGGCGCGCGAGCGCCACCATGCCGCGCGCTTCTTCTGCGCTCGTCGCGAGGGGCTTTTCGCAGAGAACGTGCAGGCCGCGCGCCAACGCCGACTGTGCGATCCGTGCGTGGTCGCACGGTGGTGTGGTGACGTCGACGAAGTCGATGCGCCCGCGCTCGGCATCGAGCATGGCCACATGGTTGTCGTAGACGCGCGCGTTCGGTAGCGCGGCGCGGGCTCTTTCGCGCCGCGCCGCGCACGTATCCGCCACAGCGGCGATTTCGAAGGCGGTCTCTCCGGGTCTCGCGTAGGCGGGAACGTGGCCGCGCTCGGAGATGAACCCGTAGCCGACGATGGCGCCCCGCAGCGCCCGAAGCGGCGTCGTGCGAGAGCGGTCGGTCATGGTGTTTGGTTCCGCGGTTGCCCCATCCGTCGGATGAAGGCGCTGCGCTCGCCGTGTGGGTGGGGTGCAATCATCGGTCCCGTGGGAAGCAGAAGCGGAGCGGGTGGAGCGTGGCCGAGCGGAGGCGGCGTCTGAGCCAATCGAGCCGAAGCTGTGGCGATGGTGAGCAAGATGCGAGCCGTCTCGTGCAGCGGTCACGTGCAGCTGACCCCAGCCGTGAACAAGGGAGCGCGGCCGCTGGCGCCGACCCGCAGGAGCAAACACGACTTGCACAAGGGGGGGAGCGCGGCTGCCTCAGGATTGCGCACATGTTGTGGCGCGTCATCAATCCGTCGGCTCACGCCGCCGGGTTGATCGCGCAGCACAACAAGTGACCAATCATCAGACGGCGCGGCCGCTCCCCCCGACCGCGCGGAGGCGCGATCGCGCACGGGCGATCACACGCCGCACCGGCTCGTTCGTTCTTCGCGGCTCGAGTCGGATGGTCACGTTCCGCAAAAGTCAGGCGTGTTGCCATGAACGGTGCACACGGGGGAAGCGCGACTCTGGATTGCAGTGGAGAAGCTCAGAACCTCGACGCATTTCGCCCCGGATCGCAATTGAGAAGCTCAAGATCTCGATCCATCCGCCCCGGATCGCAATTGAGAAGCTCAGGACCTCGACGCATTCGCCCCGGATCGCAATTGAGAGGCTCAAGACCTCGATCCATCCGCCCCGGATCGCAATTGAGAAGCTCAGGACCTCGACGCATTCGCCCCGGATCGCAATTGAGAGGCTCAAGACCTCGATCCATCCGCTCCGGATCGCGATTGAGAGGCTCATGACTTCGATCCATCCGCTCCGAATCGCGATTGAGAGGCTCAAGACCTCGATCCATCCGCTCTGGATCGCGATTGAGAGGCTCAAGACTTCGATCCATCCGCTCCGAATCGCGATCGAGAGGCTCAAGACCTCGATCCATCCGCTCTGGATCGCGATTGAGAGGCTCAAGACTTCGATCCATCCGCTCTGGACCGCGATTGAGAGGCTCAGGACCTCGATCCATCCGCTCCGAATCGCGATTGAGAGGCTCAGGACCTCGATCCATTTGCTCTCCTTCGCGAGCCGGAGGCTCTGAATCGCGGTTCTGACGCTCACGACCGCGCTTCTTGCCCTCCGGATCGCGGGTCGGAGGCTCCTCGCCGCCTCCCGTCCGCCACGGAGCGAGATCCGGAAGCTCGGGGCCGCGTCCTTGGTGATCTCGGTCGCGGCCCGGAGGCGCGCGGGTGCATCCCGTCCCATACGGAGCACGGTTCGAGACGTCTCGAGCGCGCCTCGTCGGGTCTGAATCGCCATTGGATGGATCCGCTCCCTCCGGCGTGGCCCGGTTCCTTTGCTTCTCCTCCTCTCGAGTCTGGTAGGCTCGCGCAGCCGATGGCTCCGGGCTTCGATCCCTTTCAGACCGCCAAGAAAGTCGCCGAGCAGGCCACGCAGACGGCGCTCGACGTCACGGGGCGCGTCGCTGCGGCAACCGCCGAGCTCGGCGAGAAGGCCGCGATCCGAGCCGACGAAGCAGCCACCCTCGTGGCCGAAGCTCGCGATCACACGGCCGTCCGAGTCGGTGGCGTCCGCGACCTCGTCGTCGGCAAGATCGTCGACATCAAAGATGCAGCCCTGTCGGCCGTCAAAGACCTGGTCGACGACCTCAACCACCATCTGCCGGCCTTGCAAGAGGCCGGATACACGCTCAGCGAGGTCGCCGTCGAAGTGGCACTCGGTCCAAAGGTCGTTGCGACTTTCACGACCCGACCGGATATCTCGGAAGAGCGCGTCGACGCCGTCATCGCGGCGCACAAAGACGCAAAGGTCACCGTCGCTCTACTTCGCGCCCTCTTTGCCGCTTACAAGCTGCAAAATGGGCTCCACATCGTCGGGATGAGGCCGCGCGGCATCGCCGTCGAGATGGGCCTCCCTCCCGCCATCGTCGTCAAGTTCGCGTGAGGTGCTGGCGACCGCGTTTGCTCGCGACGCTCGATTCGCCCCAGCGCCGAGCTTCTTTCGCTCGCTCCACCGCAGGACCAGCGCGTCGTACAGAAAGCTGATGGCCATCAGCAGTGGGATCGAGAGACCCAAGGCAAGCACGTCCCCGGTCGCCATGACGGCCACCTCCTCGTGGACAGTTTGGCCCAGAGCCGGTTTCGCCGAGGCTTCGGGCCGATGTCGCGCGATCTCATTCGCGGCCGGCGCGAGACGACGTCGGCGGGGCGTGTCGGCGACGCGTGCGATGGCGACTCGGACGGCCGTTGCTCGCGCCGGGTACGACATCGACGATCGCGAGCCCCTTCACTTGCCGGGCTCGCGGGGCACGTTCCCCCACTCGTTCCAGGAACCGTCGTACACGGCGACGTCGTCGCGGCCCAGCATGCGCAGCGCTTGGAGCGGCACGGTGCACGACACCCCGCCATTGCAATAGACGACGATCTGCGCCGGCAGATGGGCGACGTCGACGCCCCCCTCGGCGAAGACGCGCGCGAGCTCGTCATCCGGCAAGAACGTACCCGTCGCCGCGTCGACCAACCGCGCGTAGGGCACGTTCCGAGCGCCCGGGATGTGCCCCGCGCGCGCCGCGGTGCTCACCGCCCCGCTGTACTGCTCCGGAGCTCGCGCGTCGACGAGAAGGACGTCACGCTTGCCGAGCGATTGCGCCACTTCGTCGGCCGTTCTGCGAAGGCCCGGACGAGTGCGCGACGTGAAGCGCGCCGGGGCAGGGGTCGCGACGTCTTGCGTAGTCGGACGGTTCTCGGCCAGCCATCGCGACCAGCCCCCGTCGAGGACACGCACCGCATCGTGACCGTAGTACCGCAGCGCCCACGAAAGTCGTCCTGCGAAGATATGATCGTAGTCGTCGTACGCCACCACCATCGTGTCGTCACCGATCCCGAGCTCGCCCATCTTCGCGGCGAACGCGTCGGGCTTGGCGACCTGCACCGGAATCGGGTCGAGCGGATCGACGATGTCGCGCGTCCAATCGACGAAGACCGCCCCGGGCACGTGCGCGGCCTCGTAGTCCGCTCGCTTCGGCAGGTACCGCGGTTGGGTCCCAGGCGGTTGAACCTTCCCACGGATGTCGACGATTCGCAGCCCTGGGGCGCCGAGGTTCGCGGCGAGCCAGTCGGTCGACACGACCACCGAGTCGCGAAAGCTCACGGCGCGTGCTTGTCGATGATCGCGGCGAGGCGGGGGACCGCCGCTTCGACATTCTTCTTCGCGCTGCCCCGGAGCTTGTCGTAGGTGCCTTTGACCATGGCGCTCTTCGCGCGCTTCGCCTTCTCGTCCGTAATCGACAGGAGCGCGTCCGCGACACGCGGAGCATTGGCATTGAAATGGTCGCGCACGCCATGACCCTGGGCTTTTGCCTCTTGATACAAAGGGTCGAGCACGCGCGCGAACTCGGGCAGGAGGTCGCTCACCGCCTGGCGCACGAACCCCGGCTTCACTCCTTGCACGGCCTTGTAGCCCGCTTTGATCGCGAGCCCCGTGAGTCCCCCCTTGTCGGCCACTTCGGCGTCGACGAGACCCATGCAGTCATCGACGACGGCGCTCTTTTTGGAATCCGCGGTGAGGGCTTCGCTCAAGTCGGGCATTGGACTCGCGTTCCTTTCGGACTTCGCGGCTTAGCACAGCTCGAGCGGACGCGTTCGGTTGACACTGTGCGTCACCAGGTTCACACCTATCGACGCTCCTCTCGACCCCCAAGCGGTACGTGCATGGATTGCGCAACATGGTCCCCAGCAGGGTGACGGCCAGCGGCCGTGGATCCGACGTGGCCCGAGGGCGCGAGCGCATTGCAATCGTGCGCGGCCTGCGCACGCCCTTCGCGAAACGCGGAACCGATTACGCGCGCGTCACCGCGCTCGATCTCGCCAAGCTGGTGGTGGCCGAGCTCCTGGCGCGCGCTGACCTGCACGGACGCGAGGTCGACCGGGTCGTCTATGGGCAGGTCACTCCCAGCATCGACGCGCCGAACATCGCGCGCGAAATCGTGCTCGGCACGGACATGCCGAAGACCATCGAGGCATTCAGTGTCAGCCGCGCGTGCGCCACGAGCTTCCAGGCGATGACCAGCGCCGCCGAGGCGATGCTCGCGGGGCAGTGCTCGGTCGCGATCGTCGGCGGCGCGGACAGTGCCAGCGACGTTCCGATCACCGTCACCAAGCCCATGGCACGAGCTCTCGCCGAGGCGAGCAAGGCCAAGGGGCTCTCCGCGAAGCTGAGGGCGCTCTCGAACCTCTCGCTGGCCGATTTGGTCCCCGTTCCACCCGCGGCGCGGGAGCCGTCGACTGGCCTGCTCATGGGAGAGAGCGCGGAGAAGATGGCCCAAGAGGCAGGAATCGGTCGCGCCGAGCAGGACGCCTTCGCGCACCGGAGCCACGTTCGCGCGGCGAGGGCGTGGGAGAGTGGCGTCTTCGCCGACGAAGTGATGCACGTTCTGCCACCGCCCGCGTTCGATCGACCCGTCGTCCGCGACAACGTCGTGCGGCAGGGGTCCACGCTCGGAGCGTACGAGAAGCTCAAGCCGGCGTTCGACGCGAGTTACGGCACGGTCACGGCCGCGAACTCGTCGCCGCTGACCGACGGCGCGAGCGCACTTCTCCTCATGACCGAGAGAAAGGCGAAGGCCCTCGGCTATCGGCCGCTCGGTTACCTGCGATCGTGGGCGTACGCGGCGCTCGACCCGGCCGGTTGGATGCTCATGGGACCGTCGTACGCGACGCCGAAGGCGCTCGATGCCGCGGGGATCAAGCTCGGTGACCTGACGGTGATCGACATGCACGAAGCGTTCGCCGCGCAAGTGCTCTGCAACGTGAAGATGTTCGGATCGAAGCGGTTCGCTCGAGAGCGCCTCGGGCGCGGCGAAGCGATTGGCGAGATCGACATGGACCGCTTCAACGTGCACGGCGGATCGATCGCCATCGGGCATCCGTTCGCCGCCACGGGGGCGCGGATGGTCACGACGGTGCTTCACGAGCTGAAGCGCCGGGGAGGGGGACTCGGGCTCGCCACGGCGTGCGCGGCCGGGGGACTCGGCGCGGCCGTCGTGTTCGAGGCGGACGCATGAGCGCCGCGCACGTCGCACCGCTCGACGCGGCCGGCGTCGCGGACGTGGCCGTCGAAGTGCGGAGCGACGGCATCGCGTTCGTTCGACTCGACTGCGCGCGCGGCGGATATGGCGCGCTCACGCCGAGCTTCGCGGCGCAGCTCTCCGCTGCCGCCGACCGCATCGAGCAAGACGCGAGCATCTCCGCCTCCGTGTGGACGGGTGTCGCCCAGGGGCGGAGCGCGACCGGGGCCGCGCCGCGGTCGATCGCAGAAGCCATCGTCCTCGGCTCGGACATCGCTCTGCTCAAGACGATCAAGTTTGCGACCGACGCCGAACGGCTCGCGCGCGATGCGGCGCAGCTCCTGAAGCGGCTGGAGCACCTGAGGAAGCCTGTCGTCGCAGCGGTGCAAGGCGCGGTTCTCGGCGCCGGCTTCGAGCTGGCCCTCGCCTGCCACGCCCTGGTCGCAGCCGATGACCCGACGACGATCCTCGGTTTTCCCGACATGCGTCTCGGCCTCATCCCTCCGGCGAACGGGATGCTGCGCGTCGCGGCACGCGCCGGGGTTCGAGATGCGATCGATCTCGTGCTGAGCGGCAAGAATTGGAACGTCGCGCGGGGTCGTGCGCTGGGGCTCATCGACGAAGTCTGTCCGTGGCCGATCGTTCTCGACGTGGCCGCGCGGCGGGCGAAGTCCCTCGTTGGCATCCTGCCCCGCAAGCGCGACGCTCGAGTCGACGTCGTCGCACTGGCGCTCGAGAAGAATCCGCTCGGGCGCGCGCTCCTGTTCGCCAACGCGCGGGAGCGTTCGCGCGCCAAGTCGCACGGCCACTATCCGGCGTCGGAGCGGGCCCTCGACGTGCTCGAGCACTTCTGCCGAGACGGGTTCGAGGCGGCGGCGGAGCTCGAGGCGAAGGCGTTCGGAGAGCTCGTGGTCAGCGAGACGGCGCACCGGCTCATCGAGCTGCGTTGCGCGACGAACGCGCTCAAGAACGATCCGGTCGGCGACCGCCACCAGGAAGGGAAACACGGGGCGGACGCGCGCAACGTCGAGCGGGTCGGCGTCGTCGGCGGCGGTCTCGTCGGGAGCGGCGTCGCCTACGTTTCCGTAGTCGCCGGTATGTCCGTGCGCCTGAAGGAGCGCGACGACGAGTCGGCGGGCCGGGCGCTCGAGGCAGTCAGCGACCTTCTGGACGCTCGGGTCGCGCGCGGGAAGGCGAGCGCGCTCGAGCGCGGTCACGTCTTCGCGCGGCTCTCGCCGACGACCGACTATTCGGGGTTCCGCCACGCGGACCTGGTGGTCGAAGCCGTCTTCGAGAACGTCGCGCTCAAGAGGACCGTCATGCGCGAGGTGGAGGCGCTGGTGGCGGACACCTGCGTGCTTGCCTCGAGCACGTCGTCGATCCCCATCGCGACGATCGTGCAGGCGGCCAGGCGGCCCGAGCGAGTGCTCGGGATGCACTTTTTCAGCCCGGTGGCGAAGATGCCCCTTCTCGAGGTCGTGCGCGCCGACAAGACGGACGATTGGGCGGTCGCGACGGCGGTCGCCGTGGGCAAGCGGCAGCAGAAGACGGTCATCGTGGTCAAAGACGCGCCCGGCTTCTACACGACCCGAATTCTCGCGCCCCTCGTGCACGAGGCCGCGCAGCTTCTCGCCGAGGGGTTGCCGGTGGACGCGATCGACGACGCGATGAGCGACTGGGGGTTCCCGGTCGGGCCGCTGCGAATGCTCGACGAGGTCGGAATCGACGTGGCGGCGCGTGTCGCGCAGCTCTTGCACGAGGCGTTTGGCGAGCGCATGACACCGCCGCGGGCGATCACGACGCTCGCCGGCGACGAGCGCCACGGGCGCAAGAATCGACGCGGTCTCTATCGTTACGACGAGCGACCACGGGACAGCGCGGCGGCCGGCGCGGTGGACGCCAGCGTTTACACGCTCCTCGGCGTCCGGCCGACGACGACCCTTCCGGTCGAGGAGATCCAGATGCGATGCGCCCTCTCGATGATCAACGAGGCGGTGCGCTGCTTCGGAGAAGGAATCATCCGCTGCCCGCGCGACGGCGACGTGGGCGCGGTCCTGGGCCTCGGGTTCCCTCCTTTCCGGGGAGGCCCCTTTCGGTACGTCGACACGATCGGCGCAGCCGACGCCCTTCGACGCGTGCAAGGGTACGCGGACCGTTTCGGCGAGCGCTGGAGGCCGGCGCCCCTCTTGGTGCATATGGCGAGGAAGGGGGAGCGGTTTTACCCATAGCCAAGCGCCCGCGTCTTGGGTCAGACGTTGCCGTTCGGGTGCTTGGCGAATCGCCGCCGCGCGCGGAACAGTCTTCGCGCGAGCGTCACCGCAAGGATGAGGGCGAGTGCCAGCGCGATGCCGCCTTCGACGCTCATGGATCTTGTCAGCAGGTCGGCCGCGGTCCGCGTTGCACACAGGTCGAGCACGAGAAGCTGCGCGAGCACGATGACGGCGCCGAGGGCGTCTGCAGGCTTGGAGTGGGACGCGCTCGACCGGAGGTCGTCACGGGAGGAAGTGACGTTGGAAGTCCCGACGAGGCTCATAGCTGCTGCTCCTCGGCCACTGCTGAGAACCTGGCTCATGCAGGCGGCGGTCTTGGCGAACAGCCCAAGTCTAGACACTGCATTCTAAATGTCCGCTAAAGAGCCAGTCCCAGCTAAGCCCAGCCGAGCGCCGATCCGTCTCGGCCGCGTCGCCCTCGCCCCTCCGACCATCGGTGGGCAACGACGAGGAGCGGTGGCTGCACCATACGCGCGACCACTGCCAGCATCATGGCGCCGCCGATGACCACGATCGCAAGTGGTTTCTGGGTCTGCGCACCGATGCCGTTCGAGACCGCCGCCGGCAGAAGGCCAATCATCGCGACGAGCGTGGTCATCAGGCAAGGACGCAAACGCTTCTCGGCGGCCTCCCTGGCGGCCTGCTCGATCGAGTATCCCTCCGTTTCCCGAAGTCGCTGAAAGTACGTCACGACCAGAATCGCATCCTGGATTGCGATACCGAAGATCGAGATGAAGCCCATGGCAGCGGAGACCGAAAAATTCACTCCCGTGAGGAGCAACGCGACGACCCCGCCGGTGCATGCGACCGGAATGTTGGTAAGCACCAAGACCGTGTCGACCCAGTTCTTAACCGCGCCGTACGTTAGAAACATGATGAGTAGAAAAGTGACCGGAATGATGACTGCAAGCCTCTCCTCCGCCTCGTGCAGCTCGTTGATCTCCCCTCCCCACTCCAGGCGCGCATCGTACGGACGGCACACCTTTGGAGATCCGAGCAGCGCGCGGTCGCAGCGCGGTATCTCCGCGTCGATCAGCGCTCGAGCCTCGCCGATCGTGCTCGCGAGGTCTCGCCCGCGGACGCTGAACTTGACCGGGGAGTACCGAACGGCGTCCTCTCGGTAAATGATCGCAGGGCCGTCCGCTATGCGGATGTCTGCCAGCTGCCCGAGCGGCACCTGCGCGCCGTCCGGAGTCGACACGGTGATCTCGCGAATCGCCTCGAGGCTCGTCCGGTACTCGGGCTTCCAGCGCACCGTCATGTCGAAATGCTTCTCGCCTTCGAATACCTGAACGACGGCCTGTCCACCGATGGCCGCCTGAATGACGCCGTCGACGTCCCCCGTGTTCAGGCCGTAACGCGCGCAAACCTCGCGTTTGGGGGCGATTCGGATGCTCGGCTGCCCGAGCGACTGAAAAGTGCCGAGGTCCTGCACCCCGGGCACACGGCCCATCACGTCGACGATCGCGCCAGCAATCTTTTCGTTACTTTCGATTGCGTTTCCAAAGACCTTCACCGAGTTTTCGCCTTTGACTCCGCTGACCGCCTCCTCGACGTTGTCGCTGATCATCTGTGAAAAATTGAAGACGACGCCCGGAAACGCCTCTGCGAGCTCCGTGTGCAGGCGCTCGGTCAGGCCCTCTTTCGTCGTTCCGCGCGGCCACTCGTCCACCGGCTTCAGCGGGGCGAAGAGCTCGATGTTGTAAAACCCAGACGGATCGGTTCCGTCGTCCGGCCGCCCCAGCTGCGAGACCACAGTGGTGATCTCCGGGTGCTTTCGGTGGGCTTCGTCGCATTCTGCGCCCGGCTCCGTGGGACAGCCGCGAAGGATGGCGCGCATCCGGCCTACGTACTTGGCCGATTGGTCGAGGGATATCGACATTGGGAGGGTGGCACGAATCCAGAAGTTCCCTTCCTCGAGCTTTGGCATGAACTCGCGGCCCAGCAGCGGGAAGAGCGCGACGACGGCAACGATCGGCACGAGCGCAAGGAGTGCCCCCACCTTGGCGTGCCTGACGGCGACTGCGAACAGGGGACGGTAGACCCGGGCGAGGGCCCTCATGGCAAGGCCTTCGGACTCCTCGCTCTTTGCGGGGATGACCTTCGAGGCCAGGACGGGTGTCAGCGTCAGGGCGAGGCAAATAGCGCCACCGATCGCGAAAGAATACGTCCTTGCCATCGGGCCGAAGATGACCCCCGACACGCCGGTCATCGTGAACAGGGGTAAAAACGCGACCCCGATGATGAGCGTCGAGAACGTGATCGGCGTCGCCACCTCGCGCGCACCGTGGAGAATTCGCTCCGACATCGTGCCTTTCCCATGGGCACCCAGATGAAGGAAGATGCTTTCCATCATGATCACTGTCGAGTCGACGACGATTCCAAAGTCGACGGCCCCGAGAGAGATCAGGTTGGCCGAAGTGTGCGTCCCAACCAGTCCGCAGAAGGCGATGAGGAGTGCAAGGGGAATGTTCACTGCGGTGATGATCGCCGCACGCGCGTTGCCCAAGAAAACGAGCAAGACCCCCGTGACCAGGCCCATGCCGACGAGGAGGTTTTCCATCACGGTGTGGGTGGTGACCTGCACGAGCGCGCCGCGGTCGTAGTAAGGCGCGATGTCCATGCCCGGCGGCAAGATGTGGTTGTCGCGGATGGAGGCCACTTTCGAGTGCAGCGCCTCGAGGGTCGGCTGCGTTTCCCCGCCGTAGCGCATGAGGACGATCCCTTGCACGACGTCGGGATCGTCGTCGTGGCCGACGATGCCGAGCCGGGGGGCGTGCCCGCTCTCGACATCGGCGATGTCTTTGACGCGAACGGGCGTCCCTTTCTGTTCGACCACCACGATGTTCTCGATATCGCCTTCGGCTGGCACTTGCGGCGCACGCGCCCCGAGCAACCCGATGCCGCGGACATCGTACGACTGCTCACCCATCACTAGGCGTTGTCCGCCGACGTTTTGATTCGAGTTCTGTAGCGCGGAGAGAACGGCGCTGAGCGAAAGGCCGTGCCCGCGCAAGCGGTACGGGTCGACCTCGACGTGGAATTGCTTCGTTTCACCCCCGTAGCTCACGACGTCGATGACGCCGGGTACTTGCTTGAACTGCCGCTCGAGGATCCAGTCTTCGGCCGTCTTCAGGTCGCGCAGCGAGTAGCCCCGGCCGACGACGCGATACCGGAAGATCTCGCCAATCGCATTCCACGGCGACAGACTCGCCTGTACGCCTGCGGGCAGCGGCACGAACTGAATGCGGTTGATGACCTCCTGCCGAGCCTCGCTGTACGCCGTCGACCATCCGAAGTAGCACTTCACGTCGCTCAACCCGAAGAGAGATTGGGACCGGATGTGGTCGAGCCCCGGCATGCCGGACATGCCGATCTCCAGGGGGATCGTGACGTACCGCTCGGTCTCCTCCGCGCTCCACCCATCGGGTTGCGTAATCACCTCGACCATCGGTGGCACGGGGTTCGGGTACGCCTCGACGTCGAGCTGCTTGTACGCCGCGAGGCCGAGCGCGACGAGGAGCAAAGCCGTCACGAAGACGACCAGCGGCATGCGCAGCGCGCCGGCGACGATTCGCTGGATCATGGCAATGGAAGCACGTCTCGAGAGGCCGCTCTCGTTACAACTTTTGGGAGAGCAAGACGGCGCCGGACGTCACGATGGCTTGGCCGACATCGAGGCCGTGTTTGACTTCGATCCAGGGGCTCGATTCCCCTTCGTCCACGTCGACCGGAAGGCGAGCGAACTTTGCGAACCCGTCCGAACGGCCTACCTGGACGAAGACGACTCGGTAATCGCCGAGTCGCAAAAGGGCGGCCCGTGGAATCGCGAGGGCCGTCTTTTGGTCGACCGAGATCCGGGCCGTCGCGTACATCTCGGGCTTGAGCAACCGGTCTGCGTTCTCGAGACGAAATCGCACTTTGGCCGTGCGCGTCGTGGGATCGAGCATCCCGCTCACCCAGTCGACGGTCCCCTCAAAGATCCGGTTCGGATAGGCGATTACGGTCACCGTCGCAGGTGAGCCGACGTGGACGCGCGCCAAGTCCATTTCATAGAGGTCCGCCATCACCCACACACGATCGATCTCGCCGATCGTGAAGAGCTCGACAGCTTGGCCGCCGCCATACTGGCCTTGCACCTCGACTCCGGGCGACACATTGCGCATGAGCACTTCGCCTTCGATCGGAGACCTGAGCGTGTACGTTTGGGTCACTGCGTCCACGTCGCTGGCGCGAAGGAGGTACGCCTTCTGCCGCGCGCGCTCGAGCTCCGCACGGGCCTTGCGCCAGTTGTCCTCCGACTGCTCGAGCGACGCCTGCGACGTCGCATGTTGCTCGAATAGCGACTGCTGCCTCTTGTGGTCGTGCTCGGCGGCGATGAGATCGGCCTCTGCCTTGTGCTGGTCGCTGACGGCGTTGCCGATATCGGGCGACTCGATCGTCGCGAGCGGTTGACCCTTTTTCACGTGCTCGCCGAGCTGCGCGACGATCCGCGCCACCCGGCCGGTCACCGCCGGAAAGACATGCCCGACCTGCCCGTCATCGAACGCGATGCGCCCGCTGGTGAGAATCGTGTCGTCGACCGCCCGCTCTTCCACCGCCTCGACCGCGATCTTCGCATCCTTAACCTGGTCTGCGGTCAGCCAGACCTCGCCGGCGGGCGGCTGCGGTGCCGGCGTTTGCGCGGCCTGCGACGAGCGCTGGCACGCCGGGATGGCGGCGCAGATTGCGGCCAGCGAGAGCGCGGCCGCGCTTTCCGCGAGAACACGATGCGTACGGCGATTCATGGGAGCTCCATCCCGACCGCTTGCTCCAGCTGAAACACGGCGGTCCAATACGTGGTGAGGTCTTGCAGGTACTCGACGTTCGTTGCGACGTAGGTGCGCTGTGCGTCCAGAAAGTCGATGAGCGTGCCGGCACCGGCCTTGAATTGCACTTCAGTGATGTCGCGCGCTCGTTTGGCGCTGGCGAGAAGGCCCCCACGCATGCGCTCGACGAGGCGCCTCGCCGCGGTGAACCCGGCGAAGGCCGTTCCGACCTCCGCCGCCACCCTCGCCGTCACCTTGGCTTGGGTCAGGGATTGCTCATCGTAGTCGGCTTCGGCCTTTTGAATCTCGCCCTGCTGCTGATAAAAAAGCGGCAAAGGCGCCGTCACCGCGAAGCTTAGGGTGGGCGGCTGAATGGCGCTCTGGCCCGTCCCGGTCTGGGTGTACTGCGCCGAAAGGGTGACGTCCGGAAAGCGCTGGCGCTTGGCGAGGTCGACTGCCGCCGATGCGCGCGCGCGCTCATACCCGTACTGCCGGAGATCCGGGCGGTGATCGACGGCGAGACGCAAGAGGTCTCGCTCGGATGCCGCCCCGAGGGCTACGGGTACGCGGAAGTCGAGCGTGCCGGCGTCGACGTCGAAGTCAGGAACCTCGCCCCGAACGCCGAGCAAGAAGCCGAGCCCCACGCGGGCAGTTCGCAGTCCCTCCACCGCCTGGTCGAGCGCCTGGTCGGCCTCGAGCTTCTGCGTTTCGATCCGAGCGAGGGTCCCGTCATCGATGACCTGCGGGTACCGACGTCGATTCAGGTCCAGGCTGCGGGTCGCGGTCTCGACGACTTCTTGCGCGAACTTGACGAGCTCGATCGTTTGCGCGACCTCGGCGTATTGCTGCTTGACTTCAAACTCGAGTATTCGAACGGCATCCTCACGTGCCAACTTGGCGGCTGCGAGCGCGTTGCGCGCCGTGACGAGCCGCAGGCTCCGTTTGCCCGAGAGCGAATCGAAGGCAGCGGCCTGATCCGAGAGTCCAGCGCTATATTGATTGTTGCTCTGGTCAGAAGATTGAGCCTCGTAGTTGAACGCGCGCCCGAATCCGACACTAACTAGCGGGTTCGCAACGGCCCCGGCCACGCGCACGTCGCCCTCCGCGCCGTGTGCGCGCGTTTCCGCGATGAGGACGTCGAGTCCGCGCGAGCGCGCGAGCTCGACCGCCTGGTCAAGACCCAATTTGGCCGGGAGGACGACGCTTGGCGGAATTTCCGCGCGGACGCTAGTTGAGATCGTGAGGGCGATGGGGAACATGATTGCCATGAAGCAGAGGCGGCACGGGCCGAACATTCGAAGTCGTGCGAGAAGCTATGTCGTGACTGCATAAAAAGGCGGTAAATAGATGACGCAAGATGCCTTTGCATTTGAAGTAAGCTCCTGACTCGTCATTGGAAACCCACAAGAAACACTACTGACGAATTCTGACACATTTATAGTGATCTATTGGGATCTACCGCCCCGCTTCGGCGGCGGACTGCGCAAACGACGTCGGTGATCCGGCGCATCTATCGCGAGCGGTCTCGAGGCCAACCGCGCCGTCGGCGCTGTTGGTTGGCGTCGCTTCGATAGAAGCGCCCCGACTCCACTCGCAGTCAAGGCACTGGCAAAGGCGGGGCCGACGAGGTCGCGACGAGCCAAGCACGCCGGAGGATCTCGCTTCCCTCCGCTTTGTCGTTGCCGACGATCCGGATGACGAACCCCATCTCGACTTCGTCGAATGAGACCATGGGTGTTCCGACCAAGAATGGGTCCTCGAACGGCTCATGCGCTCGACGTCCCACGACGTCGTGCCAGGCCAAGTGACAACGCACCTCGCGAGCCAGCCATTGCTTTGTCAGCCCTGCGGTCGCCCGGATCGTCAACTCGGCGCCGCGCAGCTCCTTCACGAAGGATTTCACCAGCCGCCTCTCTCCCATCGCCGGCCGAACCGCGTCGATCGCCACGGGCAACAGGAAGGGCGGATGCGCTCGGTCGGCTTCTGCCACGCCGGCGCAGACCTCAGCCTCTCGCTCCAGAAGAGCTCCCGCTGCCCTTCGATGAGCGGCCGCCGACTCCCGCAGAGACTTTGCGTCGTCGGACGGTGCGGTCGAGGCGGTGGCCTCCTCGATATCCGCCCTCGCATTCAGCTCCGCTGCACTCGGTGGTGGTCGCGCGCCCGACGCGCTCAAGCAGGCGGCGGCGCACAAAGAGACGCCGAGAAGCGCGCAGGTCTTGATCGGGCCCGGCACGTCGACACCGTCACGAACGGGGCACCGTCACGCGAAAGGTCGTCCCGTCCTTCTCGGTGCTCTGAACGTCGATATGACCGCCGTGGGCCCAAGCGATCTCGCGGGCCAGAAACAGCCCGAGCCCGAGCCCTTCCGGCGTGCCAGCCTGCCGTACGCGGCCGCAGACGAACGGCTCGAAAAGCCGATGCGCCAGGTCCGGATCGCCGATGGACCCGGCGTTCCACACTTGCAACACGACATGGTCCGGCGTGCCCCGCAGCTCGATGCGAACTGCGGGCCTCGGTAGGCCATGCTGGAGAGCGTTGAGGACAAGGCTCGTCAGAAGCGTTGCCATCCGATCCGGGTCCCACTGGCCCTCGAGCCGCGAATCGGAAGTGAACAGCATCTGGCGGTGGGCGTGTGCGTTATGGATCGCATCCACCACTCGCTCGCACAGAACCTTCAAGTCGACTCTGCGTCGCGCGACGCGCAGCTCCCCCGCTGCTATCCGCATGAAGTCGAGGATTTCGCGCAGCTTTTGCTCGGCATGCTCCGCAGCCTCGCCGATTGCGCTCGACTGATCCGCATACCGTTTGCCGGGATCGTCCATCAACACTGCGGCCACGGTGCGAATTCGAGTGAACGGCTCGAACAGCTTCTGCTCGAACGCCTCGTCGAGCCGTGACCCCAGATCGCGGAACAACGCAGGCCCGCGGGCAGCGGGAAAAGGGTCGTTGCCCGGAACGCGAGCCTCGGCAAGGGCGTCGCCGCGGTCTCGTCCTCGAGGCCGCGCCGGAAAGACGCGCGTCACCCTCTGGTCGTCGTGAATGGCGATGAACTCCTCGGTCGACATCGGATGCACCCAACTTTAGCTTTGGAACCGCCCGCCACCAACGCGACTGCGGGCACCGATGGTACGAATTTATGGCTTATTTACATATCCCGCTGCTGCCTGCCCATATCTGCGTAAGAACGGAAGGGGCGCGGCTTCGCACTGCGTTTGCCGCCGCCGCAGCCTGAATCTGGTCCCACCGACAATGCAGTGCATGCATTCTTCAGCGATTCGGGGTCCCGAAAAGGCGCGCCCGCTGCAGAACGCGCTTTGCATCGTCGATTGTGCTCGCCTGGACCGCCACCACGAAACCGTCGCCTTCCGAGCTCACGTCCAGGTCCAGCCACGCCCCAGGCAGCACGTAGGGGTCCTCGTCGCGCATCGGTGCCATACCCAGCACCACGTGGGCTTGATGACACTCGAGGCTTCGTTGGATGGTTTCGCGCGACAAGCCGGCTACCGGGCGCAAGGAGATGCGCGCACCGTGCAGTCGCGGCTCCCGGTCGGTTGGACCCGATGAAACGTAGGCATAAGCAGGCTCCACCATTTCCACAACGGAGGGACTGGCCAGGGTGCGCACGGTCTCCTCGGAGAAAGCCCCGCAACGACCCGCGACCTCTCGGGCATGCTCGGCAGCCGTCCTGGTGTCAGGGAGCAACTTCGAAAGAAAACAGCCCGTCAAACAGGCCAGCGCAGCCGCACATACCCATGGACCACGCCGAATGCGGGAAGGCGGACAGCCACGTTGACGCACCGAGGGTGGGTTACTCGCGTGAAGACGCCCCCGCCAATGGGGGCTGACCCAGAATTGGACCAGCCCCCATGACACGGGTCGGTCCGTCACCTTCTCACTCGCTGGCCCCTGCATCAGGTAGCGGCATCCCGGCGAGTGCGCACGCAGCCGGATCCATGTTGGCAGCGCAAATCGAGGCTGCGCCGCCGTTGCACCCGGGCTGGCAGTTCGGATGCGTGCTGCTTATCGCTCCACTACCGTTCACCGCGCAACAGTAGTTCTCGGGGCAAGACGGAATGGCCGGGGACGACGCCTGCCCCGTGCAGACCAATCCGCTGCCGCACTCGTTGTGACTGTCCAGGGGATTGCAGCGATCTCCCTCGGAAAGATTGTCAGCGGTAAGCCCGCCCATGCAGCCAGCTGCAGCAACCAGCAGTCCGGCAAAGAGTAGGCCGAAAACGACGCATGCACGCGGCACCATGGGAATCCCTTTCTCAAACATTGAAGTCTTCATGTCATGCTCCGAAGATCGCGCCGTTCAGAAGCGCACCAGCCACGCAGCGATGATCCGGTCGTCAGACTTGACGAGGTCGGGCCTCCAGCCCGCCGGCGTGGCCGTCGTGATGTAGCCGTCGGGCGAAGTCACTCCGCCGTGGCCGGCGAAATAGGGCACGTCGGCCTGTCGATGGTTGAACTCGACGTCGATCGTGAGCTGTTCGATGGGCATGTATTGAATCCCGAACTCGTAGTCCCATGCGTTGAAATCCGTGCCGAAGTTGAAGTCGTAGCCCTTCGTGGGCGGCACGTACTGGATGCCTTGCGTGCTCTCCGGCTGGGGAATGCCCGATGCGTTGCCGGTTGGGGCCAGGACGAGGTATCGACTCGGGTTGCCCATGAAGCCCGCCCCGGCCGTGACGGCGAAGGTGTCGCCGAACCAGACGCGGTGGTACATCATGCCGCTGACGAAGCGCGCCGCACACGGGGTGGCGGTCGTGCAATGCCCTTCGGTCCCGCCCCCGCCGCTAAAGGAGACGCCGTCCCCCTGCTCGCCTCCGACATCGAAGGTGTACGACGACGCGACGCGGCTGATGAACCCTTTGGGATTGTTGTAGTAGCTGACCGTCAAGCTGTTGTCGCTGTGCCAGCGAACGAGGCCGGGCAGGTTCTGCGCGTCCCAGCCGATGTAGTCGTTCGAAAGGACCGAAAGCCATTCGACGGGGCGCCAGAGGACCTGGGCGCCGAAGCCGGGCATTTCGTTGAACTTGCCGTACGTCTGCCAGCCGTTGATGAGCCATGGCTCGATCTTGAGCGTGTCGGTCGGAAAGATCTGGACGCGGAGCCCGTTGAAGAACCACGGCGTGTTGTCCGACGTGAACGACGGCAGGTACATCCAGTTCTCGAAGTTGTCGTAAGAAAAAAGCCCGACATAGGACATGAAAATGCCTGCGTCGACGTTGATGCCGTGGAGCACGTCGAAATGGTAGCCGCCGTAGCCCTCGCTGACGTACCGAATGGCGTTCTGAAGGTCGAACTGGCCGCGGAAGGTACTGAAGTCGTTGCGCGGGACCAAAATAGACCGGACCCCGAACTGGGTCATCAAGCGGGCGCGCGCGTTCTCGTAGTGAAAGTCGCCGCCGAAGCCGAGGAAGGCGAGAGTCACTTCGTTGTTCCGCGAAAGGCCCGTCGACCCGACCACAGTGTTGTCGATCGGCATGTTGTGGGAGTTCGTATAGTTAACGTCGAGAAGGAAGCTGCCCGTAAAGATGGGCGAGTCGAGCAGAGCCTTCTTCTGCCGGTTTGCGCCGTTGAGCCAAGAGAAGTCGCCGAATGCGAAGGGTTCCGCTGCTTTCTCCTCTTTGGGGGCCTCGGGCGAAGCCGGGGTCGCAGGGGAGGGAGGTGGAGACGTGGTCGGTATCGGCGGCGAGGTTGGCGGCGGTGCAGGCGGAGCGCCTGTCGCCGCTGGAGCCACGACCGGCGATACGGGCGCCGGCCCCGGCGGAGCTGGCTCCGCCGGGGTCTGCGCCGATGACACCCCCCCAAACCGCAAAAGACATGCAAGCGCTACGACCCCCGCGCCGAGCGTGCGCAACGACGTAAACCGGTTCATGTACGGGCTCCTCATTGGGTTGCGAATGGACAAAGAGCGACCTCGAAGCCACCGTCGTATGGTGACTCTCCCCCTTGTTTGCTCTGCTTGCCGCTATGTGCGACGGCGTCGGACTGTAGACGCTGCTTTTCTAAAAATGTCGTAAATAGGCCCGCGATTCACATAAATATGCGATTTCTTACTAGCGCGCGGGAGCGAGTTGATCGCATGACGACTTCGCGAAGAAACTTGGCGGACGCATTGAGTCCGAAGGTCCAGTATCGGCGGTTATGGCTCGACTGGTGCACGCGTGGGCTGCCTCCGCTTCACCGCGAAGTCGATCGTTGACAATCAGTCCGTCAGCGTGCTGCAGCGCTGGATGAGCGCGCGGGCGGCAGCCGGGTCCTTGGAGGTAATGGTCACCCGAAAGCCGGAATGCGTCGACGATAGATCCACGCGCGCGTCATCCACCGACAACGGGCAAGTCTCCTCCGCTACGCGTGCCCCGACAACGGCCTTATGGGCAAGGTGGCATTGAATGACACGCCCGATCCACTGCTCGGTCAGCCCGGGGGCTGCTCGAAGGGTCACGGCGACGCCGACCGGCTGCTCCGGCGCCTTCGGGAACAACCGCTCGCGAACGACCTGCACCCCTTCGATCCGGTCGCGGTGGCCGAAGGGCCCCGCGTCGCGCTCCGCGTCGGGCACCTCGAAACACGCAGCCTGCTCTGCGCGGCGAAGGTCTTGCGCGATTGCTAGATGGTCGGTCGCGTCGGCGGCGTCCCCTCCGGCAGCGCCGACGCGCTCGTGCTCTTCCGCACTCATGTGGCGAAAGGCAGAGGTCTGCGTGGCGCAGCCCGCGCCGGTCAACGTGACAGCGATTGCAAACGCCTGGGCCAAACTCCTGGTCGTGATCATGACTATCTCCGTTCGCGACGCGTTGCGATGATGTCTTTTGCGTCGCACTGGAGAGAATAGTCAACGATCGCATAACAGAGGTGCAAATACACGCGCCGTTCGCATCATGAACACATAAATGCCGCGCACTTCATTCCGCTCGCAGGCGGTAACCGATGCCCGGTTCGGTGATGAAATATCGCGGCCGCGCAGCATTTACCTCGAATTTTTGGCGCAGCTTGCCCATGTACACTCGCAAGTACTGCGTCTCTTTCGTATAGGCGGGACCCCATACCATGAAGAGAATCTGCTCGTGCGTGAGAACCTTTCCCGCGTTTCGCATCAGCACGCCGAACAGTTTGTACTGCGTCGGGGTCAGCCGGACCTCGCGGTCTCCCACGAAGGCGATTCGCCTTTCGAAATCGATTCGCAGCTCGCCCACCACAAGGACAGAGTTCAGAGAATGGGCCTCGGCCCGCTGCATGTGCCGAAGCCACACGCGGATACGCGCGAGCAACTCGCTCGTCGCGAACGGCTTCGTCAGGTAGTCGTTCGCGCCGGCGTCGAGGGCGGCTACCTTCTCCTGCTCCTCGTCATGTGCCGACAGGATCAAGATGGGCGCGGGCGTCCATTCACGGAGCTTGGTAGTGACTTGGACGCCGTTCAGATCGGGAAGCATAAAGTCGAGCACGACCAGGTCAGGATTGTGTCCGGCGGCCTGAATCAGGCCCTCGGAGCCGCTGTCCGCGTCGACGACCCGGAAACGCTGGTCGCTCAGCGTGGTGCGGAGATACTTTCGCATGCGAATGTCGTCCTCGACGACGAGCACGAGAGGCATCAGGGGGCGAGGCGGACTGCTCGGTGTCTCCGACGGAGATGCGGGATCGCGTTCACTCCTGCCTTGCGCTTGCTGGGCGAGCATGGTCATTCTCCGGAGACTCCAGTCCGAAGATGGGTATACGCATGAGGCGTATAAACTTCAGGTAAAAAGGTGCGCCATCCGTGCAATCAAGATATAAACGAGATCGAATGCCCCGCTCGCGGCCGACCTCGGCGCACGGCTGCCTCGGGAGCCGCGCCGAGCTAGGCGACGGGCCCGCCGGACAGCGCTGAATTTACGGCATTTTGATGGGTCCGCGCAGTACAGGGATTGAACGGACAATCACCGATGCGCACACGACATCCGTCTTCCTGGATGAGTCGGGCCGCGGCCGTCCAGCCGCTCGTGCTGGTGGTGCAAGAGGGGCCGCCCCTCGGGCACTCACTGGTGTCTACGCTGGCCAGCCACGGGTTTCGGACCCTTCACGCTACTGCTCGCGGCAATGCTTTGACGCGTGCTGCGGGCCACAAGCCCGACTTGGTGCTGCTCGAGCTGGCCGGTTTGGGCGTCGACGGGGTCGAGCTGACATCGCGTCTCCGCGGCTGGGCTTCTGCGCCCATCGTCGTACTTCTGGACCGAGCCCGTGAGCACGAGAAGAGCGCGGTTCTCGACGCCGGAGCCAATGACTACATCATGCAGCCATTCACCGCGGCAGACTTGCTCGCGCGGATTCGAGTGTGGCTCCGGCAGGCCGACAAGACGCACGGGCCCCACTTTCTCCCAGGCGCGCGTACCAGCCGGATCCGCATCGATCGCGATCGACGGTCGCTCTTCGTCGAAGGCCGCGAGGTCCACATCACGCCGATCGAATGTAAGCTCCTTCTTACGTTGACGCGCAGCCATGGAAGGGCGATGAGCGAGGACCAGATACTGGCGGCGCTCTGGGGTCCCGGTTCATCGACGCGGGCTCAGTACCTGCGTGCGCACGTACGCCAACTCAGGCTGAAGATCGAAATGGATCCGGCGCGGCCACGCCATCTCGTGACGGATGCGGGCGGGGGCTATCGGCTGAAGCTCGGATGAGCGCAAGCGGCGAAGTCGGGACTCCAAGACGTACGTCCGTGACAGTGGGGCTGGCGGTCTCCGTTGCCGCTGTGGCGACGGAGACCGCGGTCTGCTGGTTTTTGCTCGATCATCGCCTTCAGGACATCGTGATGTTGTACCTGCTCGGCGTCGTGCTCATGGCGCGGCGGTTCGGGTACGTGCCGTCGCTGGTGACCGCGGCGTTGAGCGTCGCCGCCGTCGATTTCTTTTTCACCGCCCCGTACTTCAGCCTCGCGGTGGCCGACAGCCGATACCTGATGACGTTCGTCATCTTGTTGTTCGTCGCCTTCGTCATCAGCAATCTCACGGAGAGGATTCGGCGGGATGGGGCTGCCGCTCATGCTCGAGAGCTTCGCACCGCGAAGCTGTATGCGATGAGTCGGGGCCTTTCGAGCTCGGGCTCGAGCGCGGAGATCGTCGAGGTGGCGCAGCGTCATTTGGGGGAAGCGTTTGGAGGCGGCGTGGCGATCCTCCTCACCGGGGAAAGTGGCCGACTGAGCCTCGCCCTGGCCACGGCGGAACAAATGCCGGAGCTCGACGCCGGGGTGCTGGCGAGAGCCGCCGAGCTATCGACGCTCGGCGTCGCCGCTCCGCCCGCCGGTTATCTGATCGCGACGGGAGAGCGGCTATTGCCCCTCTCGACCGGTTCGCGGGACCTCGGCATGCTCGTCGTGCGTCCCCCGGCGCCGGACCCCTTTGTCAGCCGAACGAACCGCGATCTTCTCGATGCCTTTGCCAACCAGATCGTGTTGGCCATCGAGCGAAGTCGGCTGGCGGATGACGCGCAGCGCGCACAGCTGGAGGTTCAGCGCGAGCGGCTTCGCAACGCGCTCCTCAGCTCCGTCTCCCACGACTTGCGAACGCCGCTCGCCGTCGTCAAGGGCGCCGTCACGGCGTTGCTCGACGGGGAAGACGATCTACCGCCTGGACGTCGGCACGAGTACTTGGAGACGATTTCGGAGGAGGCGAGCCGTCTCAATCGCCTGGTGCGCAACCTCCTCAACATGACGTCGCTCGAAGCGGGCGCGATGCGCGCGCGAAAAGAGTGGCAGCCGCTGGAGGAGGTGGTGGGGGTGGCGCTCAGCCGCCTCGAAGAGCAGCTCTCGGACCGGTCCGTCGACGTGCACATTGCGCCCGAAGCAGCCCTCGTGGCTCTCGACGCGACCTTGATCGAACAGGTGCTCGTCAATCTGATCGAAAACGCAATCAAGTACACGCCTGCCAGTTCGCCGATCGAAATCCGCGCCCGCCGAACGGAGGAAGGCATCGACGTGGAGGTGGCGGATCGCGGCCCCGGGGTACCGGTGGGACAGGAAGGCATGGTCTTCGAGAAGTTCTACCGGGCCATTGAGGGTGGGGCGGTTTCCGGCATGGGCCTTGGCCTGACGATTTGCCGTGGCATTGTCACCGTACACGGTGGGCGCATCTGGTGCGAAAATCGCGATTCCGGCGGGGCTTCCTTCCACTTCGTGTTGCCTCGGAACGAGGACATGCCGGCCCTGCGGACGTTGCCGGAGGCGCCGGAGCCCTGATCTGTTACGTTTTTAGCAGACGTTTAGCAGGCTCAGCGTAGGACTGGGGTCAGGCGCAGGCGGCGCCGCTTCATCTCGGCGACCCATGCTTGCACGACGTGATTCGAAACAGGACTGCCCGCCAGGGGCGGCAGGGCCCGTGACAACCGCGGGAGCCTTGGTCCTCGTCGTGGAAGACGAGCATCCGATGCGAAGATTCTTGCAGTCGGTCCTCGGGGATCATGGGTTCCGCACGGTGCTCGCCACCCACGGCGCCGAGGCGTTGTCTCAAGCCTCGGCGTACAATCCGGATTTCGTTCTTCTGGATCTCGGCCTGCCCGACATCGACGGGATCGAGGTCACCAAGCGATTGCGAGAGTGGTTGGCGGCGCCGATCGTGGTCATTTCGGCACGAGGCCAGGAGGGCGATAAGATCTCCGCGCTCGACGTGGGAGCCAACGACTATGTGACCAAACCGTTCGCCACGGGCGAGCTTTTGGCCCGCATGCGTGTCTGGATGCGGCAAGCGGCTCGGGGCGACCGCGATGCCGGCGAACCCACCATCGAGTTGGGCGATCTTCGGATCGACCTCGCGAAGCGCCACGTAACCGTGGCGGGTCGGATGGTGCACCTCACGCCGACCGAGTACAAGCTCTTCGGGCTTCTCATGCGCAACGCAGGACGGGTGATGACGCATCGTCAGCTACTCGAGGCGACGTGGGGGCCGTCGTATGCAAACGAGACCCAGTACGTCCGGGTCTACATGGGGCAGCTTCGCCAGAAGCTGGAGGAGAATCCGGCCCGGCCCCGTTACCTCGTGACCGAGCCGGGAGTCGGATACCGCATTCGGATCGAATAGCGGCCCGCGAGGCAATCTGGCGTCGATCGCCTCAACGCCGATCTTGAGATTGGCCAATTTGACGATATTTTGACTTCGCAGAGGCTATGCTCGAAGCCGCAACGCGGCCTGCGGAGCTCCCATGACGAACAACCCCCACACGACCGGCGCCACGCTCGTCACCATCATTGCGGCCTCCGAGCTCTGGGAGCGGCTCAAAGTCGACCTCGGCCGGCTCGGCGCGAGGGGGTACACGCGGATCGATGCCAGCGGTTATGGGGAGCACGGCGTGCGCGAGGATACGCTGCTCGTGACTGGCAATGTCCGGGTTGAGCTGCTGGTCAGTCCCGACGTCGCCCGCGCGATCTTCGCGCATCTTGCCCGGACGTACCCGGGGCGTGAGCTCACGGCATTCGAACACGAGGTCCATACTCTCGTTCGCGCCTGAGCGGGGCGATGAGGGGGCGTGCGAATCCCGCCATTGGTCTGCGAGTCGGGGCTAAGGCGGCCGCAGGCTCGAGTAGGCGTCGATTCACATCCATTGCGCCGCATGGGATGTTGTCCCGGCGGGCGACTGCGCAGCGCTCGTCCCGGCCGCGACCGTCATGACCTCGAAGACGGAGCCATCGAGGCGGATTCCGGCGTGGGCACCGGCACGCATCCGCGCTCGGCGGTCTGCGGCGCTCGGGCGCCGAGCGTCAGCAACGAACAGAGGACAGACGCGCTCCACCCAACGGAATCCCCCGATCGGATGGCGCGAAATGCGGCACGTCACGAAGCGACCCAAGCGCGCTGCGGGGACGCGCCAAGGCTGCGCCAGATCCGCGTCCGTCGTCGCGTTGGGTAGGGCGACCAGCGATGCAGCCGTTCGTAGCGGTGAGGTCTTCGCCCACGCGACGCCCTCGAACGTCATCAGCACCAAGACGGCGGTTAGCGCTCCATAGGCTGCGGATCTCGATACGAACCGATTCATGACCAACTCCGGTGAACGATTCGACGCGAGGCAGATTCGCGTCCACTGTTCGCCCGAGAAAATCTAGTGGCTCCAAACGGTCCCCAGCGCAAAAACGATATAAAATGTCGCACCGGAAAGCCGCCGGTGTTGGCGCGCAACAAAACGGGGGCGGCCGTTGTCCGGGAAGCGTAAGCGGTCGATCCCCTCTTCTCTTCCAGGTCTTACAGGCCATTTCGTCCCGCCGCGAACGTCGAACTGCGGCGGACTGTCCCGTCCTTCGAAAGGCGGGTCGAGAGAGGCCGACATCTCATTTCATACTGGTTTCCGTTGGAGCCACCATGAAATGTTTACGAAACCTTTGCGAGTGCGAAAACAAGGCGGTCGGTTTGCCAGGTAGATGTCACGACTTTTGCTTTGCCGCCCCACCGGAGGTCAGCCCATGCAGAACCACTTGGCTACAATCGTTGCCGTCGGAGCGCTCTCGCTGGGAACCGCGTGCGCTTCGAGCGCACAACCGCCGGCCGCACGAGCGGTCGGCGTCGAGAGACGCCAATGCGACGGGAGTGCAAACGGACAAGACGAGATCCAGTTGCTGCAGTCGGCCAAGGTCTTGCGATTGGATCCGATCTATTCCAATGTCCCGACGGCCAATAACGGCACCGAGGAGCGTGCGAACGGTGCCAAGCTCCTCGTCCGGCCGCCCAAAGGGGTGAGCGCGGAGCAACTGACCCGCATCCTGCAGTGCCACAGCGCGCGAGTGCTGCTTGGTCAGGTCAGCGGGGTGGCGGTTCCGAATGATCCCTACTGGCTGCCCGATGCCTGGGTGAACATCGACGTGAAGCCGGAGGACGGGAACTTCGCGGTGACCCTGAGCGCAGACAGCATTCACGACAATCTGCGGGTTCTCCACCGCGCGAGCCGCTACGCGGACGACCACACGCTCGCGACCGAGCCCGCTCTGCCCTGACATCCCGTTCGCGGCTACGGCGATCGGTTGCGTCGCCCGCGTCCGGACCACGAGGCGCGGCGAAAGCCCCCGTCCGCGCTTCCCCGTCCCAAATCAACGGCCCTACGCAGGGCCCAGATGGGCCCTGGAGCTGTACGATATGGCGGGCTAACGTCGGCTCATGCCCATGTGGTACGCCCGAGTCTATCGGGCAATCCCGACTGCGCTCGGGGTGCTTACGTTGATGAGCGCCGGAATGCTGCTGGTAAGCGACGCATCGGCCGATAGCCTTTCCTCTCAGGCACACGACCGCCTTGCGGCGCTGCCCCTGCTCCTCATCGCTCTGGCGTGCCTCGCCTATCAGGCCGTCCGGCGGGGTGCGCCGAAAGAGTGGGCGAGGGCGCTCCTGCTGGCCTTCGCTTTCGTATTCTGGGCCGGAAACCAGCTATGGCCCGATCGGCGTACGGCGACGCTTTTGAACGACATCGCCATCGCGGCGTTCGTTCTGGATGTCTTCCTCGCCATCGTTGGCTGGCCCGCGCCCGCGCCAGACGCTCTCACGGCCAACGAAACGCCGGACGGCTTTCTCGATGAGGCGGGCAAATGAGTCTGCCGCGATCACGCGGGTGCCAAGCGTTCTCCCTCTTCGCTCGTGGAGGCGGGGCCAGGCGGTGACGTTCGTGCCGCGCGCATCGCTCGCAGCGCATCCAGTTCGAGCGGGGAGACCAACGATCCGTCCGCACTCCGTGCGCCGAGGGCGACGCGAACGGCCCGGTGCGGAACTTCCGGATCGCCGCATACGGCTTCGACCACCTCGGCGATCTTCACGCCGCCCGAGCCGCGGACTTCGACCTCCACGTCGAGCGGCACCAGGTCTCCCACGATTCCGGCGCGCTCGAGCCTCTCGAGGGCTCGGTCGGATACGCTGAGAGACCGCAAAAAACCGCGAACTTCGACGCGCTTGCCGATGCCCTCGATACGCCGCGTGACGGCGAGCTCCTCCGCCGCCAGGGCCTGCGCGATGCGCTCCTCCAGCCACGCCTGGCCGCCTCTCGCGAGGAGTGCGGCCAGTGGAATGCCCACGACGTAGCGCGCCGTGTCCACGACCCGCGTGATCGTCACGTCGCCTGCGGTGAGCAACGCGCCGCCCGCGAATCGCAGTCCGCGCTGAGCGCCTGCCGATAGCGCATCGAGGAGTGCCGTGGGATCGAGATCGGCGGCAATCTTGACGTCGACCACCTCGCCCAGGCTCGCGACGCCGAGCGACAGCGCCGGGCCGAATGTCATGTCGGGCTTCGGGTGGAAGCCACGCGAGTAATAGATCGGCAGCTCCAGACGCCGGAACGCGCGCGGCAGCGCACGGATGACGTCGAGGTGCGACAGGAATGCGGCCGGCCCGAGCTTCTCGTAGACGAAGCGGTAGCGCCTGGGATCGCCCTGCGCCTCGCGCACGCGCGGCCGTTTCGCCTCTGCCCCCGAGATCGGTGCGGCCGCCGCCGGCCGAGGCTCGTCCGCTCCTAGTTTGCGCAGGAAGACCAGGCGCTGCTCACGCATCGCCCCAAGATCGCAGGCGATGCCGCAGTCGTAGCAAACGAGGTTTCTCGCGTCGGCAGTAGCGTCGCGCAAGTTCGTCGCGTGGACGAACGCGCCCGCGACTTTGCCGCACGGGAGTGAGAGTCTGTCCTTGTAGGCCTTTCGGTATTCGCGAAGTAGAAACCCGTCTTCGAGGCCGACGTCGATATGGTCCCACGGAAGGCGCGCTGTGACCGGGATGGTCCCGAGGTACTTCGCGACGTCGATGCCTTCCGCGGCGAATGCGTCTTCCCAGACGTGCATCTTCTTCTGGTCTTCCCACGAATCGAAGCGCGCGCCCGCCCGGTACGCGCGCTCGAGCACCGGGGCAAGGGCGCGATCGCCGCGGGCGAATACGGCCTCGAGCCAAGAGGTGTCGCAGTCGTGCACGCGAAGGTCGACCCCGGCGACGCGAGCCTCCTCTTCCAGCCAGCGCTGCTTGCGCTGCACGTCGGCGGGCGCGTCCATCGCGCACCACTGAAACGGAGTGTGCGGCTTGGGGACGTGCGTCGACACGCTGACCACCACCTTTGGCGTCGCCGACACGCCCAGTGCTTTCTTGATGCGCTTTCCGATCGCGCGCGCCCGGCCGCCGACGCGCGCGATCGCGCGCACGTCCTCCTCCTCCTCCGTCGGCAGCCCGATCATGAAATAGAGCTTCATGCTTTGCCAGCCGCGCGCGAACACGCGCTCGGCCGTTTGCATGAGTTGCTCTTCGGTGACGTTCTTGTTGATCACGTCGCGCATCCGCTGCGTTCCGGCTTCGGGCGCGAATGTCACGCCGGTGGCGCGGACGCGGGCCACGTCGTCGAGCACGTTCTCTTCGAGGCCGTACGCGCGCAAGCTGGAGACGCCCAGGGAAACCTGCTTGGGCGCGAGCTCGTCCGCCACCCTCTTGACCAGCGGCGCAATGCACGAGTAGTCCGCCGTCGACAGCGACGTGAGACTTGCCTCGTCGTAGCCGCTCTTCTTTACTGCGCTGACCACCGTGGCCACGATCTGTTCCGGGTCGCGTTCGCGCACCGGGCGGTAGATCATCCCCGCCTGACAGAAGCGGCAGCCTTCGGTGCACCCGCGGGCGATCTCGATCGACATCCGGTCGAAGATGGCTTCGGGGCCGCCGATCGGGCCGTCGTCCGGAAACGGAAACCGATTCAAGTCGTCGACGATCGTGCGAACGACCGGGAGAGGCGCTTCCGGCGCGAGCGGGCGGTCGACGACGGAAAAGCCGGTGTCGGAGTCCACGCGGGTCGCGTAGAGGGAAGGGACGTACACTCCTGCGAGCCGCGCGAGCGCCCGGAGCCTATCGGCGCGCGGAACCCCCGCGCGCTTCGAGGCCGCCCACGTGCGCGCCACTTCACCGGCGCGCTCCTCGCCGTCGCCGATCACGACCGCGTCGAGGAACGGAGCGAGCGGCTCGGGGTGGGTCGCCGTCGGTCCGCCCGCGACGACGAGCGGGTCGCCCTCGCCGCGCGCGTCGCTTCGAAGCGGAATGCCGCCGAGCTCCAGCATCGTGAGCACGTTGGTGTAGGTCAGCTCGAATTGCAGCGAGAAGCCGACGACGTCGAAGTCGTGAAGCGGCCTGGCGCTCTCGCACGACACCAGGGGCAGACCCCGCGCGCGCAGCTGCGCCTCCATGTCGACCCACGGCGCGTACGCGCGCTCGGCGAGGGTGCGAGGGTCGTCGTTCAGCAGCTTGTAGAGGATCTTGAAGCCGAGGTGGCTCATTCCGATGTCGTACACGTCGGGGAATGCCAGGCAGACGCGCGCCTCGACGGCGTCCCAGTTCTTCGTGCGGGCGCCGAACTCGCCCCCGAGGTAGCGCGCCGGCTTCTGCACGAGATGAACGAAGGACGCGTACGGGTGTTCGGCGGGCGCAGGCATGGGTCTTCGATTCCCTCTGCCAGCTACTACACCATTTCCCGTGGGCGGCGTAGGCGCCCGGGGATCTCGTCTCAGGCGTGCTCGACGACGATCGTGCGCATCTTGCCATTCGACGACGGGCCGATCGCGCCGCAATACTCGACCTGAAAGGGCAAGCCGCGCAAGTACTGCTCGAGGCGGCGAACGACCGTGTCGAAGCGCTCTTGGGACCAGTCCTGGCCTCGCACGACACGCAGGACGACATCGCCGCCAGGGCGCTGGACCGCCTGGAACTGTCGGACGATCTCCTGGCGGGCGTCGCTGAAGAGCACGTGAAAGACCAGCCCCGGGATCGGGTTGCCGTCTCGGTCACACAGCGTGTCGGCGCGACGCCCCTCGACGCGTTCGAGCCGCCGGAGTCCTCGGCCGCACGCGCACACCGAAGCCTGCGCCATCTGCGCCACGTCGCCGTTCTGGTAGCGAATGAACGGCATTCCGTAGTTGTGGAGGTCGGTCACGAGCACGTCCCCGGTCTCTCCATCGGGCGTGGGCCTTCCGCCGCGCGTCACTTCGACCAAGAGGTTCTCTTCGCTCAGATGCAGGCCTTGGTGCGCTTCGCACTCGGCCGCGATGAGCATCGTCTCGCGAGAGCCATAGGTTTCGAACACGTGGGGCCCGAACGCGCGCGCCAGCACGGCTCGGTCTGCGGCCAGGACGGCCTCGGCGCCGCATAGGACGGGAATGTCGTCCCAGTCGCGCAGGCCGTTGTCGAGAATCCATCGGGCGAACTGGGCGCACGACTGCGTGTAGCAGATGACGACTGCGGGGCGCGTTCGCCGCAGCTGTTCGAGCGCCCGGCGCCGGGCCTGCTCGTCCTGGCGCATCGAATCGACGAACACTTCACGCTTCATGCGCCGGTCGAGGCGGATCTTGAGGCCTGGCGCGCCCTTCGGCATCTCGCTGACCATCGCCCAGTAGTAGAAGGTTCGCAGCCCCGGCCGGTACCCGCTCCAGGAATAGCCCCGAATCCGCACCGCTTGCCGCCACGACTCGCTTTCGGGAGAGTACTCGAACTTGAGCGGAGCCCCGGTCGACCCACTCGTTCCTTTCTTCAGGTTCACGTGTGCATATTCGGGATCGACCAAATCGCGATAACGCTCGCGGACGATCTCGCGCGTGAGGATCGGAAGGGCCGCGAGATCTCCGCGACGAACCACGTCGCGCGAGTCAAAGCCGATGCGCCGGAACGTCTCGCGCCAGTAGGGCACGTTTCGACCCGCGTGCGCGAGCAGCGCCCGCAATGCGTCGAGCTGGTAGCGCTCGACCGCTTCCGGAGAGCGCCACTGCATGCCCTCCAGCAGGCCCAGGTGCTGCGCGGTCGTGCGTCCTCGTGCAAACCTTTCCCACGTCGGCCACAGCAAGCGCCGATAGAGCCGTGCATAGGCCCGGGAGGCGAGCGGAGGCCGTGGCGGGTTGGTCACGGATGCGGAGGGAGGCGCGATCGCGCCGTCGGCCGCGGGGGCCGTCGGGTCTGTGGACATGCCGGTTTTCCCAACACGTTCGAGCAACGCGCGTACCTGTCCGTGCCGAGTCCGATCGCCAGTTCTGGTCCCGGCAGCGCCCTCGAAGTTCTGGTCCCGGCAGCGCCCTCGAAATGGGTACCCTGGGTACCCTAAAGTAAGCGGCCTCGTACAGGTGCTCATCGGTGACCCCGGAGCGCAGTCACGTGCACCTCCTCCCTCCGAGCGGTCCCTTCAAGCAATGGCCACAAAGGCCGTATCGCAAGGAGTAGAGGCAGAGGAAACAAGGCCGTGCTGCGCGTACTCGTTGTCGATGACAGTTCGTCCATTCGTACGCTCCTGGGGCAGCGGCTGCGGGCGAACGGGCACGACGTCGAAGAAGCGGCCGACGCCGAGACCGCCTTCGAGCGCGCGGCCGCGAATCCCCCGGACGTGGTGGTCACCGACCTCGTGATGACCGGCTTGTCGGGGGTCCAGCTCTGCCGCCTTCTCCGCAACGACCCGGCCACGGCCCACGTCCCCGTGGTGCTCCTGACGGCGTCGGGCGACAAGCGCTCTCGCTTCTGGGCCCGATCCGCGGGAGCGGCAGCGTACGTCGGCAAAGACCGTGTCGACGATCTCATCGCTCTCTTGCCGTCGTTCGCTCCAGCCGTACGTCCCGCCGCCGCAACATCGGCTCAAACGTCGCGCCGCAGCCTCTACGAACGCATCTCGTCGATCCTCGACGGGGCGCTGTTCGAATCCGTTCTAGCTGGCGAGGTACGCGCACTGGCGAGCGCGGGCGAGCTCGAGCGGCTGTTCGACGGGCTCGCCACGCTCATGAGCGACGTAGTGAGCTACCGCTGGCTCGCGATGGTGTCCGGCCGGTCGTATTCGCCGGTGTTCGTGCACGGCCATCCCGGAGACCGCGAGCGGAGCGAACAGGCTGCCCGAGCAGCCCTCGGCGTTCCGGACGACCGGGCCCTTCATTTCGTCGGCGACGATCGTGCGGCCGCGGGCGACGGACCTCCGTCGCGAACGGTTCCGCTGGTGCTGGGCGGCGCGCAGGTGGGTAGCGTCGCGCTCGCACCGACGATGCGGGGCATGTCGCGCGATGACCAGCGCCTGCTTTCCCTCGTCGCCACCGAGCTCGGCGGCCCGGTGCAGATGGCGGCGCTCTACGAAGACGCGCGCCGGCTCGCCACGACCGACATGCTCACCGGGCTGCTCAACCGTCGCGCATTCCTCGATGCCATCGAACGCGAGCGGGCCCGTTCCGACCGTCACGCGTTTCCGCTCTCGGTTCTGCTGCTGGACGTCGACCACTTCAAGCGGATCAACGACGAGCGGGGGCACGCTGCGGGCGACGCGGTCCTTCAGGGGATCGCGCGAGTCCTGGTGAGCGTCGCACGCAAGAGCGATTTCGTCGCCCGGTGGGGCGGCGAAGAGTTCGTGGTGGGTTTGCCGCAGACCAGCGAGGCGGGCGCGCGCATCGCCGGCGAGCGCGTCCGGCGCGCCGTCGCGGCGGAGTCCCACGCCGCGCCCGATGGCGGCCAGCCGATGCGGGTCACAGTCTCGGTCGGCGTCGCGAGCGCGGACGCCCCTTGGTCGATCGACCGGCTGGTGGGAGCCGCCGACGCGGCGATGTACGCCGCGAAGACGCGCGGACGAAACCGCGTCGAGGCAGGGGCCGACGGAGTGGACAGCTCTTCGGTGCGGCGGATGCGCGCCGAGCCGGCCGCGTCCGGGAAAGGGCACGCGGCAGGGAGCGAGTAGCCCGAGAGCGCTGCCTTCGAGCGCACCCCCCCACGTAAGGCCTACGCCGTCTTCGTGTGCGCCTTCAGCGCCTCGAGTGAAGCTCCGCAGGCACACGAGTCGGGCACGTGAGCCTTGTGGTACACGCGACCGCACCGCGGGCACACGCGGGCGTCCGGCTCGTAGGCGATCACTTTGCCGCTCGCCGCGCAGTGCTTTCCAACGACCTGGGGTGGATCCATGGAAAGGGGTTCCCCTGCGCTCACGCGCACGTCGGGGAGCGCGACGTCGTCCGGGAGCTGGACGACATCCGGGACCCGCTCGCGCGCCTCTTTGACGATCCATGCGGCCGCTTGGGGATGGCTGGCGAGCGATGCGACGATCGTCATGTTCGTGCCGAGGTCGTCTTTTCCGGTCACGCGCACCGCGCCGTCCGCCCAGGCGATGCGCTCGACCGCGTACCAGGGCATGCGGCGAACGCCGGACCGCTCGACGGCCACGCCGCCGTCGCCGACGCGAAGGGGAGCCTCGCCACTCGTGCCAATCCAGATGGCGATCCCGACCAGCACCGCGCCTGCAGCGAGCACGTATGCCGCATACTTGAATGGCTCGAGCCCCGCGTCGCGCACCATCGACCCGAACTCACCCCACGTGCCCGCTCCCATCGCGACCGCGCCGAGGGCGCCCAGCAAATACACAACCGAGGGGCTCGCGCTCGCGCGAGGATCGAATCGCTGCTCGCGCCGCTCGCGGAGCCTGCCCTGCTTCGCGGACTTCGTCTTCTTCGCCATAAGGTTGGACCGACCTTACATCTGGGAAAGCTCGTCGTATAGGTATGCCGCGCTCTTGATTCCAAGGTGATAGTTGCCTAAATCGAGCCACTCGTTGGGGGCGTGCGCATTCTCGTCGGGTTGCCCGAAGCCCATCAGTAGGCAAGGCTTTCCGGTCGCGTCTGCGATGGTGCGCACGAAGGGAATGCTGCCCCCCTCGCGCATGAATACAGTCGGCTTGCCGAACGCTTTGGTGAACGCGCGCTTGGCGACCTCGAACACGGGATGGTCGGTCGGAGCCAGGTACGGCCGACCTCCGTGCAGCACGTCGATGCGCACGCGCACCCCCGGTGGCGCGAGGCGCGCGAGCTCTGCTTTCAACTTGTTCGCGATGTCGTCGGGCTCCTGATTCGGTACGAGGCGGCAGCTGATCTTCGCGCGCGCCTGGGCCGGGATGATCGTCTTCGCGCCCTCGCCTTGGAAGCCCCCGCCGATGCCGCAGCAGTCGAGCGTCGGCCGCGCCCAGACTCGCTCGAGGGTCGAGTAGCCCCGCTCGCCCCACGTCGACGGCGCCCCCGTGGATCGAAGCCATTCGTGTTCGTCGAACGGCAAGGTGGCGATTTCGCGCCGCTCGGCGTCGGAGATCGGAAGGACCGCGTCGTAGAAGCCCGGCACAGTGACCCGACCGTCGGAGTCGTGGAGCGCGGCGATCATCTGCGCGAGCACGTTGACGGGGTTGCGTACGCCGCCCCCGAACGTTCCCGAGTGAAGATCGAGCGCCGGGCCGTCGACGAAAACTTCCACGTAGCTCAGCCCGCGCAGTCCGACGCACAACGATGGGATCCCGCGCCCAAACATGGCGGTGTCGCTCACGCACACGACGTCCGCTGACAGGTCGGTCGCGTGCTCGCGAAGGAGCGTGTCGAGGTTGGCGCTGCCGATCTCCTCTTCTCCCTCGACGATCATCTTCAGGTTGATCGGCAGAGCACCGGCCGCTTTCACGAAGCTCTCGACGGCCTTGACGTGGACGTACACCTGCCCCTTGTCGTCCACGGCGCCTCGTCCCCAGAGGCGGCCGTCGCGGATGCTGGGCTCGAACGGCGGCGTCACCCACTCGCCGAGCGGATCGACCGGCTGCACGTCGTGGTGGCCGTACACCAGGAGCGTCGGCTTGGTCGGACCGACGATCCACTCGGCGAATACCGCGGGATGACCGGCCGTCGGCCATGTCTCGACGCGGCCGGCACCGAGAGAGCGGAGCTTTACGGCGAGGTGATCGGCACATTTCTTCACGTCGGCCGCGTGCGCCGGGTCACTCGAGATCGACGGAATCCGCAACCACTCAATCAGGTCGTCTACGAAGCGCGTGCGGTGCGCGTCGATGAACGCGATGACGTCTTTCATGATTTCCATCCTACTTTGCGAGCAGGGCCAGGGCCTCGCGGAGCATCTCTTCGAAAGGCACTTCCAGGTCCCCACGCTCGCCGAGCGTGGCAATGACTCGGTCTGCCTCGATCGGCTTGAACCCCATGCCCGTCAGCGCGCCGCGCAGCCGTTCCCCGGCACCCACCGGGTCGCGTCGCGTCGCTGTCGTGCTCGCCGACAGACCGGAAGTGGAGGCGATCGGGATCGGCAACTTGTCGCGGAGCTCGAGCAGAAGCCGCTCGGCGATCTTCTTGCCGATACCCGAAATGCCCGTTAGAGCGGCCATGTCGCGCCTGGCGACAGCGCGCGCGAGCTCGGCAGCGGGCAGCGCCCCGAGCACGGCGACGGCGATCTTCGGACCGACATTCGATACTCCGACGAGGGCGCGAAATGCACCTCGTTCGGCCTCGTCGGCGAAGCCGAAGAGCGCAAGGGCGTCTTCGCGCACGTGCGTGTGCACCCAAAGAGTGACTCGGCCGACGTCGTCGGTGTAAGCGCGCCCGAGGGTGCCGAGCGGAATGGCCAGCTCGTACCCCACGCCGCCGACGTCGAGCACCACGCCGCCGTCCACTTCCTGGGCCACGACCTTGCCGGTGAGCCGGCCGATCATACGGGCACGGTAGCACGCGGGCGCGCTCCGAGGCGGTTTCCCAATCGGAAGCCCGTCACGCGCGAACGGTCGGAGGGCCCCCCGGCGAGTGACGGAGGTGGCGGTTCAAACCGGCCGCGCGTCGACGGGCAGCCGAGAAAGCGTCACTCTCAGCCCGCCGGCTGGTGTCGCGAAGAGCTTGCTCCTCGTGGGGGAAAGATCCTGATCGGGTTCGAGCTTCCACATGTAGCTCCGGAGCATGTGCACCGCGAACGCCTTCATCATCATGTGGGCGAGCGCCTCGCCGGCGCAACGATGGCCGTCCGTGTGGACACCGCCGCCGTGCGGGATCCAAGCTCTCTCTTGGGCCTCATCGGCGCGGATCCACCGATCGGGGTCGAACTGCTGCGGATCTTGGAAGGTTCGGCCATCGAGCAACGTCGCGCCGATGCACCCGATGGCGCGGTGGCCTCTCGGTATCCGTATTCCGCGGAAGGTCAGGTCGCGCTTGACGAGGCCGAAGAACGTCAGCGGCAGGACGGGCGCCGCGCGGCGCACTTCGCGGGTCACACGATCGACGAATGCGAGCTTCCGGAGCACGGCGGTCGACAGCGGGCCGCCGGGCGCTTCGCGGAGCACTTCTTCGCGCGCGCGCTCCGCCATCTCCGGGTATTGCCCGAGCGCGGAGGCCAGGAAGGACAGCCCGCCGATCACCGCCGCGTACGCCCCGAAGAAATGGAACGTTTCGATGCGCAGCTCCTTGCGCGACAGCCGCTCGTCGCCGTCGCGCGCCTGCATCAGCCGAGAGAGCACGTCGGTCCCGCTCTCGCTTCCCGCGCGAGAATCGAGAGCCTTGTCCACCACGCCGAGGAGAAAATCGCGCGCCTTCAACGCCTGGCCGTATGGCGTGAACGGCAACTTGATCGGGATGGACAGAAGCCCGGCTGCGACTTTGCCGAAGGCGTCCGCGATCGCCGGGTCGTCGCTCGTCGGATCGGATGCAACGAACAGCGCGCCCGCGATGCTGAACCCGAGGGAGTTGATCGCGGGTACCCAAGAGAAGGGCCCGAGGTCGACCCACTTGCGCGCGTGCCGCTCCAGGACTTGCTCCACGATGGGCAAGTACCCGTCGAGCGCGCTCTCGCGAAACGCCTCCATGAGGAGACGTTTGCGTCGCCGCTGCGCGCTGCCGTCGAGAAACGGGACCGACTCGGGGTTGAAGATCTCTTCCACGTGGGGTGGGTTCGCGCCCGAGCGCACCACGTTTTCGTCGTCGAGCAGGAGCGCGAACGCGTCGGCGCCCACGAAACACGCGGTCGGATGCCCGAACAGATGGACCTTGAACACGGGCCCGAGCTCTCGCGCCCGCGCCGCCAGCAGGCCTGCCGGGTCGGTCGCGAACTTCAGCGTGTCGCCGACCAGCGGAAACGCAAAACGCGAGGGTAGCTCTCGATGCTCCGTGGTCACGACCCAGCCTTCTAACCCAGCGGCGGGGGTGCGTCACTCCGGAAGGTGGCGGGCGCGGAACGCCGAAGAGCCCCCGCGGCAAGCATCGCGAGCACCGGGGTCACCACGACATGGTAGCGATCTTCGCCGAAGAAGACCGCGTGCGTGACGAGCAGCGTGGCCAGCAGGGCAACACCGAGCAGAAGCGCTGGCGGAAACGCCGGACGCCCAGCGACCGGGAGCCAGGGGACCGTTGCCGTGAAGACGGCCAGCGGCCAAAATGTGGGGGCGGCGGCGAAGAGCGCGACCGCCCCGAGCGACGCTGCCAGGACGAGCAGACCCCCTTGGACCGCCGCGTCGCGCGGCGTCCACGCTCGCTTGCGCGGGAACGCGACACAACCGAGGGCGGCCGCAGCCAGCAACAGCCGATGCGCCAACGTCGTCGCGTCGCGCGCGCCCACGCGCCGTGGCTCTGGCCACGCGTCGGGCATGGCCTCGTGCAGGTATTCCACGGCGAACGACTCGTGGTCGAACGTGAATCCCAGCTTCGCAGGAACGAGCGAGAGCCAGCGCCAGGGACGCTCTTGGATCTGCTCGAGCCCGTAGCGCAGCCAGCAGCGATCTTGCTGGACTTGTCCGGAAACGTCGCGGCACCCGTCCGTGGATCGCAGCGTCTCGAAGCGACCGGTCGCGCGCGGGAATGCGCCGATCGCGAGGTTCCAGCCTGCGTTCGTGCTGACGAGCGCGCACCCATCCATGACCCGGCAATTGCGCGCAGTCCACGGAAGAATCGGCAGGAGGGCGAGCGCGCACGCAGCGACCGCCAGAGGCGCCCGCGTTCGAGCCGTCGGGGCGCCGGCCCACGCAAGAAACGGCGCGCAGAGGAGCGCTTGCGGGCGCACGAGAGCGGCGACACCGAGCATCAGCGCGCCGGCGGCGAGCCCGCGTCGCGCCCTCGGGTCGCGCACGGCGATCCAGAAAGCCGCGACCGTCAGGAGTGCTGCGAGTGGCTCGCTCATCACCAACGCCGCGTAGAGGATCAGCCCCGGATGCAACGCGACGAGCAACCCCGCGATCCGCGCCCTCGCTGGCGATAGCCCGTGCCGCGCCAGCGCCCAGGTGACGACCGCGAGCGCCGCGCCCACCAGCGCGTTCGCGATCCCGGCGACTGCGGGGGTTGCTCCGAAGAGTCGATAGAAGCCCGCGAGAAACGCGCTGTAGCCGACCGGGTAGTGGCACCAAGGGTGCCATACCGTCAGTCCGCCCACGCTCCGGTCGTCGGAGTATCCGAGCCCGGCGGCGATGCGTCGCGCGCCGAAGTCGTAATAGTGCCCGTCCCACACGGCCTCTCCCGCCCACGCGAGCGCCACGTACGCACGCGGCACCAGCGCAACGACGAAGAGCGCCGCGCCGAACAGCGGTTCCGGCCGCCGTTCGCGCCGCGGGGGCGCCGCTCCGGTCACGCCGTCTCCTTGTCGCGCGCGGCGAGCTCCTCCCGTAGCCGCCGCAAGTACGTCTTCGGGACTTGCATGGGATCGAGGTGAAGCTGCTTGGCCAGCTCGACGAGAAAGCCGCGGGTGTAGACGAGCGCCGGAAGCTCCGCGAATCGGTCGTCTTCGATCGCCTGCAAGTGGGCGCGCGATATCTTCGTCTTCGAGCTGATCTCGACCAGCTCGAGACCGAGCGACTCGCGCACCTTTCGGAGCAGCGACCCGGAGAACTCGGTGTCGGGCCCGATCTCGCGCTGGAGCTCCCGCTGCAGCATCAACTGCTCCGCGGCGACGGCCGGGCTCGTCGTTCGCGCCGAGAGGACTTCCGGCTCGGCCGCGGGAAACGTCGAGAGGTCGTACGCGCGGCGGCGCACCGGATCGAGCAGCGTGTCGTACGCCTCGTCGAGCTTGCGCTGCGCGGTCGCGAGATCGTCCTCGTCGAGCAGCGAAACGGTCGCCAGCCCGCCGGTCGCGTAAATCTCACGCTGGCGCTTGTACGCTCGCCGGACTTCCTCGTCATTCGCCGAGCGCGTGACACCCAGCACCGCGTAGAGCGTCGGCTCTTCGGTGGGAATCGCCGCCGGCCTTGCGGGCTCGCCGCCCTTGTTGGCGGCCAGTGCCAACACGCGTCGAGCGATTCGCTCGACGTTTCGCGCGCTCTTGCTGGTCGGGCTGTCGACGAGCAGCGGCTTGTTGCGGCGGACGGTCAACCACACCGTGTCGTCGTGTTCGACATGGCCGAGCTCGTCGAGCGCGACGCCGTAGTGGCGCGCCACG